>Ga0210409_10000031_pt1 | contig 340480 bp, 325 predicted proteins | sample IncBWH17MmetaG_FD_161649 | JGI IMG/M metagenome (GOLD analysis project Ga0210409, IMG submission 161649) | Forest soil microbial communities from Barre Woods Harvard Forest LTER site, Petersham, Massachusetts, United States - Inc-BW-H-17-M | ecosystem: Environmental > Terrestrial > Soil >...
TCCAGAGAAGGAGTGTTGATAGGTAGCGACTAGAGCCAATATTCCCCAGTTGCGAGGTGCAACTACGAGTCCGGCGGCACCAGCCTGCCATTTTCCAGAACCGTAGGCCTCTCCTCTGGCTGTTGGCACCGCGATAAGCGGTCCAACTCCGACTGTGGTCCCATGCTCTTGAAAAAGCACCCAGTCGTAGATCGTCAGATCCCCAACTCCAGTATTCGGCCCGCCCTGCACACTGGCAGTTGTGTTGATCGGCAGGATTGTGCGAAGGAACTGATGAAAGCCGAAGGCGTCTATCGGCACAGCCAGTCGAAGTAACCCCTGATTACCGATTCTGCCGGGAAATCCTTCCGGCGAAGGCGCGAAGTAGTTCCACAGATCGACCGTAAGCAGAGGATGAGCCGGATTGTTCGCCGCGTTCGTGTCGTTCGCCTCGCTAGAGCCAGAACTGGTGGCGATAGACTGAGATTGGACTGCGTTGTTTTCTTGAGTCCACGCACTTACTGCAAAGAGAACAACAGCTGCCGCCAAGACTATCGTCTGTTTTGAACGCATTCGCGACCATACTTCTCGCATGGCACTCGCGCCGCTATAGAAAGCGGAGTCGAAAGTGCTTGCGTTCGGATGCATCGATCGGTCCTTCATATATGTCTCTCCATTTTTCAAGTTGTTGAGACTCACAGAAGATGCATCTCCTCGGCCGCGCCAGTAAGTCCGTCTCGGAAATTAGGGTGCGCCAGAGCGATCAAAGCTAGTCCTCTCTCCGTAGAGGAGAGCCCCTTGAGATTTGCAACGCCGTTTTCGGTACCCGGAGGCTGCGAGATCGGTCCACCAAGCCTTTTCCGTAAAAGGAGTCAGAGTCTCGTACGCGCTCGGGCGAGCTGGGCCTTCACAGTGCCTTCAGCCATTCCGAGAACATTTGCCGTTTCGCGAATGGTGAGGCCGTCCAGTTCGCGCAGTTGAAATGTTCTCCGCAGCGTAGGTGAGAGCTGTCGCACTAACCGATGAATGTGCTCCGCAAATTCAGCTGCCTGCCCCCTGAATTGGCCTATGCGCTTGTAGGCGGACAAGAGTGCATCCTGGACTGCATCCTCCGCGTCGGCGGCGTTGCCGAGGTATCGAAAGGCGCTTCGGCAGAAACGAGACTGGTAACGCAACAGAGCATCGCCCATTTTCCGCCCTAGGTTGTGGCGGGAACCGCAATCAGATGTGAGCATCCTGTCGATTATTGCTGCCGTCGTTCTCATGCCTTTATTCCCGTTTTCCACGTTTACTCGGCAATATGCCAGTTCGAATTCCGCTTCCTGTCCATTGCAGGCGGGTCTCCAAACTTGAAGAGCATTCAACGACTCCACTTTTCCGCGCGATCTGAGCGGTTCGCTCAACAGAAAACCAGCAGAAGTGTTCACCCAGGCGACGCTACGTCGTCATGTGGACGTTCGGGAATCGAAGACTGCTGATGGAGTTGTGCGCGACAGGAACACGATCTCTTGCAATACCCAGATCCGTGGACGGTTTCTACTTAGGGCAATATTTGGAATTGCAGATGCTCTTATCGTTGCGAAGCAGGCTTTGCGTTCGTGGAGTACGGCACGCTTGGAAACGACGCCGATTGTCGGAAGTGTTACAGATTTAGGAGGAGCAATTCGCATGGCTTCTAAGACGTTATCTGTCGATGATGATCGACCAGGATCTCAACCCCGTCGAATGGCGGCGGTTGAGCTTCGAGTGAGTGAGGAAGCACAGTCCTCCGCGAACGCACTTCTGCTTCCGGATATTCCCGCCTTCTACGAAGACTCACGCCTTCGACGTTTGCGAACCGATCTTCTGGGATCGGAGAACTACCAGGTAGCGCTTGTCCCACCTGCGAAGCCCGCACCTCGATTCGGAGTCGGCACGTCTGACACCGCCCCTCCGATCCTGCTTCTTCCCCTTACCTGGAAAAAGTTGATTGCACGGGTGCGTGCGGAGGCGGAGCATACACGATCACTTCAGCATTCGGTTGTGAGGTTCGATGCTGTACGCGTCGACTTATTCCGGATGGCGGTCAGCCGCTCGGACAGACCAGTTGTCCTCACCGCTCTAGAATTCAAAGTTCTCAGGTTCTTTCTCACGAGTCCGGGGCGGGTGATCTCGCGGGACGAACTCTTGAACCAGGTCTGGGGCTTTGAAAACTATCCTTGCACCCGCACAGTCGATAACTGCGTTCTGCGGCTGCGTAAGAAGCTTGAACTGGATCCGGCCCACCCAGTTCACTTCCAAACCGTGCATGGTGTTGGTTACAGATTCGTTTTCGAAGCCAGGCGGGCTGTCGACTGAGCAACGAATATGACGGTGTGTTAGACGGGTCACATAACCATTTATCCTTCGGGACCTCAGGCTTCGTGCAATTGGATTGGCAGGCTAAGTGCTTCTGAAGAAGGGTAGCGTCAAGGAGAAACTTCTATGATCACGAACTACACAAAGGTAGGGCTCATATGCTGGTGCGCCCTTGGAATGTTAAGCAACTCTGTCGCCCAAACGTCAGGTACGCCGATCAAGAACATCGTCCTGGTACACGGAGCCTGGGCAGATGGTTCTGGCTGGAAAGGCGTCTACGGCATTCTTGTCAAAGATGGCTACAACGTCAGCATCGTCCAAGAGCCGGAAACGTCCTTTCAAGAAGACGTGGCAGCTACAAAGCGTGTCCTTGCTCAACAAGATGGGCAATGCATTCTAGTCGCTCACAGCTACGGAGGAGCCGTAATTACTGAAGCTGGGACTGATCCGTCTGTTGCCGGGTTGGTATATGTGGCGGCGCACATGCCAGATACCGGAGAGAATGAGGCGGATGATGGAAAGCGTTTTCCAAGCGACCTCGCCAAATCGGGCGCCATAAAGAAGACGCAGGACGGTTTCACGTATATCGATCCAGCGCAATTTCATGAATTGTTCGCAGCTGACCTTCCCGGTGACCGAGCTACATTCATGGCGCGATCGCAGGTGTTCAACTTTGCGGACAATTTCTCGGCGACGATCACAAAAGCTGCTTGGAGGACCAAACCGAGCTGGATGCTAGTGGCGGGAAGCGATCGTACCATCAACCCGGACTTGGAACGATGGTACGCCAAGCGCGCTCATAGCCACACGGTTGAAGTCGCAGGCGCCAGCCACTCAGTCTATGTCTCGCATCCCAAGGAAGTCGCAGACGCAATTGAGAGTGCAGCACACGCCGTCTCGAAGTAGCGCATACGAGATCAGTTGGACAGGAGTGCCCCCGACTTTACTGTGAAGTTTAGCGAGGATAAGAATGGTTTCTACCTGAACGACCGGAGGTTTGCCCGAGATGACGAGGCTATGACTCGGGCAAAAGTAGGGACCTACGCCCATTGGCGTGTTACGAATGCAACAAACGAGATTCATCCGTTTCACATTCATCAGGTGCATTTTCTTGTCTACGGACGGGCGGGAGCGTCCCTGCGCAGGCCTGAATGGATGGATACGGTAAATCTCGCACCCAACGAATCACTCGATCTCATCATGGATTTCACAGACCCGATCATTCGCGGCGTCTCGGTATTCCACTGTCACCTCCTGAAGCATGAGGACAAAGGGATGATGGCCAAAATTCTTTTCGAATGACTCACCGGGGGCTCATCTCGTTTCCGAGAGAAGACCTCGCAAATGTCGAACAGTCAGTCGACTATCATATGCATCAGGAGGTTTTGTTGGAGCGCGAGATCCCAAGTTTCCGCATGCGGGCATATAAGGTAGTGCGCTTGATTCCCAAGCGAGCTGCGGCGCCGTTCGGACCCATGATTACACCGCGTGTCTGTTCCAGTGTCCTGCAAATGTGCTCACGATTCAAATCTTCAAGAGTGACGGGCTCTGCCTCCGAGTAGACGATCGCGCCCGATCTCAGTCTGGCCAGGGGGCAACGGAGAGTGCTACCAGGTGTCAGTATTACGCTGCACTCGATGAAGTTCTGCAACTCTCGGATGTTTCCTGGCCACGAATAGGAGGTGAGGGAGTTCATCACCCCCGCGGGAATCCTTTCGATTACTTTCTGCATGCGTGCAGAATATTTGGCTACAAAGTGGCTCACCAGCAAAGGGATGTCTTCTGCGCGGTCTCGTAGCGGCGGCACCCATATCGGAAATACGTTGAGGCGGTAGTAGAGATCGCTGCGAAACCGCTTTTCTGAAATCAGCCTTCCCAAGTCCCCATTGGTCGCCGCCACCAGGCGCACGTTTACGCGCTGGGTCTGCGTACTCCCTAACCTCTCGAACTCTCCCTCTTGCAGCACGCGCAACAGTTTGGGCTGCAGTTCCAGCGGGAGATCACCAATCTCGTCGAGAAAAAGTGTGCCCCCGTGAGCAGCCTCGAAGCGACCGATCTTTTGTGCTACAGCGCCGGTAAAAGCTCCCCTTTCATGCCCGAAGAGTTCGCTCTCCAGAAGTCCCACTGGAATCGCGGTGCAGTTCAGCTTTATGAAGGCTCGATCTCGGCGTTTACTGCAGGCATGAATGGCGCTTGCGATGACCTCCTTGCCTGTTCCTGTTTCGCCCTCGATGAGAACCGCGGAATCCGTGGGCGCCACCGTGCGAACCAGGTCCAGCGTTTCCATCAGAGCCGTGCTGCGCCCGACGATTCCTTCAAATGCCTGCTGCTCTGAGAGGTTTTCATTGGCAACGCTCATGCTTGCGAAGCTTCGCGCGTCTGGAAAAGCGATACTTGGGCTTCCCATAATTCATCCTCCTAGGCCTCGCGAAGCCGGATAAGCGCTATCAGTCCGCCAGGGTTGATCCACACCGGTCATTTATATGGAGCGGCAGGGTCGGATACCCGCCGGTCAGTTTCTAACTACCGCCTCGTTGTCTCGTGATCCATTCGCGGATGTATGCTGCGCAATTCTTCAGTGTCATGTTCTCTGTTTCACATTTCTTGAGAAAAGTAATCGCGTCTTGACCTACCAGAGTCACATCCGCTAGGTCCAAGACTATATGGCGATCGTTCGGTTCCGACTTCAGTAGTTTCTCCAATTCGGCTATATGTTCCAGCCCCATTCGGCCACTTAGCTTAAAAATCACTTGCCCGTTCGACAATCTGCGAATTCTCAACATCCGCCCTCTTGCAATTGGGATCAAACATCCAACGATCAGGCGACTTCTCTCAGTGTCGGCTCGAACGGCTGCGAGAGATGCGGGTAAGTGACCACGTACACTGTGCCGAATTGATCCCTTCTGACTCGGTTCAGCATTGGTTTATTCCTGATCAACGAACCCGGATTTCGCCATACGATTCTCAGCGCTATAAACTCAACTCCGTTTTCAAAACCGTCTCGTGGACCTTTTCCAGTTGGAGTGCAATCCAACGCCCAAGTGTAACCAACTGAAAAACTGGAGAGTTACTGAAAGAAGAAATGGCGAAATATCGCCAATGGCGAGATTCTGTACAACGTACTTTTCGAGGACTTTGAAATGAAAGCGCTAGGCGCTTCGAGAGTGATCTGAAGCTTTGAAGCGATCCTTATTGATCTTGAGAGACCGAATCTTCGACTCCAATGTAGACCGTGGCATGCCCAGCCGGGCAGCCGCGCCTGAGGGTCCGAACACCTGTCCTCCGCATTCTCGAAGCGCAGCTTCAATCATCTCTTTTTCCTGAGCGGCAAGCTTTGCGGAAAGGTCAAGCTGGCTTTTCGGCTCGAAAGCAAGAGATCGTCGAGAAAGCCAACTCTCATCGACCGAGAAATTCTCTGTTTCACACACAATGACGGATCGCTCGATCACATTCTGCAATTCACGAATGTTACCCGGCCAGGGGTACGACTGAAGCAGATCAAGGCTCTTTTTATTCACCGACTGAAATTGTTTTCCAGCCTTCCTTGCGTAACGCTCAATGAAGTATTCGACCAGCAAGGGAATATCTTCTCTGCGTTTCCGCAGAGGAGGCATCTCGATCGGAAATACGTTGAACCGGAAGAACAGGTCGCTGCGAAACTTGCCCTCCGCGATGGCAGCCTCCAAATCGCGGTTAGTAGCGGCAATGACCCGAACATCGGTTGGGATCGAGCCAGTTCCGCCCACACGCTCAAATTCTCTTTCCTGCAGAACACGCAACAAAGAGATCTGGGTTTCGGCAGGAAGCTCTCCAATTTCGTCAAGGAAGATCGTGCCTCTGTCGGCCAGTTCGAAGCGTCCTAAACGCCGCTGCGTGGCCCCAGTGAAGGAGCCTTTCTCATGACCGAACAATTCCGAGGCGATCAGGTCGCGGGGAATAGCTGCGCAATTCACACTCACAAACGCGTATGAGGAACGCGGTGAGCGCCGGTGTATCGCGCGGGCAACCAGTTCCTTGCCTGTGCCTGTTTCGCCGGTGATCAGAACGGTAGAATCCGTGGCAGCGACTTTGGAAACGCTGGAAAGCACCGTTTGGAGAGCCGGAGAAGTTCCAACAATTTCTTCGAACATCGATGCTTTATCGATTTCTTCGCGCAGCGCAACGTTCTCGTGCTGCAGTCTCTCTTCCGATCGTTTGCGATCGTCGATGTCAATCGCGGGGACAACCCAACGCGTAATGTGGCCTTGCTGATCCTTCAAGGGTTTGTAACGGAAGAGGAACCAACGATACTTGCCGTCATGTCTAAGCATTCGTGCTTCGGTCTCAAGCGGAGACCCGCTTGAAAGTGCATGCTCCCTTTCGCGAGCCATACGTTCCACATCGTCTGGATGAAAGCGCTCACGAAAATCGAGCTTCTGCCACTCTTCAACCGTAAGACCGCGGAACTCGAGGACGGATTGGTTGGCATACAGACGGCTTCCGTCGCTCCCTAGCACAAACAAAAACTGCGGGGCGGCGTCCAGAATTTGACGGAACTCCACTTCCTGTTCCCGGATTTTCTGTTCCGCCTGCCTTGCTACTGTGACGTCCGTCACAGCCCCTACGAATTCAAGGTTCCCAGAAGACGTCATTGACGCACGAGCTAAAACGTGGAGCTGCTTGACGGAACCGTTCGGCATCAGCAAACGGTGCTCAAGATCAAAATCGGCTTTTGTCTCAATCACCCGATCGAGGGTTTGCTGCACGAGATCTCTGTCGTCGGGATGAAGTCGCGGCAGTATCATCTCCAGCGTAGGCTTTACCGCTCGATCGAGTTCAAAGATCTTGTAGGTTTCCGCCGACCAGTAGATTTCTCCGCTGGCAACACTCCAGCCGAAGCTGCCAGTATGGCTTATGCTCTGGCCTTCAGTGAGGAAAGCTTCGCTGCGTTGCAGATCTGAATAGAGGCCAGCATTCTCCAGCGATATCGCGGCTTGCGAAGCCAGCAACTCCAGCACTGTTACTCGGTCCGACGTGAAGACGCGTGGCGTCAAAGTGTTCTCCAGATAGAGTGCGCCGACAAGCTTCGTCTGCTTGACGATAGGCACGCATAGGACAGATCTTGGGCGCCTCTGCCGTACGTACTCGTCCTCCGAATACAAGTTCCCGACCAAAGCATCCTCAAGCAACACGCGCGCCTGAGTCCGAATCACATAGTGAAGCGCGGATTGCGGGAGATCGGATGGGGTGACGGCTGTCCGCCGAACTGTGACCGCGACCCTTTCGTGACCTGTGGTAGCCTCCGCCTCAATCTGCGGCTCATCGCCTCGGAGAAGGATGAGGAGACTTCGCTCGGCTCCTGCATGCTCAACCGTGAGCCGCATGAGCGTCTCGATTAGCTTTGGCAGGACAATTTCGCTCGACAGTGCCTGTGACGCCTTGACTACGGTCTCGACATTCAACTGCGCGACCGGCGTGCCGATTGTTGCCGTGGAAGAGATAGAATCCCGTTCTTGCTGGAGATGCGGGTAGTGTTCGTCGAGTTGCCGCACCTTCCCGTCGGCTCCCCAGCGAAGGTAGCCGTACCGTGCGCCCTGCATATACGCCTGCGCGATCTTCTCGAAACCCCGTGCCGCGTAGAAGCGCGCGGCGAGCTCATTGGCGAGCGCCTCGTTGTGGACAAAGCCGTTCGCGCGGGCCGAGTGGATGGCTTGTTCGTAAAGCTCCATGGCATCGAGAGCTCGACCTTCGACGCGGGCAATCTCTGCCCCGACCAGGGCGGCGCGGTTCTCGAAGTTCTCCGGACAGCTCTCTGCCCAGATTTGCAGTTGCCTATGATGCGCAGCTAGAGCGTCGAGGTGTTGTTCCCGCTCGTCGGCCAGTGCAGAATCCCAATAGCAGGCGGCCCGGGCCAGCGCGCCGTAAAAATGATATTCGGCTTCCTCAAAGAGCGAGACTGAGGTCCAGAGCAGCGGTTGCGCTTTCGATGCCGCGTCCATTGCCGGCACATAGTCGCCAGCGATATAGCGCGCCTGCAACTTCCGGATCCAGTACCAACATGCAGCGATCGCCAAGGCCGGGTTGCTGGACAAATGGTTTTCGATGCGAAGCTCATCGAACCGCTCGTCGTCAAAGTACCCGAACTTCGGCGTCAAGCCACGGAGCATCCGAATCAGCGCGATTTGCGTGGTGATGAAGTCAATGACAAGGCCGAATCGCGCCTTCTCGGCGAACGCGAGGCCATGTTCGGCTTCGCCTTGCACCTCGGGCAGTGGCTCGCCGGCGAAGAGCAGGGCCGAGTTGAGATAACCGCACGTGTAGGCTCCATACGTGAGGTCTCCGATCCGGTTCGCCGCCTCGAACGCGCGGCTCAGCAGATCCCGTCGAGCCCTGGACGAAACAGGTGCGGGGGCGTAAAGCGACCAGGCAAAATAGGTGCTGGCCTCGAAGCGCCTCAGCCCGCGTCGTTCAACGAGTTCGAAGCCGAGCCGCCCGAATTGAGATCCGGCCTGGTAGTCGCCGAAACGCGGTCCGGCGATCGTGCAGAGCTGGACATAGGCGAAACATGAAGCATCGCAGTTGCCACGCTCGAGGCTGAGACTGACCGCCTTGCACATCGTCAGAGAAGCCAAGTTCGTATCCGTAAACACCGCCGGCGATAAGAGCTTAGTGAGAACATCGACGGTTGCGAGGGTTGCCGGGTCCTTCATGAGCGGCAAATCGATGAGATCTTGGATGGTCCGGCCCCCAAGCAGTGACCGGATGCGCTCGTATTCACGTCGCACTTCCTCTTCCGTCGGGTGCGGCGACCAGTCGATGCCCAGCTGCCGGAGATAGTCCAGACCGACCGCGATGGCATAGCCGCTCTGGTCTAGGGTCGTGTAGACATCCATTTGCAAGCACGCGACGATGGCTTTTTCAACCCCTGTCGTGGCGCGACCTGACAGCCGAGCGAGCCGCTCCTCTGCGGCCGATAACTGGCCGGTCAAAAACTCACATTCCGCCCGTTCCAGCTCCAACGCAAAGATGAGCTCGCGCCGGCGTTCCCAGCTGTCCTCGGCCAACTGCGCCGCTCCGGCGATCAGATAGGTGAGTGCCGAGGCGTAGGCGGTGGACCTCTTGGCGCGCTTGCCCGCGATCAGGTTGAGCTCGGCGAGTCGGTCTCGCTCGTCTCGTTGAGTGATCAACGTGGCGCCGCGGTTAAGGTGGCCGACGATGTCGAAGACCGCTTCCTCCCGCTTTTCCGGCGGCGTCTGCGCCGCGAGCAGGCGGCCGATCCGCAGATGGACCTCAGCGCGTAATGCTTCCGGGATCAGCGAGTAGGCTGCCTCCTGCACCCGGTCGTGCATAAATCTGTAACAGTCTTCCAGGTGCTCAACCAGTTCCTGAAGGACCGTCGGCCAAAGCTCCGCATGCACCTGCTCCTCCGGGGCCTCGAGAACAGTGGAAAGCATCGCGATCGTAGCGACGTTGCCGAGGCAGGCGAGTTGCTGCAACGCCTGCTGCGTTTTGACCGGCAACCGCGTTACCTTGCCAACCAGAAGGTCCACCACATTATCGGTGTAACCCTTGGTGTGAACGCGATCGAGATCCCAGGACCAGCACGCCGCGTCGTCAGCGAAGCGAAGTAAGCCCTCTTCTGCGAGCGAGTAAAGAAACTGAATCACGAAGAACGGATTGCCGGCGGTCTTCCCATGCACCAACTGTGCCAGAGGCGTGACATGGGCCGGATCGCAGCGAAGCGTATCGGCGATCAACTGGCCGACGTCATCAAGGGCGAGCGGTACCAGGCGGATCTCCTCCACCCGCGCTCCCGTTTGGCGGATCGCATCGAGCTTTCTGATCAAGGGATGAGCGGCATCCACTTCATTGTCCCGATACGCACCTATCAGCATGAGGTGCTGCAGATCCGACCGAGTCACGAGATCCTCGAGCAGATCGAGCGTCGCCGCGTCGAGCCACTGCAAGTCGTCGAGGAAGAGCGCCAGCGGATGCTCCGATCGGGCAAATACACCGATGAATCGGCTGAGCACGAGGCGGAAACGGCTTTGCGCCTGTTGTGGCTCAAGCTCCGGAACCGGCGGCGGGTCACCGACGATGATCTTCAGCTCAGGGATGAGGTCTGTTATGAGCCGTGCATTGGGGACTAGCGCCTCCAGGAAGGCGCCGCGCCAGGTCGCCAGCTCGGCGTCACTCTTGCCGAGAAGAGGCCGCACAAGGCCTTGAAAAGCCTGCACCAGCGTCGAATAGGGGATGTCGCGCTTGTACTGATCGAACTTGCCTGATGCGAAGAGACCTCGTGGTGGAACAAGCACCTTGTGCAGTTCGTTCACGATGGAGGATTTGCCGATGCCGGAATAGCCGGAGACCAACACCAGCTCCGGCGCGCCGCCTTTGACGATACGATCGAAAGCGGCGAGCAAGCCTTCCACCTCGCGCGCCCTACCGTACAGCTTCTCAGGGATCAGCAGCCGGTTTGGGACATCGTGTGTCCCCAGCTGGAACGGTTCAGTGCACCCTCTTGATTCCCATTCCCCGAAGCACTTTTGAAGATCGGCCTCAACGCCTAAAGCGGTCTGATAACGGTCCTCGGCGTTCTTGGCCAGGAGCTTCATAACGATCGCAGACAATGGCTCGGGCACAGCAGCGCGATCCCGAGGTGGCGTCGGCCGACGTGCAATGTGGCAGTGGACCCACTCCAGGGGGTCGGCGGCGGCAAATGGCAATACGCCGGTAAGCATCAGATACAAGGTGACGCCCAGGGAGTAAAAATCGCTGCGGGCATCGACCGAACGGTTCATGCAGCCGGTCTGCTCGGGTGCCATGTAGGCCAGGGTGCCGGAAATAATCTCCGGCGGTGCGGGCGGCTGGCGCTCGCGGGGCAGCCGCGAAGCAATTCCGAAGCCGGTGAGCCAGACGCTGTCGGCGTCGTCAACGAGCACATTTTCGGGCTTGATGTCCTTATGTATGAGTCCGTGCCGATGCACTTGGCCGAGTGCCGTCGTCAAGCCGATGGCGATGCGCAGGGCGCGGGTCAAATCGAGGGGTTGCCCCTGGCCTCGATCAAGAACCCGATCTAGAGGCTCACCGCCAGGGTCTTTGAGTACGAGGATCGTTCGCCCTTCGTAACGACTAAGGGCCAGAGGCTTGGCTGCCCATACGGGATCGAGTTCGGCTGCGAGTGAGTATTCGTTCTCCAACCGCCTGAGACTCTGAAGCGACGGGTATTCTGCAGCGAGGGCCACCACCAGGACGGGCGATGGGTCGCCGTGCTGCTGGCCGCGGTAAAGGGTGAAGTCCGCACCTTCCCGGAGGGGCGCTAGCACGTAACCAGAAGGGTCTATCCCGGAAGGCATCCTTGTCGCCACCTCCACACAGTCCCAGAGTCATTCTTGCAAATCGCCTCGATACAGGTCAAAGTTAATGATCCCGAGGCTTGCAGCCGGACGCAGAGTTTGGCCACAGCGGAGCAATCCGGGCGCCATCAGCAGTCCCTGCCAACCGCCCGGGACGCGCTTTTCATGAAAGGTATTTTTGCGCCAGGAGGCAGTTAAAGTTGTTTGCGGATCGATAGACGCCGGTTTCTAGCTGACATTAAAGCGCTCGAGAACACACCGACGTTTTCTCTCGCCGAATATTCTGCGCAGTTTCGGAACCAGCATACCTGCAGCTTGTCCTTGTTTGGCGATAAGAAGCACCTGAGTTTGCCCAATCACGGTACCCACTTTTGTTGCGTGGGTTGCAGGATAACCATTCTGGGGCCCGCCCGGTACCCCATCCTGCGATAAATCGGGAGTCCCATGTCGGAAGCGTGCAAGGTTGTGCGCGTGGTTCTCATCGCTTGCTGCCCCTGGATCACCGCTTGCCGCATGACGGTTTCTGCATAGCCCTTGCCTTGTCGCTCCGGCAAGGTGGCGACCAGCGCAATGTAGACCGTTCCATTCACGGGGAATGCCGCCGCACAGGAGGCAGCCTGGCCACCGAGGTATCCGACGTAAGCGCAGGTGTCCGCATGCCAGAGGCGCATGTTGGCAATAGAATCGAAAGCGTTGGCCGGCATGTGGTACGCCAGTGCATTCAATTCTGCGAGATCACTTGCCATCGCGTCATTAACCACGAGACGAACATCCAGGTTCGGCAGCGGATGCCGCGGTGGAAGTAGGTCGTCCGTCTCCATCCCGGTCAGTTGGACCATGGGTGCGAAGTAGGCCTCACGGACCAGATTCTCCCACCCAGCCGGTAACCAGTCCTGGCGCAGAAGCACGCCCGAGGGATACTTGCAGTTGGCAGCGTGTCTGACTGCAGTATTCAAGAAAACACGCAACTCGTCGTCCGTCTCTGCCGGGCGCTCAACGATGGAAAGGTTTAGGAAAATCAGGGGCACGTTACCGAAGCAGGAAACAACGCCGTCATCTTCTTTGATGGTCGGTAGAGGCAATCGCCCAACCATTAGCTTCCATGCATCCACAAACAGCTGGACGGTATCGCTCATACGAACGAATTATAGTTTACGCGCGGCTGGCTGCCCGCGGAGCATCCGATTCATTGACCACGATCGCTGTAGCCGGCGTGGGACTCATTTCATTAAGAAACTGCTCGCTGAGATTGTGGCTTGCCGTCCGGAGCCGGCCTGATCCGCCGGGTTCTCGTCACACATCAACCTATATCGAGCAGTGAAGAGCTGCACTCAACCGGCTTGCGGACAGCTCAAGAAAGGGAAATTTCCGTACGCTTGTCCCGTGAGGACGAGAGCGATCCAATACGACTTCGCCGCGCAGGTCGTGAACTGACCGATTACTTCGAGACCTGGTCGGTCCTCACTGTGATGGTTCACGATGCTCCCTCGAAATAAATGCTGTGATTGCATTGCTTGATCGTCCGCCGTTGCTGAGCCTTTTCTTCGGGACTACGAGTCAGTTTGCTTCTGGTTATCGCCTTCGAGCGCGACCTGATCTCCAGGAGCAATCAGCAATTCCAGGGATTCCACGAGCTTGTCTCCCGGCAGCAGGAGGCCGTTCATCAAGAAAGGGGCGAGTTGCAATCGTCTTTGTTTTTCGTCGCGACGCGTCGTGCAGCAGCGAGGCGATCCTTGTTTCGCTTCGTCATCCACCGGGCTACTCCTCACTAACACGTAACAGTTTCGTGCAACCTGGCAAATTTGATTCACGTCTCACGGCGCGAAATGCCGTAACTATCAAAGCTCATCATTTTTTGGCCGGTTCAGGGCATAACTGCTGCTCGCTGCATAAGAATTTCCGCCGCCCGGCCTGTCGGGGACCTTTGCGCGAAGGAAGTCGACTTCACCAGGGGCGATCCAGCGTACGAGCTATACAGGTAGCTCCGTGCATTATCCGGGCTGGATTGCACTTCGAGAAACTCAACTGACTGCAGCTTCTGCGGGATGTTACCTCCGAACCACCGGGGATCTTCCTGCTGCAACCACGTGATCACGCAGATCCCGGAGCCCGCCGGAAAGTCGGCTGCGGCGTTTGTCCGTGCATACTTGACCGCCTGCTCATTTCCGACGAAAGCAGAGACGCTGTGGCCGTTGCGGTTGAGGGTCGACGAGATGAGCTGCCACGAGAACGGATTGTAGGGGAGTTTTCCGGTCAATGCTGCGTCGTCGTTAAACCTGGCCTTCACCCGCGCGTTTGGCTGAGTGCAACCGAGGAGCGCGAGAATAAACGCAAGGGAAAGGAATCCAAGAAGTCTCAATCCACACCCACCTTGGAACTTGCAATCGGCATCGTAAAAACGTAGTCATTTCCGCGGACGGCGTGGTGGCAATCGAGGCACTGACGGGTAGCGAAGTCCGGCGTATGACCATCAGGTTTCAGATCAGTGCCGAGCCACCGTCCCCAGCCCCAGCCCGCAGTGGCGTGGTACTTCTCCCGATCTCGAATCATAAGCTCAACCTGCACAAACGTTCCGGGGACCACTCTTCCATCAGGTTGTGGCTCTTCGCGCCACGTGATCTTGGCGATCACGGTTCCGTTGGGCCAAGGATTGGTGTGCTTCTCCGCAATCGCTCTCACCGCTGTGTCATTTCCGAGAACAACACGAATGGTGTTGTTCTCGACCCTTTCCGTGCTACTGATCGGTTTCCAGAATTTGTATTCAGGGTGGAAAGGGACACCATTCACAGTGTCCTCTACGGTTCGCGCCGTTCCGTGGCTTTGGATCCAGTGAACATACTCCTGATTGGCTGCCTCGCTGTCGGCATTGGTGGCGGCCGGGATTTCACCTCCCGGCTCCAGATAGTTGCGCAAGACGCGAAGCTGCTCGGGAGTGATCGTGGAGTCGCGGTGCACCGCACGATAGGACGGCAGAGGCATAGCGCCGAGCTGAATCTGATTGACGGCGTCGAAGAGGACCGCCTTCTGGGTTTGAGGAGAGAGCACTCCGATCTCTGAGAAGTTAACGTGCTGCCTGGCGCGACGTACATCCTGAGTCACAAACCAATAGGCTGGCGAAATGCGGTCGAACCATGACAGCTTCGTCTCGTTTGAGTGACAGTTGTAGCAAGAATGCCTGAGAATTGTCCTCACCTCCTCCGGAGCCTGTATCTCGGCTTGCACCGGAGGGTCAGTCAATTCGGGACGGATAAACTGAATCCCGACAAGAATGACGAACGCTGTTGCCCCGAGCGACGCGAACAACGGAAAGTAACGAGTCTGCTTCATCGAATGCTCTTTTAAAAGGAAACTGGTCGCAAAGCTGTTTCATCAACCAATCCCGGGCCATCGTTCTTTGTTGTCCTATTGGGCAAATACGTCCTTTGCAGCCGCCACATCTTTAAAGAAAGTCTCCGCCTCCCGCACGACGCTGACGTTGAAGCCGTGCTTGACAAGGATGTTGTAAACACCCTACCGGCCGGAATCGTCTGCCCAGCCTCCGCGTACTAGTAAAAATGTTCTTAATCGCCGTACCTGATGTTTGGGCGACAGAGTTGTTGGATATTCCAAGGCGCACAGGTGTATGAGCCCCGCCTTTGAGTAGTTCGCGATCATCGGCCTGACTAACAGTCGTCTCTTGGTGGAGCAGTTCGCTTGCCAGTCAATTGGGCGATAGCCAACACCTGCGAAGCCTGATACAGAGAATTGAATACAAAGAGAATGAGGCTGGGCGTACTTAGGCCTTGCTTAGCGGCGACGGGTGAGCCGACCGTCGGCATGTCGACGGATCGTGCGGGATTTGGTCGTCTTAGTCGGCCGGGTCGGGAGGTTTGGAGCGTGATATTCCAAGTTTCCGCATGCGGGCATATAGGGTAGTGCGCTTAATTCCCAAGCGAGCTGCGGCGCCGTTCGGACCCATGATTACGCCGCGCGTCTGCTGCAGCGTCCTCAAAATGTGCTCTCGGTTCACATCGTCAAGAGTGCCCGACGGTTTCGACGAGTAAATCTGTGCCGCCGATCTTAATCTGGCCAGCGGGCAGCGAAGGGTACGGCCGGATGTTAAAATCACGCTGCACTCGATGAAGTTCTCCCGCTCTCGGATGTTTCCTGGCCAGGGATGAGAGGTGAGGCGATTCACTAGCCCGGGGGGAATCCTATCGATTATTTTCCCCATGCGCGCGGAATACTTGGCTACAAAATGTCTGAGCAGTAACGGTATGTCTTCTGTGCGATCACGTAGCGGCGGCACGTGTATCGGGAACACGTTGAGGCGATAGTACAGATCGCTGCGAAAACGCTTCTCTGATATCAGCTTCCACAGGTCCCCGTTGGTTGCCGCCACAAGCCGCACGTTCGAGTGCTGTGTCTGCGTGCTGCCTAACCTCTCGAAATATCCGTCTTGAAGCACTCGCAACAGTTTTGCCTGCATTTCCAACGGAAGATCGCCGATCTCGTCGAGAAAGAGCGTGCCCTCGTGAGCAGCCTCGAAGCGACCGATCTTGCGTACAACCGCCCCGGTAAAAGCCCCCTTTTCGTGACCGAAGAGTTCACTCTCCAGGAGTCCCACCGGAATCGCGGCGCAGTTCAGCTTGATGAAAGGGAGAGTCGCGCGTCCGCTACGGGCGTGAATGGCCGCGGCGATCAGTTCTTTGCCAGTACCTGTCTCGCCTTCGACCAAGACTGTCGAATTCGTCGGAGCAACTGTCTGGATCAGTTCCAAGGCTTCCAGCAAGCCTGAGCTATTTCCTACGATTCCCTTAAAACCATCGATCTCACGGCCGGTGGTTTCGCGCTCGAATTGTTCGAACGTGCGATTATCCGGAATCGTTACTACATGACTAGCCATAAAACACTTGACCTTTGACGAGCCTTCTCCTTTCGTGATTCCAAGTCAGACCTATGCGCCACGGGGCTACATCGTCGAAATCGACATCAGAGTCGAGCATGTACTTCCGCCGAGCAGCCAAACCGATCAGCTTTCGTCTCGGGGGTGAACTGTCCGCGCTTCAAGGAAGGAATCGATTTCTGCAATTTCTGGGGAGCAGTTAGAGCTCCTTCAATTGTTCTCAACTGAGCCATAATAGGACCCATCCATGGGCCGCGTCCAATACAATGAACTCATCAAACCGTTGCGTCACACGCAATGAATGTGAGATGCGGAGACTATTTATGGAACTGCAACAGCTGAGATATTTTCGGGAAGTGGCCGAGCGGGAACATGTAACACGCGCTGCCGAGAACCTATTCGTCTCCCAGTCCGCGATCAGTCGTGCCGTTACTCAATTGGAGGAAGAACTAGGAGTTCCTCTCTTCTATCGCCAAGGGCGCGCTGTAGTGCTGTCGCCCTATGGGCGCGAATTCTTGGAGTATGTGGCTCGGGCACTTAGTATTCTTGAAAGCGGGAAGCGGGTGCTCAACGAACAGACCGGGGAAGAATCCGGAACCGTATCGCTCGGTTTTCTGCATTCACTCGGAATCGAAATGGTTCCGCGGCTGATCAAAGAGTTTCGTCGGAAACATCCAAGAATTCAATTCACGCTGCTCGTCCAGCGCTCAGGAGAGATGCTGATGGAAGAGCTTGTCGCAGGCAGTATCGATTTATGCTTGTCTGTTCCGGGAATGTTTGAGCAAAGCGATGTCCGCTGGAGCCATCTTCTGGACGAAGAATTGTTGATCGCTATGCCACAGACGCATCGATTGGCGGCGAAGCGTACCCTTAACATTAGGGAGTTGTCATCCGAGCCATTCCTCGCTCTGAGCCCAGAACATACCCTACGCATCATCTTCGACAGGATGTGTGCTGATGCATCTTTCTTGCCAAAGATCGCATTTGAGGGGATGGATATTGCAACGCTGCGTGGATTGATTGCTGCAGGACTCGGTATAGGGCTCCTCCCTTCCGCAGCCGTTCGATTTCGCGGAGTTGTAGAAATCAAACTGTCGCAGCATCCTATTCGACCACTAGGAATAGGATGGATCGACAATCGATATCTTTCGCCCTGTGCGGTCAAATTCCGCGATTTCGTTGCGTCTAACTTCCACGGGAATTAGAAGTTTCCCCGCGGCTGACGGATGATTGATCCCAATATATTTCCTCCAAAACACGATTCATCCCCGCGTTCGAGCAGGCAATGACTTCCGCTGGTTGGTGCTCCACATCTAACGACCACGTCATGCGAGCGACAACTGGCCGTCGAAGCGTCCAAATAGCAACGTTAATTCTGTCTTTCCGGTCTACACGGGCAATTCCTATTCCGCAAAACCCAAACACTCTCTTCACCTCTGAGCAGTTCGGTCGAGTGGCAGCACTCGTGCATCGTGGTTAAGCGGTCAAGATTGATTAGAGCGGAGGGATCGCAATGAAACCTAAACTTCATACGTGGAAACGAAATGTACTCTTGTGCGCGGGCTCCGCACTTCTGCTTGTTGCACTAGGCTTCGCCGCAGCCCACGAAACACGTCAGCTCGGAGCAGGTGAGAAGGCGAGAGTTACGGGAGCGATTCTGTCTCGCGATGGAGACCTGATGTGGGTTCTGGATAAGAAGTCCAGCGAGATTGTTGTAGTCAACATCAACGACAATACCAAGATTGAGCGCAAGCAACACCACGTTGTGTTTTTTCGCCATACCGACATGGACGTCACTGCCATGGTCCCAGGATTGACCATCCAAGCAGAAGGTCTGGGAAATTCGAAAGGACAGCTTGATGCGGCCAAGATCGTATTCACTCCCGACTCATTCGCCGTCGAAATAGCTCAAGAGCAACAAGTTGTCGCAAACAAGGAGGCTGCGCAAAAGGCGCAGTCGACTGCGGACTTGGGTCTCTCAGCTGCCAGCCTGGCCCGAGCCTCGGCGGCACAAGCCCAGGACTCGGCGGATCAGGCCAGCCTGCACGCACGAGCCGCCGACGATCTGGCGACTGAAGATGCCGCGGCCGCGGCGATGCTGAACCGGCTTGTCTCGGACTTGGATGACTACAAGAACGAGTTTGAAATTGATGTCTTTTTTCCTAAAGGATCGGCTGATCTAGACGAAACCGCGATACGCGACCTTGCCAATCTTGCTGATATTGCGAAATCGCTTAACGGTTACATGATCGAGATCGCTGGCTACTCTTCCAACACCCTCAACACAGAGGGCGACCGAAAGCTGAGCGAAGAACGCGCGGCTGCTGTCGCCCGCTATTTCCGTCAAAAGAACATCCCGCTGCGACGCATCCTCGTGCCGGTTGGCTTCGGCAGTACTCAGCCAGTCGCCAGTAACCGCGATCCACAGGGCCGCGAGCTCAATCGGCGCGTGGACATCAAGGTACTTGTGAACAAAAGGCCAGGGCAGAGTTTGTAACCCCAGCAAGTGAGAATGCTTTCGAACTTGAAGTACGTTTCGATTTTCAGAAAAGGAGATTTGTCAGATGAAAAGCTACAACTCGAGTAACGACCTACGGTGCGTTCTTGATGGTGTTGTTGGGATCTGCATTTGGCCAGCACATTTAAACGGACTTTGATCATCAAGCCAACTTTTCTCGATAGAAGACCTATTCGTGGCAGGAAGTCAAAGCTTCCAACTCCCTTTGGGACGACCGAATTAAGGATGCGGTGAATGCGCAACTGGCGGCCAAGGGTTGGACCCAGGTAGACAATGGTGCCGATGTGGCAATCGTGGCGATCAAAACCACGCAGACCGAAAAAACACTCCAGACGTTCTATGACGGCTTGGGCGGCGGATAGCGCTGGCGAGGTTTTGGCGGTTTCGGTGAATCCACCACCACGGAGCAGGATTACAAGGAAGGAACGCTTGTAGTCGATATGTACGATGCAAGTACAAAGCAGCTCACATTGTGTGCCAGCGCTGAAGATATGCTCTCTGATAAAGCTGAGAAAAATGAAAAGAATCTGGACAAAGGCGTAGCCAAGATGTTCTCAAGAGCATCAGGGAAACAATGAAGGACAAAGCGGAGCGGAGCGGATCGTGCTTGATCTTGACCAAGTAACACTTGTTGATCTGGATGTGGTCCGTTTCTTGGGGGTGAGTGAAGCAGAGGGTGTCGAACTCGTGAATTGTTCGCGATTGGGTTTTCAGGGAGCGGAACAGCGAGGAACAGGATTAGCTGGGGATTCCTGGCGCAGATCGTCATCACCAGAGTGCGACGGGAAAGACAAACTGAAGGGAGAAAACCAATGAGTGCCATCAGCAACGTGAAGGTAATGGGCGTTCGCAAAGAAACCGACAGCCTCGGTGAAGTGGATGTCCCAAGCAGCAAACTGTGGGGCGCGCAAACGCAACGGTCGCTCGAACACTTCAACATCGGGAAGGATCTAATCCCGCGCGAAATGATAGCGGCTTACGCAACCCTGAAGAAGGCCGCCGCGAATGCGAACCACACAGGCGGGCGGCTTGACGACCAGCGTCACAAGCTGATTGTTCAAGTCTGTGACGAAATCCTCGCGGGCCAGCATGAGGACATGTTTCCCCTGCACGTGTGGATGACGGGAAGCGGCACGCAATTCAACATGAATGTGAATGAGGTGATTTCCAACCGCTGCTGCCAGCTTGCAGGCACGCCGGTCGGGAGCAAAACGCCAGTTCATCCTAACGACCACGTCAACATGTCGCAGTCTTCCAACGATTCTTTCCCTACTGCGATGAACATTGCGGCAGCAGTAAACGTGAAAGAGCGACTCATACCTGCGGTTAAGGCCCTGCGAGATTCAATCGCAGCGAAAGTCGAGGAGTGGAAAGACGTTGTGAAGATCGGCAGAACCCACATGCAGGACGCCACACCGATCACGCTCGGCGAGGAATGGTCGGGATATTCAGGCATGCTTAGCGACAATCTCGAGCGTATCGAGGATGCACTGCACGACGTGTATCGGCTGGCGCTTGGCGGAACCGCCGTGGGAACCGGCATCAATGCAGCCCCGGATTTCGGCGAGGCGGCCGCTACCGAAATTGAAAAGCTTACAAACCTGCCTTTCATCAGCGCTCCCAACAAATTCACGGTGCAGGGCGCGCATGATGCTCTCGTCCAGCTTTCCGGCACACTCCGCACCCTCGCAGTCTCCCTCTACAAGATTGCCAACGACATTCGGCTGATGTCCTGTGGCCCGCGCGCAGGCTTCGCCGAGTTGGTGATCCCTGCAAACGAGCCGGGCTCATCGATCATGCCGGGCAAAGTGAATCCGACCCAGGCCGAGGCGCTGACCATGATTGCTGTGCAGGTGATGGCCAACGATGTGGCGGTCGGCTTTGGCGGCGCGGGCGGATATCTGGAGATGAACGTCTATAAGCCCCTCATCATTTTCAATGTGACTCACTCCATCACGATCATGACGGACGGATGCACCAACTTCCGGAAATTCCTGATCGAGGGAACGAAACCAAATTTGAAAAAGATCAAAGAATACGTGGACCGTTCACTGATGCTGGTGACCGCTCTCTCGCCCGTGATTGGCTACGACAAATCGTCCAAGATCGCGCACTACGCGCTAGACAACGACCTCACGCTCAAGCAAGCCGCACTGAAGCTGGGATTTGTCACGGAAGACGAGTTCGATCGCGTCGTCGATCCAGCGAAGATGGTCCACCCGTACGTGGCAAAAGCCAGCTAAAAAACAACTTTAATTGCTGCCAATACGGCACTGAGAACACGAAGGAGAAAACATGACGACGAATAAGCGCGGAATTGAATTGCTTCATGATCCATCCCTCAACAAGTCAACAGCCTTTACTGAAGCCGAAAAACAGGCGCTCGGAATCGTGGGTCTCGTGCCCGATGTAACCGAGAGTGAGGACCTGCAGTTGCAGCGGGTGATGATGCAACTCGGCCACAAGAACACCGATCTTGATCGTTACATCTACCTGATTAATCTGCTGGACCATAACGAAACGCTCTTCTATCGGACTGTCATGTCCGACCCAGTTCGCTTTCTGCCGATCGTTTACGACCCAACCATCGGAGAAGCTTGCCTAAAGTTCGGCCACATTTACCGCCAAGCGCGCGGCATGTATCTGTCGATCACGCGACGCGGCAGAGTGAAGGAGATTTTGAGAAACTGGCCCCAGAAAGACGTCCGGTTCATTTGCGTCACGGATGCCGGCCGCATCCTTGGTCTCGGAGATCTTGGCGCCAACGGCGCGGGAATTCCCATCGGAAAGCTACAGCTATACACCGCTTGCGCCGGTGTGCCGCCACAATATCTGCTCCCCATGTACCTCGATGCGGGCACCAACAACGAGCAGTACCTCCACGACCCCCTGTACTTGGGTATGCGCAAGACCCGCCCGCCCACTGAGGATCTTTATTCTTTCGTCGACGAGTTCGTCGAAGCGGTGCAGGAAGTATTTCCGAAATGTTGCATTCACTTCGAGGATTGGACCGGGGTAGACGCCGTGCATTTGCTCCAGCGCTACCGCGATAAGTACTGCGTCTATAACGATGACGTGCAAGGCACAGCCGGGATCACTCTTGCAGGGATGATCAATGCGGCCAAACTCAAGGGTACGAATCTGAAAGACGAAAAGTACCTGTTCCTGGGCGCGGGTTCGGCCGGTATTGGCCTCGCCAACCTGCTTTGCTCCGCACTGGTTGCACAAGGCCTGACGCTCAAGGAAGCGCAGTCGCGGGTCTACATGTTCGACATCAACGGCCTTCTGGAAGATACCCGCAATGACCTGGCCGACTTCCAGAAACCCTATGCACACAAGCACGCGCCGACTCGGGATTTCGTCGCCGCTATCGAGAGCGTCAAGCCGACGACGATCATCGGAGTCAGCACGATCGGCGGAGCGTTCACGCAAAAAGTTGTCGAAGCGATGGCGAGGGTCAATGAGAGGCCGGTAATCCTTGCTCTCTCCAACCCAACCGAGCATGCCGAGTGCACCCCGGAACAAGCCTATACCTGGTCGAAGGGCAAAGCGATCTATGCAGCCGGCGTGCAGTTCGAACCGGTTCACTACAACGGGCAGACATTTCTGCCGGGACAAGCGAACAACTTCTACATATTCCCGGCGGTGGGTATGGCGATCTTCGCCACGCAGGCGAAGCGCGTGACCGACGAAATGTTCATCGAGGCCGGGCAGGCGGTGGCGGATCAGGTGCCGTCCGACCTGTTGAAACAAGGCCTTCTTTATCCCTTGCAGTCGAATATTCTTGAGACCGAGATTCAGACTGCAGCGCGTGTTGCGAAGCTGGTCTTCGATTTGGGCCTCGCTCGCGTCAAGCGTCCCGCCGACATGGTTGCGTTCATTCGCGAGCACATTTACAAGCCGGAATACAAGACGCAACTAGAACCCGTGGCCGCAGTAGCCTGACGGAATGCGCAAATGGATGGTGAGGCAGTAGGCACGACCTCTACTGCCTCATTCCCAACACAAGGAACGCGTTCGAAGTATTAGGCCGCACAAGCGGCAATGGAGGATTGTGCCTTCGAACATTAACCAGACCGGCATGTGGCTTTCGCTCGGCCTTGCCTTTGTTGGTGGGTATGGCGACGCGGCCAGCTTTGTCCTGGCAAAGACGTTCACTGGACACGTCACCGGTAATTTGGTTCTCGCCGCCATCGCTGTAGCGGCTCGTGATTGGCGGGCAATGTTTGCGCCTCTTTCCGCCATTGTCACTTTCTTAATTGGAATTGTTTTGAGCGTGCTGATCGTACGGCCCCTCAAGACGTGGTCATCGTGGCCGTTGCTTCCTACGGTCATGGGAATAGAAGTGATCCTGCTAGTAGCAGCGTCTCTTGCGCTCTCATCAGGTCTGGCTCAAGGAGTCGGAATATTCGTGGTCTTTCTGTCTCTAGCTCTGGGTCTACAAAACGGAGCGTTTCGTCGTGTTGGTGGCATCAGCGTTCACACGACATATCTGACAGGGATGATTACAAGCCTGATCTCGACAGAAGCCGAACAGTACTCTTCCGAAGAGGTTCCTCACGACGTAAGAGCTCACGATCCAAAGATAGAACTTCTCTGCGGAATCTGGATAGCCTTCGTCCTGGGCGCTGGGACGGGAGCGGCGATGAGTTTTCATTTCCAGGCGCTCGGGATCCTCGGGGCCGCGCTGTTTTTGATCCCACTCGCACTGCGCGAAGTGCGGTCTTGACGAAGACCCTAAAAACCTCGATAAGGTGGTGCCCTGCAGAGACGAACCATGTATTCCTGCGTCGTGTCACAGTGCGGACACCAACTGTTCTAGAGTTCGCCAAAATCGTTGTTCTAGTCTGGGCCGGATTCTGTCTCTTTTCGGTTCACGCTGACGCTCAGACTGCTCTCGGAGAAACTCTTAGTGGCCCGGACAGCCACGAGACAGGCCAAGGCTCCCACGGTCATCTCTTTGGGACTTGGGGCGGCGAGCGTTCCCGTCTGCTAGACCGGGGGGTGCAGTTCGACTTTCAGTACATCAGCGATTCTCTTTGGAACATTAAGAGCGAACAGAAAGAGCGATTCGCAAGTTGGAATCGGTTCCGAGGCACGGTAGACATCGACCTGGGTACGCTGGTCGGTGAACAAGGATTGTATTTCCATGCGACGGCGCTCTGGCAAGGAGGCGGCAATCTGGGCACTTACCTCGGCCTGCTAACTAGCCCGAGCGGGATGTCGAGCGGGAATACATGTCGCCTTGATTCATGGTGGATTGAGAAGCGATGGCTGGACGAACGTGTGACTGCACGCGTTGGTCAGTTTGCAGGCCAGGATTTCTACGGAGCTCAACATTACGCGGCATCTTTCATCTTCGAGCCGATGGGCTATGCGTTAGGCAACCTGTTCACGGACTTCGAGTCCTTCGATCCCCCATCTACCTCCGCGTTTGAATTGCGTATCGTGCCGATTCACGACTTCTATCTGAAATCGATGGTTGAGGCAGAAGACCGCGAACCCTTTGCTCATAACTTAACCGGCCTGGTTCCACAGTTTCGTGGAGTGCCCGTAAGCGTTTCGGAAATTGGATTCTCGCCTGGCAAAAAGGCGTCGTCGGTGCGCGCTTTCGACAACGTCGAAACCAGAAAAGGGTACTCCGGGCTCTATCAGTTTGGCGCTTCCTACAATCCCGGAAAGTTTCCGTTGCCGACAAGTACTAATCAACGATCAGGCAACTACCTTTTGTACTGGATGGCGAGCCAGGCCCTGTGGCGCGTTGACCCGAAAGGGGCGAAGGGAGTGGACGCTACGTTCGCATATGACTGGAGCCCGCCAGATGTCAACCGGAATAACACGCTACTCACAGCGGGAGTGCGATTCAACGAGCCGTTGCCTGTGCACATTCACAACACCATGTCCTTGGGATATGTGCGGAACAGCTTGAGCCACAAATTCATTCCTCCTGGCGTGCCTCCTTTTAAAACCGAGCACGGCGTTGAATTCAACACGCTACTCGATCCCTTGCCCATGCTCCTTATTCAGCCGGTCATTCAGTACTACGCGAACGTCGGTGGACGAGCGCAGCGCGCCGTAGTTTTCGGATTCAGAACCAAGGTGGAGTTCTAACAATGTTGCAGCGATTTATAGGAGATCTTTTATGAACATCGGCGGATTATTCGGAGCGCTGACTCCAGTTTTCTTTGTCCTCGCGCTCGGTTACCTCGCTGGCAAGCGCAATGCCTTCGATGCGGACCAGTCCGCGGGCTTGAGTAAACTGGCACTAACCTTTGCCCTGCCGGCGTCTCTATTCGTCAGCATGACCGACATTCCGAAGGATCTTCTCCTGCAACAAGGGCGTCTTGTTCTGGCTCTGATTCTCTCCCACGCCGGGCTTTTCGTGGTTGCGTGGCTGCTGTTGAGAATGATGAAGTCGCTCAGTGGGACGGCCTCCATTATCTATGCGCTGATGCTCGCGACCTCGGCCACACCGGTCTTTGGCCTTGCAGTTCTCGAACCACTTTTAGGCCGAACCAGCGGGGGTGCGGTGGGGCTCGTGGCCCTCGCGATCAACCTAACCGTACCTCCAGCAGTTATCCTTCTTGAGATGGATGCAGCAACGAAGAATCAGCAGGGGCCCGCGGATCCTTCGAAGCCGAGCGCCATCGCGACCGGACTGAATGCTGGCTTGAAATCGCCACTTCTATGGGGGCCAATCCTGGGAATCGCCGTTGTCCTTTTGAGCATTCACCTACCAGCCGTGGTAGCTAGCTGTTTCGAACTGATTGGCTCGGCCACTTCCGGAGTAGCGGTTTTTGCGGTAGGTCTCGTCTTGGCGGCTCATCCAGTTCGCTTTTCGCCTGCTGTATTGGTCGGAACTCTTGCTCGTGTCACCGTGCAATCTGCGGTTTTGTTCGCCCTACTACATCTCTTGCATGTTGTGAGTCCGTTCGCGCGTGAGGCGCTGGTGTGCTGCAGCTTTCCCCTGGCTACCGTGGTCGTGCTCTTTGCGGCCCGGTACAAAGCGGTCGAGTCAGAAGCCGCTTCTATGCTTCTCCTCTCTACACTCGCTTTGGTAATTACGGTGCCCGCGATCCTCTGGTTGAGCCATTGATTCGTAAACCATCGCTTTAAGAAATGGGCTGGAATAGCTTCAGCGACAAACATTTGCCTGCCATCGCTCATCAGAATGCTAAGTCGCTCTATCCGCTCTCGTCGAACGCATGCAACGGTCCAAAGCTGCCTGATAGGCCGGCGCTTATTTCGGGGATCACGGCCGACTACATTGCCTAGCGCGCAAATACCTGGGTTCGCCGGGCGGCCCAGCGAACGATCAATGTTTGCCGATTGGCCAGAAACGGGCTTCTGGGAAGAAGGTAGGGTACTTCAAGGCCAAGTAGCTTATTTGGGTCATGCACTGCGCGGCAGGTGATTCGTGGCTGGAACTTCCCAGGGTCGTAAACCGCTTCCCTCCAGTGTCGGCTTCATCTTCGTCTGAAGTCCCCTACTAGCAAATGGCATTGTGAACGAAGTGAAGGTCGCATTTGGACTGTGATCGGAGCGGTCGAGAGTTCTAAGCCTGCCCTACCGTTCCTTGTAGCGCCTTGTCCACGTCGGCCAGAATTATCGGCGCCTCTTCATCCCAGGTCGATTGCACGGCGCGTTCCAATTCCTTCTGCAAGGCCGGGACCCACGGGTAATAGTGATCACGCACGATCTCCGGGGAGTCCGCCAATAACATCGCCACGTGCTCGAGACTAAAATAAGTGGTGGCCAGGGACGGAGTTGAACCGCCGACGCCAGCCTTTTCAGGGCTGCGCTCTACCACCTGAGCTACCTGGCCACTTTTTTGCTGCTCCACTGTCCAACGTTTTGCGAAGTTTGGGCTGCGCCAACTCTGGCGGAATCGCCGATGATCGCGGGTAACCAAATGCTGAAGCTTGCGGAGCAGCACCGATTATAACAACCAAGCTGGATTCCCTCAATGCGAGCACTGGGAGCGTTCTCGGTTGACGGATGGATGATTCGGCTTCCCGCCATCCACTCGAGACGCTGAGTTTGAACACAGCCAGTGACCGCCGGGGGTTGTGACCAGAATCACAGGCGCTGGTGAGGTACGTCACTGCGTCATCTTCGTCGAAAATACACAATGGCGTGACGGGAAGCTCGGAGTGTCGGCAGTTCTGTGCAAACCATGATTGACTCATGGGCGTCCGCAAAAGGAGATTTCAGCATGGCACCAAACACTCTCACCATCACCGATAATCGCACCGCCAAAAACTACGACCTGCCAATTGAGAAGGGAACAATTCGGGCCATGGATTTGCGGAAGATTAAAAGTGACGCTGAAGATTTTGGGCTCATGACCTACGATCCGGCGTTTATGAATACTGCGTCCTGCCACAGCAGCATTACCTATATCGACGGCGATCGCGGCATCCTGCGCTACCGAGGCTACCCTATAGAGGTTCTGGCGGAGCAGTGCACCTTTCTCGAGGTGGCTTATCTGCTATTGTTCGGCGAGCTTCCTGCTGCGGACGAACTAAAAACCTGGGTCGACGAGATCACGCATCACACCATGCTGCACGAAACCACGAAGAAGCTGATGGAGGGCTTTCTCCACGATGCCCATCCCATGGCCATGCTGGTGAGTACGGTGGCGGCCTTGTCCACGGTCTATCCGGAGGCTAGAGAGATTCATGATCCCGCCAACCGCATGCTGCAGATCAAGCGGTTGATTGGCAAGGTGCCGTCCATCGCCGCCATGTCGTACCGGCACAGTCTCGGTTTTCCTTATGTTTATCCGGACAACGATCTCAGTTATCCGGAAAATTTCATGAACATGTTGTGGCGGATGGTGGAGCCGAAGTACGCGGCCAACCCTGTCATCGCCCGTGCCTTGGACATTCTCTTCATCTTGCATGCCGACCACGAGCAGAACTGCAGCACCAGCGCCATGCGGTCCGTGGGCAGCGCTCACACGGATCCCTATCTTTCGACCGCCGCCGCCGCTGCTGCGTTATCCGGACCTCTCCACGGTGGAGCGAATGAAGCGGTTCTGACGATGCTCGACGAAATCGGTTCCAAGGCAAATGTACCCGCCTACATCAAGAAGGTGAAAGATGGACACGGCAAGCTGATGGGCTTTGGCCACCGCGTCTATAAGAATTACGATCCGCGAGCCAAGATCATCAAGTGGGTGTCGGAAAAAGTATTCGCAGTCACGGGGGGAAATCCCAAACTCGACATCGCGCTGGAACTGGAGCGGATCGCGCTTGAGGATGAATATTTCATCACTCGCAAACTTTATCCCAACGTCGATTTTTATTCCGGAATAATCTATCAGGCCATGGGCTTCAAACCGGAAATGTTTACCGTGCTGTTTGCCATTCCGCGCACTGCAGGCTGGCTGGCGCAATGGCAGGAGATGGTTACGGATCCGGAGCAGAAGATCGCGCGTCCCCGCCAGATATACACGGGGCATGCAGTTCGGGAGTTTGTGCCAACTGAAAAGCGCGCTTCGATCGCGGCTGCGGCTGCGGCGCGTTAGAACTTCGCTCAGGTTAGAATTGCCGCTCACCGACGAGAACCATCAACCCAGATAACTGTCCTCCGTACACCCTCACGGTCGTGGGCCGTTCCATGTGATCTCGATCACCGCTTAAATGGATGGCTTGGACGTATAAACGAGAAAGAAGGGGAAGGAGGAATCCCCATGGAAACGATTGAGGTAAAGCATAGTGTCAGCTTCAAGAACATCCTCGTCACAACCGATTTCTCGGATGTCTCAAAAAAGGCAGCGCCGTATGCAGCGGCGATTGCGAATAGATATGGTTCTAAGATCTATGTCGTTCATGTGATCTCTCCGGAAGGACGAACGCCCATCCCGATTGAGCCGCTCCCGGTCGAGTTGGACGATGGCCGGCAGAGCGCCAAACTCGAGATGAAAGCTTTCCTTCGCAGCAACTCGCTCGGCGAGGTGCCTCATGAGGTAGTCCTGGAGGAGGGACCGATCTGGGATGTTTTGTCCTCGCTGATCGCGCGAGACGAAATCGACCTGTTGGTACTCGGCACGCACGGCCGCGGAGGGCTGAAGAAACTATTTCTTGGCTCAGTGGCGGAAGAACTCTTTCGGCTGGCTGCCTGTCCGGTACTGACCGTCGGCCCCGCCGTTCCTGCCAAGCCAACTGGCGTTGGGGGATTTGCACGGATTCTATTCGCCACGGATTTCGGGCCGGCTTCTTTGCACGCACTGCATTATGCCATCTCACTGGCCGCTGAAAACAAGGCAAACTTGACTCTGTTGCATGTGGTCACGCCAGTTCCCGCTGTCGCGGTTGGACCGTACTGGTATCCGGGGGCGGATCTCGTCGAACGGCAGAAAACAGCAAAAGCGCGTTCCATAAATCGGCTCAGGCAACTGATTCCGCCGGAGGCGAACTTGCCATTCGATCCGGAGTTTGTTGTCGACTTCGACTTCGCAGCTGAAGCGATTGTAAAAATTGCAGCCGACTCTCGAGCGGACTTGATCGTCATGGGCGTAAACCAAGCTGCCTCAGCGCGCGTCTCGGCGCATCTGCCATGGGCGACCGCGCACGAGGTTGTCTGTCACGCAACGTGTCCAGTGCTGACGGTAAGGAGTTGATTCAATCGTCGGATGGGGTTAGCGGCAGGGACCGCCGCTTCGGGTACAGCAGCGATCCATCCGCGCAAATGACACGGAGGCATACGCAAGGCGGGTTGACGGCAGAACTAATCCCACCTAAGATGACTCGACTTGGACAAACAAGCCGCCGCCACTCCTACCATGATCGGACAGACCATTTCCCACTACCGAATCGTAGAGATGTTGGGTGGCGGAGGGATGGGCGTTGTCTACAAAGCCGAAGACACGCGATTGCACCGCTTCGTCGCGCTGAAGTTCCTTCCTGAGGATGTCGCCAAAGATTCTCAAGCTTTGAGCCGTTTCCAGCGCGAGGCGCAGGCGGCTTCGGCCTTGAACCATTCCAATATCTGCACCATCTACGACATTGGCGAACAAGACGGGCGGGCGTTCATCGCCATGGAGTATCTGGATGGCGCAACTCTCAAGCACAAGATCGAGGGCCGTCCGCTGAAGATTGAACAGTTACTGGAGTTGGGTGTCCAGATGGCGGACGCTCTCGACGCCGCTCACTCCAGCGGAATCGTTCATCGCGATATCAAGCCGGCCAACATTTTTGTCACGCAACGCGGGCAAATCAAAATCCTGGACTTCGGCCTGGCAAAACTTACCCCGCAAGGGAGCCGCGTTATCGATGCGTCGGCCGGAGCAACACGCACTGCCATCAGTGTGGACCAACTCACAACGCCGGGCGCGGCGATGGGAACCATTAGCTACATGAGTCCGGAGCAGGCCCGGGGAGAGACGCTTGACCACCGCACGGACCTATTTTCGTTCGGCGTGGTGCTGTACGAGATGGCGACCGGCAGGCAGCCGTTCTTGGGAACGACATCAGCCGTCGTCTTTGAGGCGATCCTGAACAGAGTGCCTACGTCGCCGGTCCAGTTGAACCCGGGCTTGCCGTCGCAGTTGGAAACCATTCTTAATAAGACTTTGGAGAAAGACCGGGAACTGCGCTGCCAAAGTGCGGCCGAGCTTCGCGCCGATCTGAAGCGCCTGAAGCGAGATGCCGATTCCTCGCGCGCGGGGATCAGCGGAGTGGTCGCGACCGCCGCGACTGGCGTGGGAAAAGTGAGCAGTGAAAAAGAAGCTCCAACCCAACCGCGCCCTGGTCGTCTTTTTCTTATCATGATCTGCCTGGGTTTTCTGGTTGCACTCGCCGTGGGATTAGTGGCGGGCAAAGGCCTGTGGGGAGCCTCGGCAACCAGTGCAGCGCTGTATCACGAGATTACTTTCCGTCGCGGGGAAATTCGCTCGGCCCGTTTCGCGCCCGACGGGCAGACAATCCTGTACAGCGCCGCGTGGCAAGGTGGCCCTAGCGAGATTTTTGCCGCGCGCCAGGGCACCGTCGAATCGCGTTCTCTGGGACTCGGCCACGCGGAGCTTCTAGCGGTTTCAACAACCGGCGAGATGGCGCTTTCTTTAGGCAGCCGTCCGGTCGGAACCTGGGTGAATGTGGGCACGCTGGCGCGAGCTCCGCTGGCGGGTGGGGCACCCCGTCCGGTGGTAGAGAATGTGGAATGGGCGGATTGGGCCCCTGACGGAAACAACTTAGCGGTTGTCCGCAATGTCGGCGGCCGCGACCGGCTAGAATTTCCTATTGGCAAGGTCCTCTACGAGACCAGCGGCGGCTGGATCAGTTACCCGCGAGTTTCTCCTAAAGGCGACTTCGTGGCTTTCGTCGACCATCCCAATCAGGGAGACGACGGTGGATCTGTGGCTGTCGTGGATCTGTCCGGCAAAAAGAGAAAGCTGACTCGGGACTGGTACGGGACGCAGGGTCTCGCCTGGTCGCCTGCAGGGGAAGTCTGGTTCACGGCCAGCGAATTAGGCGTGGACCACTATCTCTCGGCTGTCACCGTGGATGGCAAAGAACGCTTAGTGACGCGGATCCCAGGTACGTTGTTAGTGTTCGACATCTGGCGCGACGGACGGGTCCTGCTGGCTCGCGCCGGCCGCCGCCGCGAACTCATGGCTCTCTATGCAGGCGAGTCCAAAGAACGAGACCTTTCCTGGCTGGACTATTCGTATCCCTCCGACCTTTCCGCCGACGGCAAAACTGTTCTCTTCGATGAGGAGGGGGTAGGCGGCGGCGTACAGTACGGTAATGCCAAGGAGTTGACCTACGAGGTTTACATTCGTGACACCGACGGCTCTCCGGCGATTCGACTAGGAGAAGGTGGTGCCAACGCGCTTTCACCCGATAAAAAATGGGTCATCGTTCAAACTCCGGGGGCGCCCGAGCAACTTCGTCTGTTGCCCACCGGGGCGGGTGAACCGCAGCCGCTTACCAGCGATTCGATCAACCATCAGTGGGCGCGCTGGTTTCCGGACGGCAAGCGTTTCGTCTTCTCCGGCAACGAACCCGGACGCGGGGTGCGGCTCTATACGCAGGACGTTGCTGGCGGGAAACCAAAAGCGATTTCACCAGAAGGAATTGATGCAAACTCGTTTGCGGTTTCGCCGGACGGTCAGTTGGTAGTAGGGATTGGTCCCGACCAAAAAGGCTATCTCTACCCCTCTGCGGGAGGCGACCCACGAACCGTGAATGGCATGGACGCGGGAGATATACCGGTTAATTGGAGTCAGGATGGAGGCTCCATCTTTGTTTTCCGGACGGGCGAGGTGCCCGCCAAAGTTTACCGCTTGGAATTAGCCACAGGAAAGAAAACCGTCTGGAAGCAGATCGTTCCGATCGATGCCACCGGCGTGTCCACCATCGGACCGATCCTGGTAACGCCCGACGGGAAAAGCTACGTCTACGGATTCCATCGAACCCTCGCAGACCTTTATTTGGTGGAAGGCCTGAGGTAGATCAAATCCCTCTTTTGCGGCGAGGGGAAGACTTTCTTTAGACGCTCGTTTGTTTAGGGCGTTTAACAAACCCAGCGACAGACCAGTGGCTCACGATGGGCGGATCCTTCAAAGGGAAGTCTCTTGGACGAGAGTCAGTTGCCTTCGAGTGCCGACTCCTTCCGCCGCCACAGCGGGACGCCCTGAGCGCCGAGAGCGAGCATTCCCAGCGACGCGGGTTGCGGAACGTCGGGAATGGGATTGGTGAGGGAAGCACCGGGACCGAAATTGGATTCCTCCACATCATCGGTCTTTCGCAACGGCCACGTGTAGATGGGCTTGTTCGGAATGGTCTCGTAGGCGTAGCCGGTAATGATCCCGTATAAATCGTGGGTCATCCGGATGCGTACCCAACCATAGTGGACCTTTCCTTTGACGACGAACTTCAAGCCAAGGTAGGCCTTTTTATTTGCGCCGGCCCACGGACCGCCCGAACGTGATCCCCTTGAACTTAGGTTTGTCCACCAAGCCATGTTGACGTAGGCGCTCCCGTTAAACGGGCTGTGAGGTCCGACCTTACGACCTCCCTTCAGAGCTGCGGCATACCCGTGACTGCTTACCATCGCCCCGTTCGACGGCTGGGAGGGATGAACAAATAAAATTACGCTCAGACGGTGATAGTCGCTGCTGATGGTGTTTATAGAGAAATCATTGATTCCATCATGATTGAGATCCAGGTAGGCACTGCCGAGACCGATTCCGATGTGCGCAGGTGTGTAAATGATCTTGGCCTCAACTGGCTGTGCCAAAGCCAGCAGCCCCACTCCCGCTTTACAAGCCATGGAGTCGCTCGCTCGCGAGCGACTCCCAACGAAGGATCTCTGCATTTCTTCCACACACGCAGCTAAGCTTCCGGAATCACTTTCGATGCCCACCTCTCCGCCCAACAAATCTCGCGATGCCTGGCTGGTCCCTGCCGCAAAACAAACCTGCGCAACAAGAAAGCCGCCCCGCAAGAGGCGGCCAGGATTCGTCCAGTGCCCCGCACTACGGCCTAACCCGAAATGGATGATTGCTCGTCAACGTTCCGCCGGGTGGTGGCAGCCGCGACCGTCAGGATGAGCGCTGTGAGTATGAGTGCCGCACTCGTGCCGCACTCGTGCGAAATGATTTCCATCGCTGCGAATGCGCGACCTTCGAGACAATTATCTTTTCGTTTTTCATCTTTCTTCTCCTGCCACCGAATGTGGCTGTTCAGGGTTCAGCTACGGCGTGATTTCAAACACCGAACCGAAGGTCTTGCTGCCGTCCCCGTTGGTCGTCCCGTAGATATTCCCCGCTGCATCGAAGACCAGGCCGCCATAGGGAGAGGCTCCAGGATCGTCGCAGAAACGGTGGAGTACTGTCTCGTGCCATCCGCCGTTCGAGGTCGGCGCCAACTTGAAGACGACGCCCCAGCCGCAGGTGGGAGAGAGATCTGCCAGCGTCGTGCCATAGAGATTTCCTGCCTGGTCGGAGATCAGGGCGGCAGAGGGGCCACTCCCATGCTTTCCATATTGTGCGAACTCGTAGAGCGTCTTCTCTTTCCAGCTTCCGTCCGCCCTCGGCGTCAGCTTGAAGACGGTCCCGCACCCGTAGTATGGGTCGCAGCTGAGGCGGTCACCGCCCTGAATTGCAGTCCCATAGAGATTTCCTGCAGCGTCGAAGATCAAGCCGGCTCGGGGAAGGCCTCCATCCTTCCCTCCCGTCAACGCATGCAGCACTTGCTCCGCCCAGCCTCCGCCGGAGCTCGGCGTCAGCTTGAAGACCACGCCGCAGTTATTCGAAGCTTCGCAGTTGTGGCTGTAGGTGCCGCCCTGCTCGGTCGTGCCATAGAGGTTTCCGGCCTTGTCCAAGGTCAAACCGGCTACGGGCCCACCCCCGTCGGCCCCTCCTGTAAAGCTATTAAGCACGCTCTCCGTCCAGCTGCCGCCGGACATCGGTGTCAGCTCAAAAACAGTACCTTCGCCACCAGCGCCGCCGTAAGCCGTCGTGCCGTAGAGATTTCCTGCTGCATCGAAGATCAAGCCAGCGAGAGGATCGTTTCCGTCCCCGCTGTAGCTTCCGAAGCTATACAGCACGCTTTCCGTCCAGCTTCCGTCCGAGCTCGGCGTCAACTTGAAGACGGTGCCACAGCCATAACCAGAATTGCAGGAAAGATTCCCGCCCGACGGGGTCGTGCCGTAGAGGTTCCCTGCTGCGTCGAGGATCAGGGAAGCAACGGGGCCGCGTCCGTCGTTGCCGCCGGTGAAGCTGTAAAGCACGCTCTCCGTCCAGCCCCCGTCCGAGTTGGGTGTTAGCTTAAAGACGGTGCCACAGCCATAACCAGAATGGCAGGAAAGATTGCCGCCCTGCACAGTTGTGCCATAGAGGTTCCCTGCTGCGTCGACGATCAGGGAAGCTTCGGGGCCACGTCCGTCGTTGCCGCCGCTGAACTTGTACAGCGTTTTGAACTTGCTTTGCGCCCATGCGCTGGGCGTCAACATGAAAATCGCGATGACGATCATCAGAGCCGCGCTCGCGGCTCGCAAGAATTTCGTGTAGTTCATGATAATTTCTCCTTATCTCGATCTTGTCGATCAAGTGAAAACCAGGTTGAGTGATGGGTCTTTGGGCGGATTGAGATTCGCGGTTTCGGGCTGCTCATATTTCTCTCCGCCACTTTTCGTGGCTGGTCACGATTCGTGACACAGTTTGGGTTTTCGCGGCGGCCCGGAGAGCGACGACGACCGCAGGATTCTCCCGCCACATTAGAAATCAGTCGCCCTCGAGCGCCGCCTCCTTCCGCCGCCACAGCGGGACACCCTGGGCACCGAGAGCGAGCATTCCCAGAGAGGCGGATTGCGGAGCGTCGGGAATGGGATTGGTGAGGGAAGCACCGGGACCGAAATTGGATTCCTCCACATCATCGGTCTTTCGCAACGGCCACGTGTAGATGGGCTTGTTCGGAATGGTCTCGTAGGCGTAGCCGGTAAGGATCGCGTCTAAGTACACGTGGGTCATCCTGACCCGTGCCCAACCATAATGGACCTTTCCCTTGATGACAAACTTCAAGCCAAGGTAGGCCTTGTCTACCTTCAGCCACGCACCGCCTGATTTCCTGGAGCCGCTGCGGGATTGCCAAGCCATCACGACTCGGGTCGAAGAAAAATGCGTCGCGTTAAAGGGGCTGTGAGGTCCGACCTTACGGCCTCCCTTCAGAGCTGCAGCCCCAAGACTGCCTTCCGCTAGCACAACAACCCGGTCCGACTGCTGGGAGGGCCGAACAGATAAGGCCGAGAACAGATGGAATTCATTATAGGAGTAGAGATATAGACGGAAATCATTGATCCCATCATTATTGAGATCCAGCTCGACAGAGCTTCCAGCACTGATTCTGGCGTGTGCGGGTGTGTATACAACTTCGGCCTGAGTCGGCTGCGCCACAGCCAGCAGCCCGACTTCCGCTGCACTGGCCGCGAGAGCATACATGCTGAGTTGGTGATGGACTAAATCGGAAAGGTTGGCTGTCTTGCGCAGCCCGGGGGAACGTTTCATAATGCCTCCTTGAACCGGAAACTCAAAGCCACCGACTCCTTCCGCCGCCACAGCGGGACGCCCTGAGCGCCGAGAGCGAGCATTCCCAGCGACGCGGGTTGCGGAACGTCGGGAATGGGATTGGTGAGGGAAGCACCGGGACCGAAATTGGATTCCTCCACATCATCGGTCTTTCGCAACGGCCACGTGTAGATGGGCTTGTTCGGAATGGTCTCGTAGGCGTAGCCGGTAATGATCCCGTATAAATCGTGGGTCATCCGGATGCGTACCCAACCATAGTGGACCTTTCCTTTGACGACGAACTTCAAGCCAAGGTAGGCCTTTTTATTTGCGCCGGCCCACGGACCGCCCGAACGTGATCCCCTTGAACTTAGGTTTGTCCACCAAGCCATGTTGACGTAGGCGCTCCCGTTAAACGGGCTGTGAGGTCCGACCTTACGACCTCCCTTCAGAGCTGCGGCATACCCGTGACTGCTTACCATCGCCCCGTTCGACGGCTGGGAGGGATGAACAAATAAAATTACGCTCAGACGGTGATAGTCGCTGCTGATGGTGTTTATAGAGAAATCATTGATTCCATCATGATTGAGATCCAGGTAGGCACTGCCGAGACCGATTCCGATGTGCGCAGGTGTGTAAATGATCTTGGCCTCAACTGGCTGCGCCAAAGCCAGCAGCCCCACTCCCGCTGCACTGGCCGCGAGAGCATAGTTGCTGAGTTGGTGATGGATGGAATCGGAAAGGTTGGCTATCTTGCGGGGCCTGGGGGAATGTTTCACAAGGCCTCCTTGAACTTAAAAGTTCAAACCCACGCTACGCGGGATGGATAGGCTGCCGCAATGACACGCATCACAGTTCGCTGTGATGAAATAGCGACACCCGGTTTTGGGAATTAAAAGTGCCTACCTGCCCGACTGTCACTAAAGTTGTCTCGCCGCAAGATGGCTGGCAGAACTGGGATCAAAGGAAGGTCCAGAATGTGGGGCTTGACAGAGCAAGCCTGACAGAACAGAATTCCTGAAACGTAGAGACGTCGCTTGCCACTATCCGGTATGCAAGAAAACCTGTCCGGTGGCGCGGTCACGTGACGTAGGAGTTGTTCTGTGCCGGAGAAGAAAGTTCGGTTCGACGATTTCCACTTGGATTACGCTCGTTTTCAGCTCTGCCGTTGCGGTATTCCGGTTCGGCTGGAGGGCCTTCCCCTCCAATTGCTCATGTTCCTGATCGAAAAGAGAGGGCAACTGGTGACGCGCGAGCAGATCTCCACCGAGCTGTGGAGCAGCAAAGACGTGTTCGTTGACGTCGAACAGGGAATCAACACCGCCATCCGCAAGATCCGTCGCGCCCTGGCTGACGATGCTGACCAGCCGCGTTACCTGCAGACCGTAGTCGGCCGAGGCTATCGCTTCGTCGCTCCTACCGCTGAAGAAGACCTCAGTAGCCCGAAGCCACCTGAACCGTTTATCATTTCTCCCGAAGATTTTGGACGCGCCATTATGACCGCGGCCGGGCTGGATCCAGAGAATCCCCGAGGAACCCCTGATGCTCCGGCCAAAGACCGAATAAAATCTGAGAGGTAATCGCGGCAGCGAGACGCCCCAAGCCGCGTCTCTACAAAAACCAGGCTGCCGCGGCGTAGCTGTCCGCGGATGGAGTTCGCCTCATTTTGCGAGGCGCGTCATGACGGCGGCGGTCTGGGTTGTGGGTTGCTTTGCGTTCAATTTCCGGGTGCCCTGCGTCGTCGACACACGCCTGACCACAGGTTGATGCCGGCGAATGGCTGCTTGTGGCTGAGAGGAGTGAACGACCGCAGTGTTGGTTGCGGGCCACGGGTTATACCAACTCGGATCGACTTCCTGCTGTCCATAGGCCGGGAGCGGTAATGTCGTAACCATCGCGCCAAATAGCATTGCAATGAATGCCAACACTCTGCATGCTCTCATACCTGATCGGTTCATTGAAGCACCTCAGTAATGAAATCGATTTCGACTCGCAAGGAGTAGAAATCATGGTCGTGATCTTGCACCCACTTGCAGGAAGTGTCCATGGAGAGGGTCTGAAGCCGTATGAACTGATCTGAAGAATTGAATCTGACCCGGTGAAAGGAATGATCGGCAGAGTGCGCAACGTTTTCGTTATACCTTTTGCGAAACGGTGACGAGGAGGCCGCAATCCACAATTAAGGCTTAATCTCGAATACCACGCCGACGTTCGAGGTTCCTCCCACGCTCGCAGTCCCGTAAAGATTTCCATACGCGTCGATCACGATGTTGCTGAGCGGGATGCCGCCGTCGTTACCGCCAGTGAATCGGTGCAGCACAGTTTCCTTCCAACCGCGGCTGGTGTGGGTGAGCTTAAAAACGGTTCCCCATGTTCCGAAAACAGCATCGCCTTGGGTCGTACCGTACAAATTGCCTGAAGCATCCATCGTAAGTTGAGCCCATGGTCCGGTTCCTTCATTCGGAAAGGTATAAAGCGTCGTGAAAGCCCAGCCATTTTTCGAGCGCCTGAGACTGTAAACCGTGCCTTCGCCGTTAGCACCGCCGGAGCCGGTTGCGCCAATAAGATCACCTGATTTGCTTAAGGTCAGGGCCGCTGTCGGAATCCCTCCGTCTGTCTTTCCCTGAAACTTGTGAATGGTGTTCTCAGTCCAACCGTTGTCCGATCGGCTCAACTGATAGATTGCGCCACAACACCCTCCACTCGATACCGTGCCGTAAAGATCGCCAGTACGGCCGAAGATCACACCGCTATAGGGATTGCCAGGACCTTGTGATGGGAAATTGTAGAGGATGTGCTCTTTCCAACCCTGCTTCGACAAGGTCAGCTCGAAAACAGTACCCGGACCCTGCGATCCGCCCTGTTCTGTAGTGCCATACAAATTACCGGCTTTGTCGAAGATCACATTGCTAAATGGGTAGAAGCCATCGTTGTTTCCCTGGAAGCGGTAAAGGACGGCCTCAGTCGATGGGCAGAGATGCGTTGCGCAAGCTGCGGGTTTCACTTCAAATACCACGCCACAGCCACTTGGGCACGCTGGATCGCCTCCTTGATTTGTCGTTCCGTAGAGGCTGCCATTAGGCCCAATCGTTACCGGGGCATAAGGACCGGCGCCGTCATTACCTCCCTGGAAAGCATAGAGGGTTTGAAAATTCCAGCCAGATGCCGAGCGCTTAAGCCTATAAACAGTGCCACAGCCGATGTTCTGTGGAGGGCATGCTCCTCTTCCCCCTAGGAATGCAGTGCCATAGAGGTTTCCCCTTTGATCGCTGATCAAACCAGCATATGGAAGGCCGCCATCCCTTCCGCCGGTGAAATCGTGGATGACGCGGTAGGTCCCGGATGGGCTCCCTTGCGCAGCACCTAACACCGGCATCAACAAGACCGTCAAGACGAGTACCGCCATCAACCGCGAATGAAAGATGAGAAGGGAACTCGGTGGTTTAATGCGGCCCATCATGATGTTCCACCTTTCGAGTTCTGAATCGGTTTGGCTGGAGATGTTTGATTCTCCCGAGAAAAGCGAGGTTGCTGTAGCATCCCTGAATTTTTGGTGGACCCCCTCCGGCGGAAACCAGCGCGGGCCCTTGCGAACAACTTGCGATTTCGTTTGCCTTGCCGATGTATTTCTGGTAATGTGCGCCCGTTCTTCATATCGTCAGTCAAACCGTTAGCTTGGGGGGGAACGCCATGGCTTTTTGCACAGTTTGTGGAGCTCAAACACCAGATGGTGCAACTGTTTGTCCGGCGTGCAGTCGAACGGGCGCTCCGGCTGCCGCACGACCTGTCGCGGCGGTCGGCGGCGGCCTGACAGACAATGTGGCTGGCATGCTCGCTTATGTGACTTTCATTCCGGCGATCATCTTTCTCGTGATGGAACCGTACAACAAGAGCCGCTTTGTCCGTTTCCACGCGTTTCAAAGCATCTTCCTTACCGTTGCACTGATTGCAATTTCGATCGCGCTCTCGGTTTTGTCGTTTATCCCAGTCATCGGACTGATGCTGCTTCCTGTTCACCTCTTGATTTGGCTGGGAATGTTTGCACTCTGGATCGTTCTTCTGCTCAAGGCGAATCAGGGACAAATGTGGAAGCTGCCGGTAATCGGCGACATGGCTGAGAAACAGGCCAACGCGTAGCCGACCGCAGATTTCAAGAAGCCCTTCATATACCGTGTTGGAACGGCGCACCGGTTTGTTCGCTATTTAACCATCGTTTAAAAACCAGCCCCAGAATGACACGCCCATTTTGTTTTTGATTCCAGCCAAGTTTCGGGTAGTCTGTCTGATTCTGGCCGGGAGGGGAGACACGATTGCGAGTTCGGGTGTTCTATCACGATAAATGTTTTGACGGTGCCTCATCAGCTGCGCTTTTCTCCCGTTTCTTTCGTGAGCGGATTCGCAACGACGTTCAGTTCGTTTTCTCCGGCCTGTTGCACCGCGCCGGTTCTTTGTTTGACGAAAAGAATTTTGATGGCGACGAGAACGCTATCGTGGATTTCAAATATTCCAGTTCGCCAAAAATTACCTGGTGGTTCGACCACCATGAAAGCGCATTTCTGTCTCCGGCGGACGCGGCCCACTTCGAGCAGGATCAGAGCAACCGCAAATTCTACGACCCGGATTTCAAATCCTGCACCAGTTTCATCGCCACTATCGCCGAAGAACGCTTCGGGTTCAATCCCAAACCAGTAGCCGATCTGGTTCACTGGACCGACATCATTGACGGCGCGATGTATCCCGATGCGCGTACCGCAGTCGAAATGCAAGCCCCGGCGATGAAGCTCACGATGGTGATCGAATCGAATCAGACCCACGATTTCGTCCCACGGCTGATCCCGCTTCTCGCAAGCAAGCCTTTAGACGAGATCATCAAAGAGCCTTTTGTCGCGTCACTGCTGCCGCCGCTGCTGGAACGTCATCAACGATCCATGGCCATTCTCGGAGAACGAATTGAATCGAAAGATGGCACGATTTTCTTCGATGTCACCGACCACGAACTCGAAGGCTACAACAAATTCGTCCCCTACTATCTGCATCCGGAATCCATCTATAGCGTGGGTCTTAGCAAGAGCAGTTTCCGGGTAAAAGTCTCCGTGGGATCGAATCCCTGGGCGCCCTCGGAGCCAGTAGTGAACCTGGCCAAGATCTGTGAGCGGTACGGTGGCGGCGGGCACGCCCGGGTCGGCGCCATTTCTTTCGAAGTCACGCAGCAGGAAGCCGCGCGTAAAGCCGCGCGCGAAATCGTAGAAGAGTTGCGCACCGCGGTCCGCACCCAGGGACAATGAACTTGAAACTTGCCCCGCGAGATCAAGCAGGAGGTCCGAAGGATATTCTCCAGGATTCACTCCTTTGTATACCTTCGTGTTCTTTGTGGTCGGTGAACTTGGAGCGTTACCAAGAGCGTGGCGTATCGCCGTGACTTTGTCTTCCACGTCCGATCCCATCTTGCGAACCGAGCATCTGGGCCGCAAGGTTAAGGAGAAAGTTCTGGTCGAAGACGTCGCCTTCGAAGTGCAAACCGGCGAGGTGCTCGCCATCGTCGGCCCCAGCGGCTCGGGGAAGAGTTCGCTGCTCAGGCTGCTGAATCGGCTCGACGAACCCACCAGCGGCACAGTCTACGTTGAAGGAATCGACTACCGGCAAACCTCGCCTCGCGAGTTGCGCCGCAAGCTGGGCTTGGTGACCCAGCGTCCTTACCTCTTTCCCGGCACGGTGGAACAGAACCTGCAGTTTGGTCCCCAACAGCGCGGAGAGTCTTTATCGCCAGACGCCATCGAGCAACTGCTTGGCCTGGTCGGCCTGAAGGGCTATGCCAATCGCAACGTCGCAAATCTCTCCGGCGGCGAAGCCCAGCGCGTCTCCCTTGCGCGCACGCTGGCGAATTCCCCTTTGGTTCTGCTCCTTGATGAGCCCACGTCCGCGCTCGACGATACATCTAAGCTGGAGGTGGAATCGTCGATTCAGAGAATAGTCCGTGACCAGAGAACGACCTGCATACTGGTTACTCATGACACTGCTCAAGCTGCTCGTCTGGCCGAGCGAGCCTTGGTGCTGGAAGCGGGACGAGTGGTGCGAGATGGCCCAGTCCGAGAGGTGTTGCATGCTTAAGTTATTCTTCAGCAATCAGCTCTATCTTGTGCTGGCGCAGGCGTCCATCGCAGCACTCGCTGCCATGGTGGTGGTATGGCTCGCTCACCGGCGCGGCATTCATTTAGAGAAGGAAACTGTGGTCGCGATGCTGCGAGGCATCATCCAAATTACTGCCGTGGGATCGATCCTGTTACTGTTGCTGCGAGCCCCGCGCTGGACTAGCATTTTTCTCCTTGCAGGAATGATCTTCGCCGCGGGAGCAACCTCCGCGCGCCGCGCCAAAGATATGCCCCGAGCATTTCGCGTGTCCGCGTGGTCGATTGCGTTTGGCTCCGGATCGGTCATTGCATTGATGACCTGGCTCGGCGTCATTGATACCGCGATCACTTCGTTGGTCCCCGTAGGCAGCATGCTGATCACGAATGCGATGAACACAAATGGGTTGGCGCTCAACCGTTTCCGTGCGGACGTACTGGCCCACGTGGGCGAAATTGAAACCGCACTAGCTTTGGGAGCAGAGGCCACCAACAGCGTCTCGCCTTACGTGCAAGCTTCCTTTGAGGCCAGTCTAATTCCCGCCATAGACTCCATTCGCTCGCTCGGCATCGTATGGATTCCCGGCTTGATGGCCGGGATGCTGCTCTCAGGTGCTCGTCCAGTGTATGCTGCGATCTATCAATTCGTGGTCCTGGCGATGATTTTCGCGGCCTCGGGCCTCACTTCGCTGGTGAGTACATTGCTGATTCGGGACGGCATTTTTACTGCCGCGCAACAATTAAGTTTGCAGCCAGGGAGATAATGTTGTAATGAGTTCAATCGTGCATAGCAAAGTCGCACCGGCGGAGCCAAACCCGGGGGCCACCCTCCAGGTCCTGCGCGCAGTGGCCACGCTGGAAGTGACGAAGGGCATGATTGCTTTGCTGGCGGCATGCGGTGTTCTGTTGCTGATGCGCCGCGAAGATCCCTGGGACATTGCCGACGGTTTGCTCAGACTACTTCACATCAGCCCCGATCACCATTTTGCGCAAGTATTCCTCAACTGGGCGGACTCATTAACCAGCGCAAAAATATGGACGGTAGCTGCGGCCGGACTCTCTTACTCCGTTATGCGCTTCGTCGAGGCTTACGGACTCTGGTATGCCAGGGCCTGGGCAGAGTGGATTGCCCTGATTTCCGGCGCCCTGTACCTACCCTTTGAAATCTACAAAGTGGTCCACCGGCAGAGTTTGTTCCATGTGTCCGTTCTGCTGGTTAATCTAGCCATCGTGTTTTATATGGCCTATTTGCTGAAGACGGGGCAAAGCATCCACCACGTCCGCCAGCCAGGTTGCAAGATGACGTAGCGGCGGACGCCTCCTCCGCCCTAGCGAGAGCCCCGCCAATGAGGTTCGCGTGAAGGGCACGGCTTCAGCCGCACTGGAAGAGCACAAATTTGATTCAGGCCCGGCAGGGAGGTCCTGTGCAATCGACAGATGATGAAACGAAGTAGCAGGCGGAAGGCATTGCGACCGTTCTGAGGTAAAACGATGCAAAAGCTTGCATAAAAACTCATCCCTTCCCTGAAACTCCCCCGCAAAGAGCAGTCTCACAAGCATTTGACGGACGCGCTGCGGCACTCCAATTGCATTGAGCCTTGCTTGCGGGTGCGCTCAGGTCTTGCGATGTCGCTTGCCATGCAGTCGCAATTCGAGGTAGGAAATGACCACTAAAGAAAGCTTCTGGATGGCCTGTGATTCCATCGAACAGCTACGAGCGGAATACGGACCCTTTCAGACTCGCGCCGAAGCCGAAGCGGAAGCCCGCAAGCTCGGATTTGGCTTTTTGCTGCGCTACGAGCACATCATCGACGCCAACGAAAACATCCAGGAAGTGCGTTGTATTTTCATCGAGTTGCCCAGCGCTCATCGGACGCCAACCGGTCCGGTGATCCGCAAGCTTCACACCCGCTGCGCCACCTGCGGCGAAACCGCCATTCACGAGGAACACTGGCAGGCTGAAGTCTGGGCCGATATCCATGAATTCGAGCACGTTCGCCATCGTGTCCGCCTGTTTGAGCAATCTCGTCGCGAAGGCCTCAAAGAAATTGGGGATTGGCGCGACCAATGTGCCTGATCTTGATTCCGGCTCTGCAAAACTAAACGATTTTCTGCTAGTCTGTTCCCCGTAAGTCCGGCCCGAACCCGGGCCTCCTCCGAGAAATCTATGATCTTGGTGATTTCGCTGTTTCTGGCGCTGATTCCTCTCCTCGGCATCGTTTACATTGTTGTATTTGGTTCTCTCACCACGGTGGATGGCCTGTTCATGTCCCTCATCCTGCTTTCCATCTCGGGCATTCTCGGCTTGAACGTCTTGATCGAGTTGCGCAAAGGGAAGGCCGCATTTTCGCCGAAGCGGAGTATCCTGCCCACGCGGTCGGCTGGCCCGGTCTCCGACGGATCCCGGATTAAAACCCGTGGATTAGTCAAAGAGGTCGTGTTCTTCGAGTCCAACGTGGGGCAGCCCAATAAGTCCATTGTCACCCTTGCCGACGGTGGCGGTTCTTCCCAAACCCTGGCGCTGGAAGGAGACATGCGCAACGCCCTGCCCCTTGGCCAGACTCTCGAGATTACCTTGCGCAAAGAAGCAGGAAAAAACGTCCTGGTAGACGTCAACAATGCCTGATATTTGAGCCTTGCCCAAAATCGTCGGCGGCCTGCCGGTGATTACGAACGTAACCCACGACCACACTTCCACCTCGCTCCCGTTGCGATTCCTATGGAGAATTATCAGTGTCGGGAATCGCCGGGCGAAGTCCGTCCGATGCGGAGGGGGAATGCAGACGAAAGAGGAACAGGCCGCGCCGCCGCCCACGATGTTGGCGCGCGCGGAACAGATCCAGCGCGAGATTCACCAACTCTCGGGACGCGACTTTCAGTTGTGGTCAATCGTAGTCATGGTTGTCCTCGTGCTTACCGCGGGCATGCTGGCGCTGGTCCTGCCGAACGTCATCTGGGCGCAACGCGTCATCCGCGTCGAACACGCATACTTGCCGCAACTTTTCTTCGGATTGATCTCGCTGATTCTGCTCTTCAATATTTATCTGGTCGGACAAAAAATCACTCTGAACAACACCCGCCGCTCCCTGATCAGCGAATTGGTGCTGAACGAGCGGTTGGAAAGCCTCTCTCTCATTGACCCCTTAACCCAATTGATGAACCGGCGGGCGATGAACGAGTTGATTCCGAGGGAAGTGGCACGTGCTAATCGTTTGTCGAGTAATCTGACTTTCCTGACCATCGACCTCGACGGCTTCCGCGCCATCAATTCGAAGTTTGGCAACATTGAGGGCAACCTGCTGCTTAGGGATTTTGCCCGAATGCTCACCACCAGTTTCCGAGGCGGAGACATCGTCTTCCGGCAAGGCGGGGACGAATTTCTGGTTGTCATGCCGGATACCAGCGAGGAAGAATCCGATTCTCCGATCCGGCGTCTGCAGCGTGCGCTGGAGCAATGGAATCTCAGTAGCGGTAAGAGCTATCAACTCTCGTTCAGTTGGGGTCTGGCAGCCTACGTGACCGGCAGTGAGGTTGAAGACGTACTGCGAGCAGTCGACCGCCAGCTCTACCAGAAAAAACATAACCTCGTTCCGGTTTTCTAAGCTCCAATTCAGCCTTTGCACGTAGGGTGAAAGACAACGAAACGTTCGGTCGCGCCACTAGTTTTTCTTACCTGCGCTCAGAGAAAGCTCTTGACTGTCCCAACCAGAGGATGACACTCTACGCGTTCTGCCTGCATTGGTTTCAAGTCGATCGATTGACCATCTGAAACTCTATCCCCGGGGAGCAGCCGTGATGCGTGAATTGTTTCTTCCTCTTATCGTTGTATTGCTTGCTGTCACGATGCTTATCCCGATCTCCGATGCCCAGGAGTCGGCTGAACAAAAGAATATGGTTCTTGTCGGCCATAACGACCTCAATAGCCACGGTGACGGGGGGGAAGGGCTAGTAATCCAGCAGCGCTCAGATGGCCGCCGCATCCTCTATATTGCGCATGAGGGAGAAAAGACTTGCTTGAGTATCGTCGATGTGACGCATCCTGAGGCTCCCGTAGTGCTGAATCAACTTCCATCTCCGGCGCCGGAGGTCACGCGTTGTAATTCTCTTGGCCTGTCGGGAAACGTTTTGGCTGTGGCCGATCAGACAATGAAGCCTGGCCAATCCCCGGCGGGGATGTGGGTGCTTGATGTTTCGGATCTCGCACGCATCCAGAAGGCGCGGAGCATGCAGGATCTCGCGCTTTCGTTCTTTGACACTTCGGGGCCGAACTCACGCGGCGTGCATTGGTTGTGGTTTGTCGATGGAGAGTTTGCTCATCTTTCGAGTGGGACTGGAGATTCCAATCCTTCGAATCCAAAAGACGATCAGTTCTATCTTGTCGTGGACCTTCGTGATCCCCAGCATCCACACGAGGTGGGCCGATGGTGGCTTCCGGGAACGCAGAAGAACGATAGCTGTCTCCCGGACTGCTTACCGAAGCGGCATCCCATTGATGATGGTTATCGGGCCCACAATATGCAGGTCTACCCGGACCGACCAGACCGTGCCTACATGGGTTATATGGATGGCGGGCAGATCATTCTGGACATCGCTGGACTGGCTGAGGTTCGAGCGGGACGCGCCAAGAGCTTTTCCCCACGACTTGTCAGCCGGCTCCAGTTCTCCCCGCCTTATCCGGCATGGACTCACACCGTGCAGCCACTGTTCGGGCGTGGTCTCGCAACCGTGTCTGATGAGGCGGTGAAAGATAAATGCGGGGATGCGCCAAAGTTGGTTTGGCTGGTGGACATCCGCGAGGAAACAAACCCTGTCATCATCGGGACGGCGCCCCTTCCGGAGAATGCCGGTGATTTTTGCGCTCGAGGCGGCAGGTTCGGCGCTCATAATCTGCATCCGAACTTGCCCACGTCCACATCTGCACAGCTTAAGAACACGTTCGTGGGGAGTTTCTTCAATGCGGGGGTTCGAATCTATCGCCTGATGGATGTGCCGGTTCCGAACGCTCCACCGCGAATTAGGGAAATTGGCTTCTTTGTACCGCCAGCTCCGTCCGGCAATCCGACTCACACCATCCAGATCAACCACGCAATTGTCGATGAGAAGGGGCTGATATACGCGACCGACCGCATAAGCGGAGGCATTTATATTTTGAAATACACGGGGTCAGACCCACTCGACTAGACGTTTCAAATTGATAGGCGCGAGATTCCTCGCTCCGCTGGAGAAAGCGCAGGGCTTCGGAATGACGTCTTAAAATAACAGCCGAACTCACTGCTATCATGGCGGTTCGAGCTTTGTCTGCCGCACCATCCACGGTATACTGCGATGCCCAAATAGCTGCACGTTCAGGAGCCAGAATGAGCGATGAAGTGAAGATGGCGTCCACGGCTCAGTTGGTGGATGTCGCGGAACTGATCGATCAACAATCGGTCGGTCGCTTTCAAATCGGTGTGCTCCTGCTGTGCGCTTCGGCCATGCTTGTCGATGGCTTCGATACCCAGACGATTGGCTACGTCGCGCCAGCTTTGAGTGCAGCGTTGGCGGTCAAGCCTGCCGCTCTTGGGATGGTCTTCGCTGCTGGGGGTTTGGGCGCAATCCTGGGTGGTCTGGGGCTGTCGGCGTATGCCGATCGTGTAGGCCGCAAGCCGATCATTGTCGGATCTATGCTTTTCTTTGCAGTTTGCACCCTGCTGATATCCACGGCGAACACAGTTCCCCAATTGATGTGGATGCGGTTTGCGATTGGGCTGGGCCTGGGGGGCGTCGTTCCCAACGCGCTTGCTCTCAGTGCGGAGTTCATGCCGAAAAAATTCAGGGTCACGTTGGTATTGCTGACTTGGTTGGGATTCTCCATTGGCTCGGGAGTAGCCGGCCCGGTTACCGCTTACATACTCCTGGCGCACAGTTGGCGGGCGGTTTTCTTGTTCGCAGGCATCCTGCCGGTCATACTTGCGCCGCTATTAATCTGGAGATTGCCGGAATCGGTGCACGGCCTGACGCAGCGTGGTGCGGATCGCGGCCGCATCGCCACGACGCTTGCCCAGATGAACCCCCACTTAGTCTTCTCAGTGGATGCGCGCTTTATCAACTCCGAGAAGAAGGAAAAAGGCTTTCCGGTGGTGCTGCTATTTCGTGAGGGGCGTGCTCGCATTACCCTATTGCTTTGGGTCATGTTCTTCATGAATCTTCTGGCGCTGTTCTTCCTGAACAGTTGGTTGCCGACGGTTCTACACAAGGCCGGATTGCCTCAGCATCTTGCGATCGTCATTGCCGCGCTTTTGCATTTCGGCGGCATTGCGGGCGGGCTTGCGATCGCCCCACTTTGCGACAGGTTCAATCCTTATGTGGTTCTCGCTTTCGCATACATTCTGAGCGGAACCTTCATCGCCGGCATCGGCGTATCGAGGAACGTCGCGTTGTTTGCCATGGCGACAACTTTCTTCGCCGGCTTCTTCACCTTTGGCGCGCAGAACACCGCCAATGCCATCGCTGCCACTCGCTATCCCACGGCAATGCGCTCCAGTGGAATCGGCTGGGCACTCGGTATCGGAAGAATTGGCCAAATCGTAGGCCCGTTGATCGGCGGATTTTTGTTATCGCTGCAGTGGGGGACCACTCAGATTCTCTATGTGATTGCTGTGCCTTCGGTGGTTGCCGCGACTGCCGCTTTTTTCTTAAGCGGTGCGTCTGAGCATCCGGAGTTACGCGCCGGGATGGTGGTAAAGTGATATCGAAATCTCAATCCCCTCACGCAATGAGTAATGGCGAGAGGGACGCTGACGACCGGCGAATCACTAGAATTTCCACTCAAGAACTGCAACGTCGGTGGAAGCTGGTGCGAGATTACATGAAAGAGCGTGGACTCGAGGCGCTGATCGTTCAAACCGAGAGAGACTTCACCGGGGGATATGTCAGGTGGTTCACCGACATCCCCGCGTACTATCCTCGAACAGTTATTTTTCATGTCTCAGACTTGATGACTATCGTCGAGCACGGCGCGGCCGGTCGGCGGCGAAGCTTGGACGGCAAAGATGGAGAGAACCCCGGGGTAGGCGAGATCTTCACCACCTCGGCATTTCCTTCCGTGAACTACACCCAGACATATGACGCGGAAGCCGTCTCTGACGTCCTACGTCGAAGGGGATATCGCAAGATAGGTTTGGTTGGAGCCGCAGGAATGCGGCACGGATTTGTTGTCTGTCTCGAAGAGACTCAGTCTGGGGCTGAGATCTCTAATGAAACCGACTTCATCGATCGCGTCAAAGCTGTTAAGAGTCCCGAAGAGATTGCTCTGATCAAGCAGGCAGCGCAGATGCAGGACATGGTCTTCAGCAGAGTGCTCTCGCACATCAAACCTGGTATGCGCGACATCGAGGTGACTGCGCTTGCGCAATACGAAGGCCAGCTTCTGGGAAGCGAGCAGGGAATTTTTCTCGGTATGTCCGCAAAACTTGGGCAGCCTGCATTTTTCGCTCAAAGACACTTTCAGGGACGGACCCTCCGACCTGGCGACCACATGTCGCTGCTGATCGAGAACAACGGTCCCAGCGGGTTTTATCCGGAAATCAGTAGAACCATCGTCCTGGGAAAGGCGTCGCAAGAACTGCTCGACGGATTCGAGATCGTCAAAGAAGCCCAGGCTCACACTCTGAGGAAATTCAAGCCCGGGGCATCGTGCAGGGAAATATTTCTAGCTCACAACGAATTCATGAAGCAGAAGGGTGTGCCTCCTGAATCGCGGGTCTATTCCCATTCGCAGGGATATGACTTGATCGAACGCCCGCTGATCAGAGATGACGAGACCATGAATCTTGAAAGGGGCATGAACATGTCGGTTCATCCCGCCTACGCGACAAGTTCCATGTTCGCGCATATTTGCGATAACTACATCATCGAAGAAAACGGCGTTAGCGAATGCCTCCACAAGACGCCGAAACAGATCTTCGAGCTGTAGCGAAACCGTTTCGTCCAATCCATACACTTGTCATTCCCATCCATAACAAACTTGTCATCCCGAGCGAAGCGAGGGATCTAGATGTTTGCTCGCGGCGACGATAAGGCAAGAACCAAGATCACTCGCTTCGCCCGGGATGCCAATTGTGTTTTTGGTGCGCGCTATTCTTCCGATTTAGAAGATCAACTTCAAACCAAATTGGATGGCGCGGTTGCTGCCTGATCCGACGACCGGGTTGCCGCCTGCCTGATCGGGCGTGGCGCAGCCACAGCCGAAGATGCTGGTGGATGAAGGATCGTCAAAGGCACCGGGACCATAGCCACTGGTGCCGCCATATGGATTAGCGAAGCTGGGATGGTTGAGGACGTTGAAGAACTCGGCCCGGAATTGAGCCGTGAGGCGCTCACGAAATCTCCAGTCCTTGGTCACTGACAGGTCCAGGTCGCGGAACCCGGAGTCCCGGAACATATTGCGTCGCATGGTGCCGAACGATCCAAGAGCGGGAGGAATCATGATCGAATTCTTTTGCGCGTAACAGCCAAAACTTCCGAGCGACGTGCTGGTTGGGCCGTTTGGATTTCCTCCGTCCAGAGCCAGTGCCTTCGCCGCGCACGTCGGATTGCTGTTCGAACTGAAATAAGGAATCGGGTTCGGCCCGGACGTAAAATCGGACGGGTTCCCGAAGAAGTCCCAGCGGCCAGCGTTCTCGTTGGTCCCGTCGATGTTATCGACCGTATCGTTCACGGTCCAGGGTTGTGCGGATTGCAGAGTTACGACGGAGTTGAGTTGCCAGCCTTCCAGCATCTGAGCGAACGATTTCCTGCCGGGAATCGCATACGTCAACGAGAGCGTGAAGCGATGCCGGATGTCGTAGTCGCTGCTGGCATACTCCAATTGCGGACGTGTGCTGTCTTGCGGGAGAAATTGATTCTGATTGGTGGAGGAATCGTCGAGGGCATGGGAATAGGTATAGCCCAGAAGGAAGGACACCCCGTGAGAAAGTCTCTGGGTTAGTGTTACTTGCAGTCCGCTGTAGTTCGAGCGGTACTGGTTCGACATCATGTTGATAAATCCAAGGTAGGGAAACTGCGCTGTGTACGGTCCGGGATTGGCGGTTGCGCTTCCCAGCACTGGTGTCCCCTGGTTGATGTCCCGGATGCCGATCAAATTTGAGCTGTGATTGCCGACGTAAGCAAGGTCAAGGGCGAGATCTTTGGTGAAGGTGTGCTGCACTCCGACGGCCCAGGTGGCGATGTAAGGCGTGCGGAAATTCCGGTCAATCCCAAGAAGGTTGCAAGGCGCGGGGTCTGAGCCGACACCATCGCCGCACTGGATCGGAGCCACCGGGAAAATAGGAGTTCCTCCCACCGCTGAGTTGTTCCAGTTGAGGTTGGGAATTACCACTGAACTGACAGCGATGGTGCCAGACGCGGGAGTCGTGACACCATTTACGACAATGGGTGCGCCGGTGGGAATCGTCGCCAGACCGATCGTTGTCGCGTTCTGAACATTCTCTTGTACCAGCAACGTTTCCATGGAAATTGTGTCGTACACGATACCGCCCCCGGCGCGGACCACGGTCGTCCCTTTGCCGGTTACGTCCCAAGCCAGGCCGAAACGCGGCGCGAACTGAGTGTGATCCGGGTTGTAGGGAGAACTGATTTGCTTGCCCACCTGCACTAGCCCTCCGAGCTGGGGATCGAAGTTGCCGAGCAGGTTGTGGTCTTCGCGGATCGGTGTCTCGTACTCGTAGCGCAATCCGAGATTCAAGGTCAAATTCGGTGTGACACGCCAGTCGTCCTGAATAAAACCTGCGTACAGCCACTGAGTCTCGTGCCGTTGAGGATTCCCATAGGTGATTTTCCCAAACGTCGGGGTGCCGGCCAGAAAGTCTTCCAAGTTCGAAGAACCGGGGAAGGCGACGTTGCCGTTGAAGAAAATCTGCCCTTTGCTTCCGCGAAACGAGCCTTCGTTGACGCTGCCGTGACGGATTTCGGCCCCGAACTTGAAGGCGTGCTTGCCTCGCAAATAGGAGACGTAGTCGCTCGCCTGATATACGCTGTCGGGACCCTGAAACTTTGGCCAATTGACGCCGCCGCCTAGCGAGTTAAATGGGGCAACGTTGACCTGTGGCATTCCCAATCGCAAAGGATCGGTCACACCGGTGTTGAGGCCGTAAGCAGTCGCAGGCACAGTGTGGTCCTGAGCCAGATTGGCCTTGTTATCGTAGAGGTAGCCAAACCTGGCTTCGTTGACCCACTGCGAACTCGGAGTCCAAGTCCAGTTACCTCCGCCCGTGATTGGCTTCTGGCTTTGCGTGGACAACCATTGTGGCTGGAGGAAGGGCTGGTCCTGAGCAATCTCGAAGTCGCGGCCCCAAAAAACCATACCGTTTAAAGTGTGGTGCTCGTTAATGTGGTAATCGATCTTTCCGAGGACGCTGTCAGAGCTGTTCGTGTTCGGAAAACCAATGGTGACGCTTGCGGATTGCCCGGCGTTGGCGGGATACAAAGGTAACAGGCCCAGGCTCTGCTGGCTCAGCGTTGTGATACCGTGCGCTGCGAGATCAGCCTTCGCATCCGGTATGCTGATACTCGGATCTCCCACGGACGCCGTCGTGGGAACCGTTACGACGAACGAGTTTCCCACCGTGTAGCGTTGCCCCTCGTATCCTACGAAGTAGAAGAGTTTGTCTTTGATGATTGGTCCGCCCCCCGTAGCACCGAACTGTTGAAAATCCAGTGGAGTCTTGGCCTGTGGCGCGGGATTGAAGTAGTTGCGCGCATCGAAGGAGTCACTGCGGCCGAAGGCGTAGGCGGTGCCATGGATGTGATTGGTGCCCGATTTCAATCCTACCGTAACCGTGACTCCTGGCTTCCATCCGTATTCGGCTTTCGGATTCATCTGGGTGTTGAATTCTTGAATGGCATCGATCGGGATGACCGTGACCGCATCTCCTGTCAATCCGGGTGCATTGATGACGCTCAATGCAGAGAAGGGCTCGTCGTTAGTCATGCCGTCCACCAGGTAGGCGTTGGACTCGGGACGAATTCCGTTAGCGCTCTGGTCCCATCCTCCACCGCCTGGATAAATCATCACGCCCGGGCGCAGTGTAAGGAGCTTTTGGTAGTCGCGGCCGTTCAAGGGCAGATCATTGATGGTCTTGTTATCGATGGTTCCGCCCAGAATGGCGCTGGTAGTATCTACCAGCGGGATCTCTTCCATCACCTGCACTACCTCTGAAATCTGGCCAGCCGGAAGAGCGAGGTCGATACGAACGTCATTGCCGACCTCCAATCCGATATTCAAGCGCTCGATCGCTTTGAAGCCTCTGGATTCGGCGCGGACCTTATAGGTGCCCGGAAGCAGGTTCGGAGCAAAGTATTGGCCGGCTTCATCCGTGGTCACGGTTCGGGTGATGCCTCTTTGCAGATCGGTGATGGTCACCGTGGCACCCACAACGGCTGCTCCGGTTTGGTCTGTGACGCTTCCCAGGATCCGCCCCGCATTGCCTTGGGCGAACAGCGGCAGAGACAGCAGTAAGACGACGAGGCTAGTGCCGAGCACCTGAATCGCGTTCGTTATGCTGACGCGAACAGAGCGGTTGACCGCTGTCGTGATTGACTTCATACTGCCTCCAGTCTGAGATGGAACCATCTGTGACCGATATATGAACTTGTTCACAATTCCAACGAGTTGAACTCTATATGGGGAGTAATGTCAAGCATTTTCGCACATGCCTCTCACCCAACCACCGGGGAATGTGTTGTGAACCAGCGGATATAAGAGGGGCCACGGTGATATCGGGACCAGTGTCGGAATGGCACGAAATCGATCCACTCGCCGGATTGCCGCTGAAGGTGGTACAACTTTCTGGAACCTCGGGCGCGAGATCACCAATGCAAGACCGATTTGAGAAAGTAACTCGATGACAAGCTTGCTCAGTGTTCTGGCAATCCCGCCAGACATTGCTTCGTACTACGATTCCCGTCTTCGGACCGCGTTTCCACAGTTGACTATCAATCTGGTCGACCATCACAGCAAGGTCGGTCCCTACATCGGCAGCGCAGATATTCTGATGACTTTCGGTCCGATGATTAACGATCAGGTGGTGCGCGAGGCCACTAACCTCAAGTGGATCCAGGCACTGGGGACCGGTGTTGATAACCTTGTCGATTTGCCATCGCTACGCAGCGACGTCATGGTCACGAATCTTCAGGGTATCCATGGGGCCCCGATGTCCGAAGCGGCAATTATGGCGATGCTGGCGTTGAGCCGCGACCTTCCTCGAGTGGTTCGAAACCAGGATCGTCATCTTTGGGAACGCTGGCCCGCCAGTCTTCTCGAAGGAAAGAAACTGGGAATCCTCGGAATTGGAGTCATTGCCGAGGCGCTGGCTCCAAAGTGCAAGGCGCTGGGGATGACTGTCGTCGGAATCACTTCCACTAAACGAACGGTTACCGGTTTTGATAGAGTTTTTGGACGAGACGAGTTGCTTATCGCGGTTCGCGATGTCGACTATCTGGTTGCGCTCACCGCGTATTCGCCTGCAACGCACCACATCGTGAACGCCGCGGTACTCTCCGCCATGAAACCGGGCGGCTATTTCATCAACCTGGCGCGCGGCGGCATCGTCGACGAAGAGGCTTTGATCAAGGCACTGGAAAGCGGGTCGATTGCAGGCGCAGCCCTGGATGTGTTCAACCACGAGCCTCTTCCCGATGATCACCCGTTTTGGACCATGAAGAATGTCATTGTCACTCCTCATCTCGGCGGCTTCTACGACGGATATGCCGATCGCGCACTGCCGGTGGTCGAAGAAAATATCCGCAGATTTCTGGCGGGTGACACGATGAACATGATCAATGTCGTGCGACGCTGAACGGTTGGGACAGTTGGGAAGGATGGAGGACCTAGAGCATGGCCGGTAATGGCAGTTTTGCTGGAGACGTGTATCACGAGAGCAATGCCGGCACGTCGCGGCGGGATTTTCTGAAGGCGGTCGCTGTAGTCGGAGCTAGCACCGCGTTATCAAACAGATTGATGGCGCAAACCTCGTTGCCCACCGCCCGCCCCAAACCGAGCCGCGTTGATGTTCATCACCACATTCTCCCCCCGCCTTACATGTTGCGCGCACGCGACCGGATTCTCGCGATTTCCGATCGAGACCACTCTGCGCTATTGAATTGGACGCCGGCAAGAGCCATTGAAGAGATGGACAAAAGCGGTATCGCTACCGCCATGACCTCGCTCGGGCTGCCAGGTGTCTGGTTTGAGGGAGCAAAAGAGGCGCGGAATCTCGCGCGAGCCTGCAATGAATACGCGGCGCAGATGGTCAAGGATTATCCAGGACGATTCGGCTTCTTTGCCGCGCTGCCGTTGCCTGATCAAGAAGGTAGTCTGCGCGAAATAGGTCACGCACTCGACGTGCTCAAGGCCGACGGAGTGGGGTTGGTGAGTAGTTATGACAATAAATGGCCCGGTGACGACGCCTTTGCCCCGGTGTTCGAGGAACTGAACCGCCGCAAGACCGTTGTTTTCATTCATCCCGCCGTGCCCGGCTGCTGTGGCCAACTGATGCCTGGCATTCCCGCGTCGACAATCGAATTTCTGTTTGACACGACACGCGCCATCACCAGCCTTCTCGTGAGCGGAACATTTTCGCGGTTTCCGGAAATTCGCTTCATCTTCTGCCACGCTGGGGGAACTATGCCAATGCTGGCTGCCCGCACCAACGCGTTTGTGCAACGCCACAAAGAAATTGCCGACCGGGTGCCCAACGGAGTCTCTTACGAACTGAAAAAGCTTTATTACGACATTGCGAATTCGACTAACCCTTCGTCGATGGCCGCATTGATGAACCTGGTTCCGGCCTCGCAGATGCTATTCGGAAGCGATTTTCCGTATGTACCGGCTGCCGTGACGGCCAATGGGTTAGATCATTTCGGCCTCTCCGCAAGCGACCTGCAGGCGGTGAACCGCGAGAACGCGACGCGATTATTTCCTCGGTTGAGCTTGACAACGATCCCCACAGGAATACACTGAACGACTCAGAAAGTGTACATGTTCATTTTTCGCAAAAATTCTTAAAAGGAGCGCCATGAATCTCAGGGGCACTTCAGCTCGAATGGTTGCTGGTCTTATGCTCGCGGTTACTGTAGCAGTCGCCGCAGGCGCGCAAGCGACTTCAACGCACTCCGATCCCTCCGGCTACCACTTGTTAAAAACCATTGCTGTTGGTGGGACGGAAGGCTGGGACTACGTCACCATGGATAGCGACGCTCGGCATCTTTACATCGGGCGGGACGATCACATTGATGTGGTGGACGTCGACTCTGGAACCGTCGCCGGCAAGATTACCGGTCTGTCGCACACTCATGGCATCGTGCTCGCGCCCGACCTTGGCCGCGGATTCACCTCCGACGGGGAAGCGAACATCTCCACGATCGTGGATCTGAAAACCCTGAAGAAAATCGGTACGGTAAAGACCGGAAAAGATCCTGACTCGTTTGTTTACGACGATGTCACAAAGCGCGTTTTCATTATGAATAGCGCTGGAAGCGATGTGACCGCGATCAACGCTGCGGATGGAACGGTCGCTGGTACCGTTGCTCTTGACGGTCAACCGGAAGCTGCAGTGGCCGATGGCAAGGGCAAAATCTTCGTCAACATTACGGATAAAAATCAGATTCTCGAGTTCGACGCGCGGACGCTCGAAATACTGCATCGCTGGCCGCTTGCTCCGGGTGAGGGCCCGTCTGGGCTGGCAATCGACCGGAAGAATCGCCGTCTCTTTTCAGTTTGCGATAACTTGATGCTGGTGGTCATGGATGCAGACACGGGCAAAGTGATCGCGACACCGGCCGTTGGCGCAGGCACGGATGCCAGCCTCTTCGACCCTGATACCGGCAATGCCTTCGCTTCAGCGGGTGGTTCGGCAACTCTCACCGTTATTCACGAAGACTCACCCGATCAATTCCGTGTGGTGGACAGTGTTCCTACACAATCGGGTGCGCGGACGATGACTCTCGATACGAAAACTCACAATGTTCTTCTTGTTACCGCAAGGCACGGCCACGGCGCGACGCACTCACTGGTCCTGCCGAATACGTTCGTAGTGTTGGTCGTTGGCAAGTGATCAGGAATACCAAGACGAGTTGAGTGGGAATCAGGAAGCGGCCATTCTAATTCTTGGACGCGCTTTTCCCGCGGAATTCTTCCGGCTGTTACTTGCAGACTCCCATCGGTTGTTGCGTGACTTCAGGGCGGGTTGAAGTCCTTGGAGTTGCAGTTCGAGCAACCGTTTCAACTCGGCTAACCCCTCCTCTGGGTCTGGGCTCAAGCTGGCAATCCACCAGCGAATCGCCCCCGAGGAGATGAAGAAAATCTGACGGGCGACAATCGCCGCTTTTTCTTTAGATGCGATGCGCCGTTGTTGTTGAGCGGTCCCTACGGCCTTTTCGATTCCGGCGATCAGACGTCCGCGAATTTCCTGGAACGCGGCTGCCTGCTTCCCCTCGGAGTAAAATGTCAGTTCCTTGAGCAGGATGCGCGAGAGCGCAGGGTGCTTGCTAAAATATTCGTAATGGGGCTTGTAAATATCCATCAACTGATCGAGCAATGAGTGATGTGATTCCGCCGCCCTCAGGGCTTCATCGGTCACGGCGGCAAGTTCCTCGTTGAAGATGAGAAAAACCAAGTCGCGTTTATCCTGGGCATAATTGAAAAGGGTCCCAAGGCCGACGTGGGCACGTCTGGCGATCTGGCGAAGGGTCGCAGAATCGTATCCGCGCTTGGAGAAAAGTTCACGCGCAGCCTCTCGAATGCGCTGACGTTTCTCCAGTTTGTTCTGTTCCCGCAGTCCAAGCTCGGCAGGCAGAAGGTCCGTATCGTTCATCTTGCTGTGGTCTCGCATGCGATCACCATGATACCTGTTTTGCCTTGCCTTGCATGATCAGAACTGAGACTCTATCTTCAACCCTTGACAATCTAACTGAACATGTTCCAAAGTGTACGTGTTCACGTATTCTTGCTTTTTTGGTTCTAACGCGAAAAAAGCCGCCCTCCCCCGGCGTTCTAAGCCCGACTAGATGGTTAAATGTCGGAGCCCGCATGGAGTGGATAAGCACTCGGATCTGCCGTAAACAGCTCATAACGAGCAGGAGAATGGATGACGCAGAACCGGCGTGTCGCCCTGATTACCGGCGCTGCCACTGGAATCGGGCGGGCCACCGCAGTAGCCTTGGCTGAAGCGGGTTTTGACGTAGTCATCAATTACAGCCGAAGCGAATCTGCAGCCCGAGAGACTGCCAAGCTTGCACAGGACAAAGGCACAAAGACTCTGCTGTACCGCGCCGATGTCAGCGACGATCCGCTGGTGCGAAAAATGCTCGCGGCAGTTGAGGAGGAATTTGGCCGGCTCGACGCAGTGGTAAATAACGCCGGCACCACTACTGAAGTTAAGCCGCAAGACTTCGACTCGCTGACAGCTGAGGAATGGGACCGCGTTTTCGCGGTGAATGTACGGGGAGTTTTTCAGGTCACGCGTGCCGCCGTACCCATGCTGAAGAAGGCCGGGGGAAGCATCGTCAATACTGCAAGCATCGTAGGGCTGCGCCCAGGCCCACAGCCTTTGCCCTATGCCGCGAGCAAAGCTGCGGTCGTGAGTCTTACCAAACTTTTGGCGCTCAACCTAGGCCCGGAGATTCGTGTCAACGCGGTTGCCCCCGGCTGGATGGAGGGTGACTGGATGGCGCGAATGCTCAAGGATAGATACGACGACCTGATGTCTCGTCGCGCCAAGAACACTCCGCTGCGGCGGTGTGTGACTGCGGAAGATGTTGCGGAGGTGATTGTGAACCTGATAACCAGCAATCGTCTGGTGAACGGGGAAGTGGTGGTGGTCGACGGCGGTTACGCGGCAACTACTTAGGAAGGTGAAGGCGAATGTTGGAGGGCGTAGTTCGGTTTCCGCCTGAATTTGCTTGCCGGTATCGCGCGCGCGGTTACTGGATGGACAAATCGTTGGCGGAAGAATTTAAGGTCGTGTTCGAACGTAACGCGGATCGCGTAGCGCTGATCGATCGTGAGCGATCCGTTACGTATGCGGAACTCGATCGCCTTTCCGACAACCTGGCTTTGAATCTTCTGGATCTCGGGCTTGAAAGCCTGGACCGAGTTGTGGTGCAACTGCCGAACGTGGCCGAGTTTGTGGTTCTTTACTTCGCCTTGCAGAAGATTGGTTGCATCCCGATTGCGGCTCTGGCGAGCCATCGTTACGCAGAGATCAGACAGTTCGTCGAGCTTTCCGGCGCCACGGCCTGCGTGATTCCTGATTACCAGCGTGATTTTGATTACGCTCAAATGGTCAATCGTATCCGCGCGGGAGTCCCGACGTTGAAGCACGCGATCATTCTCGGTGCTGCACGCCAAGGGTTCAGTTCACTCTTCGAATTGATTGCCAAGCCCTCGGCGTTGCCGCCTTCCCGGTTGTCCGAGATACATATCGATCCAACCGACCCTGCCGTCTTTCAGCTCTCCGGCGGCACTACCGGAATCCCCAAGCTGATTCCCCGCACCCATAACGACTACGCATACAATTCGAAGGCCGCTGCGAGCGTTTGCGGCATCAATGATGACTCAGTCATTCTGGTCGTACTGCCGATCGCGCATAACCTGCCTCTGGCTTGTCCCGGTATTCAGGGCTGTTTGTTTCATGGGGGCAAAGTTGTTATCAGCGCCAGCACCCGGCCGGAGGACATGTGTGCTCTGATTGAAAAACATCGCGTCACCCATCTAAAGGTGGTTCCTGCCCTCCTGATTCGTTTGCTGAATGATCCCGCAATGAACGACTACGACCTGTCTTCGTTAAAGGTCATCCAAAGTGGCGGACAATGTCTGCAGCGCGAGACGCGGTTGCTGGCCAATAAGCTCATTCCGAATGCTTTCGTCCAAGAGAATTTCGGCATGTCGGAAGGGTTGTTAATGTTTGTCGGTCTCAATGACCCCGAGGATGTATGCCTGGAAACGGTCGGACGCCCAATTTCTCCGGACGATGAAGTCCGCATTCTCGACGATGATGGTAATGAGGTACCGGCGGGTGAAGTTGGCGAACTCTGTTGCCGCGGGCCGTACACCCTTCGCGGGTACTTTGGCGTGCCCGAATACAACGCCCGGGTTTTCACCCCTGACGGCTTTTACCGATCTGGAGATCTGATGCGTCAGCATGTTTCCGGCAACTACATCGTCGAGGGTCGAAAAAAGGACTTGATCAACCGAGGCGGGGAAAAAATCAGCGCTGAAGAGATCGAGAACCTCATCCTATCGCACCCCTCGGTAAAGAATGTGGCCTGCATTGCCGTGCCAGATCCAGACCTCGGTGAGCGCATGTGCGCCTGTGTCTTGCTGCGTGACGGAGCAGACTTGAGCTTTGATGAATTAAAAAGATTTTTGATGGGAAGGGACATCGCGAAATATAAGCTTCCCGAGCGACTGGAAGTTTTGCCCGACTTACCACTCTCAACGTTTGGAAAAGTTTCCAAGAAGAAATTGGTAGGGATGATTTCCCAGAAGATGGCCGCGGAAAAAGAAGCGAGCCGGATATACAGCTAGTCACGGTTGAGTGAGACTCAACGCCCAATGAGAATCATTGACGTCCATTGTTATCCCAATACCAAGGAGTGGATTGCCTGCCAACAGCCTTATGTCGATGCGCTGGCAAAGTATTGGAATCGGTCGTGGACGGCCAAAGATGAGAACGAGGTAGTCAAGGATTTTACCGATGTCGGCGTCGAAGCAATTCTGGTGGCGCTGGATCTCGAAACCACTGTCGGCACGCCTCCTTGCTCGAACGATTATGTGTCAGCAATGCAAAAACGCCATCCCGAGCAGATCATTCAGGCTTGGGCGGCCGTTGATCCTTTCAAGGGTCAGCAAGCCATTGGCGAGGCCACGCACGCTATTCAGGATCTTCACATGCTGGGGTTTCACTTCCATCCGATCATTGGGCATTTCGCGGTCAATGATCGCCGGATCTACCCGCTGTTTGAAGTCATTAACGAATTGAATGTGCCCGTGTTGATTGATGTCGGAACAACCGGTATGGGAGCCGGAATGCCAGGCGGCATGGGGGCTAAACTTCGGCATGCGCACCCGTCGGCGATCGATGAACTGGCTGCTGACTTTCCGAATTTGACGATTGTCGCCGCACATCCGGGTTGGCCATGGGTTGATGAGATGACCGCGGTCGCGCTGCATAAGGGAAATGTTTATTGGGAAGTATCGGGTTGGGCGCCGAAGTATTTTCCGCCGCAATTGAAGACCGACATTCGGGGGCGATTAAAAGACAAGATTATGTTTGGCAGCGATTATCCAAGCATTCCTCATGTCCGCTTGCTGCGCGAATGGAGTGAACTTGGCTATTCCGATGAAATAATGGAGCGAGTGTTTCATCAAAACGCTGAGAGGGTACTCGGACTTTAGGCAGGAAACACCGTGGTACAGGACGACTTCGAACCACGGATCAAAGCTTCAGCAAGCGGGCCGCATTACCGCTGAGGATCATCTTGCGTTCCGCACTCCCGAGGTCGACTTGCTCGAGGAACTGTACTGGGCGATCGTAACCCATGGTGAAGCAATAATCGCTTCCGAGCATGATCCGTTCCGCCCCGACTTGCTTGATCACGAATTCCATGATCGCTTTCGAGTGTGTAATCGTGTCATAGGTGAAGCGCGTGAGATAGGTGCTTGGAGCCGCGGGAAGGTTCTTTAACTCCGGGCGCGTGCGCCAGCCTTGGTCGATCCGGCCAATCAGGATGGGAAGAACTCCACCCGCATGGGGCAATCCGATCTGGAGCTTGGGATGGCGATCGAGCACCCCGCCATAAATAAGATGGCAAGCGGCGATCGCGGTGTCTACCGGATTCCCAATCAGATTCGAAAGAAAAAAAGGTTTCAGCCGGTCGCTGCCTATCGTCTCCACGGGATGCAGAAAGATCGGGAGGTCGAGAGCCTCAATGCGTGCCAGGACCGGCTCAAACAAGGGATCGTCGAGATCACGGCTGCTGATATTAGTACCAAGATACACGCCGCGCATGCCGGGCAGTTTGCTGGCCCGGTTTAGCTCGTCGAGAGCGCGGTCAGGGTAAAGCATCGGAAGGGTAAGAAAGCTCACCAGCCGCGTGGGATATGCCTGATGTGCTGCAGTCGCTGCATCATTCCATGCCTTTGCGAGCTTAGTGGAGAACTCGGCATCGCCCCAATAGAGCATTGGAGCTGTGAGTGAGATCGCCTGCAACGCGACTCCCTGCTGATCCATGTCAGCAATGCGTGCCTTCAGGTCGATGAACTTTGCGGGAAGTGGCCCATTACTTCCGGCGGGTGTTTTTATAAAAAACCCTTTCTCTGTCATGTGGTATTCGGCGTCAAAGCGCTTGCCTTCGCCGGCGACAAGGTCCAGGTAAGCTTCCGGGAAATAGTGGGCGTGAATGTCGATGACGCGTCCATCGGGGCTCGCGGGGTGTGGGGACTGGCTCTGAGTGAGCGCGGCGCCGCTCCCCCCTATCGCGACGGTTGCTGCGGTCGCCAGTCCTGCTTTCAGTACTTGCCTTCGTGAAACTCCTTGTTCGCTGCCGAGTCCCGGTCGCGTTGTCATCTTCCTGCCTTTCCTGACTCGATTAACACTGCCAATCTAAACTCATTTATCACCGCTGGAAAACTCAAAAGCGTCGTGCTCTGGACTGGAAACTTCCACTCCAGTGCCAGCCGATTGCACGTCTCCGCTCACAACGTGCAGGCGATTGGCGATCACGCCCACGGCCAATCCATGACGCGACACTGGCATGGGAGGCATTTCCGTCCACGTGTTGCTTGACGGATCGTAGGCTTCCACGGCGCGGAAGGTGGCCATCATGTGAGGATCCTGATATTCGCCTCCAGCGACATAGATACGCCCGCTGTAGACGCCCGCTCCAAGGGCGCTGCGGGCAATCGGCATACGGGCGCGCGGGCCACTCCACTGATCCGTGGCCGGATCGTATTCCTCGACAACGGAGATGTCTGAGGCTAGACCGATGAACGCTGCTCCGACCCGTCCGCCGATCACATAAATCTTTCCGCCGACCGCACCAATTGCAGCATGATTGCGTGGAGTTGGCATCGCGCTGCGCTCGCGCCAGGTATTGGCTGCGGGATCGTATTCCTCGACCGTTCCTACTGACATGTGAGGGTGCGTCGGATAGACCGCTGTTTCTTTTGATCCAGGAATTGTGGAAGCGCCGCCGATGACATAGATCTTGTCGTTTACTACCGCAGCAAGTGCAGAACCTCGTTTGCTCGGCATCGGCGCCAACGCTTTCCAAGTGTCGACACCGGGATCATATTCCCAGGTGTTGTTGATCGGCACCCACGCGGGCGGTCCTGATTCCGGCGGCACGAATCCGCCGAACGCGTATATCTTGCCGCGGTATTCGGTGAAGGCAACGTGGTGCGACGGCAGGGCCATCGGCTTCTTCTTCGTCCAGGTATTGGCGGCGGGATCATATTCGTAGACCATGCCGACAGGCTTCCACACGGGTGCGAGGCCGGCGAAAACATACATCTTGCCTCCTGCAGCCGCGCCTGATATTTCCTCAGCCGGCTGCGGGAACGGCGCCAGCTTCACCCATTTGCCCTGTGCATGGGCGAAAGTTGCCGCCAATACAAGAGCAACCAGCAGCATGCGATGCAGATTCTGCCAACCGCTAAAGCGGAACATCGTTCCCCCTATCAAGACGCGAGCGGGCTCAGACTCGCCTTCTTCGATTCAGCCACGTTAGCCACGATACCGCAGAAGCAAGCATCCGCCGTTTAGTGTTAAGGCAAACTTAATTGCAGAAATTGCTGATCGACAAAGGGTCGCACTAGAGACGCGTCATGCGAGTTTCGCATCCCGCCCGTCTACCAAATCACCTTCAGCGCAACCTGAATCTGTCTTGAAGTAGTTGACGTGGTATCCAGCAGACCGGGGGTTAGCCCCCCAGTACTTCCGTCAGCATTAAATACCTGGTTGTTGGCTGTCGGCGGATTGAAATTGGTGCGATTCAGGACGTTGAAAGCTTCCACTCGGAACTGAATGTTGAATACGTCGGAGATTCGCTCGATGCGGTTGTTCTTGAACAAGGACAGGTCGAGGTTGATCAATCCCGGGCCCACCAGGCTGTTGCGTCCACCGTTGCCGAGAAGATTCGCGCAAGTGCCGGGGAACTGAGGAGCCTGCGGTGTTCCTGTACCAATGAAAGGTGCACACATGGCAGCAATGTCTGGAGTTGCGACCGGAAGCGCAAAGCAGTTCAGGTTCAGGTAATTGATACCGCCGTGGACGGGATTGCATCCATGCAAAATATTCGGAAAGTCGTACGGGTCGGTGCTGTTTACTCCGAGGGGATCCGGCGCGATGGTCGCGGTAAAAGGCAGGCCGGTACTTGCCTGGAAGATTCCGCCAAACTCCCATCCGCTCGCCGCCCAGTCCAAGATAGTGGGAAGCCCATGGGGATTCGGGAGTTCCCAAGTGTAGCTGACGACTACGTTGTGTGTCTGGTTGAAGTCGGAAGGTCCGCGCCGAATCCGCGAATCAAAAAAGAACTGGCTCGATAAGCCGTTGCGGAACTGGTCACCGTCGGTGGACCCTGAAGCGGTATCAATCGTCCTTCCCCAAGTGTAAGAGACTTGCCCCGAGAGACCATGGCTGAATCGCTTTTGCACTTGCACTTCCAGCGCATGAAAGACGGCATCGGAATTCCACAAGGTTGCAGGCACGCGTCCAAAGTTCGGGTTGATCCGGACAGTGGGTATGGGATTGGCTTGCGTGCCGGCGGGGGAGAAACCGACGACACACGCGTTGCCGAGTCCGTCTGGTCCGCAAGGCCAAAGATAGCCTTCGGCAGTTTTGGTCATGGGCAACACGATCGAAGAATCATCCGTCTGCATGAGGTTATGCACCGCCCGCGAGCCCACATAGGCGATCATCCCTGTAACGTTGGCGGGAAATGAGCGCTGAATATTCAGGTTCCACTGCATTACATAGTTGCGTTTCGGATGTTGGTCGATGAAGGCAGCCCGCTGCGACGCCGGGTCGGCCGACAGAGTTAGGTAGGCGGCGTTTGGGGATGAAGCAGGACCAAAAGAACCGGGCGCGAGATTCGATCCATTCACTGATTGGTAAAAGGGGACCGTTCCGTCCACCGTGTGCCGCAGGTTCGCCGGAAAAATCTGCACATCGAACATTCCGAAGCCGCCGCGGACAGCGGTCTTGGCATTGCGGAAGGGATCCCAGGCAAAACCGACCCGGGGCTCGAAATCGCGGAGCGTGGGGTTCGCGAATAAAGGCGAACGCACCACCACGGCGGGAGCGGTCAGACTCGGCAGGCTGGCCAGCCTTCCGCTAGTTTCCGAAGGCACGGTAGCCATCTCATAACGCAACCCCAAGTTAAGCGTTAGATTCGATAGCAGGTGCATGTCATCCTGCATGTAGGCGCCGAAAAGCGTCTCTCGCATTCTTCTTCGGGATACTGTGCCGGGCGCGTCAGCGATGAGAGACAACGGTTGGTTGGTGAGAAAATGCGCCAGCGAATCAAATTCGAAGTCTCCGCCAGGTTGCGATGGTGTGGATTGATTGTCGATGATTCGCTCCACGTTTGCGCCGAATTTCAAAGTGTGGATGCCTTTGGTGTAAAACACGTTGTCGTAAATTTGCCACGAGTTCCAGTTGTACTCCGCAGGTGTTTGAGTACTCAGGCCACCGGTGAAAAACGTCAGTCCGGGTACTCCGATAAACCCCACCGTGTCTCCCGGAACGTATCCGAGACTGGTGTCCGCCGCGAGCGGGTTGATCGCCTTGCTGCCGGACGGTGCGGCGGCATACTCGCGGTGATAGCCCAACCGGAAGGAATTCATCAGGGAGGACTGGAAGACGTGGTTCTCTTCGATGCTAACCAACTGCCGCCTGGTCTTGGTGTAGATGAATTTATTGTTGAATTCATCGTTCTGCGATGACGGAGAATTGTCATACATGTAGCTGCCTGCCAAGTTATCTTTGTCGGAGATCTTATGGTCGAGGCGAGTCGTAAAGTAGTTTTCCGTAGTAATCGCTGATCCAGCAAAGCTGTATATTCCCGTGTCCCCGGAGACCAGACCGTTGGGCAGCGGATAGAAAGCCAGATAGGGCTTTACCAATGGATCCACTGTCACATTGCCGGTGCTCAACTGCCCAGCGCGAGCGGCGAGCGAAGGTACCTGATCGACCATGCTCAAACCGAGAGACTGTCGCAACCCTTCGTAGTCGCCGAAGATGAATGTCTTGTCCTTTCGGATGGGGCCGCCTGCCGATATGCCGAATTGGTTGCGTCGGAAGGGCGCAATGCTGGGGCCGTCAAAGTAATTGCGTGCATCGAGCGCGCTGTTGCGTAGAAATTCGTAGGCGCTTCCGTGAAAGTGGTTAGTGCCGGAGCGGTTGATGCCGCTGATCACGCCTCCTGATGTGCGCCCATACTCGGCCGGTTGATTGACCGTCAAAACATTGAACTCCGCGACAGCGTCTGCTCCAAGGTTGCCGCCCAAAATGCTGCCGGGAGCTTGGTTGGTGTAATCGTTGATGCTGATCCCATTCAAAAGATAGTTGTTTTGCTGGGGCCGCCCGCCACTGATGGACAACTCGACGCCGAATCCACGGCCCAGACGGTCGGTGCTGGAAACCGGAGCCATTATTCGTATGGCGGAAACGCCCGGCTGCAATTGCGCCAAGTCCGTCCAGGACCGTCCGTTCAGAGGCAATTCGACGATGGTTTTTGAGTCCTCGACCCCACTGATCGTCGAGGATGCCAACTGCAAATCTGAAGACACCGCCGTGACCTCTATCTTTTCGTTGATGGTTCCCACCTTCATCGTGAAGTTCAGGGATTGCTCAGCGCCGACTGTAAGCGTTATGCCTTTCTGAATAGACGTCTGGAATCCTATCGCCGAGACGCTGGCTTCATAATTTCCCGGCAATAAGTTGGGGGCAGTGAAGATGCCCTGTTGGTTCGTTGTCGCCGTCGTTGACACATCCGTCGCAATATTCTTGATTGAGACCTTTGCACTGGCAATGGCCGCACCGGAGATGTCGGTTACCCGGCCTGAAATGGTTCCTCCGACGACTTGTCCACGTACAGTACTGGAGAAAAAGACAGTTATTAGTAGTGCCAGAACGGCGGCTAAACAAATTGCAGATTTCGTTGAATTGATCTCGGATGCCATCGACCACCTCCTGAAGCCTCGCCAGCTAGAAGTTGGATTGAACCTTTTCCGGGATTCAATCCCAGGTCTACGAAAAGCTGATCTGTGGTTTTCCTTGCGGAATCGAAGTATAGACCAGAAAACCGGTCATGCAACCAGAAAAAATGAACTTGTTCTATATTCGCAACGTTTTTGCTGAAGCCGTATGGCTCTTGTCATGACATCACCGTAGAATCAAGCTCCTCAAGCCGCCGCTTTTTCGGCTCAACTCCGAACCTGAGGACGACGAGGATTTGCACGATCAGCAGCGCGATCAGGAAACCGAGGACACCCTTCACCCGGTAAGATCTGAACAGAGCGACGACAATAAAGGGAGTTAAGATCGTCGCGCCACGCCCGAAAGTATTACAGATTCCCGCCGCCCTCATGCGAACCTCGGTTGGAAACAGCTCAGGGATATAAATTGCAAAAAGGACCGCGACCAGGACATAGATCGGAATCATCAGAAGAAAACCAACTACCAGCAACATGGCAGGGTCTTTGACAAGGGGATAAACGCTGCCTATGACAATTGTCAGCAGGGAAGCGCCTATGATGGTTGGCTTGCGGCCCCATGAGTCGGCTGTGAACGCGCCCAGCGCGGTCCCGAGTGGCGCTCCCAAGGAAATGATGAGGGAGTAGCTGAGCGACGACGCAATGCTGAGTCCCTCCTGAACAAAGAATGTCGGTAGCCAGGTGACAAATCCGAAGATTAGCGTGTTGACGACGATTAGAGTGCTCGCACCCACGATCATGCGTGGCAAAAGCACGGGGCCGAGAAGCGAACCCAATCCGCGCGAATGAATCGCAGATCGAGTGGGTGCTGGGTCCGGCAGGGGAGCGTGATGGAGGGACACTTCGCTTTCGATGGCGCAAAGAATGGCATCTGCCTCTTTCACCCGGCCGACCGATTCCAGCCAACGCGGTGATTCTGGCAGCGCCTTTCTCAAATACCAGACGACCATCGCGCCCACTCCGCCGAGCACAAACATGATGCGCCAGCCGAAACGTGGGATGAGAATGGTTCCCAACAGGCCGGTAACCGGCAAACCGCTCACCACAAAAACTGACACAATGCCCAGCCATTTCCCTCGGGCTTGCGGGGGAACAAACTCGGTCATAGTCGCATATCCAACCACATTCTCCGCGCCTAGCCCTACTCCCATGACGAAGCGCAGCAGGATCAATACCAGCATGGAGGGCGCGAACGCGGCCGCGAGGGAAGCGAGACCGAAGACTGCGAGGTTCGCTTGATACGTAAAGCGCCGCCCATAGCGGTCGCCGAGGAAGCCCGTAAAAAATGCGCCCAACATCATTCCCATAAATGTGACGGAGACGAACTCGGCGTTCTGACTCATGGTGGAAAAGCCGCTCTTGAGCGTTCCACCCAGGACGGCGCCGGCTACGTAGATGTCAAAGCCGTCGAAAAACATTCCAATGCCGATGAGCCACAGAATCCGACGGTGGAACGAAGAGATTGGAAGGCGATCAAGACGCGCGCCCGCGTTCGCCGTGGCAGCCAGCTTCACTTCTCCCTTGCGAGCACGGTGAGGCTGCTCACGGTCAAAGCGTCGATGGCCAGACGGCAATTCTGGGCAAAGTTATTCTGCTGGGTGGTTTGAAAAAATTCCTTGCAGCGTCGCGCCGCCGTCGGGTCGAGTTGAAGAATACGCGCGGTCAAAGCATCGGCCTCCCCAGACAAACGATTAGCCGAACAAACTTGCGAGATAAGACCGATTTGCAAAGCAGCCTGTGGCGTAATCGGATCTCCGAAAAGCACAAGGGGAAACGTAAACCGTGGCAACGCGTATTCGCCCAGGTAGGCCATAATGGCAGCGGGCGGGAGACCGGAACGCATTTCTGGAAATTTCAGGTTGGCGTGCTCAGCGACCAGAACGAAGTCACACAAAATCGCGAGCCCAAAGCCGAAGCCAAAGGCATCGCCCTGCACCTCCGCGATGCTGATCAACGGGGAAGTTCGGAGCGAACGTTTGACCTCGATGATGCGCGACGCTTCCTTGCGGAGCGACTCGACGTCCCGGGCCGCGCGTTCCCGCCCCGTGCAGAAAACCTTGCCACCCGCTCGGATGCGTAATACGCGTGCGCTTGGACGATTTGCCTCTTCCCGAAGAGTGGCCAACATCGCATCAAACATTGCGCCAGTGACCTGGTTGCCTTGATCGGCATTGTCGAGGGTAAATGTCAGAACCTCTGCGGTACGCTCGATTACCAGCCCGGGGACAGAAGCACTAGAGGTTTTATCGGATGACACGCCGCCAACGGTATAGAGAAACGCAATCCGTGTCAACAACTCGAAGAACACACGAGCGATGCGGGAGCGATTCGACGCGAAGCTCGGCACAGCGCCAAAGATACGGCTAAAGTACAATGCTGCTGCACGCGAAGGAGTTCAACAATTGGGAAATCCTGAGTCCCAGCACAGCAAATCTAAGCCTGATCACAATCGTGCGCGTGGCGTTGCGCGTGCACTGACACTGTTAACCATACGTCGCAGCGGGGAATACTGGCTTGGCGTCAAGACTGAAAAAGGCATTCTTGACGTGACGCGAGCGGCGGACATCTTGCACATGCACGCTCCCGCCACTATCGACGATTTGCTTCAGGACGAAGATGGGCCGAGTCTCAATGCGCTGGTCAATGCCGCTCTGGAATCCGCTGCGGCTCACGCCGCGCTTCTCAGCGAGGAGAGCATCGAATACGGACCAATCGTGACCCGCCCAGAGAAGATCGTCTGCGTAGGTCTGAACTATCGGCGGCACGCCAAAGAAGTCAATATGGTGATCCCGGCACAACCCGTCTTGTTCAATAAATACAATAATTCGCTCAGCGCCCACCGTAGCGCGATCAAGCTGCCGGTCGAGGTTGCGAAGAAATTCGATTACGAGACCGAACTGGTGATCGTTGTTGGCAGAACCGCAAAGAACGTCAGCGACGTGGATGCCCTTTCGTACGTAGCAGGCTATTGCACGGGCAACGACTTCAGTGCCAGGGATCTGCAGTTCGACACCGGCGGACAATGGATGGTGGGAAAAACTCCTGATCAGTTTGCTCCCCTGGGCCCCTATCTGGTTACGGCCGACCAGGTCAATCCGGATCAACTTAAGATCGAGTGTCGAGTAAACGGAGAAACCCGACAGTCCTCCAACACTGAAGATTTCATATTCACCAGCGCACACATTGTCAGCTATATTTCCCGGCACATGACTCTTAGGCCCGGCGACATAATTTTCACGGGAACGCCAGAGGGCGTAATTCTAGGCTATCCCAAGGACAAACAAATTTGGCTCAAAGCCGGCGACAGAATCGCCTGCAGCGTGGAGAAGCTGGGCGAGCTAGAGTTCGAATTGATTTGAACTCACTCTTTCTGGACTGAGGCGCAGTCGCCGATGTATAGTGACCCTGCATTTCTGAACTTGTTCTTTTTTCGCCGCCATCAAATAAACTGAGCTCAACCCTTGGGGAGATTTGGGCAATGGATACGAGTTTCATCGGCAAGCCACATGAGTGGGATCCTCGCCGCGTCTACAGCCAGACGGGTGCCGACTGGCAATACCGCGTCGACTTCGATCGGCTACGCAAAGATCGTTTGCAACGCGTGAAGGAACAGATGACTGGGCGTGACCTGGGCGCTCTGGTTCTGTTCGCGGGCGCGAATATTCGATACGTCACCGGTTCCTATCAGGGCAATTGGAAATACAACATTAATATCCGATATGTGGTGTTGCCGAACGGCGCTGAGCCTGTTCTTTTCGAGACCGCAGGATCCGACCTGCACTGCGCCGAGATCGATCTGCCCTGGATGGAGGGTCGCATCAATCCAGCCATCACGTGGCAATGGGCAGAGGGCGCGGTGCCAGTCATGGCGGGCAGAATGGCGCAAAGTGTGGTCGACGTTCTCGAGGCTCACGGAGTTCGCAAAGAACGAATCGGCATCGACAACTTCGATATGCCAGCGCTAAAAGCGTTTCAGGAATGTGGTCTGAACATCGTGGATGCGTGGCCTGCAATGTCGGGCGCACGCGTAGTCAAGACTCGCGACGAGATCGAACTGCTCAAGCAATCGGCAAGCATTGGCGACGCCGCTATGTGGCGAATCAAGAACGAATGGCTTAAACCCGGAATGCGCGAACGTGAGATTGAAGCCAAGGTTCATGAGTTCATGCTGGAGCGAGGTTGCGAAATCATTTACGACATCATCGTGGCCTCAGGGGGCAATACCAGTCCGTACCGCCGCTGGGCGACTGAAAAGATCATTCGGCAAGGCGACTTGGTGATCGTGGACATCAATGCCGTGGGACCTTCTGGTTACTTTATCGATTTCGTGCGCTGCTTCAAGTGTGCAGGAAAAATGAACCAGAAAGAAATCGATCTGTATCGCGAAGTCTACGATTCGATGTATGCGGGATTGGAAAAACTGCGACCGGGCAACACCACGGCAGACGTCGCTGCAGCCTTCCCCAAGTACGACGACGACAAATACGGAACAGTTACCTTGCAGCAGTTCGCCCACAGCATCGGCCTGACCCTCTATGAAGGGATGTGGGTTTCCCGGGCCTATTCGCTCAAATTCCCAGCTGAAATAAAAGAAAATATGTACTTCGCAATTGAGACTTTCGCCGGGCATCCTGGCCTCCAGCAGACGACGCGCCTGGAAGAGAATGTTCTGGTTTCAGGCGACGGCCCTGTGGTCTTTACTCTGATGGAACACATGGAAGAAGCGATGGCGCGTTAACATGGGGCAATTCCTGGTCGCTGTCGCTGACTCTGTATTTCCGACACTTGATCCAGTACGTGCAGTATTGTCGAAGATCGGCGCCGAATTAAGCCTGGCAGAAAAACCTACGCCGGACGCCATCGTAAAAGTCGCACGGGGCGCCGATGCCGTGCTGGTTACCTACGCCAAGATCACAGCCGACATGATCTGGCAGATGGCTCAGTGTCGCATCATCGCTCGCTTCGGAATCGGAGTGGACAATGTGGACATTGCAGCCGCAACCGATGCAGGCATTGTCGTCACCAGGGTGCCTGATTACTGCATCGATGAAGTTTCCGATCACACGCTGGCGTTGTTGCTTGCTCTGGTGCGGAAAATCCCATTTGCAAATTCAAGCGTACAGGCGGGCCGGTGGGAAATGTCTGCGACGGTTCCCATTCATCGCTTGCGGGGGAGGATTCTCGGTTTAGTGGGCTTCGGCCGGATTCCCCAGTTACTCGCCCCCAAAGCAAAGGCCTTCGGTCTCGAGGTTGTGACCTACGATCCATTTGTTCCGGCAGACATCACGGCCAGCGCAGGTGTCGAGAGCGTCGATTTCGCCACACTGTTGAAAGTCTCCGATTATGTTTCCATCCACACCCCGTTGATGCCCGACACGCAGGACCTGTTCAACGCCGATGTGTTTCGTCAAATGAAGCCAACGGCATATTTGATTAACACGGCGCGTGGCCCTATCGTCGATGAAGCGGCACTCGCGTGCGCGCTCGACGCCGGACAACTCACGGGTGCGGCGCTTGATGTTCTATCGCAAGAACCGCCGACAGGCTCACCCCTTCTTGGCCGCGACAATGTAATTCTGACACCGCATATGAGCTTCTATTCAGTAGAGTCGCTGGTCGAACTGCAGACCAAGGCGGCCGAGGAAGTTGTCCGCGTTCTGACTGGCCAGATGCCCCGCAATCCAGTTAATCCTAAGGTTACGGCATCGCGCACCGAGCGGCGTCCCACAGTATAATTGACGAAAATGAACATGTTCGTATATTTTGGGCGACAGCTGGACATCACCTCTGACGTGACATAAACTGAAAAGTCTTCGCAGAAAGCGCGCAACTCGTGCGAGGGCGTGTTTGGAATAGTGCTTCGATTCGCGTTTGCAACACACCCTCCAACCGGGAGGCTTCCGCATGGCTACGGTCCGGCAGTTAAACGTCAACGGGCGCGTCTATACGACCGACGCAGATTCCGACGCCAGCCTACTCTTCGTTTTGCGCGACCATCTCGATTTGACAGGAAGCAAGTACGGCTGCGGAGAAGGCCAGTGCGGCGCGTGCACCGTATTGATCGATGGCAAGTCTCGCCGATCCTGCATCACGCGCGTCGGCGATGTCGCCCAGAGGCAAATCACTACCATTGAGGGCCTCGCTCAAGGCGACAGACTTCATCCGGTGCAGCAGGCATTCCTGGATGAGGGCGCCATGCAATGCGCCTACTGCACCTCTGGAATGATCATGACGGCGGTTTCGTTGTTGAACGCCAGGCGCGATTCGTCCGCGGCGGAAATCGCTCGTTCGATGGAAGGCAACATCTGCCGCTGTGGAACCCAGCCACGCATTGTGTTGGCTATTCAAAGGGCAGCGAAGGCCATGAACGAGTCCAAGCAATGAGCAAGGATTTCAATTTTGAAGCTGGCCTTGAGCCGGATCGGTTTGAACTCGCTGCGCCGCCCACGTATCACTTTGATGTCGATCGGCGTGAATTCTTCAGATTCCTCGGTGCGGGCGTTTTGATTGTTTGCGTGTTGAAGGACGCGTGTGCTCTGCAGGAATCGGGCGCTGGTTTAGGGGCACAAGGACCATCACTACCGAAGGAAATCGCAGCTTGGCTACACATTGGTGAGGATGGCAACGTCACGGTTTATACCGGCAAGGTGGAGGTTGGGCAAAATATCCGGACATCGCTCACTCAGGCCGTCGCCGAAGAGTTGCACGTTCCTCTGAGCTCAATCCAGATGGTGATGGGCGATACCAAGCTCACTCCTTATGACCGCGGTACCTTTGGCAGCCGCACCACTCCCGAGATGAATTTGCAGTTGCGGAAGGTGGCGTCTGCCGCTCGAGACACTCTGATTGAGCTGGCCGCAACTCAGTGGCAGGTTGACCGCAAGCGTCTCATCGCCGCCGACGGCAAGATTACCGATTCCGAAAACAAGCGTACCGTTGAATATGCCGCGCTGGTAAAGGGTAAACAGCTCACTGAAACCTTGCCGGTCGAAGATCCGCTAATTCCGGCCGCGCAATGGACGGTGGCCGGTCAGCCATTGCCGAAGGTTGAAGGCCGCGATTTTGTGACCGGCAAGCATCGATATCCCTGCGATCAGAAACTGCCGGAGATGCTGTACGGCAAAGTTCTTCGTCCATCTTCTTTTGGTGCGAACCTTTCATCCCTCGACACGCAAGACGCAGAGAAAATCCCCGGGGTTATCGTCGTTCACGATGGGAACTTCGTCGGGGTTGCAGCGCCGACCACGGAGATTGCATCCCGCGCTATTTCGGCAATCCGTGCTGAATGGAAATCCCAGCCGCAGATTTCAAATAAGGAACTGTTCGACTATCTAAAGAAGAATTCCGCGGAAGGAGGTGGACCGCTGGATTCGCCTTTCCGCTATGAGAAGGGCTCAATAGAAAAAGCTTTGGCGTCCGCCGATCATCGCCTGCAACAGACCTACACGACGAACTACATTGCTCACGCTCCCCTGGAACCGCGGGCAGCGCTGGCACAATGGTCGGGAGACGATTTAACCGTATGGACCGGCACTCAGCGCCCCTTTGGCGTGCGCACGGAACTCGCTGCCGTGTTTCACATGCCCGAGGAACGAGTTCGTGTCCTGATGCCAGATATGGGATCTGGTTATGGTGGCAAGCACACCGGCGAAACTGCAATCGAGGCCGCACGGCTGGCGCGTGCCGCGAAACGGCCAGTCAAAATAATGTGGACCCGCGAAGAGGAATTTACCTGGGCATATTTCCGTCCTGCCGCTGTCATCGATATCAGCAGCGCGATGAACAAAGATGGCAAGATTACAGGCTGGGAGTTTCACAACTACAATTCCGGTGCAGCTGGCATTCCGACCTTTTACGACATCGAGAATCAGCGAATCCAGTTTCACCCCGCGAACTCTCCTTTGCGACAGGGCTCATACCGTGCGCTAGCTGCCACCGCGAACCACTTCGCCCGTGAGTCGTTTATGGACGAATTGGCACATACGGCAAAGATGGATCCGTTGGAGTTCCGAGTCAAGAACTTGAAGAACGAACGCCTCCGCACAGTATTTGAATCCGCCGCAAAGAAGTTCGGATGGGGACGAGCGAAAACCGGCGCGGGGCAAGGTTTCGGCATGGGCGGTGGATTCGAGAAGGGCGGCAATGTCGCCACGTTCGCCGAAGTTTCTTTCGACCGGAAATCAGGCGAGGTCAAGGTGGTTCGCCTGGTCACAGCATTCGAATGTGGCGCCATCGTTAACCCTGATGGTTTGCGCAATCAACTCGAAGGCGCCAACATCATGGCTCTGGGAGGCACGCTTTTTGAGGCGATCGAATTTGCGAACGGCCAGATCCTGAACGGACGCTTCTCGGACTATCGCCTGCCCCGGTTCAGCGATGTCCCGGTGATCGAGACGGTGATGATCGACCGGAAAGACATTCCCTCAGCCGGTGCTGGCGAGAGTTCTCTGGTGGGCGTTGCGCCTGCCATCGCCAACGCCATTTTCGACGCAAGCGGTGTACGCCTGCGCTCCCTGCCGCTGGTTCCGAATGGGTTAAGGGTAGCTTAAGGTGCGCTGGTGCCAGATGATCCACTGGCCGGATGGGGTGTCTCTGCCTGTCCGCAAAGAGATCGGGCACGTTTCAGAAAACGAGGAGCAACATCATGCGTCGTCAATGTACGGTTGTGATCGCAGCCGCGATTCTCAGTATGGTAGCGAGTCTTCTCCTGGTTGACTCCGCGCTGGCGGTTCCGCCTGGCGCCTCCGGCTATCACGTCGTGAAAACCATTCCCATCGGCGGGCCGGGCAAATGGGACTACATCGTCGTGGACACTGCCGCGCGCCGTGTGTATGTTTCGCACAGCACGCATGTGGTCGTGCTCGATGCGGACTCCGACGCCGTCGTAGGTGACATTCCCGATACGTTAGGCGTTCATGGCGTCGCACTCGCGCCCGACCTGGGCCGCGGCTTTACCAGCAACGGAAAAGCCAACACAGTGTCCATTTTCGATCTGAAAACCCTGAAACCGATCAGCACTGTCAAGTCGGGTGGCGTGAATCCGGATGCGATTTACTACGACGCGGCATCGAAACGGGTTTTCGCCTTCAATGGTCGCAGCGCCAACGCGGTCGCGATCAACGCCACAGATGGTAAAGTTGTCGGCACGATTCCCGTGGGCGGCAAGCCTGAATTTGCGGTGGGCGATGATCAAGGTCACGTCTATGTGAACGTTGAAGACAAGTCACAACTGCTGGAGATCGACGCGCAGAAGCTCTCGGTGCTTCATCGCTGGCCGCTTGCGGATTGCAAAGAGCCTTCGGGACTCGCCATCGATCAGAAGAACCGCCGTCTGTTCTCCGTCTGCGGCAACAAGAAGATGATGGTTGTGAATGCGGATACCGGCAAAGTGGTCGCGACCCCTGCAATCGGTGACGATCCGGATGCCGCCGGTTTCGATCCTGACACCCAACTGGTATTCAGCTCGAACGGCGAATCGGGAGATCTCACCGTCATCCACGAGGATTCAGCCGACAAATACACGGTGCTCGACACCGTACTAACCAAGAAATATGCTCGCACTATGGCGATAGACTTGAAGACGCACAACATTTTTCTCCCGATTGCTGAGTTCGAGTCAAAGATTCCGAAAGGTGAGGATGAGCCTCCGATGAAGCCCAACACCCTTGGGGTTCTCCTCGTCGGCAAGTAGTTCGAGTACAGTATGGACAAACGGCCGGTGGAGGATTCATGACCGCGGTCAACGTGGGAATCATCGGGACAGGATGGTGTGGAGGCATACGCGCCGAAGTCTGTGCCGCGAGCCCTTACGTGGGCGCTTTGCACTTGGCGGAAATCAAGGAGGCGCGACTCAAAGAAGTTGCGGACAAAACCAAGCCGGCCACGGTCACAACGGATTACCGAACCGTCCTCGAGAATCAGAATATCGATGCCATCATTATTTCCGCCACGCCAGAAACCACGCACTACCCTATGGCGAAGGAAAGTTTGCTGGCTGGGAAACATGTTTTTCTGGAAAAACCCATAGCCCTCGAACTCTCCGAGGCGGATGAGTTGATCGGCCTCGCCCACTCGAAGAGCTTGCTGTTCACCATTGGATATTCACAACGCTTCAATCCCAAGTTCGCTTATGTGAAGCGTTCGATCGATGACGGCACCATCGGCCAGCCCGTCAGCGCGTTAGTGAGCCGGCATATCACTCGCAATCTGGGCAATAAAATCGGTGGACGCATTAAGCTCTCTCCCGCCGCCATGGAAGCCACGCATGACATCGATTTTGTGCTTTGGTGTTTTGCTCCTCGAAGGCCCGTCCGCGTCTATGCGCAGGAGGTACGAAAGATTATGCAGCCCGCACACGGCGTGCCCGATTGCGTATGGATTATTGTCACCCTGGACGACGGATGCGCATTTACCATTGGAGCAGGCTGGGTACTTCCTCCCGCGTACCCCAATTTCTCTTCTACTTGGATCGAGATGGTCGGAACCGAAGGCGCGATTATGGTGGATGACACTCATCGTGACGTCAGCCTCAATACGATGAAGCGAGGCATCGAATTTCCCATCTCCACCATGCCCGGCGAAAAAGTGGCCCACGTGTATGCGGGGCCGATGGAAGCGGAAACCATTCATTTTCTGCAGTGTGTTGCCCTGAACCGTCAGCCTCTGGTGACACCTGAGCACGCACGAATGGTGATGCAGGTTTATCAGGCGGCAGATAAGTCGGCGGAAGAGGGACGGCCGATCAACATCCTGCCCTGCGACCTTCCATCCAAACGGCCAGTGCCACAGCAGGCCGATTCTATTAAAAGCGCCACGGCTGATCGCAGCTAAGCGATTTCTGAACCTGCCATAAAAACAATGTTGCGCCTCGATCGCACGCGCGTCCCGGAAACCAACGTCGCTTTGGAGAACCCAACCTCCCCGCCCTCTAAGACTCGCTGGCTGGTTCTTCTACTAATCAGCCTGATGTACATGATCACTTACATGGATCGCACCGGCATCTCTATAGCTGCGCCGGCCATGGCAAAAGAATTCGGGCTCAGCCAGACCGCACTGGGCATTGTATTCAGCGTCTTCTTATGGGCTTATGCTTTAGGGCAGATCCCGCTAGGATCGCTCGCAGACCGCTTAGGGCCGCGATTAGTACTGCTTATCATCGTGCCCTGCTGGTCTGTTATGACGGCGATGACCGCCATCGCCGGCGGCATCGCTTCCCTCATCGTTATACGTTTTGTCTTTGGATTGGCGGAAGCTGGCGCCTTCCCCACGGCAACACGAGCGATGCAACTCTGGTTTCCCAAAGCGGAACGCGGCATCGTTCATGGTGTCACCCATAGTTTTAGCCGGTTCGCCGTTGCCATCGTTCCCTTCATTGCGGTGAGCATCATGGTCGCATTCGGCTGGCGCTGGATTTTTTATATTTTCGGAGCCGCAGGCTTGCTGTGGTCAGTGGCATTTTATCTCCTATATCGTAACCTTCCGGAAGAACATCCCAGCGTCAACCGGGCTGAGTTAGCCGAGATTCGAGGACGCGATCCGGATGGCACAATCAAGCCCGATGATCTCCATTCACACCTTTCACCGCCATGGAGAGTCATCTTTCGCTCAGCCAACATGTGGTACATCGCAGCCGGATATTGCTGCTTCTACTACGGCACCTACTTTTTCATGACCTGGTTTCCCACCTACCTTCTTGAATACCGTCACTTGTCTTTAAAATCCGTAGGTGTATTGGCATCTCTTCCTCTGTTAGCGGGCATGGTGGGCGACATTGTGGGAGGAACTCTGACTGACAGGGTTTACAGAAAGACAGGCAAGCTCAAGTTTGCCCGCCGCATTGTGGCTGCGCCGGCCATGCTGGTCTCAGGCGCATGCCTGATTCCTGCAGCCATGACGCATTCCGCGTGGACAGCAATCCTTTGCTTGACCGCTTCACTATTTTTCTTGGAATTAGTGATCAGCCCCGCTTGGGCGGTTCCCATGGATGTCGGCGGTGAATATAGCGGCACGGTGTCGGGTGTAATGAATATGGCGGGAAGTTTGGCCGCGTCGCTGTCCCCAATTATTTTTGGAGCTCTGGTTCAGCGGGGATTCTGGGTCACTCCTTTCTTTATCACCGCGGGTGTTCTGTTGACGGGCGCGGTCGTCTGGGCATTCCTCATCGATCCAGAACGATCCGTAGTTGAGGACATGATCGGCCGCATTCCGAATCTATCGTGACTCAGTTGATCCGAGGAACGAACTCTACAGTCTGGGCTACGCAGCGCTCATCGATGCAGGTTTCCGGGCACAAACGGTCGCGACGGGCTGCAGACCTTTAGAAATTTTCTGCTTCACGGACAATCCCGGAGAAAAGCCAAAGAGGGCCTTCAAAGGATGCCCTAAATTGTAGAGAAAGATGGTGCGCCCTGAGAGATTCGAACTCCCGACCCTCTGGTTCGTAGCCAGATGCTCTATCCAACTGAGCTAAGGGCGCGATCCGGTATACGCTAGCGGAGACTTCGATTATAACGGAAACTCTATGGTTGATGAAGGCGCCGCCGACATTTCGGCATACAGGATCCACCGTAGCCGTCGATCAAGCCAATTTTGCTTTCTGGTAGTTTCAATAACTTCTGTCACTCACCATGCTTTCGGAAGTCGCCAACGTAATTCTTTCTCACCGCACGCAATTCCTACTCTGTGCCACCCAACCGTTGGCCTTGTATTTTCACGAGGTTGGAATTGGCAAACCGGGTGCAACACCTAGTTGCAGACGAAGTGGCGCGCAACGGGGCGCCCTTGAAGATAAACTTCGGCCAGAGGTTTTCTTGGACGCCCCTTGCATTACCCTTCAGCTCTGTTTCATCTGGCCGACGGCAGACCTCCCCCAAAGCTCACCGTTGGCCGGTGAACTCTCACGCCGACTTCAGCCTCTCTTGGACGTCCAGTCCCGCCTCTCTTAGCAATCCGGCAATTACCGGCTCTTTGAAGCGTGACGCGTCGAACTCCACGCGTACGATGTGCTCCCTCGGATCAAACCTCATCCGGCGGATGCCGTAAACTTCCCGCACGCTATCCAACGCGCGCATTTCCGCTTCTCCGGGGGCGGTGCCATAACGGTAGGCGACTTCCAATTGTGTCATGCAGTTGGTTCGCTCCTGCCTTTAAGATACAACAATCGGTACGTCGGAGAATGGGATAGCACGAATCCAGGTGTCGAGGATAAGAATCCAAGTGTTTATAAAGCACAGATCGCTGCTTTGGTTTGGAGAAGCTTCTCCGGACACGTGCGCATATGACGAATGATCGCTCGAAATCCGCAACACTGGTGAAGGATCCGGTTTGCGGCATGAACGTAGACAGTGACACAGCGAAGCACCGGTTCGAACGCGCAGGGAAGTCTTACTACTTTTGTTGTAGCCAGTGCGCTGAAAAATTCAAAGCCGACCCTGAAAAATATCTAGCGCAGGCTACCCGTCCAGCTTCGTCGAGTCTGGTTACCCTCGGCGTTCCCGCAGTTCGTCTCTCTGCTGCGCAGGTGACGTCGCCGTCCGTTGAGTTAGGAAAGCCTGCAGATCGAGCAAACTACGTCTGCCCGATGTGTCCTCAGGTTCGCGCGAGTAAGCCAGGACCCTGTCCCAGTTGCGGCATGGCGCTTGAGCGCGAGACTCCGCTAACCGCCATGCGCACCGAATATACATGCCCGATGCATCCGGAAATTGTTCGGCCCAACCCCGGATCATGCCCAATTTGCGGCATGGCACTTGAGCCTCGCACCGTCAGCGCAACCGAAGAAGAGAATCCGGAGTTGCGCGACATGGCCCGCCGGTTCTGGATCAGCCTGACTCTTACCGTCCCGTTGTTGGCAATCGCGATGGCTGATATGTTGCCCGGCATGCCGGTTGAACACGCTGTGCCCGCCGGCTGGCTACCCTGGATCGAGTTGCTTCTGGCGACGCCCGTTGTTCTCTGGGGAGGGTGGCCGTTTTTTCAGCGAGGCTGGGCGTCCATCGTAAATCGCTCCACCAACATGTTTACGCTCATCGCCATGGGCACCGGCGTGGCTTACGTTTTCAGCCTGATTGCCACCGTTGTTCCTGGAATATTTCCAGCGTCATTCCGTAACATGAACGGTACGCCGCCGGTTTATTTCGAAGCGGCGGCCGCGATCGTGACTCTCGTCCTTCTGGGGCAGGCGCTCGAACTCCGGGCCCGCAGCCGGACCGGCGCTGCGATCCGCGCCCTGCTTAACCTCAGCCCCAAGACTGCCCGCATTCTTCGCGATGGCACCGAGCAAGACATTCCACTGGATCAGGTAAAGCCCGGCGACCGGTTGCGGGTACGTCCGGGCGAAAAGATTCCAGTCGACGGCGTAGTTCTCGAAGGGACAAGTTCGGTTGACGAAGCCATGATCACCGGAGAGTCCATGCCGGTTGTGAAAGAGCCGGGCAGTCGAGTGATAGGTGGAACGGTCAACGCTACAGGATCATTCGTAATGCGAGCTGAGCATGTGGGCAGCGAAACCCTGTTGGCACGCATCGTTCAGATGGTTAGCCAGGCGCAGCGCAGCCGTGCCCCGATTCAGCGGTTGGCCGACCGCGTTGCCGCCTGGTTTGTTCCCACCGTGATCGCCGCCGCCGTCCTCACTTTCATTGTTTGGAGTTTAGTCGGCCCTGAACCGCGGCTAGCGCATGCGTTGGTGAATGCCGTGGCGGTGCTCATCATCGCATGTCCGTGCGCGCTCGGATTAGCCACACCGATGGCGATCATGGTCGGCACTGGTCGCGGTGCCCGGACTGGCGTCCTCATCAAGAATGCTGAAGCATTGGAAATCCTTGAAAAAGTGAACACGCTAGTGTTCGACAAAACTGGAACCCTGACCGAAGGCAAGCCCAGCGTCGAATCCGTAGTCGCGGTGTCCGGACTCGATGAAAAGGAACTAATGCGGCTGGTAGCGAGCTTAGAGCAGGGAAGCGAGCATCCTCTCGCTTCCGCAATCGTCGCGGCTGCCAAGCAGAACAATATTCCTTTGGCCAGTGCCACGAGCATTCAATCGCATACCGGAGTCGGCATTAGCGGTAAGGTGGAGGAAAAAGGTGTGTCCGCTGGAAATGAAAGGCTTTTCCAGCAACTGCGCCTACCCATAGACCCACTGAAGCAGGGGGCAGAAGAGTTGCGCCGCAACGGCCAGACGGTCATCTTCGTCGCAGTCGATGGCCGGCCTGCGGGATTAATTGGCATTGCCGATCCGGTCAAGCCATCCGCTCTGCAAGCGCTTCGTGATCTCAAAGCGGCCGGCTTGCGGATCGTCATGCTCACTGGCGACAGCCGCAGCACTGCTCAAGCCGTCGCTGCCAAACTGGGGATCGACGAATTCGAAGCGGAGGTTTTGCCGGACAAAAAGTCCGAGGTAGTGCGCCGCCTGCAAAAAGAAGGACGTATCGTCGCAATGGCTGGCGATGGCATCAACGATGCGCCCGCTCTGGCGCAGGCCGATGTAGGAATCGCTATGGGAACAGGAACCGATGTGGCCATGGAAAGCGCCGGCGTGACCTTAGTGAAAGGCGATCTGGCGGGCATTCTCCGCGCGAGAAAACTCAGCCAGGCGACCATGCGCAACATCCGCCAGAATCTTTTCTTCGCCTTCGTCTACAACTTGCTGGGTGTGCCGATCGCTGCAGGTGTGCTCTATCCACTCTTTGGCCTGTTGCTGAGTCCAATCTTTGCCGCGGCCGCCATGAGCTTCAGTTCAGTATCCGTGATCACCAATTCGCTGCGGCTGAGGAAAGTGGAGCTGTAGCGATCGGATACGCTAACCCCAAATAGTTTTCGACGTTTATAATCACGCGGATGAACGGCTCTCCTTCACGTCTCACCGCAGACCAGTCTGCGCTTCCTCCGGACTCGCAACAACCCTATCTCCGCATCCAAGGCATTAACATTTTCGTTCGAGATCAGGATCAAAGCCTGCGATTTTACTTGGACCAGTTGGGGTTCAATCTGGTCGGGGACGTCCGCTTTGGATCCGGCCAGCGCTGGGTAGCGGTCGCCCCTCCGGACGGCAGTGCCGTACTTTCTCTGATCGCACCCAAACCCGACTCCAAAGACTGCGCCCTCATCGGCCGCGCAACGCAGGTCGTTTTTGTTACCGAAGATGTTCTGGCGACGTTTCGTGAATGGAGCAAGCGCGGAGTTCGGTTTCAATACGTGCCACGCCTGAAGCGCATCAAGTACGAGCGGCCGGGAGCGACTGACCATTCGGTACCGCCGGGTGAGCAGGCGCCGCTCTGGGGCGGAGTTTTCACGCACTTCAAAGATCCCGACGGCAACTCCTTTGCGCTGGTCAGCCTTGACGAGGAGAGCCGAGCCGTCGAAACGCAGCGGCGCGTGCTCGCGGCGAAGTTGGAATCCGAACGCCGCGCAGCCCAAGAATTGGAAATCGCTAAGCAGGTGCAGACCCGGCTCTTTCCTCAATCGCTTCCGTCCTGTATGACGCTTGATTATTCCGGGATGTGCGTCCAGGCTCGCCAAGTCGGAGGAGATTATTACGATTTTCTTGATCTTGGCCAGGAACGACTTGGCCTGGTGGTCGGCGACATTTCAGGGAAGGGGATCGCAGCTGCGCTTTTAATGGCCAATTTGCAGGCGAATCTGCGCAGCCAGTGCGCGATCGCGTTAGATCAACCGCAGCGTTTTCTGCAATTGGTCAATCGCTCTTTCTACGAAAATTCGACTGATAGCGCCTACGCGACCCTGTTCTTTGCCGAATACGACAGCAGAGCCCGGCGGTTGTGCTACGTAAATTGCGGACATCTTTCCGCGCTTGTGTTGCGCGACGACGGCACTCTGGAACGACTTTGCTCAACTTGCACCGTCCTGGGACTATTTAAAGATTGGGATTGCTCAACCGCGGAATGTTCACTCTCGTGTGGAGATATATTTGCGCTTTACACCGACGGCATAACCGAATCGTTCAACCTTGCAGGCGATGAATTTGGAGAACCACGCCTGATCGATTCATTGCGACGATATCGCGAGCAGTCTTCGCTAGTAGTAGTTGCTTCGATTCTTGATGATGTCAAGAAATTCAGTCCTCGTGAGCAATCCGACGATATGACCCTGATCGTTGCTAAATGCAGGTGAGGAATTCTTGCCGGACTACTGCGTAAGGCCTATGCAGAACCGTCTTTTACGCTATGTTGCGTCCCAGCGATGTTGTAACGATCTGCTGCCAAACTGCAATTCGGTGCATACCAGTCCTCGCTCTCGTCATCCGCCAAGCCCCGTAAATAAATAATAATAAAAGCGGTTAACTGGCACGGCTCACGGAACACGAGATGGCCGCTGACCTGCTAATGTCGGTCACGCCAATAAACTCTATTACAACAATAGAGTTTGTGGCATAATTTTCAACGTTATGAAAATCTCCCAAAAAGGGTTATACGCTCTGCAAGCGATGATGATGCTGGCCCGGCATTACAACCAAGGCGCCATTCGCATTCGCGACATCGCCTACGAAGAAACGTTACCCGAAAAATTTCTGGAACTGATTCTGTTGGAGCTCAAGAACGCGCGCATGGTCGAAAGCGTGCGTGGCGCCAAGGGCGGATACCAGTTGCGTCGCGACCCGTCAGAAATCCACCTCAGCGAGATCATTCGCCTGATCGATGGACCGTTGGCGCCTTTCGGAGACGCTGATCAGTTGCGGACTTTGATCGATCGCGATGCCGAACATCGCGCGCTCTACCAAGTCTTTCTCGCCGTGCGCGATGCTGCAGCCAAGATCTTGGAGCACACCACCTTGGCCGACATCATGAATGGCGAGGCCGCGAGCGCTTCAAAATCTGGCAAGCGGCGCAAGAAAAAGGGCGAGGCGTCGAGCGTTCTGTCCATGGTGGTCCATGGGAATCCAAGCCGGGGCAAAGATGAGTAAGAATTGTATCGTTGTGGTGGGATTGCTCTTCCTCATCCTTGCGCTCCCGGGCCTTGGTCAGACAGTCGTCCGCGTAGGTGCCTTACCCAATGTCACGCACGCGCATGCCATGGTCGGTAAAGCCATTGAGGCGTTGTTTCCCCGCGCGATCGACATGAGCTACGTCGGGTCGAATCCAGCTATCACCGGCTATGTGCGCTCCAACGGGGAGGTGCTTCGAGTCGGCGCCGGTGCAGCGAGTGGTAGCGTTGCCCTGGTGGTCAGAAGCGATTCGGGGGGTCAGAAGCCGAAAGGCTTTCACCACAAGCGAGTGGCGTCGCCGCGGTTGGGTGACACGCAGGAGAGTGGGGACGTGCAGGTGATTTCGCTGACCAAGCCCGACCACCACTTTTTCACTACATTATGTTGGCCTCGTTTGTCCGTAGCAAACTCTGTGGTGTAAAGTACCCGGCTCCGCGGAGCCGGGAAAACAATAGGAGCGTCGAAACTCAATGAAACCAGGAACGAAGTGGTGGTTTATCTCTACTATATCGATCATGATGATCGTTATAATCCCATTAACTGGGCTCGTCTCGGCCCAAACCGGTGCTTCGGCATCCACTGCAACCACCGCGAAGAAGCGCACACCGGTTAGCGCAGCTGTCACCGCCAGGGAAGTCCAGGAATTGAAAGAGGCCGTGTCCGCTCAGCAGCAGCAGATCAGACAGCAAAACCAGTTGGTGGACCAGTTGAGGTCGCAGCTCCAGCAATTGCTCGACGCCACCCAGCAAGCCAACGCCGCCGCCCAAAAAGCAGCAACCGGCGTCGACCAGGCTCAGAGTGCTGCCGTTCAAGCCCAGCAATCCGCGACAGAAGCCAAGAGCTTGGCCGATCAGGCTTCCTCCAATGCGTCCGAGGTCAAGACAGCGCTCGCCGTCGTCGATACCAAAACCCAGGACGAAGGCAGGCAACTGAGCGCTCTCGAAGCTTTGGTCGGCCGCTTTCGCTTCAGTGGCGATGTGCGGGTCCGCGGCGAAGCTTACAACCAGAGCGGCGTTCCGGACCGCAATCGGGCGCGCATTCGCGTTCGCTTCGGACTGGACGGCCAATTGAACGAAGATTTCATCGCGGGCTTTGCGCTGGCAACCGGCAGTCTGGGCGACCCAACCTCCACCAATGAAACTCTTACCAACGTCTTCGACCGTAAGACTATTGCCCTGGATCGTGGATTCGTAACCTACAATCCCATTGCGCATCATTGGCTCTCCCTAACCGGAGGAAAGTTTGCCTACAGTTGGCAGCGGACCTCGGTGACCTTCGATCCCGACCTGAACCCGGAAGGCTTCAACGAAAAAGCTTCATTTGATTTCTCCGGACCGGTCCAGAATTTCACCGTTCAAGGCATCGAATTGCTCTACAGTGAGGCCAACGGCAAACTGGGGCTTCCGTCCCAGGACTCTTATGCTCTCGGCGGACAAGTTTCTGGCCGACTGCAATTCGGGCCTTGGACCACCACGCCCTCATTCCTGACTCTAAAGTGGAATCGTCCAGATGCGATTTTGCAGGAGAGTGCATTCGCTGTGGCTGCGACTACTACAGGCTTCCAACCAGCCACGCCGAAAGGCGGGCCCACCCCATCCCCAATTACCGGGATCCCAATACCGGGCGAAGGACAGGGCTGCACCAAGGGCTTAAGCTTTTCCACTTTTCCACCCTGCGTGTTCGCGCCGGACGGCATGACCAACGCTACTTACGTGGATTCCGCGGGCCTGGCCCACTTCTATTCCGGATATAACTACGCGGATTTCATCCTGAACAACCAGATCCAGACTGGCTTAACACGTTTACCGGTGAATCTGCTGCTTGAGTTCCTGGATAACCTCGATGCGGAAGCACATCCTCTCGACACGAAGGGTAACGTCATCCGCAAGCTGGGAAGTCAGAACAAAGAATACGGGTTTGACTTCAGCGTGGGTCAGGTGAAAAACAGAAACGATTTGCAACTCGGCTATGCCTGGTATCGTGAAGAGCAGGACGCAGCCATTGCATCGTTCGTCGAAAGCGATCAGAGGGCTCCGACCAACGTTCTACAAAACCGCGTTTACGCCTTGTGGAAGCTGCGTGCCAACGCTCTTGCCAGTTTCACCTGGTGGCGTGGACGCGCTCTGAACACCAATCTGGAAAACAACGTTGCCTTGTTCAATAACTACAGTAGCGTCGCCACAATCACCAAAGCCGGACAGCGGGAACCGTATTTAAACCGCCTGCAGTTCGACTTGATCTACACGTTCTAAGTGGGCGGCCTGCACTTGGATGGATTGATCTTAGGGCAAAGACGCTCCGCCCTGGGGCCATCGGTCAGTCAAGGCTTTCGAGCCTTGGCTGGCCGATTGGTTGACCTGTGAATGTCGATCGATTATACGGACACGCTCCAGACAGCGCGTGCTGTCTGGAGGCCGGAACTTGCTAGAACGGGATATCTTCGTCGCTGATGGGAGTCGCGGCTGGTGTGTGTTCTGGCTCTGACGCGCGCTGATCGAAATTGTTTCCGCCGGCGGCGGCGCCCCGAGAGCGTCCGCCAGAATCATCCCCACCGCCCTCGCCGCGTCCGCTCAGCAGAACCAGGTCATTGGCGATGATTTCAGTTTTGTACTTCTTCTGGCCGGTTTCTTTATCGTCCCAGGAGCTTGTGCGCAGGCTGCCTTCGATGAAGCACTTGCCACCCTTTTTCAGATACTCCCCAACGATCTCAGCCAAGCGTTGAAAGGCCACGATGTTGTGCCACTCAGTGCGGTCTTGCCATTGGCCGTCTTTATCCTTGAAACGTTCGTTGGTAGCAATCGAAAACTTGGCGACCGGCATGCCTCCTTGGGTGTATTTCACTTCAGGGTCCTTGCCCAGATTTCCGATAAGGATGACTTTGTTGACGCTTTTTCCTGCCATGAATGCTGCTCCTTCCGCCCCTGGCCGAGCGCGCACACGGACTACGAAATTTGGGACTGAAAGGCCAATATATCAGAAACCAGCGAGCCTTTGACCTCGGAGGTGGAAGAAGTCGGAAAGGCCGGGCCGAAATGGGTCTCAAGCCGTCCGGAAATGCAGGCGTCATGGGCTGGGATAGAGCTTCGTGACACGTTTCGTGACAATCCTTGATCTCAAGAGTACACTCTTCCGATGACCAGAGCAGAACTGGACGACAAAGAGTGGGCGGACAAGATGACTTCGCTCACGGTCGTACAAATCGAGGAGCGCTTCCGCGAACTCTTCCATCGGGAGATGTCGCTAAAGGAGCGCAACGTGTTTCTCCTGCCAGATAGCGATAAGCCCTAAGATCCGCCCACAGGTGTTGTTCCAGGATTTCATTTCAAGCTTCGGACGTAATTTCGGCTGCCTGTTGTCTTTTGGTGTGCATGAAACTCTCATACCTTGCGGTATAATCTGTGCCATGCCTGCTGAAGCGGACTCGTTGAAACCCGCCGGAATGGTGCCCGAGGAGCTCAAGTTCGAGCCCAAATCGAAAGGGCTGTTGACGCCTCGAAAGAAGAAACCAAAGGAGTTGGCGGTCATTACCGAGTGCTGCACCGGGTGCGCCGGTTCTCCAGCCTGCGTGGAATATTGCCCCGTGGAAGATTGCATGTTCTGGGTTCCCGATGAAGACCATCCGCCGTTCGGCAGAATCCAAATCGATCCGATCCTTTGTATCGGATGCAAGAAGTGCATCAGCAAGGGGCCGGATGGATGTTTTCTGGACGGCTGTCCGTGGGATGCGATTGTGATGGTGGATACCGTCGAAGTCGAAAAAGAAGTCGGCGTGATGCCCATCTAACTGTCAGCTCTCAGTCAACCCTTAACCTTTGGCTTGGTGCTTCAGTTCTAATAGATCCCATTTGTTGCCGTATAGGTCTTCGAAGACTGCGACTGTGCCGTAGGCTTCATGCCGTGGTTCCTCTCTGAACTTCACGCCCCGCGCGAGCATTTCACGGTAGTCGCGCCAGAAATCGTCAGTGTGCAGAAATAAAAAGACACGTCCGCCGGTTTGATTGCCAATGCGGCTCTCCTCTTCAGGCGTTGACGCTCGGGCGAGAAGCAAGTTGGTGCCGCCGGAGCCCGGCGGACTGACCAGTACCCAGCGCTTGTCGTTTCCCAAGCGATCTTTGGAGAGGCTATCCTCGATCACGACGAAGCCGAGCGACTGAGTGAAGAAAGCCAATGCTTCGTCATAATCCCGAACGACCAGAGCCATGTATCCCAGGATCTGCGGCATAATTTGTTCTGTCTTGTTGAAAGCTAAATCCCAGGCAGGAGACTAACGAACCGTTCTCTCCCGAATCGCTTTTTCTGTTTCTATGGCCTGCTTGCGCACATGATCGGGGATGTCAGGCAATTCCCGTTCATATGGCAAAACTGCGGCGATGTCTTCTGGCTGGCCTACCAGGTAAAGCGCACGCAGTGCTTCCCACACCTGTTCCGTTCCCGGATCGATGGTTGCAATCTCAGCGTCGGCTTTAATCGTCTCTCCCGTTTGTGCTGATAGGTTGCGGAGACGACCGCCAATCGGGGAGCGAATCTCCGTAGTCCGTGTGCCTTCCTGCAATTTGGCTACGATTCCTCCTTGACGAATAGCGGTGCCTACGGCGCTGGTGTCGATCAGTTTTCCAGCATGCGGGGCAGTGACTGTCGCCGGCTGCAGAAGTTCGATGATTTGAGGTCTTCCAGTTGCGTCAGCGAAGCGAACAAGCGAAAGCGCCGCGTTTCCCCTTACCATGAGCGAAGAGTCCGCGAGCATTTTGAGCAGAGCTTCATGGAATCCGGTGCCGGATGTGTCTTGGCCCATCACCCATGCGTCGGTGTTGCGGACCTCATCGACTGGAGCTGAGGCCAAGCGAATAACTTGCGGATACCACCGTGTGACGGTCGGATCGTGTCGAGTCATGCGCTCGCCAATTTGTACCAGGGCGTGCTGCATATGCCGGGGATGCTTTTCGTCTTGCAGATACTCAGCAAGTTGCTTGTCCGACAACTGACGGCCGAACCACGTGTTCCACCAGAACAGGAACGGCATTAGAACGATCAGCCACGCAGTGAGGAAAAAAAGTAGCCGGTTACGCGTGGACATGCGCGGTCTGGTGCGCTTGCCTGCATCAAGCGAAGTTTGCGGAATGGCATCAGGAGAAACGGGCATGGGATGACAAAATATAGCAAAAGCCGGGGCTGCTTCAATGTCAGAAGTCTGCGGCCTTTAAGGTTCTTGGATTATTCCACCACATCTGCATCGAGCACGCGATCCTGTTCCAGATAGTGCGAGACCGCATATTGGGCCAGGAGCGGCGTCTGCAGCCGGATTTCAGCGCCGATCCACTCTCCTTTGTTGTGCGGTGCGTTAAGCGGATGATTGCAACGTCCGCCGCTACCGAACTGAGGACCGAAATCCGCGCTCTGGATCTGATCGAATTGCTGAATGCCGCGCCAAGCCTCGTCGCCCACGGTCCCCGAAACATCGATCTTTAGCCGCACGACAGACATGTCAACAATATTTCACCACAGGAGTTACAGAGGTAATAATACCCAAAGAATTTCTCGGTGACTCTGTGGCGATATTTTCATGCAGCAAACAGATGATAAAGCATGAAGTACACGATCACGCCGGTGACCGAGACATACATCCACAGCGGATACGTCCATCGCGCGATGGCGCGATGCCTGTCGAAGCGCTCTCGCAAGGCGCGGCTGAGTGTGATGATTATCATTGGCACAATTGCCGCGGCCAGAATCGTATGCGAAATCAGAATACTGAAGTACACGGGCCGCGACCAGCCTTGCCCCTGGAAATGCACCGATCCGACATGCCAGTGATAGTACAAATAGCAAGCGAGAAAAATGCTGGACGAACCCAGCGCCGCGATCATCACGGCGCGATGCGCGGCCATCTGTCCGCGCTTAATAAAACTGCGTCCCACCAGTAGCAGTACGGCACTGGTTCCGTTCAAACTGGCATCGATCACCGGGAAAATGGCGTATTGTGGCGGAACTTGCATCATGCAGCCGGCCTTGTGGTACGGCGGTTCACTCTGAAAAAACACAGCCCAAACATGAGAATCGAGAACAGCGCCAGCGCTGCGATCGACGCGGGTAGGGGCAATACGGTCGGGCTTTCGGGGTACAGCAGGTTGCGCAAGGCCTCGACGCCGTACGTCAACGGGTTTAGCCGCATCACCAACCGCAGCCAGCCCGAGGCTCCCGACAGCGGGAACAGCGCCCCGGAGAGCAACCAGAGCGGGATCAGAAAAAGATTGATGATGGCGTGGAAAGCCTGCGTTGAATCCATTGGCCAGGCGATGGCAAATCCCAGAGAGGTAAGCGCAAACGAAACCAGGAACACTACGAATACGACCAGAAGAAAATCGATGAGTCCCATGTGCACGCCAACAAAGGGGGCGAAGGCCAAAAAAATGAGGCCTTGAATAGCAGCTAAAGTTGTTCCGCCCAGGACCTTGCCGAGCACGATGGCAGAGCGAGGCACGGGCGCGACCATAACCGACAACAGAAATCCCTCCTTGCGATCCTCGATCAGCGACATCATCGCAAAGATTGATGTGAACAGGACGATCATAATGAGTGCGCCGGGATAGAAGTAGTCCAAATAGTGTTGCTGTCCCGGCGCGTTGCCTGATCGGAACGAGGTGCCGAAACCGGAGCCGATGACCAGCCAGAATAATAACGGCGAAGCGATGACTCCGACGACGCGCGAGCGCTGGCGGTAGAAGCGTACGATTTCGCGCCACCAAAGCGTGAAGGCGGGAAGCATCACTCCGCTGGAGATTGGCGCGGCTTGGGCTGGTAAGGCTCTGCTCTGTGTGACCACTTCAACTCGTTTTCTGCGCCATGGGCGCTGTTGCTGGTAGCGCTGGCATCGTGCCCTTACTCATAGGGGCGAGACGTCCCCACGACAGCCGCCGGGACGGCGGCTCTACTTTGGTTCTTCTGCGCCTTCCGTCCAGAAGCGGTGGCCGGTGCGGTGGATGAACACATCTTCCAACATTGGCTTACTGACGGAGATCGCTTCAATCTCACCCGGGAAAGCCTCGACTACATCAGTAATAAAACGATGCCCGTTTTCGCGTTCGATGCGAACCTGTCCGTGAAGGATTTTTGCGTCGAGATGGAAGCGTTCGCGAATTCTTTCTGCGAGTGACTCGGGATTTTTCGCGTCAAGTAGAATAACGTCTCCACCGATTTCATGCTTGAGATCATCGGGCGTGCCCAACGCCACGACTTTTCCTTCATTTAGAATGGCGAGCCGATCGCAGCGTTCGGCTTCCTCCATAAGATGAGTGGTGACGATCACGGTCACTCGTTCTTCATCTCGAAGAATCGCAAGATACTGCCAAAGATCACGCCGGGCGCCGGGATCGAGCCCGGTCGTGGGCTCGTCCAGCAACAGCACTGACGGATGATGAAGCAGACCCTTGGCTAGTTCCAGTCGCCGTTGCATTCCACCGGAGAACGTTTCTGCCTTTTCGTTGGCCCGATCCGCGAGGCCAACCCGGCCGAGCATTTCTGCAATACGCGATTTCAGTGACGCTCCGTGCAAACCGTAGAGGTGTCCCTGATGCCAGAGGTTTTCTGCCGCGGTTAGCTTCACATCGATGCTTTGCGCTTGGAAGACAACTCCGATCTGGCGGCGCAGATTGTTGGCATCCCGAGCGACGTCGAATCCCATGATCGTGGCATGTCCGTCTACTGGAATCATCAGAGTCGAGAGGATGCGAAACAGCGTTGTTTTTCCGCTGCCATTCGGCCCCAGTAGTCCGAAGAGTTCGGCGGGTCTTACATCGAAAGACACACCGTTCAGTGCCGTGCGCTCGCCATACCGATGCACCACATCCTGCACCGAAATCACAGCGGGCTCCACAGCGAGAGCGGTTTCAGAGTCGGCTACAGCAAATGGGGTTTTTGAAGCCACAGCCTATTCTACGATGAGTAGCGGTTCAACGGGGTTACGCAGCTACCGGTTTTCGGGTTCGGGTGGGGACTGGTTCCTCAAATGACACGGGCACATTCCGCCACACCTGAATGGCGAGAATGACGGCGGTCGCCAGAAGCAGCGCTCCAACCGCGACATGGGCCACGGTCGAGATCACCATCGGGAGTTCGGGCTGAACTGCATCGCGGCCCCAGGCCACGCGCGTCAGAAACGCTGCGAAGCCAAGACAAAGTTGCGCGATCATCAGTGACACAAGAAGGATCGCGGGCCGACGGACCGCCTCGATCTTCGAGAATTGCCACAAGGCACGAATCGCGGTCCAAGTCAGCACGAAAGCTACGACGGCGGCGTTGACCACGTGCGGCCACCAACTCATGCCGTGGTGGCGAAACATTGCCCCCAGTATCAGTTGAACGTAAAGGACGAAGATCGACAGCAACGTGAGCGTGACCAAGCTAGGACGTCGGCTGTCGAATTCGATCTGCGGAACTTCCTCTACCCATCGGCGTCCGGTGAACACCGCAATAGCAACCGCGATGCAAAAGAATGTCTGCCCCACTGCGGCGTGGGCGGAGGAGACCCATGGGGGCTGGAATAACAGAACCGTGAGCCCACCCAGAATTGCTTGCGTAAGGATAGTGCCGAGCGCTGCAATGCCCAGCCATTTCATCCAACGGCGACGGTCTGCAAACCACGTCCATGCGGCAATAGAAATCGTGAGTATCACGATGGATCCGGCGATGGCGCGGTGGGTCCACTCGAACTTGATTCCCCCGTGCAATGGTGGAACGCTGAAGGATCCGAAAGAGGTGGGCCAGTCGGGGATGGAGAGGCCCGCGTCGTTGCTGGTAACAAGCGCACCGGCAACGATCAGAACAAAAGTCGCGCACGCAGTGAAGACAGCGAAGTTATGGTGCGCGCGATTGTAAGGTGCAGGGAGAGACTTCAGATCTACCTCCAAACTTATTCCTTGTAGCGCCGGCATCTCGCCGTTTGTCCCCGAGGGCGTTCCGCACTGGACAGCCGTCGAGACAGCGGCGCTACCACTGCCGAGCTTCGCTCGGCTGGACGGGTCGAAGACCCGTCCCCACAAATTCAAATAAGGACGGAGGAGAGGCCTGTCCTTATTTGAACACAGCTATTGGGCTTTGAACGTTTGGTCTACCGTCTTGCTATCTTTCGCAGCTAGCGTGACCTTTTGAGTTTGTTCTCCAAGTTTCTCCTGAACGAATGCGATGGTGTAATCGCCCGGTGGCAGGCCCTTGAGTTCGTATTTACCATCCGGGCCGGTGACTGCATAGAACGGGGTTTTTACCACATTGATGTACATCCTCATCCATGGATGCTGGTTGCACTTCACTGGTAACATGATTTCTTCGCGGGCGAAGCTCTTTTCGAGCGGAGCGGCTGCCGGGGGTTGAGACTCATTCCATTCGCGATTGGCTTGCGGCGTTGGATGAATGTTGTGCGTCGTCTGGTCGTCATTCTTGATCTCGATGTTCTGACCTGCCATGGCGCCCAACACGTGAGGATGGTATTGGCATCCCTTCTGGTCGATGCTCACCGAGTCCTTCGGAACGTCAAAAGCGCGGTCTCCCAGGCCATCTTTCACATACACGAAAACGTTGGCTACTTTGCCGCCATCGACAACGATGGTCTCAGCGGTATTGGTGCCCTTGCAGGCGGCATCCTGACTCATATCAATTTTGGAGGGCTTGGGGGCTGTGCCGTCGAACTTCACGGTTCCGCTGACAGAAGCTGCGGTGCTGGGATCGATGGGAGTGGCTGCCGGCGCGGGTTGGGCCGCAGACGAGGGTGCGGAGGACGGAGCTTCGTTAGTCTCCTGCTTTTTACTGCAACCTACGAGCAGCCAGAGGCCGAGCAGGCAGAGCATGCCAAACATTGCTACCGATGTTTTCGTTTTCATTATGTCGCCCTTTCGTGAAGAGTTGAATGCGATTTGAAAGTTGAATTCAGGCTTACCTGTTATCCCGAAATACTGCCCGGTTGCGCAGGCGGGACACCCTCGCGACAGCCGCGGGGACGGCAGCGCTACAAAACTTATTATTCTACCGCGAACCTCCGATGCTTGCCCGTTGCGAGGGTGTGACGGCCTGCTTAGACTTTGCCGGGGTCTGGGTTGAGGCGCTGGTTCGTCCCATGGATGCGGCCACGCGTCTTTGCTCTTCCGGTGTCAGCTGAAAAATGTAATCCACCAGAAGTTTGGAATGATCTTTCTCATAGCCCTGGAACGAACTTGGAGTTGGACCGGCAAAGACCCAATGATTATTTTCACGCCGGAACAGTCCCGATGGCATGGACGTGCCTGGGCTGATTGCTTGTGGATCAAGCACCCAGCGCTCCGCCCAGTCCGGTTTCAGCCGCTCCTTGGCAAGCAGGAAGTTGGGCGCGGTGGCAATGTTGTCATGCGCGGGATCGCCGGTCGCATGGCATTTCAGGCACGGTGCCGCTGTGCTCGAGAACAGGCTGCGAGCCATATCGCTTTCCTTTGCCGTCAGCACCGGAACCTGCTCCGGAATGTAGGGCATGGGTTGCTGCGACAAAGCCTGGAAGAATCGCACCAGCTTGCGCAATTCATTATCCGAGAAGGAGAATGTGGGCATGCGCACTTTCAGGTACGGACGCACGCCATTCCTGTTCGTGTCGGTTTCGTTCAACGCGGGATTAGACAGGAAACGGCGCAGCCATTCAGGATCAACGCGTGCGCCTTCGGTCAGGAGTTTCGGTGGTAATTGCTCTTGATTTTCCCGGTACTGGGGCAGGCCCATAAGAATGGTCTTCTGCCCGGGGATGAACTGGTGGCATCCCATGCAGTTGTATTTCTTAACCACCCACCAGCCTTCCTGAATGTCGCGGCGGGAATCGCCGGGCCGGTATTGATAATCGGAGGGCAGGGAACTCTCTTCGCTTCCCAGCAAGAATGTTGTGAGGGCACGAATCTGCTCCGAAGTCAGGTGCACATTGGGCATGCGCAGGGCTTCGGTTTCAGACTTGATTTTTCCCTGATCGTAAATATTGGGCTCGGCAAGTTTGTGTTCGAAGAAACCTTTGTGGTCGTACCAGGATTCTTTTGCTGGGCCCTCGGGAAGTCGCGCCAAATCTTCTGGGTTTGTGATCGGCTCAGCGTGCTTGCCGCCGCGTTGAGCGACTTCGGTGAAAAGAGCAAAGTCAAGCCGCTCGATGGGCTTGCTGCCTTCAAAGGTTAGTTCGGTGCCGATGCGGCCTTCGTCCTCCATGCCGGAAATCTCGTGGCAACCCGCGCAGCCGTAATGACGAATCCACCTCTTACCCTCATCTTTCAACTTAGGATCATCCATGAAGGACGCATCGGCGTAGGACGATGGCTCTTGCTTTTTCTGCGTCGTTAGATAGGATGCAATATCCTGCGCGTCTTCCGGTGACAAGCGGAGGCTAGGCATTACAGTCATATTCTGCACCTGCAACTCGTGACCGTCGTTCGGGCATTGGCTGTGCTGCAAGTCGAACTGATAAGGCAAGCCCTTCTTGGCGTAGTCTTCCGGACCAATATCTTTCTTTTCGTATGGGCAATACGGGCGGGTGCGTTGACGCGCATTGTGTATCCAGCGCACCAGGTAATCGTAATTATCCTTTTCGCCTACGCGAGTCAGATTCGCAGCAAAGGTTCCGCCCTGCATCTGATCGCCTTCGCCCATCGAATGGCAAGCCATGCATCCCCGCGTCTCGAATAGCTCTTTGCCATGCTCGGCGTTTCCAGGCTTTTGCTTTGGCAACGGATCGGTGAATGCCGACTGCCACAGGTAGGCGGAAATCGCCTGAATCTGATGATCGTTCAGGCGGAAGTTCGGCATCTTGGTCGTGGGACGGAAGTCCGTGGGCTTTTTCAGCCACACCGGAATCCAATTCTTGTTCAGCTTGAGCCGGACGTCTTTCAGGTTCGGCCCTACCTTCTTCATGTCCTGCATCAAGCTGTGCGCTTGAAAATCGAGTTGCTGAATGTGGCCGTCGGCTTTGCTGTTGGCAACCTTGAGGGCAATGGCATTGTCGTTCAGGCGGTTGGCTTCCTCATTGCTCTGGGCGGCGTCGGCCTGCTTCATCATATCGGCCGATTGCTTGAGGTTGTCTTTCTCCTGCTGCTCGAGTTGCGTGATCTGCTGGCTGACGTTATTCAGGTCCTCAGGTTCTTTGTCGTATCCCTCATAGCGATGGCAACCCATGCAGCCACGTTGCCGGAACAAATCCTTGCCTTCGCTGATCGTCCATCCCACGTCGCCACTGACCAGAACCATGTCCGCTGAGTGGCATGTCTGACATCCAGCTTCGACATTCTGCTTGGGGAAGAGCGGCCATAGCCAGTGCTCATAATTACCGTGGGCTTTTTCGATGCTAGTCGTGGCGCGGCCATTGCCTTGATGACAAGGCGAGCAGCCGAACTTATCGGGATCGTGAGTCTTCAACAGGCCCGGTTCCGGATGGCTGACGAATGCTTGCGCATATTCGTCCGGCTTCTTCTCGCCCTTCGCTTCCATGATAGCGGGCGTGAGTTTTAACGGCTCACGAATTCCCATGTGGCAGGATTCGCAGCGGTCAACGATATTCGCCTCTGCCACGTTGATCTGCACAATCTTCGGATCCCACTCGTTCGTCTTCTTCTGCAGGCCCTCGATTTGAGCGGGCGTGAGATCCACCATATGTTCGGAAACGTAAGCGGACATTGCGCTGCTGGCCGCAGTTACCGGCTTGAGTACGTCGCCAAGTTCCGCGTTCAGTTTGGTGCGCTCGTCTTTGAGTTGGTTGTATTTCTCTTCAAGTTGATGGAAGTCGTATTTTTCTTTGTGTCCGTCGGGGAACTCTACAGACCAAAGTTTCTTCTTGTAATCGTCAAGTTCGTTTTTCTTGTTTTGTTTGCCTGAGGAACTAGTCTCGGTCTCGATCTGGTAGGTCAGCGCGTTGGCGTAGGCCCGCTTGTCGGTGAAAACGTTCTGCACTGCCAGGATTTGTGCGCTGAGATCGGTGATGTGTTTCTGAAGTTCGTCCCTGCGGGGCCTGGCGGCTGCGTCTGCCTGCTTGTAGGCCTGCTCTAACTGTTGGTATTCGGGGTTGTTCTCTACGCTCTTTACAGATTTGTCGGACGCCGGTTCGGTCTTGTTCAGCACGGCGGTGTAGCGCTGCTTCCATTCGTTCTGGAAAGCTTTCCACGGGCGCTGGCCGTAGGCTTCGTCCCAGAGGGCCCAGAACAGCGTCGCCATGAGCAGGACCATCGAGACGACGTAATAGAGCGCGTACGACTTTGTTACTACTGGATCTTGCTCGGGGATCGGTTGTTCGGCCACCAAAATCCTCCATCAGGCATTGCACAAATAGCGAAATCAGATTGTCATTCCGAGCGAAACGAGGGATCTGTAGTTCTTCCGGCAAGCATACTGCAGATTCCTCGCTTCGCTCGGAATGACAACTTTTCTTTCATTTCACACGTTGAACCACGGCGTTATCCACACATATTTGATATTGAATGCGAGCCTCAACAGCATCTTCAATGGCAGCGCCAGCATCGTGAGCCAGAAAAACATCATGATGGAATATTGCAGCAAGCTCATGCGCTGATAATCCTTTGGGTTGTAGCGTCGAAACAGCGCGTGCACCAGAAATCCGCCCGCCAGGTAAAAGCCTCCAACCACGATCGCGCCGAAGATGGCTTTGCCTAAATTCGAAGCGATCCCGAAAAGATCGGGCAAGTCGCGGTTCACCTCGTAGATAAGCCGATTGTGATCCCAGGTTTGTCCCGGCCAAAACCACTGCCAACCAGGTCCGCGAATGAATGTGCCTATAATTATCATCGCCACCCAGAGAATCACGAAGCCAAACAGGAACGTGCCAATGGCAAACTTGCGCTGCTTCCAGGTGTAGTAGCCGCTGCCCATCGGGTTCGTGTCAATGTATGGGATCACCATGAGGCCGATGATGATCAGCGTTGGCATGACGACGCCGGCGATCCACGGGTCGAAGTACACCAGCATTTCCTGCAGCCCGAGAAAATACCAGGGCGCCTTTGCGGGATTCATCGTCAGGTTGGGATTCGACGGTTCCTCAAGCGGCGCGCTCAGCGTGATCGACCAGATCATCAAAATAATCGTGACAATAATGGCGGCGAGAAATTCAATGCGCAGGAGAAACGGCCAGACGTGGATTTCTTTTTGCCAGCCGGGACGGAAGGGCCACGTCTTGCGATGATGAGTCTTCGCCATCGCGGGATTGGTTTCGAGTTCGCCGATCAGTTCATCGTTGGCTTTGGCTTGCTTCCATGCCAGATAAATGTAGAAAACCAAAAGCGGGATCAAGCCGACGATGGGTACGTTGTCGGGCGCGGAACAGATCTCCCAAAGTTGTCGCCAATCCATAAAGTAACTCCTGAACCAGGAGACATTGCAGAGCAACGTCTCTACCACGGACTACGCGTTCACTGTAGAAACGTAGCTTGCTACGTCTCGTCTCGGCTTCGCCTACGCGCTACGGCGCGGCTTGTCGGCTTCCGCCGTCAGCATCACCGGGGCCGGGCCGGAGATGCCGCCGTCTTTTCTTACCCGCCAGAAATGCACGATCATCAGAACCGAAGCCACGATCGGAATGCCGATGCAATGCCAGATGTAGGAGCGAAGCAAAGCATTCGCGTCCACGATCGATCCGCCCAGTAAACCAAAACGAACGTCGTTATACGGCGTCATCCCAAGCATCTTGCCGAACGGGCCTTCGTGGCCCAGCAAGGGCGTGGCGCGAGCCATGTTCGTTCCCACCGTGACTGCCCAGAATCCCAGTTGATCGTCAGGAAGCAGGTAGCCGGTGAACGAGAGCAGTAGAGTGAAGACCAGCAGGAGCACGCCGATGTTCCAGTTAAACTCCCGCGGCTTCTTGTATGAGCCGGTAAGGAACACCCGGAACATATGCAGCCAGACGGCGATCACCATCAAGTGAGCCGCCCAGCGATGCATGTTGCGCAACAGTTTGCCGAAGGGAACATCGTGCTCGAGATATAGAACGTCGCGGAAGGCCTGCACTTTACTGGGATGGTAATAGAACATCAGCAGCACGCCGGTGAAAGTCAGGACGATGAATAAATAAAACGTGATTCCGCCCATGCCCCAGGTATAGCTGTAGCGCACCGCGTCCCGATTGATCTTGGCCGGGTGCAGGTGCAGGAAGACATTTGACAACACGCCCAGTGCGCGATTGCGCGGTGTATCGTCATGTTTGTGACGGAAGATCGAAGTATAGACCTGAGTCTTGGTGGGATCTTTCAGGCCTTCGATCTGCTCCTTGGCTTTCGCCGGCATGTCGGTCTTGAGCGACTGAACGTCTTCTTTGACGCCAGCTTTCACGCGCTCCAGCAGGCCTACGCGATTGCCGTTCTTGCCGTTTCCATTTTCTTCAGGCATTGGTTCCTCTTATTATGCTGCTCGAAACTATAGACACGGGCGAAAGCGCCCGCGCCACACAACCTAACTACGCGCGCAAGAAAGCTCCGGGATCGTTGAACTGGCTCGGCTGGCCTTTGGGCCATTGGTACAGCTTTGAAACATCTACCAGAATCTGGCCGTCAGGGGCGATGTCCACCTTTGCTCGATCCATCGGCCGTGGTGCCGGGCCCTCGAAATTGACTCCTTCACTGTCATACCCGCTGCCGTGACAAGGACATTTGAACTTGTTCTCACTGGGCTTCCAGTCCGGCGTACAGCCCAGATGAGTGCAGCGGGCGTAGATTACGAAGATGCGATCGGGCGTTCGGTCCACCCAGATGCGGTACTTCTGTTGAAACTTCGTGTCCACTCCCAAACCATATTCCTCGGGATATCCGATCTTGAAGCTGGTCGCGGGCTCGAACAAGGTGCGTGGCAGAAAAAAACGGAAAAATGCCAGCAGCCAGGCCAAGAGAAAAGCGGCGACCGCGCTCCACACTAGTCGCCGGCGCTGCTGATTGACCTCACTATCTTCCGGGCCGATCGATGCAACCCCTCCAGCGGCAGCGGCTCTGGAGGTTCCGACCGCTGGCGTTCCCACGTAGCTCGTGGATTCGCCGCTGCGGGCTACGGAAGCGGCGGCCGAAGGAGGCGCGGCTTTGGCTGCGGCAGCCCGAGGAGCAGGAGGCGTTGGTGCCGCCGTTGCTGCGGCTACCGGAGCCGTGGCGGGAGCAACTGGCTCTCCGAGCAGGGCAGCAATCTCGACATCGTTGAGAGCCGGCAAACCCTTGCGTCCACGCCGCGCTTGTTCCGCGGCGATGGTCGACTTACTCCACTTTCTTCCCTCCGCAACCCACTTCGCGACCTCCGCGCTAATGGGCGCGCCAGAGACGACCGCAGGCGATGCGACTGTGACGGCAGCCGGAGTTGATGCGGCAGGAGCGGCGACCGACTCAACGGGTTCTCCGAGCAGAGCGGCAATCTCGACATCGTTGAGAGCCGGCAAACCCTTGCGTCCACGCCGCGCTTGTTCTGCCGCGATGGTCGACTTGCTCCACTTCCTTCCCTCTGCAACCCACTTGGCGACATCTTCACTAAGGCCGGCTGTCGGCGCTGTTGCAGCGACAGTTGTCACAGGCGACGAAGATACAGCGGCCGGAGGCGTGGAACTAACGACGGGCGCTGAACCCCCATCTCCACTTTCCCAAGGCATCGGCTGGCCAGCTTTCAGCGCTTCGATATCGGCATCAGTAAGCAGTGGCAGGCCTTTGCGCTGGCGGTAGGCCTGTTCCATTCCGATTACCGAATTATTGAGCGCCTTCCGCGGCCACGCCGGAAGATGCCCCAGAACCCCACCTTTGGCGGATTCGTCTGCCATCCTACCTCACCCCTTATGTCTGTGCTTGGCTCGCGTTTATTTTAACTTCTCCAATGTCAGTCTGCAGCGGCAGCGAGCGATTCTGCCCCGCGCTCTCTACCTAAATCAACTCCAATCGCGGTCCCCACCAAGTCAGCCAATGCCGCGATGAAGGTTGGAGAATCGTTCAATCCCGAAGTCATCTCGAACTTTCTGATCCCGAGCTTAGCGGCTTCCGCGCGAGCCTCGTGATCGATCTCTCCCAGTGTCTCCACATGATCCGAGACAAAGGAAATCGGCACGATGCAAACCTCGCGATCTTTTTCCCCAGCGAGTTCGCGCAATGCCGTGTGCAGAGACGGCTGCAGCCACTTGCTGGCGCCAACTTTACTCTGATAACACAGCCGGTAGGAATTGGGCCAAGCCCCGCGCTGCATCACGAGTTCAACTGTCGCTTCGATCTGGCGCTGATACGGGTCTCCCTTTTCGATCACTGCGACCGGGACGCTGTGCGCGCTGAAAACGATCTCGGGGCGCTGAGGATCGGCGAAGCGTGCCAGTGCCTCGTCTATTTTCTCGATCAGCGCCTGCAAGTAAAGCTCGTGACGGTAGAAGGGCTCGACGCTATGCACTGGAACGTCTTCCCGAAACAGCCGCCGCCACTCGTTAAGGCTGCTGCCAATCGTCGTGCTGGAATAATGCGGATAGAGAGGTAGCAGCACAACCTCGTCGCATTGCGCCGCCCGTAGTTGTTCGATCGCCTGCGCAGTGAACGGATGCCAGTACCGCATCGCGACAAAGCAACGCGCGTTCAGGCCAGCTCCCGCCAGCTTGAACTGCAATGCCCGAGCCTGCTGCTCGGTGAAGCGGCGAATGGGCGACCCTCCACCGATGGTTTCGTAATGATGCTGAACTTTTCTAGCGCGTGTGCTGGAAATCAGCTTGGCTAGTGGTTTTCGGCCGATGCGGGCGAATGGGAAGTCAATGATGTCGGGGTCACAAAACAGATTGAAAAGAAATGGCTCGATCGCTTCCAGCGTGTCAGGTCCGCCAAGCTGGAAGAGCACCACACCTATACGCCGTGTTGGGTAAGCCATTCCCCCGGGTTCCTTGGTGAAAAAGGATGTTACTCAATCCGCGCCGGGGAGTCAACGCGGAACCCGCAACGGCTAGCTGTTTTTTAACGTGAAGGACGATGTATTGCGATCTTGTCGCCGATTTCGATGCTCATTAAGTCTTCGCCGACTTCCAGGGGGCCCGCATAAGTTTTTCGAGTATGGGGAATGACGTCGGGAACGTCGGGTGGCACAATGTGCGAGTAGACCGCCAGCTTGGGCTTTACCCGCGTAAATATGATTCCCGCTTGCTCTGGAGTAGTGTGGTGCTCGACTATTTTCGTCCTTTGCTCCCGCGTGTCCGTGCTGACGGTTTCTGCGAACGCCTCAGGATCAATCACTTCGTGAATTAGAACGTCGGTTCCCTGAGCGAACTTAATCAGGTTTTCCGAAGGACGAGTATCGCCTGACAATGTGACGGAGTGCCCGCCATAATCAACGCGGTATCCGAACGCTGGTTTAATTTCGCCATGATCAACCAAAAACGCAGTTACCTTGACGCCTGCGCTATCGTACACGGCGCCCTCGTCGATGTCCTTGGCAACTGTCTCGGCGCCCGCCCCCGGCAATTTTGTGTCGACGTCACGCCTGATGTGGATATCGAAGGCGTAGGCCTCCCGCAGATGCTCCATCATCGCCTTGGTACCCTCCGGACCCCATACCGGAAGTGGGGTGGTCCGGCCCATCACCCAACCGGTGAGCCATAAGTCTGGAATTCCGACGGTATGGTCCGAGTGCAGATGAGTCAGGAACAGGCCAGTGATGTCGGAAAACGGAATCTTGAGTTGGTCGAGCCGTTGGGCTGCGCCCCGTCCGCAATCGAAGATCAGCTTTTGCTTGCCCGCTTCAACCAGAATACTCGGCCCGAAGCGAGACATAACCGGGCGCGGGTTGCCTGTTCCCAGGAGCGTGACTTTGAACTCTTGTGGAAATGCAATAGAACCGAGAGTAGCGACTAAGAGCCAGGTGAGGATCAGTTTTGGCCACGAAAGCCAGCAGTAGCGACGCATTCGGTGCAAGTCACGTCGTCGCATGGGAAGATTCCGCGGTTACGCTGGCGGACTCCATTGCCTCGATGATGAAGTCGGCGAACTCGGAGGTGCCAGCTTTCCCGCCGACATCTCGGGTCAATTTTTCTCGCGTACGGTAAACCTTTTCCAACGCGTTGCGAATCTTCAGTGCCGCATCGTACTCCCCGAGATGGCGCAGCATCAGCAGTGAAGAACGCAAGATGGCTGTTGGATTCGCCAGGTTCTTGCCCGCAATATCCGGAGCCGAACCATGCACCGCTTCGAAAATCGCGCAGTGATCGCCGAGGTTGGCGCTGGGGACGAATCCCAGTCCACCCACAAACGCGGCGCACAGATCGGAAATAATGTCGCCGTAAAGATTTTCCATTACCAGCATGTCGTACTGGTACGGATTCATGACCAACTGCATGCAGGTGTTGTCGACGATGTGCTCGCCATAGGTGATCTCGGGATAATCCTTGGCGACGGTGCGGGCGCAGCGCAGAAACAGCCCGTCTGAAAGCTTCATGATGTTGGCTTTATGAATCGCATGAATCTTCTTGCGCTTATTCTTGCGGGCGTACTCAAAAGCGAAACGTGCAATGCGCGTAGAGGCCTTCTCGGTAATGATTTTCAAGCTCTCGACTACGCCTGGAACAACTTCGTGCTCGAGTCCGGAGTACAGGCTCTCCGTATTCTCGCGCACGATGATCAGGTCCACATCGGGGTAGCGAGTGGGAATGTGGGGCAGATTGCGAATCGGACGGAAGTTTGCGTAGAGCTCGAACTTCTGCCGCAAGGCGACGTTGATGCTGGCAAAGCCACCGCCGATCGGAGTGCTGACCGGCCCTTTGAGTCCAACGTGAGTCCGCTCGATGGATTCTGTCAGCTCCTTCGGAATGTACTCCTTGTATTTCTCGAAGGCCTCGGCCCCAGCCATGAAGGTTTCCCATTCAAACTTGACGCCGGTGGCTTCGAGGATGCGGACGGTAGCCTGCGTAACTTCGGGGCCGATGCCGTCGCCGGGGATGAGAGTAATCTTGTGTGCCATGTCTATTGAGCAAGTATCGGCCAATGCGCTCCAAACTGTACAGACGTTGCTGCGCAACGTCTCGGCCAGCCGACAACCCCTGTTTTTTTGTCATCCCGAGCAACGCGGATCTGCACTCTTTACCATTCAAGCAAACTGCAGATTCCTCGTCGTTTTCGCTCCTCGGAATGACAACGAGGGTAGGTTTTCGAGCAGCCCCGAACCGTAGCAAAGCTAGGTTTCTGCAGCGTGCTCAACTCTTTGCCGCGGGCTTGCTACGAACTTCCGGTTCCTTCGTCTTGAGCAGGTCTTTTAGCTCTGTCATGAATTCCTGTACGTCTTTGAAGTCCAAATAGACTGAGGCGAAGCGCACGTACGCCACTTTGTCGTATCGCCGCAGACGATTCATGATCAGCTCGCCCAGTTCACTCGTCTTGCGCTCTCGCTCCGCCGATTCGATTACAAAGCCTTCCGCCTCATTCACTATTTGCTCCAACTTACCAATGGGAACAGGGCGTTTTTCGCAAGCCCTCAGCAGTCCATTTAATACTTTCTGGCGGTCGAACTTCTCGCGGCGGCCATCTTTTTTGACCACCATGTAAGGGATTTCGTCGATGCGCTCGTAGGTGGTGAAGCGCTTCTCGCACTTCAGACACTCACGGCGGCGACGGATGGAATCGGCTTCTTTGCTCTCGCGCGAATCCACCACTTTGTCATTTGCGAACCCGCAGAAAGGACACTTCATGGCGCTTGCATCAGTCCGGTTGATTGTAGCAGGGAAGCTTCGTGGCAGGGATGGCCGCGCGTCAGGCTGGAGGCGTGGGCGAAAGCTCGGCGCGAGCCTCCTCCTGTTCAGTTTCTTCCGAAAGCTTCCGCAACGAGAGCCGTTCGCGATGCGCCAGCAGCAAGCCGCCGGGCACCACGGAGACGAACGTGGTTACCCACAGCAAGATCCCGCAACTGGCTGCCAGTTCATGCGTCGCTTGGAAAATATGTTGGAGCGCGGAAATGGTTGCCAACTGCGAACCTCCACCCACGCCGGGCAACTGAATCAACGAGCCCAACATGCTGGATCCCATCAGCAGCAGAACTTTGGAGACTGTCATGTGCGCAAGAGCCGCTCCATAGGAGTGAGTGACCTCGAGATAGGCCAGCGCTATGAACCACCACATCAGAAGGGACACGCCGGACAGTTGCAGGAAGCAGAGCGGACTATGAATGGTGTCCAGTCCTCCGTGGAATTCACGCACTTTCTGCGCCACCCGGTGCCCGAAGTTCGCGGCCAAGTGAGAGAAGCGAACCTCGATCCAGGCGGCCACAGCTTCTCCAAATTTCGCGACCAGGAAAACCACAAGCGCTAACCCTGTCACCAGAGCGATCAGCAGAAAACCTCCGACTTGAAGCCGGGGATAGATCTCGGGGTTAGGAAGAAAACGCAGTTCTGTCGGCAGAAAGATAGCAAGGACTATTAAAACCGTGAAGGCCCCAATATCAAAAATGCGCTCTACCGCCCAGACCGCCATCTGCGAGGAAAAAGTGAGATTGGTTCGACGCGCGATTAGAAAGGGACGAATCAATTCTCCCGCGCGTCCTAATAAAGCCAAGCCAGTGAAGCCGACCAAGGTTGGCGAAATCAGTTCGACGGCGGAGATTTCCTTCCGCACCGGTCGCAAGAATATTTTCCAACGCAGAGCGCGCAGGAAATAACTAAGGTAGACGAGACCGACTGCATTCAGGATGTGCCCTAGGCTGACCTGCCTCGATTGATCCCAGAAGGTGGTCCAATCAAAGTCTTTCCAGGTTCGAAATTGCATGTAAATAAGGCCGGCGAGAATCGCAGCGACCACGGCGTACGCCACATAGCGTTTTTTATCCATTTACTCGTGACATCCCGAACATGACAGCGAAGCTAGAAGCGCTTCAAGCTCTGCTCCTCTTGAAAGGTATATGAGACAAGCGCGGGGGTCAACGGAGTCCAAATCAGCTTTCAAATATCGCATTACTAACACAGTTGTCGCCGCGAGCCGAGCGAAAGATCTAGGTGTTTGGTGGCGATGGGATACCGACTTGCAGGCAAAAACCCAGATCCCTCGCTTCGCGAGGGATGACAATTTTCAAATAAACTGAAGCCTCGAGGTTCAGCGGGAGGCTTGCTGCGTTGTTTCCAGGACCGCCGATTGTTTTCCCGTCGGTCGATGTGGTGCCACGCTCTTTTTGTAGCTGGCCGTCTTCAACGCGGCTGCTTTCCGCTCCGCCAGCTTCTTGCGATTGAACTCGCGGATGATGCGGGCCACGTATGCCTGGGTTTCATAATACGGTGGGACGCCGTGGTACTGTTCCACCCGCTGCGGGCCAGCGTTGTACGCAGCAAGAGCTTTGATCAAATCAAAATTGTAGCGCTCCAGCAATTCTCGCAGATATCGAGTGCCGCCTTCCAGGTTGTCGCCCGGATCGAAAGAGTTGACAACTCCCAGGCGGGAGGCGGTTTGCGGCATTAGCTGCATCAGGCCTTGCGCGCCCTTGGGCGACACCGCTCGCGGGTTGAATCCGCTCTCGGCGTGGATGACGCTATTGATCAAATCCGGATCAAGGTGGTACCGGCCGCTAACGGAATTGATCACCTCGCCCATCGGATGCGCAACCGGCCCCGCAATTGGAGCTGACAGGTCCTCATCAAAACGATCGATGTCGGCGGTGGGAACATCCACATATCCGTTGCGGTCGGCGCTCAAATAAAGACGGGTCACCGAGCCCACCACTTCCCGTCGCTCATGCCGAATCGAAAAGCCATTGCGCAGGATAGCGACATCTGCTGCGGATGCAAACAACGATGCTCCCAACAGGCAAAGTCCCAAAAGAAGTTGAGCCAATAACTTCATAACAAATGAACGATCACACAGGACGAACTTGCGGTCGGAAGCCCTCCTCATCGATCATATATAGCCCGGTGGCGCAGAAACTTTTCGAAAACTAGCAATGCACGCATGCGGCGCGAATTCCTTATCAATCTTCTAACGCAGCGCTGAAAGCGCTGCTCCACCCAAAATCTGAGCTAAACCCCGACTCGCGTCCCGAGCACCTGCTCGATCGCAGCCGCCACCCCATTCTGGTCATTGCCCAGAGTCACCGTCCAGCCTCTTCCCCGTAATTCTTCGGATGCATTTCCCATGATAAATGGCAGCCCGGCGAAGGCAAGCATTTCAATATCATTATAGTTGTCACCAATGGCCATGACCTGTTCGCGGGGGATACCTCGGTAATTGGCCCATCGGTGCAGGGCGTGCCCTTTGGAGCAGCCCTGGTTCAGCACATCGACGATCGAGAGATCGCGGACTGGATATTCCGTCCGTAGCACGGTGATGTCTTTCTCCAACCCACTCGCCGCCAGTATGCCCAACGCCTGATGCATGTGCTCGATCCGCCCGCAGAACATCGCCTGAACCGGATCGGTGGTTAGAGAGTTCTCCAGGGGGATCACAAAATCGATATATTGCAGGTTCTTCTCCAGCCAGCGCTGAATGCTGTCATTTAAATCGCGCATGTGCTCGAGCACGATCGCGCCTTTGCTCTCGATATCGAAAGTCAGAACTGTGTTTCCTCGAAACTCCCGCATCGTGCTGCAGAGTTTGCGGCAAGTCTCCACAGGAAGCATGTCGCGATGAAAAGTTTCACCGGAAAGAGATCGGGTGATGGCGCCGTTTGAGCTGATCAGCCAAAGATCGAAGCCCAGTTGTTCAGCGATGGGCAGGGCAAATCTGTGCCGCCGCCCGGTCACCAGGATGACTTCGACGCCCTCTTGATGCGCCCGGCGCAGCGCGGCCAGGTCGGCTTCCGAGATTTTAAATTCGGGGTTGAGCAGGGTACCGTCAATATCGGCGGCCAGCAGACGGATAGGAGGTCTCACCACAGATAATTTTAGCATTCTTGTGAGCGGAGACCGGCGTCTTGCTCGTCGACTCGGGGCAGGACGCCCAACCTCGATCGTCATGCTATAGTCCGATTACAGCATGGGATCGCTAATTTTCTTATTCTTTCCCTGGGGTTTGATTCTCCAGGCGGTGGCGATTGTCCACTTCATCCGCCGGCGGCCCGACGGTTATTGGCTGTGGATCATTATTTTTTTCGGCGGGCTTGGGGCTCTGATCTACATTGCCGCAGAGGTCATTCCCGACGCCGGCCTGATGCGCCAGTCTTTTAAAGTCTTTCCCCGGCGCAGAAGGATTCACGAACTCGAATCCGCCATTCTGGACAATCCCTCAGCCGGAAATTATGAAGAGTTGGCCGATCTGTACCTGGAAGAAGGGAACTACGCTCGCGCCCGCCAGTGTTACGACAAGGCAATCTCTTCGCGCACAGACTCGCTCGACCCGTTTTACCGCCGCGGGATGGCAGCGACCTTCATGGCTGACTTCTCTGCTGCGGTGCCCGATCTTGAACGCGTGGTCTCCCAGGATCCGAAATACGATTTTCAGCGCGCCGCCGCACTGCTGGCCCACGCCTACGCCAACACGGGTCAGCCGGACAAAGCCAATGCGCTGTTCCAAGAGGTCACGAAAATCTCTACTTCATCGGAGACCTATTACAACTACGCTGGTTTTCTGGCTGCGCAGCAGCGCAATGCCGAGGCTCGCGTCTGGGCGCAACGCATTCTTGACAAGAAGCCGACCATGCCTGGATACCTGCGCCGTCGTGAGCGACCCTGGTTCCGCAAAGCAGCCGCTCTGCTCAGCCGCTTACCAAAGTCGATGTAGATGCGAGTCCATGTAGGCGCGGGCGTCTACGCCCGTGCAAGGCGGGCACGATTTAGGTGCCGAGCTGAAGATAATGGGCGCGAATTTTCGATTGCTCCTGAGAGGTGAGCAGTCGCAATCAGGCAGGCGATGAGATCTCCGTCTCCGCTACAATTGCTGACTCAACGCAAAGAATTGGCGCCAGCAACGGCCAGCCCTGGCGCAACACATAATCCAGCCACGCCCCCGCCATCTGCGACGTCAGAACCGCCGCCAACACGAGTGTGGTATAGAACGTCGGGCTGATGATCCCGGCATCAAACGCGACGCTGGCGAGCACGATACCCGGTCCGCCGCGTGCATTCGTCGTAATGGCGAGGTTCAGCAGATCCAAACCACGAAATCCGGCACAGCGGCCAGCCAGCGATACAGAAAGAACCTTGACGATACAACTTCCGATAATAAACGCGGCCAGCATCCGCAGTGACAGGCCGTGAACCAGGTCGAGTTTCAATCCTACGAGCGCAAAGTAAACCGGAATGAAAAATGCGAACGATACTTTTCCTATGGCATCTAACGCTTCTGAGAACAGTCGGCGCCTCTTGTGTACGACCGCGAAGCCCGCAAGAAAGGCGGCGAATACCAGGCTGACGTTTAGGGCCCCCGCGAGTACACAATATCCCAGCAGAACCGCAATTGCGTAAGCCACCGGCGAGTGTTTGGCGATAATGTTGAACCGCGATTTGTTGATTCGCTTTACGATCCGAGGAGCGATGGTCAGACCCAGCCCGAAAAATCCGATGGTGGCGATCAGGTGATAGGACATTTGCCGCGGGTTGAGGGCGGCCTTGCCAGCCATCGCGGTTGCTACCGCCAATGCCAGCCACAGGACAATGTCTTCCAGTACGGCGACGCCCAGAACCAGCCGCGCGAAACGCGTGTGGAGTATCCTCAAGTCAGCGAAAATCTTTGAAACTACGGGAACCGACGTTACGGCGACCCCGACCGCCAGAATGATGATTAACGAAACACGATTGCCGTTCGGTCCGGCGAGCGCAGGACCAGCCAGCCACGGACCTAACACCAGAGCAAGGACAAACGGTATGCCGGTCCCCACAATCGCGAGCCAGCCTACTTCGCGGCGCCCTTCGCGGGTGAACAGTTGGCGGGTTTCCGCGCCCGAGAGGAACATCAGCAGCAGCAAGCCGAGCCAGTAAACAAAATTTAAAATGTTTGCGTGTTGTTGCGTGGCTTCCACGAGCCCCGAAGCGAATGGCAATCGGCCCACCAGAGCAGGGCCCAGAACCACGCCGGCCAGGATTTCTCCCACCACCTTAGGTTGGCGGAGCTTCACAAAAACATAGCCGAGTAGCTGAGCCAGGCCAACGAGAAGTAACAGTATGAAAAGAATCGAAGTCAGATCGGAATTGGACACCATGCTCCCCCGCGGCTTTAGATGCCTTGGGCGCGGGAGGGTTGGTCATGAAAGGTCAGGCTGAGTGCGGCGCGGAGCAGCAGAGAACGGCCTAATTGATCGCGAGATAATCCTGCAACGCACGTTGAGTTTGAAGGTCCAGCGCCTCGCCAAATTGAGTCAGATCTTGAAGCAACAACTCGGGATCCATTTGGTGAAGATGCTCCTGGGCCAGCGCGAAAACGCAGCGCCTGACCAGGTTGTACTCTTCGATCAATCCCATGGGCGTGAAGCCTTGACCCTGCCGCAATCGACCGTGATGTTCAGCAGCTTTCATGGGCATGCCGGTCATCTCCTTCACGCTAAACTTCATGATCTTCATGGCCTCCTCAATTACGAGGAGGATGGGCGCGATGCGTTTCTTGTGGGCAATTTTTACCCGTTTGAGGTTGGGATCCGCATGGCTATGCTCCAGCCATTGTTTGCCAATGCGATTGCGATTTTGCTTTAGCAGAATCTTGAGGCTCTTCGCCGTGCTTGCCGGACGCGAGAACACGTCCGCGGCCGATGAGCCGCGTCCGAGTTGCTGGTCGATTTCCGCGAGCGCTTCGCGCAGTGCGCTTTCAATTTCGCTCGAACGCCGATCGCCTCGGGCAACGCGGCTCACGTAGGAGGCATCGACTCCAAGACTGCGTGCGATTCGGACATAAAGACCGCGATACAAACTTTGCGGGGATGGTTTTCCGGGATTCACATTTATGTTAGAATTGTCACGGTACATGACAACCTCTCATGACTGGCGACAAAGGGTGCCGCCTAACACGAATGTTAAATCAATCGTGTTAATGCGAGTCTAACAGGCGGGACATGAGCAATACAAGCGATCCAAAGTTGGAGTGGGCGAAACGGATCCTTGCCCTCCGCCGCCGCCTGCAATTGAGCCAATCGGAGTTTGGCAACCGGATGAACGCTTCCGCGATGGCGGTTTCCCGCTGGGAGCGTGGCGTGCAGGAACCACCCGCGAACGTCTACATCCAGTTGGGCAACCTCACCGGCGACCCCGAGTGCTGGTTTTTTTGGGCGCAGGCAGGGTTGAGCAGTGACGATCTGATGCGGGTTATGCCTGCCGTTCGCTCCCGCATGCGCCAGGACCGTACGGTCAAGCTCGAGGTAGTTCACGCGGGAGGGCGCCGGGCCCCCCGTCACGCGGAAGTACTGGTGGCGATTCCCCTTCTGCCCATTGTCGCGGCTACCCACGGAGGTACGGGAGATTCGGTGGAGAAACTGAACCAGGTCCCCCCGGAGACCATGTTAGCCGCACCCAGCAAGTGGTGCCCCAATCCAGCGCACACCAGCTGTCTTCGAGTTCGCGGTCGCTCCATGATGCCGCTGATTCATGACGGTTATATCGTTGTGATGGACACTTCGCAAACCAGTCATCCCGAGCTCTATGGTCAGATCGTGGTAGCGGCCCACAAACAGCATGGTCTGATGGTTTCCCGCTTGCAGCGCTTCGATCACACCGAGGTTTTGGTCCCGGAAAATCGGGAGTATGAATCGACTGCGGTTTCCACCAACGGCTGGCGGATCGTTGCAAAGATTCTGTGGTGGATCGGCCGACCCGCGTAATCTATCCTGAAGCTATTTCGCACAGTAGAGACGTACCAGCTAGGTTTCTACCCAGCCCACACTCCGCTCTCGTTTGTGATGTCGAACACATCCTGGTAGGAGATAGATCACGGAGACGGCACTCCCATGCGTCGTACTTTTGGCATGCGTCTAATCTCTTCTTGCGGAGCTGCCTCATGGCCTACGTAATTACTGACAGTTGCATTAAAGACCTGTTGTGTGCGGACGTGTGTCCGACCGATTGCATTCATCCCAAGAAAGATGAAGCTGGCTTCGAGTTGGCCAGTCAGTTATATGTGGACCCGGCGGGCTGCATTGACTGCGGAGCGTGCGTCCCGGTGTGCACCTCGGATTCGATCTTCGCAGTCGAGGATCTGCCGGACGAATTGAAGCCATTTGCCGAGGCGAATACGCGGTACTTCGCAAACTAACAGCAACCTTTGCGGCAGAGGATAGATCGCGTTGCTCCGGTGCCAGCGGTCGCGCCGCGTCAGCATTCTTGTCGCGTTGACATTTTGCTGTGCCGGTTCTATCGTTGCCCACCGGACGAGAATGAATATCGGCAAGGCCACGCATCGCTTTGAAGAATGGCTCGGCCGCCACGTCAAGCTGGTGAAGCCGGATCTTCGCCTGAAACATCAGCGCATGGCGGAAGCAGTGTTTCCTTTTCTGCGCGCGACGTTCTACCGCTGGATGCAGATATGGCCTGAGGTCTGCCCTGAGCTGGCCAAGGCTCCCCGGGTTCTTGCCGTGGGCGATCTCCACGTCGAGAATTTTGGCACGTGGCGTGACATCGAGGGCCGCCTGATTTGGGGTATCAATGATTTCGACGAAGCCGCGGTCCTTTCCTACACCATCGATCTCGTTCGCTTAGCGACCAGCGCCATGCTCGCCATCGCAGACGGTCACCTGAAATTGAAGCCAAAAGAGGCATGCGCTGCAATCCTCGAAGGCTACAAAGAATCTCTCGTCCGTCAAGGTCGCCCGTTTGTACTCGAAGAGGAGAACGCCTGGCTGCGACAGATCGCGACCGGAGTGTTGCGCGATCCGGTTCATTTTTGGCAAAAGATGGAGAGTTTGCCAAGGCTTGGCGAGGTGCCAGTCAGTGCGCGGGAAGCTCTTGAGCACCTCATGCCAGAACGCGGCCTCACCTACAGGACGCTCCGCCGCGTCGCGGGTCTGGGAAGTCTCGGCCACATTCGCGTAGTCGCGCTTGCGCTATGCTGCAGCGCCAGAGTCGCTCGCGAAGCTAAGGAACTCGCACCTTCGTCGGTTTACTGGGCCCAGGGAGACGAGGGGCCGTCGGAGATCCTTTACCACGCCATCATTAGCCACGCTGTACGCTGCCAGGATCCGTTTGTTCAATTGCGAGGCCACTGGATCGTGCGTCGCCTGTCGCCACATTGTTCCCGGATCGAGCTCAGCGTTCTTCCCACCGACCGCGATGAACTGCGACTTCTTTCCGCCATGGGATGGGAGACGGCCAACATTCATCTGGGTACGGTCGAAGCACAAAAACTCATCCGCCGCCATCTCATCCGGCTCAAAGCGAATTGGTTATTCACAGCCGCCAAAGACATGGAAAAGGCGGTCATTCGCGACTGGCGCGATTGGAGAAAGGCAATCAATTCGTGATTAACTTTTCCATGCTGATTTTATATCTCCCGTGGAAACCCATAGCACATCGCATCCGCCGACTCCAGCCGAGCCGTGGTGCCCGTAGTCTCCCGCTCTAACGCATGCACCAGTTCGTCCAGAATGACTCGCAAGCAGCCGGGATCGTCTCTCAACGCCCTCCGCACACTCTCCCGGTCCACTGCCAATTCCCCAATCTGTCGCGCGCCCCGGGTATCGGGCTCCTCGATCGTAGGCAGAAATGACCCCGCTCCTCGCATGCGCCTACCGGCCTTGTGGCCGACCGTGGCGAACGGGTAGTCGAGACTCCCTGCCGTCATCCAGTGAACAACCAATTCCTCCACGTGTCCGGCGCTGCACGCGGCATAGATTCCCGGCCGCCTGGCCAGCACGTCCTGCCATTCCAGAACCTTCAGTTTGTCTTCCCAGTGACTTTCGGCAACCAGGAACCACACATGTCCGGGCAATCGTTCGTCCCCGCAAATGGTGCATTCGTGCATCCTTGGGTTATCCATAGTTGGTCCAGTCCCTTCCTAGGCGGAATTTCTGCTTCCCGTGGTTCCGTTGGCGCCTGGCGCTAGAGCGTGGACCCCCAATGGAGGCATCCTCTTGTTAACTTCGATTCGAGGCACTGCCACCACCCCGCGTCCCTTTTCGTACGACAAAGTGAAAGCGAACGCACACTGGTCGCACAGCCAGTAGTACTCAACACGGTGAGACTGACCTCTCGATCGTGTCCGCCTGGCCTCTGAGCTTTCAAGAGGCTGCGTATCCACGAGAAAAAGTTTTCCTTGGTTTAGCTTGCGGAAGCGACTAGGACAGGCTGGGTTGGCGCATTTGTGAAGCACGCGATGACTCCTGAATCTTCTGTTCTATGCCAGAGCGAAAATTGAGCGTGCACGCCGATAACCGAAACCTCGCATCTGCCGGCCACTACAACTGCTTTGAATCCATCAGCAGAGTACTCAACCCCGCCACGCTTATAAGCCAAATGCCCGCCCGCAGTCGGCACTGCCGGAATCTCGGCTGACGCGTACGCCTGGAATTGACTGTCCCCAGCCGCTATCATGATTCCTCATGCCGAACACCGCCTTGATGTGTCCTGCAACATTCTTCGATGTCCGCGAACCCAAGAACCCCTACATGTGTCTCCCCATCGATCGTGCAAAGGCTCAAGAACAATGGCGGGATTTACGGCGCGCACTCGAAGATGCAGGGGTAAAAGTGGAAACAATCGATCCGGTCGAAGGCCTCGAAGATATGGTTTTTGCCGCCAACCAGGTATTCGTCGGGCGCCACGAGCGGCTAGGCAAGTTCATCGTCCCTAGCCGCATGCGTCACCCCTCGCGGCAGAAGGAAGTGGCCTTTTTCGTGACCTGGTTCCACAATCGTGGATACCAGATCATCGATCTTGATTTTAATGGAGAGTACCTCGAAGGCCACGGCGACCTGCTCTGGCATCCCGGCGGTTCGCGAATCTGGGCTGCCTACGGTTTCCGTTCGACCCGAGGCGGCGTAGAGAAGTTTGCCGCTGCCATGCTGGAGTTAGCCTTCCCCGTAATCCCGCTCCAACTTATCGACGAACACTGCTACCACCTCGACACTTGTCTCTGCCCGCTGAACGAAGATGCCGCGTTGATCTACCCGGGAGCATTCTCCCGAGAGTCGCTGGACACCGTTCGCGCTGGCTGGAAAAGGATCCACGAATTAAAACAAGACGAGGCCCGACAATTCATCGGCAACGGCATTGTTGTGAACGGCCGCTTCATTACGCCTCGGCTAACCGAGAACCTGCAACAGATCCTGGCTCAGGAAGGCTTGACCCCAGTCCTAATCGATACCTCCGAGTTCGAAAAATCCGGAGGCAGCGTGTTCTGCATGAAGACGTTCATTGAATAAGCGAGCACAGATGTACAGTCAGCCTGGGCCGCCGATCAGTGATCTTGACGACACGGATTTCCATATTCACGATGGCACACGCGCACGAGCGGAACGCTCGCGCCTATACTTTCACGGTTTCTTCTGCCCGCGTGGCGTAGTGGGAATCGACGTATTCGTCCATGATCTTGATAAACTCGGCTACGATGTGATCGCCCTTTAGCGTGGTGAACAGTCGGCCATCGACGTAGACCGGGGCTTTGGGCTCTTCGAACGTGCCAGGCAGCGAAATTCCCAGGCTGGCGTGTTTTGATTCGCCGGGGCCGTTGACTACGCAGCCCATGACGGCGACTTTCATCTCCTCCACGCCCGTGTAGCGGTCTTTCCATGCAGGCATCTGTTCGCGCAGGTAGGATTGAATTTGCTCAGCCATTTCCTGGAAGAATGTGCTGGTGGTGCGGCCGCATCCGGGGCAGGCCGTGACTTGCGGAGTGAAGCTGCGGATTCCCAGGGATTGCAGAATCTGCTGGGCCACGCGGACTTCTTCGGTGCGATCGCCACCGGGGGCGGGCGTGAGTGAAACGCGGATGGTATCGCCGATGCCTTCCTGCAGCAGAACTCCGAGAGCGGCGCTGGATGCGACTACACCTTTTGCGCCCATGCCCGCTTCGGTCAGACCGAGGTGCAGCGGGTAATTGCAACGCGCAGCCAGCGAGCGATAGACGTCAATTAAATCCTGCACGCCGCTGACTTTCGCGCTGAGGATGATCTGGTCGGCGCGCAATCCGTACTTCTCGGCGAGTTCGGCGGAATTCAACGCACTCACCACCATGGCTTCCATCGTGACTTCGCGGGCATCTTTCGGCTCGGCCAGGCGCGAGTTCTCATCCATCATGCGGGTTAGCAAAGCTTGATCGAGCGAGCCCCAGTTCACGCCGATGCGAACCGGTTTCTGATTTTCGACGGCGACTTCGATCATGGTGCGGAAGTTGGAATCGTCCTTGCGTCCGATGCCTACGTTGCCGGGATTGATGCGGTACTTCGCCAAAGCGCGGGCGCACTCGGGATATTTCTTCAGTAGTTGGTGTCCGTTGTAATGGAAATCTCCAACAATCGGGACGCTGATGCCTTGCTTGTCCAACTGCTCGACGATGGCCGCGACGGCGGCAGCCGCCTCATCGTTGTTGACCGTCACGCGAACCAGTTCAGAGCCGGCGCGAGCCAGGGCTGCGACTTGCTGGACTGTGGAGGCGATGTCCGCCGTATCGGTGTTCGTCATAGACTGCACTACAACCGGGGCATCGCTGCCTACGCGGACACCATTGATCGAGCACGTGACAGTTTTTCTGCGCTGGATGTTAGCCATGTTTATCTAGTTTAAATCATTTGCGTGGCAGTAAGGAACTTGTGCTAGCCAAAGAGTTCGCTGTGTGAACCCAGTCGAATAAGCTGCAGTACGTCGGGGTTTGGCTTGCGGTAAATCAGGAGTAGGTCGGGCTTCAGATGGCATTCACGATGGTCTCGCCATTCGCCGCTCAGAGCGTGATCGCGGTGCTTCCCCAGCAGCGGCTTGTCCTCAACCAAAAGCAGAACCGCCATGGATACAAGCGCGTCCAAATCGCGTTTGTGCTGTCCGGATTTTTCCCTCTTGAAATCGCGCTTGAAAAGGTTGGTGCGCTCAATCGTCCGCATTCAAGTCGGCCATCAGGTCGGAGACTCTGTTGAACGATGGAAGCTTGTCACCACGAGCCTCCCGCATGGCCGCAGCGGTCGTGGCGTTGGGAACCTTCACGTCAAAGGGCAGGGCCTTTTCTACGGCAACTCGAGTCAACAACACGCGGACCGCGTCGGATACTGACAGGCCCATGCTGGCTAGAGTCTTCGATGCCTTCATCTTGATCCGCTTATCGATGCGGACGTGAACCATCTCGGTGGTTGCCATGTTACGCCTCTGAGATACATTGTATCTCAACTCGGGCTGGTCGATCAATGTCGTGACTGAAAGCTCGCGGGCGAGGCCGCCCGTCTCACACTAATTTACGGCAGTCTTTGCATCATTCCCGGCAGGGTCTTAGCCAGATCGTTGTAGATCACCATGACCGCGAACAGCACCAGGAATACAAATGCGGCCTGGTAGATGCGCTCTTTGATTTGCAGGCTAATGTCGCGCCGCATGATGCTTTCGACGAACAGCAGCAGGATCACGCCGCCATCCAGGATCGGAATGGGCAACAGGTTGAAGATGCCGAGATTCAGGCTGATCGCGGCGGTAAGAGCCATCAGCGGGGTCCAGCCCTTTTCCGTGGCTGCTTCTCCGGCGGCGCGGCCAATTCCGATCGGGCCTTCGATGGTCCGGATCGAAATCTTACGTTGAATCATTTTCTGTACCAGCTCCAGGATCAGGAGCGAACCTTCTTTATTTTGCTCGACGGACTTGTGGAAGGCAGCGGCCAAGGGTAGTGCGCTTACCTTCATCTGCAAACTGCTGATCCCTACACGATAACGCTTTTCCACTTGGCCGGGGATGTCGGCCAATACCGGCTGCACGATGAAGCTCTTCTCCTGGCCATCGCGGCGGACTGTAATTTCAATCGCCTTCTGCTGAGTACGCTTCAGGGTCTCAATCATCGCCTCGATTGCGGGAATCGGTTGGCTATCGACGGTCAGGATTTGATCGCCAATTTTGATTCCAGCCTTCTGCGCTGGCATGCCCTTTTCCAATTCGGTCACGGTAACGCTGGGTTCTTTGGGAACCCATCCAGCGTAGCCCATCTGATTTACGCCGTAAGCCTCGGGCACAATGGTCTTATCGAAAGATTTCCCGGCGCGCTCGATAGTGACGTCTAGGGGCTGATTGGGGCTCAGGGCTTCTTTCGGGTCGACTTGCTTCCATGTGGGATTTTCAATCCCGTCCAGACGCGCGATACGATCGCCGATCTGGATGCCAGCTTTTGCCGCTGGAGTATCGGGCAGAACCCAGCCGATGACTGCGGGCTCGTCCAGTACCGCTGGATACTCATAGTGGACCATGTAAACGAAGGTGAGCAGGCCGATGGCGAGCAGAATATTCATGGACGGCCCGGCGATAGCGATCAGGAAGCGATGCCAGCGCGGGTGCGAGAGAAATTCTCCAGGATCGCCGGTGCGCTCATCCATGGGATTCTCGCCGCTCATTTTCACGTAGCCGCCGAGAGGAATGGCGCTGATCCGGTAATCGGTATCGCCGCGGCGAAAACCGAGCAGCCGCTTGCCAAAGCCAATAGAAAATACTTCGACGCGCACACCCAATAACTTCGCAACCGCATAGTGGCCGAACTCATGGATCAGAATCATGAATCCCAAAACCACCGCAACCGCGAGCACAGCTATAAGGAATCCCGACATAAAATTTGATTATTCCCCTCGAAAAGTGGAAGAAGCCGATGGCGACGGTGCGGCATAGCCCAACTGCTCTACTTTTTCCTGGGCAATCCGGCGGGCTTCGGCGTCCGCAGCAAGCACTTCTCTTATAGATTCCAATTTCCCGACTTTAGTTTCCGACAACACCATCTTAATTATGGCAGGAATCTCTGTGAAACGGATAGAGCCATCCAGAAATGCGCCCACTGCGATCTCGTCAGCGGCGTTCAAGGCGACCGTTTTTGCGCCTCCAGCTTCCGCTGCTTCATAAGCTAAACCAAGGCAAGGGAATTTTCCCACGTCCGGCGGCTCGAATTCGAGATGTCGTAAGTCCATGACCGGGAAGCGCATATCGGAAGCAATGCGTTCCGGATACGTGAGGGCATAAAGGATTGGCAGCCGCATATCGGTGACAGAAAACTGAGCAAGTATGCTGCCGTCCACGAATTCGACCATGGAATGGATAGTGGACTGGGGATGCACGATTACCTGCACTCGGCTGGGGGGCAGCTTGAACAAACGGCAAGCCTCGATGACCTCGAAACCCTTATTCATCAGGGTAGCTGAGTCAATGGTGATGCGGCGGCCCATCTTCCAGGTGGGATGGTTCAGAGCCTGTTCGACAGTGATTGAGGAAAACTGTGACTTCGGTGTGTGTAAGAAAGGTCCACCGGAGGCAGTCAGCCAGATCTGCTGGACTTCGTTTATGCGTCCGCCGCGCAGACACTGGTGGATCGCATTGTGTTCGCTGTCGATCGGTAATAACGGCTTGCCTTGACGGCGGGCTTCGGCGGTGATCAACTCTCCCGCGGCGACCAAACATTCTTTGTTTGCCAGGCCCACCGTCTTGCCAGCGCGTACGGCTTCGTACGTGGCTTCGAGTCCGGCTACGCCCACGATGGCGCTGACCACGAAGTCGGCTTCCGGGTGGGTGGCGACTTCTACGGTTCCAGCCGGGCCGTGAACGACTTCGACTCCACTTACTCCCGAAGCTTTTAAACGAGCGCGAAGAATTTCAGAGTCCGCCTCGGCGGCAACTGAAACCAGCCGCGGCTTCCAGTGTTGGGCTTGCTCAAAGGCAGCATCGAGATTGCGGCCTGCGGCTAGGGCAACAATCTGGAAACGCTCTGGGTAGGATTCAACCACGCTGAGCGTGCTGCGGCCGATCGAGCCGGTCGAACCCAGGATGGAAATACGTTTCATGAATACAAAATCGAGAACCACAAAGGACACGAAGGATCACATTGGCACGCAAGAGTCTGCAGAATTAGTGATTTTCCTTTGTGTAACTTCGTGTCCTCTGTGGTCAAAGCCCTTACTGCATGACGCGCCAAGCCGCATAGTACCACAGCACCGGAGCCGCAAAGAGCAGGGCATCGATGCGATCCAGCATGCCTCCATGGCCCGGCAGGATGGCTCCCGAATCCTTCACCCCTGCTCCGCGCTTGATCAACGACTCCACCAGATCGCCTAACTGCGCCGCAATGTTGAGGGCTGCAGAAAGCAGTAGAGTCGGCCCCATCGGCGGCTTCTGCAGTGCGAAAAAACCGTCGCGCCGTTCGATGAGATGCGCGTCCAGCAGAGCGGTGCTGATGGGTAGGGCATAGTTGTAGAGCAACATTCCGATAACTAAACTTGCCAACAGGGAAGCCAGCGCTCCTTCCCAGGTTTTCTTCGGGCTGATGCGCGGCGACATGAGATGACGGCCCAGGGAACGTCCAACGAAGTAGGCGAAGATGTCTCCTGCCCACACCAGAAGCAATAGGTAAAGAAGCAAGAACGCTCCTGACCACTGCTCGCGCAATTGCACTAAGAACCCCAGCGGCAAAGCGACGTAGGCGAATGCAAACGCGGAAACCATCGCAGCCGGAAAGGAAGTGCTGAGGTTAATCCTTCGCATCGCAATCGTGAGAAAAATAAATGGAGCAATAGCGGCGGCGAATCCCGCGGTGTAAACGAAAATCGCGGTTGACAGCAGAGGTTTGTCATTCCCGGGATTGATGGCGAGGAACAGAAAAAACAGTCCGACGAAGATATAGGTCGGCCAGCGCAGAGGCCGGATGCCGTAAGCCTCTGCAAGCTTAAGAAATTCCTGCACCGTGAGCAGCGCGACCAATGCCGCAACCAGCGCCAGCAAAGGGACAGGCGCGCGCAGGACCAGTAGCAAAACAACGGGAATCAGAACCACGGCGGTGAGAATTCGTTTGAGCAGATGCAAGAGCCTCAGCTCCTGCCCGTCTTCGAAGAGTGTGCCGCGGAAATGTGGGGCACGGACACTCTTGTTCGTGAGTGTTCCGACGCATGAAGCTGGGAAGCATCGCCTGCCAAACCACCGTAGCGCCGCTCACGTTTCTGGTATTCCGCAATACCTTCCAGCAAGTGTACGCCGCGGAACTCAGGCCACAACGTGGGAGTCACATAGATCTCCGCGTAGGCCAGTTGCCACAGCAGAAAGTTGCTAAGGCGCATTTCCCCGCTAGTGCGAACCACCAGGTCGGGATCGGGCAAGTGGCGCGTGTAGAGATGACGGGACACAGCATCTTCGTCGATTTCCAGGTGATCCAGGCCGCCATTGCGCGCAGCCGCGTCCACAATCGAGCGGAGCGCGTCAACGATCTCGGTTCGCGCGCTGTAGTTCAGCGCAAGAGTCAGCACCATCCCGGTATTGTGCGCTGTCGCCTCGCGCGCCCATTGCATTTTTTCCTGCACCGACGGCGGCAGTTCGTGCTGCCGTCCGATGTATTCGAGACGGATATTGTTCTTGTTCAGGGTAGGCACCTCTGCCTTCAAATAGCGGCAGAGCAGGCCCATGAGGAAATCAACTTCGCTCGCAGGACGCTTCTTCCAATTCTCCTCGGAGAAAGCGTAGAGCGTAAGCGCGGGAATGCCGATGCGGGCAGCGGTTTCAACCGTCGAGCGCACGGACGAGACTCCGGCGCGGTGTCCTGCGATGCGCGGCAGGTGGCGCCGCCGCGCCCATCGGCCGTTGCCGTCCATGATGATGGCGATGTGTTTTGGGAGCCGCTTCGAGTCGAGCCGCAGATAAACTTCCGCTTCTTTGCGGTCCAGCCCGGCGGGAACTGTTGCTTGCAAGCTAACCTCTGCTGTTTGTTGAAGCTAACACACGGAAGAAGGTGGGCGCAATGACACGGAAGTGGCCCCGGTCACACCGCGCGCTTGAAGCTCTTATTCGCCGACCCTTGGCGATAAATCAACGCTACGTCCGTCCGAGAATCATGACATCGAAAGTGAGGCTACAAAAAAAGAATGCTGACGCAAGGGATTGCGCCCAAGAGGCAAGACTTGTTTTTCCCGAATGGACTTTTTACGCCCGTTCTTTCGTCTCCATCCGCTTTCGTATCCGCCGAAGTTCCATGAAACAAAGTCCTGAAGTGGTACAAAGAACACAGCCCATCATGATGATTACCTTCATGTCCATTGGTGCGGGCTCCTGTCCCGCCGGCAGTTACTTCAAACCTACATCGTCAGCCAGAGGTACACTACCGAAAGATACAGCAAAAGGCTTGCCCTCGCTGTTGCCATTCTAGTTTCGTAACCAGCCCCTTTGAGTTGGAGATAGATGCCCAAAATCGTCGCGGTGCAAGTTATAATAGTTTTTCGTGCCAAGATATTCCATCGTCGTCCCGCTGCACAATGAGCAGGAGAACGTCACCGATCTCTATGATCGTCTGAAAGCGGTCATGGAGGTGCACGGTGAGAGCTTCGAGATTGTGCTGGTTGACGATGGTTCCCGCGATCGAACCTTCCATCTGTTGCGAGAAATTGCTGCCGTCGATAGCCGGGTAACAGTGGTGAAATTGCGCCGTAACTTTGGCCAGACGTCTGCTCTGGCCGCAGGCTTTGATCACTCCCGCGGAGAATACATCATCGCCATGGATGGCGATTTGCAGCACGATCCCGCAGACATTCCGCTGTTCTTGGAGAAGATTGCCGAGGGTTACGATATCGTCAGCGGATGGCGGAAGCGCCGCATCGACAACCTCTGGCTACGGCGTATTCCTTCGCGCTGTGCCAACTGGCTGATGGCCAAGCTCAGCGGTGTGAGTATTCACGACTTCGGGACGACGTTCAAAGCGTATCGGCGCGAGGTGCTCGAGCAAGTGCCGCTCTATGGCGAGTTGCACCGATTTATTCCGGCACTGGCGTCGTGGTATGGAGCCTCGATCGTCGAAGTCCCGATTCGTAACGTCAACCGCGAGCGCGGAGCTTCGCATTATGGAATCTCGCGTACCTTCCGCGTGTTCTTCGATCTGATCACGATTCGTTTTCTGCTGCGATACCTGGCCCGCCCCCTGCATTTCTTCGGCACGTTAGGGATGCTCAGTATTCTGGGCGGAAGTGGCGTCGCAACATGGTTGCTAGTTGAGAAGTTTCTGCATCATGCGGACGTCATGACCCAGCATGGCCCACTCATGATCTTCGCTGCAGTGCTGCTGCTGGCGGGATTGAACCTGCTCGCAGTCGGCCTGCTGGGCGAAATGCAAGTGCGTCACTATCACGAACCCACTCGCCGCGCGCCCTATTCCATCGATCGCCTGCTTCGCGCCCAAAGCAGCGAAGAACACACCATCTCGGAGTAAACAAAAAGAGTTTTTGGGTGGAGCAGCGGTTAACCGTTCGCCGCAGGCCCAAGCGCTGCACTCCCTTACTAAACCTTACCGAACGCCTCCTTATTCACCACGTAAGGCATCTTGGTGAAATCGCCGCCATAGTTTCGCTCCAACACATCGATCAACCCCTGCACACAGCGCCCCGCCATACCTTTATTTGGATCTGTCGACAGCCGGGTAACCCGGGCCGCACTGGCGAAATGCGGATACAGCCGGCAACGATCTTCAATCGCCGGATCCCGCAGCGGTGAATCCGCGGGCAGAGGTTCTTTTTCATAAACATCGAGCGCCGCCCCCGCAATCCAATTCTCCCGCAACGCTTTTGCCAGGGCAGCCTCCTCCACCACCGGTCCTCGCGAATTGTTCACCAAATAAGCCGTCCGCTTCATCATCCGCAGAGTGCGCTCATTGAAAAGATGATAAGTAGGCGTCGAGCTCACACCTTCCCGCAGCAGCGGCACGTGCACACTGACAAAGTCAGCCTGGCGCAGAGCCTCCTCGAACTCCACATACTTGATCCAGGTTTTTTCCTGGCTTATTCCACGGGCATGGCGCAAATCCATGGTCTCCCGAATAGCCTTGACGTATTCGTGATTCTGATAGGCGGTGTCATAGCAAAGAATATTCATATCGAAGCCGGCGCATTTTTTGATCAGTGCCAGCCCAATGCGACCCGTGCCGATGACGGCGATCGTCTTGCCCGTAGCTTCATCGCCCAAAAACGGCAAGTATGGATGCCAGTACCCCCATTCGTTGTTCCGCGTCAGATGTTCGGCCGGCCACATCTTCCGCGCCAGCACGCCCAGCATAAAAAATGCGAACTCCGCCGTAGCTTCCGTGAGTACGTCGGCGGTGTTGGTAAACGGGATTTTGTAACGATTGGCGTCGGGGCGATTGATGTTGTCAAAGCCGACAGCATACTGCGCCACAACTTTGAGCCGTCCCTTGCCCGCTTCGAAAATCTCGGCGTCGATCGGATCGCGCAACGTCGTGATCAATCCGTCGATGCCAGATTTCACTTTCTCGATAATCAAACTCTTAGGCGGCGCTTCCGGTTTGGGATAGACCTCGACGACATATCCTCGCTTGCGCAGCAGATCGATGGATTCCCCAATATCGCAGGTAGCAAAAACGCGGAATGTTGCAGTCATTGTGATGTGATCTCAGTTGGCTCTCTGGTTGGAGGTCTTGCAGACGCGCCGACTCGCACCCCGCGAAGTTCAGCCGCAGATCATCTTACTCTATTGAACCAACTCTATTGAATCGCTCTAATGAATCAGCCAATGCTGTCATCGATTGGCGACGTCAGCGACTTGGCCATTCAGTCGGTCCAAAGCGGTTTGAGCGAGGGCGAAGCTCTTGGCCAGTGAAAGCGATGCGCGGTATTCCTGCGCCGCCGCCGCTTTGTCGCCTTGCTGCTCGAGCGCCGTTCCCAGCAGGTAGTGTGCCTTGAAGGCGGGCGCGGCTTCCACGGCGGAATCGGACGACAGATAGCGGCGCAGCAACTGGATAGCTTGTGGAAGATCGCGCTTGGAGCGAAGCAGCATCTCCGCGGACTCCATCACCACCTCTGGTTGATCCATCGGCGCTGAACTCGCATGCCGGATGGCGTCCTCCATCGCATCCGGGCGTCCGGCATGGCGAAAGAAGAACGCCAAATTCAACCAGGCAAGCGCCGCGCCGTGGCTGGCCTCGATCGCGCCACGATAAGCGTTCTCAGCCGACACCAGATCCTTATTCTTTTCGGCGAGACGTCCCTTCACCCAGCCCGCTCTAACCGGGTCGATGGCGGCGAGTTTCTGAGCTTGTGCTTCGGCCTTGTCGCGTCCACCGCCGACGATCCCGGGCGCCTCCAGATAGAACTCAGCCAGATCGGTGCGCGCCTCTGCGCTATTTGGATTCAGACGCACGGCGGTTTCAAATTCACTGCGAACCTTCTTCGCCAGGCCAGCCGCCGACAAGAAGTGTGAGTGATCCGCCTTCTCTCCGTACAGCCGTCCGAGCCAGAGATGATACTGAGAGTTTTCCGGCTGTAACGACACCGCCTTTTCACACGCGGCAATGCCTTTGTCCCAATCGCCAAGAGTGAAGTATGCGCGACAAAGCAAATTATAAGATTCCGCGTCGGCAGGAGCTTTGCCGATTCTGTGCTGCAGCGACGCGATAGCATCATCCACACGGCCTGCGGCCAGCAGTTTGCTGTCCGCCAAGTCAGCCACAGACAGGGAGGGAAGAAGTGCAAGCAGAACAACGATCGACAGGTTCTTAACCGACAACATTTTAATGAACCACCTTCACAGCTACACCGTTGCGTAACGGCTTGGAATTTGAATTAATAGGACCCAGTGCGACGAAAGCATTTTCGGGAAGCCCAGCGGTAACCTCCACCTGGGTGAGATTCGAGATCGAGGTTTGCACGTAGTGCCGTTGCAATTCGTTGTTGACGATCTGATAGACGTAAACCTTGCTGTCCTCCTGACGCACCGCCTCGCGCGGTACGGTGAGGACGTCGCGATGTTCCGCGGTAATAATTGTGACCCCAACGTTGATGTTAGGCAGGAGCTTGAAGTCGCTGTTGTCGACGATACAGGTCGTCTCTCCGACATTGCGAGTCCCGTGAAGTTTTATGACAGTTGGGATCACGCTGACTGTGCCTTTCCAGGTTCGTTCTGGCATTGCGTCCCAGGTAACGTCGATTCTCTGGCCCGGCGTAAGGCGTCCGATATCGGGCTCGTCCACAAAGGCGCGCACGCGGACTTTCGAGAGGTCCGCCTCCTGCAACACCAGATCGCCGGGATTGAGGTAGGCTCCTTGCAGGACAGGCAGCGAATAGACCACCCCATTAAATGGTGCGCGGATGTTCAACTGACTCAGCACATCCTCAGCTGCAGCGTAGGCAGCTTGGGCCTCCGATTTCTGAGCCTCCACGCGGGTAATCTCCGGTTGGGAATAACGGTTCTTCTGCTTCTGGAGCAAAAGATTGAGATCCGCGTCGGCCCGTTTGAGCTGATTCTCCGCGTTTTTTATCTCACCCGGCGAAGCAGCATTTTCCTCGCGCAGACGGCGCAACGCGTCCAGGTTGCGCTGTGCCATGTCGCTCTCGGTCCGCGCTTTCACAACTTGCGATTCGAGGGTCAACACCTCCTCGCGGTTCCCGCCGCTCTGTATACCGCTGAAATCGGCATCCGCGGCGAGCACCTGGGCCTTGGCCTGTGCCGCCGTGCTGCGGGCTTTGGCGTCGTTCAACTCCACCAGGAGTTGACCCTTCTTGACGTGGTCACCCTCCCGTACAAGTATATTTTTCACCGTGGTGCCGACTGGCGCATGGGCCTCGAAGTTCTGTAGCGGCTCGACTTTGCCGTTGGTAGAAACGACGCTCCGAATCGTGCCCCGCTGCGCAGTCACCGCTCGGACAGGGACGGCGGGGTCTCGCGACAAGGACGCGAATAACACCACCGCCGCCACGATCGCGATGGTCGCGGTGATCCAGCGATGCCGGGTTACAAAACTCGCGTTAGAGTTTGCCATTCTTTGTGATTAAGGACATGCGAATTCCCAGACGCATAAATGTACCACCTGCGGCCTCTCAAACTCCTAGGAGGAACCTTTCCAATTAGATGCGCCGGTTCCGGCGAATGAACCGTAAATCCTTGGGGAGCTTGGTAGCCTGGCCCGGTTGCTGGTTACAATATGGCATGGCCAAAGCGCCTCGCTACACACCGCAACATGCACAGGCCGGACTGGACGCCGAGTTTCCCGAGATCGAGACTTGGCCGAATCAGTTCGCGGGGTACGAAATCGTGGTAGATGATCCCGAGTTTACCTCGGTTTGCCCGAAAACCGGATTGCCTGATTTTGGCGTGCTCACGATTCGCTACATGCCGGACAACCACTGCCTAGAATTGAAGTCGCTGAAGGAGTATTTGCAGTCCTACCGGAACCTGGGGATCTTTCAGGAAAACATTGTGAACCAGGTGCTGGACGACGTAGTCCGCTGGGCTCGCCCGATATGGGCAGAGGTCAAAGGAGATTTTCGTCCGCGGGGCGGGATTTCTACCGTCATCGTAGCCCGCTGGCCTCGTCCGAAAGGGAAGACGGCAAAGTAGAAGCGTTCTTTTTAGCGGCCTGTGCAGTAATTCTTAGCGACCTTCGCGATAACTTTTACTTGGTAATTGTTCCCTGGGACTAAGTAGCTGCCCCAGCAGCTGTCAACGGTTTGATCTGTTCCAATTCATGGGCCAGTTTGGCCTTCGCGCGTCCGATGTCATACGCATCTTGCAGGTTTAGCCAAAACTGTTCAGTAGTTCCGAAAAACCGGGATAGCCGAAGCGCGGTATCCGGCGTGATGCCACGCCTTTCCAGCACAATGTCATTGATGCGGGGCGGCGGGACACGAAGGCGTTTTGCCAAAGCGTAAGCAGATATTGCCATGGGCTTGAGGAACTCTTCCCGCAAGATCTCTCCGGGATGAATTTTCCAGTCTGGTGTACCTTTTCTCGCAACACTCATGATTTCATCCTACTCAATGATAGTCCGTGATCTCCACATCGTAGGCGTCGTGATCGCGCCAAACAAAACAGATCCGATATTGATCATTAATCCGAATACTGTATTGCCCTCGCCGGTCGCTGCGCAATTTCTCGAGCCTGTTACCGGGAGCACACCGCAAATCGTGCAGTTCTACTGCCACATCGAGGATTCCTAGTTTCCGTTTCGTTACATCGGCGGGCGGAGAGCCTCGAGTCTTGCTCGTGCGCCAGATCTCCTCGCTGAGGCGGTTCGCGAAACTGCGGATCACGATCTCAATAATAACGTTATCCGTTAATATCGTCAAGCGTTATTACGGAGGTAATAGAAGAATCCACAAAGCCTTCAACGCACCGTGATATATTCCTTCGCCAAGTGATCCAAACGAAACTTTATCCCTGGACTGCGCTGATTCTGCTTACGGCGCTGAACCTGCTCAACTACATCGACCGCTCGGTGTTGTTTGCGGTTCAGCCACTGGTGCAGAGCGAATTCCATCTCACCAACACGCAGATTGGATATCTGACCAGCGCTTTTCTCGGTTTCTACATGATCGCAGCCCCCTTTGCTGGGCCGCTCGCCGACCGCTATTCGCGCAAGATGATCATCATTCTGGGAGCGGTCTTCTGGAGCGGCCTTACGCTGCTCACCGCAGTCACGCACACTTATTGGGAGTTGCTGGTTCGCCACACGCTAGTCGGCGTGGGCGAAGCGACATTCGTTACCATCGCACCTACCTTCGTCGCCGATCTTTTTCCCGAGAATAAACGCGGTCGTATCTTCGGGATCTTTTATCTTGCGATTCCGGTGGGCACGGCTGCGGGCTATCTGATGGGCGGCAAGCTCGGGCCTCATTTCGGATGGCGGTTTCCGTTTTATATCGCGGCATTTCCCGGATTTCTGCTTGCGCTTTCTTTGCTGTTCGTTCCGGAGCCACCGCGCGGCCAGTTCGACTCGTTGAAAGAGACTCCAGATCGCGCAACCCTCCGCGGCTTGGCGCACAACCCCGCGTTCTGGGCGGTCACTCTGGGCATGTCCGCCGCCACGTTTTCGCTCGGAGGAATACAGGTGTGGATGCCGACATTTCTATCTCGGGTGCGCGGCTACAGTCTCGAATCCGCGAATCTGATGTTTGGAAAGATCGTGGTCGTCGATGGCATTGTTGCGTCTTTAGCTGGAGGCTGGCTCGGTGACCGCCTGTTGCCACGAATGAAGAGTTCCTACTATTTCGTGTCGGCAGTCAGCATGGGCCTTGGCGTGCCAATCATGATCGTCGGTCTGTTCAGCAAGGGGCGACTGATGCTACCGGCCATCGCCGTAGCGGCATTTCTTTTGTTGTTGAACACCTCGCCTCTCAACACCGCACTGGTGAACGCGGCAGGCTCGCACATCCGTGCAACCGCAATCGCGGTAAACATTTTTATCTTTCATCTTCTCGGAGACGTTCCGTCGCCGACGCTGATGGGATACGTCGCCGACCACCGCTCGCTTCAGGCCGCGTTCATTCTGCCGGTAATTGCGATGGCCGTTTCTTCTGCCATACTGTTCTACGGCATGCGATTCGCTCCTCCCGTACGTGTCAACGACCAACCGGGGTTTCTTGGCGGCCAGCAGGGATGACTTATTTTCACTGGGCAACCTTTCACTGGATTGCAGGGATCATCCTCGCAGTGGTTTGGTTTACGCGCTTGCTTGATGCTGCGTTGGGGATGCATAAAGTGGGCGACATCTCGCGCCCCGAGTGGAATCGGAAGCCGGCCACTCCCATTGGAAATCCTCGCGTAAGCGTCATTGTTCCAGCTCGCAATGAAGAAGAGCACATTGAGCCCGCTCTCACCACACTTCTGAATCTCGACTACGACAACTACGAAGTGATCGCAGTGGATGATCGCTCTAACGATCGTACCGGCGAGGTCATGGATCGACTCGGCGTCTCTCCCAAATCTCGCGGGCGTTTGAGAGTGATTCACATTGGCCAATTAGCTCAGGGGTGGCTCGGCAAGGCGCATGCCATGTGGAGCGCGGCCAATCAGGCGTCAGGCGATTGGCTGCTGTTTACTGACGCCGACGTCCATTTCCGTTCCGACGCGCTAACCCGAGCTCTCGCCTACGCGGAAGCCGAATCCGCTGACCACTTAGTCCTGTTTCCTCGCATGATCATGAAAAGCGTCGGCGAACGCATCATGATTGCATTCTTCCAGACGCTCTTTGTCTTTGGGCATCGCCCATGGAAAGTCGCCGATCCCAAGACGAAAGACCATATGGGCGTGGGCGCGTTCAACTTGATTCGCCGCCGCGTCTACGATGCTGTCGGCACCTATCAGGCGCTCCGCTTCGAAGTGCTCGATGACATGAAGCTGGGCAAAATTGTGAAAGAAGCCGGCTACGCGCAGCGCAACGTTTACGGGGCAAACCTGATCTCTTTGCGCTGGGCGAAGGGCGCGTTGGGCATGGTAAACAATCTCACCAAAAATTCCTTTGCCATTATGTCGTTTCAATGGTGGCGCACGCTGCTCTCGGCATTTGCACTGGCATTCCTTAATCTGATGCCTTTTTTCGGGATCTGGCTTGCCCACGGCTGGGCGCGCCTGCCCTATTCGCTGGCACTCGCGTCGATATTCGGGATTTACGTGGGAATGTCGCAGGAGTCCGACGTCCCAGCATATTATTTCGTTTTGCATCCCGTTGGATCGGCGCTATTTGTTTACATCATGCTGCGCTCGATGACGCTGACTTTGATCCGCGGTGGAGTAGAGTGGCGGGGCACATTCTATTCACTGGATGAGTTAAGAAGAAAAATGGTGTAAGTGTTACGCAGTTGGCAAGTCAAATCGCATGGGGCGAGCGAAAAGTTGCAGCGGGTTATTGAGGCCCGCCAGGAGCTTGAGCCGACTCAGGGTCGGCCGGGATGTCCAGCGGAATCTTTGCCACTTGCTTTTTCTTTGATGTTTTGTACGCTGGCTTGGGAAGACTGAATTTTCCCGCACTGTAGTGTCCCCTATTCTCCACATCGTAATTCTTGGGTAAAGGTGGAATCCGCAGCCCTTCTCCCCCGAGTTGGCGTAGTTGCTCGAGAACAATCTCAGCCCGTCCGTCATACTCTTTCACCGGGCCGTGGATCGTGATCACCTGGTTCTGCAACTGGCTGACGTTCCCGATGCGTTTCAGATCGTGAGCAAAAACCACCACGCTGAATGGGCATACCATGGAATCCTTACAGAAATCGAAGATCGTTACCCCCCGGCTGCCGTGTTTTACCCGAACCACCTTGCCGGTGACGCACTGGTCTTCGCCTATATGTTGACGAGCCTCCGTAATAGGAAGGCAGTCGCCAGCGGCGGATAGGGCAGGGAAGAGCAAGCTCACCAGCAGCGGCAGGAGTCCACGAGTGGACGCGGTGCGGAATCCGCGGCGAAATTGCGTTGTAAACAGGGGCACAGAAACCTGAGCCGGGAGAAAGCGACAGAACTATTGTATGGCGGGCAGTGCGACCGATAAGGGAACAGGCTGGAAAAAATACTCAAGTTTCCCGAAACAGAAAAGGACGGACCAAGGGCCAGTCTCGATTGAGCCAGCCCTCTTCGCCAAAAAGGACGTTTAGGCGAACGCCTTCACCGCTCCGGCCTCGTCATCCCTCACATCGAATACGGTGTAGAGTTTTGTAATCTGCAGCAGGTCGTGAACTTTCTTGGTCAGGTTCAGGAGTTTGAGTTCGCCACCCTGATTGCGAACCGTTGTAAAGGCGCTAACCAGTTCACCAATCCCCGAGCTGTCTATGTACGTTACTTCTCCAAGGTTCAACAGAATCTTCTTTTGTCCCTTTGAAAGGAGTTCGCGCACCGTATCCCGCAGGATCACGCTGCCTTCGCCCAGAGTGATACGGCCACTGCAATCCACAATGCTGACGCCATCCACCTGACGCGTACTGGTCTTCATGGTCACTGAGAAGCCTCCTTTACGTCCTCGGATGGTCCGTGGACGTGCTTTACGAGTTTAATTTCGGTGCCCGTCTGGGAGGGGTGAATTTGCACCTCGTCCATGAACGAGCGTATGAGAAAAATTCCCCGTCCCGAAGTCTTCAAAAGATTCTCCGGAGCCAAGGGATCCGGAATCTTGGCCATATCCAAACCCTTGCCCTGATCGCGAATGGTGATCACCAGGTCATTGCTGGTCCGCTCGAAATCGAGCTTGACCTTCTTGTCTGGATCATAAGCATTACCGTGCAGAACGGCGTTTACGGCGGCTTCCCGCACCGCCATGGAAATCTGCATGACCTGATCTTCGTCGAAGCCGGTTTCAGCCGCGATTCGGCTGGCTGTTTGCTCGGCGCTATCGACGGTCTCCAGCGTCGAATCGAGCGTATAGGAGACCCGCAGTTCGGTCATGGCAAAATGTTTGTAAACCAGCCCGCAGACCCGAAACATCCGCCAAGCCGGGTTGGCTGCGCCACGCGCGTTCAGTTCGCGTGTGCAAAAAGCCGCCGATCAGCGGATTGGGTAGTTTGCCTTGACCCTCTGGAAATGTCAACGCAGAGGACAAACGGTATGACAACTTAACCCTGAAGAGCGAAACTGGTAAAAGCCTTCTGGCTTCCTGCTCCGCAGTTGGGTATTCTCTCAGAGCAATGTCCACGGTAGCACTTACCGAATTGTTAGGTCGGCCGGTTTTTGATCCAACTGGCGGCCAATCCGGTAGTGTGCGCGAACTGGCGGTTGCCCCTCAAGAGGATTCTGCCCGGATCGCGGTCTTAATCGTGCGCACGAAATTCGGCGACCGCGTGGTGCCATTCAGTGCGGTCAACTCAATGAATGGCGGGCTGCGCATCGATACTGCCGCTTCGACCTGGCCGGTCGCCGACGGGTCGGAGGGTCTGTTCCTGTTGGCACGTGATCTGCTCGATCAGCAGATCATTGACGTTCACGGACGCAAAGTAGTTCGCGTCAACGACGTCGAACTGCAACAGGACTCAAGCAACCGGCATCCCTCGCTGAGGGTTGGCTCAGTGGACGTAGGCGCCCGGGGAGCTGTCCGGCGACTGCTGAAGGGCTTGGTCCCAGTCGCCGCTTTGCGGGCTCTGCTACGTCAAATTCCCGAGCGGCCAATTCCATGGGAATTTGTCGACCTGATCGAAACCGATCCCGCCCGCCGGGTGAAGCTAAAAATCTCCCACGAGCGCCTGGCCCGTCTGCATCCTGCGGACATTGCCGACATCGTGGAAGACCTCGCTCCCGATGAACGCGAAGCGGTGTTCGAGACCCTGGACGACGAAGTCGCAGCCGAGGCCCTGGAGGAGGTTGACCCTAAGGTGCAGAAGGCAATCGTAGAGTCGCTCGATTCCGACCGCGCCGCCGACATCGTCGAGGAGATGGATCCCGACGCAGCTGCGGACCTGCTGGCCGATCTGCCGGAGGAGACTTCTGCGGACATCCTGCAGGAAATGGCCCCACAGGAGCGGCAAGAAATGCAAGAGCTCCTTGAGCACCGGGAAAACACCGCCGCGGGACGAATGAACACCGAGTACATGGCGTTGGACGTCAAGGCCACTGCTCATGAAGCGATTGAAGCTTTGCGCCGCTTCGAAGGCGGCGTCGAAACTCTAAGCACGATTTACCTGATCGACTCCCATGGAACGCTCGCAGGCGCAGTGCCGCTAGCTAAGCTGGTGATGGCCTCGCCAGACACTCCGTTGCTTTCTCTCACCCAGGAGCCGTTGATCTCGTGCCGAGAGGATGCAAGCGAGATGGAGTTCGCCCAGTTGTTCGACAAGTACAACCTGCTCACCCTTCCCGTGATCGATGACCACAACAAGCTGACCGGCGTGATCACTTCGGACGACGTGATCAGCCTGCTGCGATCCAAGTTATAAATGTCTTGCTGACACGATGAAGAAAAGAGTTTGGGCGCTGCGCTCCTTGCGTTTTGCGCATGGGGACAGGGCTCGGATGACGGTAGGGCGGGGAACACAAACTCATCGAAAAGATGAGCCAGCCGCTAAGCTGCTTTCGCCGGAATCCTCCAGTAAGTTCGCAAGCCACCGATGTCGGGATGGGCTTGCCTCTCAAACACGATCCCAATCTTGGCCGCAGCTCGCTTCATAAGCTTGGGGCCAATCCCGTGAATGCGGCCACAGGACAAAAGATCTTCCTGCGATTCAATCATGTCCGGTGCTGCCGTAAGCTCGCATAGCAGCAACTCCACCGCTTCTTCGAGACGTTTGGTCGACAGGACTGATGTCATTGGAATCACCGGAAACTGGACGCAATCGAGCCCGGACAATCAGTGTCTGCAAATGCGAGGGACGCTTCCAAGCTAGCGCATGCATCGCGCGACAGGCAATACAGTATCTACCGTAGGCACGATCAGTGACACGTTCACCCGCTCAGCGTTGCTTGGGCGTGGGCATAGGATCAACCTCTCCCCTAGGAGCCTGATCTTGTAACCGTCTCGCCGTCGGAATCATCCATATTTATCAGCAGGAGAAAACAAAATGAAAATCAGCGGTAAGTTCGCTTCGACTTTTGTGGCGGCGTGCATTCTAGGTTTCTTGAGTCTGCCTGCACTCGCGCGCCCTGCGAACCCGGCTCAGGATCAGGGAACCGCCCAGGCGCAATCGGTGCAAAAGGCCGAGAACCAGAAGGCCCAACCCGGTCCCGGCAAGGAAGTCGGCAAGGGCGGTGAGGACATTGGCAAAGGCGCAGGCAAGGGCGCGGAGAGCCTAGGCAAAGGTACTGGGGAAGCCGCCGGCAATCTCGTTACCTTGCACCCTGGTCACGCCGCCGCCGATCTCGGCAAGGGCGCCGGAGGCGCGGGCAAGGACGTCGGAGTTGGCACCGGAAAAGGCGCCGCCAAAATCGGAAAAGGAACTGGCAAAGGAATAGGTAAGCTGGGGAAGAAGCTAGTAGGCAAGGGCGGCAAGAAGAAAAATTCCGACGTAGAGAACTGACTGTACCTCGATTACACTCCGATGCGCTGCGTCGCATCTGCGGGCAGAGAGCTCCTCAGGGTCTGGCCACGCCATGGTCTACGTACTGATGGAGCTCAGTGTGCCACCTCCTGAAAAGGAAACTTAAGTCAGCCGGCGCACCGTGACAGAAGCTCAGAGCCAACAAAGGCTCGGACCAATGCGGCGATCTCGCCTGCTGCCGTGTCTAATGCGAAATTGCCCGCGTCGAGAACGTGGACCTCGACTGACTGACGTTCAGGGACGTTGCGATGACGTTATGACCCTTCTTCAGAAAGGCGTCTACCAAACCCGCACCAATACCCCCGATGCTCCCGTGACGATGGCTGTTTTCTTGTCCGTCACACGGACTTCTTTGCTCGGAAAACAGCATTGCTGGTGCGTCAGGTTCACGCCTCGGTGTTGGGCGTTAACCTGGGTGAGGCAAGTCCCAGTATCGACGCGTATTGAGCCCGAACCCTCTCCGTCCCAGGTTAGCGTCCAGAAAACGGACGCTAACCTAGGGTACCGGCGCGACCTTCACATCGTCAGAACTACGCGAAACTGTGCCTTGCCGCTCATCATGCGCGCGTAAGCTTCGGACGCCTTTTCGAGCGGATACTTTTCAATCATGGGACGCACGCCGGTTAGCTCGGCAAAGTTCAGCGTGTCTTCGCAATCCGTCGGTGTTCCGACCGCGGAACCTTGGATGGCGCGCTCGCCGGTAATGAGTTGCAAAGGTGTGACGGCAATCGGGTCAGCTGATATCCCTACTACCATGAACTTCCCAGTCGGCCCCAGGCCGTCAATCAACTCGGTCATCGCTTTCGAGTCGGGCGCCGTCGCGAGAATCGCCTGAGCGCCGCCGAGCTTCTTTAATTCCTGTGCTGCATTCGTCGATTGGCTGTCGATGTACACGCTGGCCCCAAGCTTCTTTGCGAGCATAGCGTTGTCAGGTCCGCGGCCGATGGCGGCAACCTTGTAGCCAAATTTGTTTCCAAACTGGATTCCGAGATGACCGAGTCCGCCGACGCCCTGCACAGCGACCAGATCGCCGGGACGCGCGCCACTGTGGCGCAATGCATTGAAGGTGGTGACTCCCGCGCACAACAGCGGGCCTGCTTCGGCATCGCTAAGTGTATTTGGTATCGCCGCGAGCGCCTCCAAAGGAGCGACCATGTATTGCTGATACCCGCCGTCATAGCTGATGCCCGCAACTCGGGAATTGTGGCAGTAAAGGAAGCGCCCACGCCGGCATTCGATGCACGTGTTGTCCTGCCCGCCGTGCCAGCCCACGCCGACGCGCTGCCCCTTCTTCCACTCGGAAACACCGTCGCCCACTTCATCGATGATGCCTGCCACTTCGTGTCCGGGAACGCGTGGATACTGAATTCCCGGCCAAAGGCCTTCTTTCACAAACACGTCACTGTGGCAGACACCGCAGGCCTGTACCTTGACGCGCACCTGCCCCGGACCCGGCTCAGGAATCTCACGCTCGACGAATTCGAAATCTCCCCCCGGTTTGGAAATCTGTGCGGCCTTCATTGGTGCCGCCTGGGGTTTCACCGCGACTCTCAGCGTTGCCATAAATCCTCCTATGAAGTTTTTCGCCGTGGTTAAAAGCACTTACTGCTTATCGCAACAACGATGTTGCCGCGCGTGGTGTGAGAATAATGGCCAGCGGAGCGACATTGTATTCCCCTCCGTTTGCCGATCAATCCACGAATAAGTAACCAAGGGTATAACTCGGAGTGGGGGCTGCACTCCGGAGACGAATGGCGCGGAAGGCTTATTCCGCAGTAATAAGTGTGCTCTCGTCGAATGTTCTTCGTCAACAAGGGCGCTCAGGATTGGCCGACGGACTTCCGCCAAACTGTCGAGATCACCAACGCATTTGGGCTGGGCCCGACTTCAGTGCTGCCGCAAGCTCGCACATCACCCTGCGGGACGGAGGGTGTCTGCACTCGTGGAGGCGCAAGCGAGGCACGAAATCCCGCCTTCCTCTGACTTTTCACCTGTTCAGATTTCGCTTCTCCGTTTATTCTGTCTGATCGTTTGACAATGTCTCATCGTATGTCTGCGAATTTGACGCATGAAATTCCTGAAACGCTGGAAGACCCGGATCCTGCTGTTCTTCGCCGTAGTCGGTCCGGGTTTTATCACCGCGAATGTCGACAACGATGCCAACGGCATCTACACCTACTCGGCTGCCGGCGCCCAGTTCGGGCACCATCTCCTGTGGACGTTAATTCCGATCACCCTGGCTCTGATCGTAGTTCAGGAAATCTGTGCCCGCATGGGCGCGGTCACCGGCAAGGGTTTGAGCGACCTGATCCGCGAGGAGTTCGGCTTCCGTATCACATTTTTCATGATGATCGGAATCCTGATCATCAACTTCGGCAACGTAGTCGGTGAGTTTGCCGGAATCGCGGGCAGCCTTGAGCTTTTCGGACTTTCTAAGTACATCACCGTTCCGGTCTGCGCCGTAATCGTCTGGCTGATCCCGGTCAAGGGACATTACAAGAGCGTGGAAAAAGTTTTTCTGGCCGCATCCTTCTTTTATGTCACCTACATCCTGGCAGGTTTCTTCGCTAAGCCAGCGTGGATCGATGCCTTAGTGGCAACCGTAAAACCGCCGCCGAAAGCCGTGTTTATGCTGCCTGGATATCTGTACATGACAATTGGCGTTGTCGGAACCACCATCGCCCCCTGGATGCAGTTCTACCTGCAGTCCTCGATCGTAGAAAAGGGAGTAACCAAAAGGCAGTATCGGGCCTCGCAGATTGACGTAATCGCCGGATGCATTTTCACCGACGTAGTGGCCTGGTTCATCATCGTAGCCTGCGCCGCCACTCTCTACGTCCACGGCTATCACAACATCTCAGACGCCAAAGACGCTGCCCAAGCTCTCCGCCCCCTCGCCGGGGATTACGCTTATATCTTATTCGCTATGGGGCTTTTTAATGCTTCGCTGTTTGCGGCTTCGATTTTGCCGCTCTCTACGGCTTACACGGTTTGTGAAGGATTGGGATTTGAATCTGGGGTGGGGAAGAAGTTTGGGGAGGCGCCGGTGTTCTACTGGCTCTATACCATCTTAATCATCGCCGGGGCGGGCGTGATCCTTGTTCCCAACCTGCCGCTGGTAAAGATTTCGATTCTGTCCCAGGTGGTGAATGGAGTGGCTGTGCCGCCTGTGCTCATTTTCATGTTGTTGTTGGTGAACAAGAAAGAGTTGATGGGTGAATACGTCAACTCGCGCGTTTACAACATTACAGCCTGGGCAACAACCGTGATCATGACCGCGCTTAGCATCGCCTGGTTTTGGACCCTGCGAGGCGGGCAGTGAGGCACTGGTACCTGGCGAAATCGGCCTTCGTGGAGTCAAAATAAACTTCGCGGAAGTGTCAACTTTTGCCTACTTTTTCGCCTCTAAGTGTGCAACAATCCGCTGTGGGTGTGGGGTTATGCTTCGTCCAGTTGTCGCGATGGCCGCGGGTTTCGTGTTTTTTTTCGGGACTTTGGCAACTGCGCAAGATGAATCTGCCCACGACTCTGTCGCTTCGCCGACTCCGCCTGCCTCAGTTGTCGCACCTCTTCCCAAAGCGGCCAGAACTTATCACGATGGAAGCCTTCGCGATATCGATGCTATCGGCAACCGCAAGGTGGGCTGCGACCGCGGCTTCGGCAACTGGTATAGCTTGGAAAAGCAGATTGAAATGGGCCGCGGTTATGCCGCGCAGGTTGAGTCGACTACCAAGCTAATTACCGATCCAGTCATCGCGGAGTATGTAAATCGCATTGGTCAAAACCTGGTTAGGAACTCCGACGCGCAAGTCCCGTTCACCATCAAGGTAATTGATACCGACGACATTAATGCTTTCGCTTTGCCCGGAGGTTTTTTCTACGTGGATTCCGGTTTGATCCTGGCTGCGGACAACGAGGCCGAATTGGCGGGCGTGATGTCCCACGAAATCGCGCATGTCGCGGCCTGTCATCTGGCTCGCGAAAACACACGCGGACAATTGATGCAGCTGGCTTCCATCCCGTTGATCTTTGTGGGTGGCGGAATTGGCTACGCCGCGCAGAGCCTAGCGGGATTCGCCATACCCATGGGTTTTTTAAGATTCACTCGCAGCTTCGAGTCCGAGGCTGATTTTCTGGGTGTTGAGTACTTGTACAAGGCGGGTTACGATCCGCAGGCGCTAACTTCGTTTTTCGAGAAGGTCAAAGCGCTGGAGAAGCACAAGCCGGGCACGCTGGCGAAGACTTTCGATACTCATCCTCAAACTCCGGACCGAATTGCGAAGACGCAGGCGGAGATTAATACCTTGCTGCCCTCCGAAGCGGAATATAAGGTCGACACTTCCGAGTTTCAGGATGTAAAGGAGAGGCTCGCGCAACTGCAGAATCGCCATAAGATCGACAGAAGTCACGGCGGAGATGGTCCTACGCTGCGCCGTGCGGCGAGCACTAACCCGAGCGAGACCGGCAATAATGGCGATCCGGATGAGCGGCCCACGCTTAAGCGCCGGGACAGTTCCTCACAGTAGTGGCTGGATTTGTCGTTCTTGACTCGCTTCGCTCGCTCCCCCGGACGAGGCGCCTGGGGCTACGTGATTTGTCGCTAGACGATCTTTCCTTCCGTTAAATCCCGGACCAATGGCAGGTCGGCTTCTAGAAAATCGTATTGGGATAATTCCGAACGCGGGGACCAGCGAATCTCGCGAAAGATTTTGTTCTCAATGTTTCCCTGGTATTCGCGCACGACGAAGAAGCGCAACTCGACCGAGCCTCCGCCGGGATACTCGTGGACGATACGCGACACTTCTTCGTCAATCTTTGCGCCGATCCCGAGCTCCTCGTCCAGTTCGCGGCGAAGTGCGTCGCGTGGCTGTTCGCCTTCCTCAATCTTGCCTCCAGGAAACTCCCACTTCAAGGGCATAGTCTGATGCTTGGTACGCTGGCAGACCAGCACCTTGCCGTCTTTGAAAATCAACGCCGCAACCACTCGCTTCATTGGCAGGCCAACGTTCTAACATTCTCTGTGGAGCGAACTGAGATGTTCACCGAGTTATTAAATTCCTGGAGAGAGGTATCCCGCTAATGCATCTTAGACCCGGAGGTTGTGGAAAATCGTCTGGATGGATGGCGGCGGCCAGAGCGCGCAGACCTTGAATGAGAGTGGGCGCGGGAGTATTCAGGAACTCGTCTCGAATGCAGTAAACCCGATTTTCTTTTGCCGCGTGCATGTCTTCCCAGCCTCGATCGCGAATGATTTTCTCCAGAGGAACCCTGTCGCCTGCGCCGCACCAAGCGGCGACGATGACATCAGGATCCTCGGACAGAACGGCTTCTGCCGATGTTTGTTTTCCTGGAGTGCCTACAAATTCACCGCCGGCTGCCGCGACCAGTTCGGCTACCCAACTTTGCGAAGAGATCAAAGGCTTGCCCCATTCCTCGCAGAATACGCGAGGAGGCTTCGGGCCATTGGTTTGGCGACGAACGGTTTCGATTTCCCGCTGCATTTCGCCGATCACTTGCTCGCCTTGATCGAGCGCGCCCACGACTCCCGCGATGGTCGCAATGTCTGTGTAGATGTCGGCAAGCGTCTTCGGAGCGAGTCCCAGAAAGCGCGCCCCTGCTTTCAGGATTTCCGTTACTGCTTTTTCCTGGTACGGAACCGCGGCGATCACCAGGTCAGGACGGGCGGCGACGATCTGGTTGGTGCTTGCAGTCCAGGAGTCAGCCACGATGGTCGCTCCGCCATTGCCAATCTCGGGACAAACGTCCGCGCAATATTTCGTGCAGGCGACAATGCGATCGAGTTTGCCGATGGCGGCAAGGATCACGGTTGCGCTTGGCTGCAACGATACAATTCGTTGCGGAGTGTGATCGAAAGGCAAGATAAAGCAATCTTACAAGGATTTGGAATCGCTGTGCTATTAAGAAAACGTTGCAAGCAACGATTCTACGATTGTAGAGACGTAGCTTGCGACGTCTCGGTACTGGCACGGTAGAATTCTCTAGATGTATTCTCCGCAGCTTCTCGATCACTTCGAGCATCCGCGCAATCCGGGCGAAGTTGCTAATGCTGACGCAACCGTGCAACTAGAAAATCCAGCTTGCGGCGACATTTTGAAGTTGAGCCTGAAGATTGCTAACGGCCGTATCGCCGAAATCCGTTTTCTCGCCAAAGGATGCGTTCCCGCCATGGCTTGCGGTTCGGTGCTCACCGAGCTGGTGAAGGGAAAAAGCGTGGAAGCAGCTGGCAAATTGCGAAGGGAAGAACTTGTTGAGGCCATCGGCGGCCTGCCCGACGCTTCTACGCACGCCAGCTATCTCGCGATGGATGCATTCGCCGCGGCTTTGAAACAGATTAAAATTTAGCCACGGATTTCACGGATCAGCGCAATTGTTCTTGGCCTTCTCTAGGGCCGGTAGATCGTCCAACCGCGTTCGCGGGCCATCTCCTCGAGATCGGGATTTGGATTCACTGCAAATCCATGCCGTGCGATCGCAAGCATGGCGGCGTCCCATCGCGAGTTACCAAATGCCGCATCGGGATTCTTGCCGATGACCTCACGAATCGCGAGGGGCTTGCCCTCGCCCGACGGGACTCGAATCAACTGATCGGTGACGAGTCCATTTTCAATCTTCACTGTGGCAGCCAGAATCTTGTTCTCATCGATTGCGAAGTGTTTCATTGCGGCCCGAATCACCCAGACATTGGTGGACGACACCGCCCAAACATCGCATCCCGAACCCTGCAGGCGGCGGACCAAGTCTTGCATCTCGGGAAAAATTTGACTAACGAAGTTCTCATCGAAAAACTGTTTGGCAGCCTGGTGCAGTTTGGATTCAGTGAGCCCCCTGTGAATCGTGACCATCTCGCCGCACATGTCGTCTTCGCTGACGTTGCCAGCTTTGTAGTCGGCATAGCGGGCTCGCACCCATTGCTCGACGTCCTCGGGAAGCAGGTTTCGTTTGAGCTCCCAGTCGAAAAAGCGCTCGCCCGCGTCCCCGGCCCAGAGAGTACCGTCGCAATCGAAGGCGGCAAGGTGAGGTTGAAGACTCAGAACCGATTCGACAAACTCAACCGATCTGGCCGTTGTGGTTGGATTCACTCGTGTTGTTCCATTTCTAATTGAATTTTAGTTGTGGGGATGCTGGACCCATGTTTCAGAAACATCTGTTAGATCGAGATCCCTCAGGGGCTAAAGCCCGCAAATATTTTGAGCACTTACGGCACGAGTGAACTCGTGCCCTCCCGCACCGTGCCCTCCCAAACCGTTTATGAAACACGCTCTACTGAGATAATGCCGCATACTCCTCGGGCGTGTCGACATTCAAAGTAACCCGCGGATCATCTACGGCAACATACGAAACGTGCTGCAGGTTCTGGTGCTCAATATCCCGTGCGGTCGCAGTCGGCGGAGCTTTTAAGAAGGCTTCGATCATCTCTCTCGCCAGTAGAAAAGGATGCCCATGCTTTCCGTTGTATTCGGGAACAACTGCCCAGACGTTACTTGCAGCCTCGCTGAATGCTGAGCATAGAGCCCCCAAGGTCGCGGCCTTGGCTGCGGGCCGATCGACCAAGGTGACCATGGCGGCGTCGCGGCCATGGCTCAGAACCTCGTGCAAACCTACTTGAAGGGAACTGAACTGCCCTCGCTCGGGCGCGGGATTTCGCACCAGCGACGCGCCATTGGCATATATCACCGGCGTCAGATTGTTTTCGTTCTTGCCAACCACCACAATTACGGTCTCGCTAAAAGGCTGGAGAGCTTGGATGGCGGCGGAAAGAAAAGTCTGGCCGGTGGGCGGTGAGCCAGCGGCACCCGGTGGCCAGGGGAGTAGCGCTTTGTCGGTCCCCATGCGCGTGGACTCGCCTGCGGCAAGGATCACTGCGTAAAGGCCAGGCGAGCGTGTCATGAGGCGAAGATAGCAGAAGGGAAGGGATTTGCGATCGTCAATTTCCGATTGAAGCAGGAGTAATCAACGATGGCTTTCCTCCTTGTGCCCCTCGCTTGCGACTTCGTCCGTATCAACTGCATGGCCGCGGCTTTTGAACCAACTCATGTGTGGCAAGGCTCGTTCGGCGTGACGGCGGACGGCGATCAGTTCAGCCGTAATGGCTACGGCAATCTCTTCTGGGGTAATGGCTCCGATGTCCAAGCCAACGGGGGCGTGCACGCGGTCGAATCGATCCGCTGCAATCCCTTCTTTGGTAAGCTCACGGAAGATGGTAATCGTTTTGCGCCTGGAACCAATCATGCCAATATATTTCGCCCTGGTTTGCACTGCCCAACGCAGGACGCGCATATCATCGCGGTGCCCGCGTGTGACGATCACGATGTACGACGATTCATTCGGCATAAGCCGCGCCATGGCTTGCTCAAAATCCTCTGCGATCACTTCCTTGGCTTCGGGGAATCGCTCCCGACTGGCATAGGTATCGCGATCGTCGATCACGCTAACGTCAAACCCGGCGTTCTTGGCAGTCTTGTAAAGGTTTACGGAAATGTGACCTGCACCGAAAATATAAAGCGATGCTGGAGGTAATACCGGCTCGATGAAAATGTCGAGCGTGCCGCCGCAGACCAAACCGGTGTCGTACTTGGGATCCTGATTGAGATTGAAGGTGAGGCTGCGAGGCTTTTCGGACTCCATCACTTGGCGAGCAGCTTGCCAGACTTCGGCTTCGACGCAGCCGCCGCCTATGGTGCCGGCGATTGAGCCGTCGTCCCGCACCAGCATCTTCGCGGTCTCGAACGAAGGAATGGAGCCGCGCACGTTGACAATAGTCGCCACTGCGCCCCGCCGGCCCTCCTGGCGCAGTTTGACGATTTCCTCGTAGATGTCCATCTGGATTGATTATTCGTGGGTGACTGGAACAAGTCAATGGCAGGCAGAGATGGGAATCGCATTACGCATTTGTGTTAGTGTCTAATTTCTCGGGAGACTGGTCATGAAAGCTGTTCGCATACACGAATTCGGTGGTCCGGAAGTTCTCCGCTACGAAGATATCCCCGACCCGCAGCCCCGGAAGGATCAGGTGTTGATTCGGGTCAAAGCTTGCGCCATGAATCATTTGGATATCTGGGTGCGCAAGGGACTACCCGGCGTAAACCTGCCGCACATTCTGGGCAGCGACATTGCGGGCGAGATCGTCGCTCTCGGCGAATATGTTGCCGGATTTAAACCTGGACAGCGTGTGGTTTTGGCGCCCATGCACTTCTGTAGTCACTGCGCAAAGTGCGTGGCAGGAATTCAGAATCAGTGCCGCGAGTTCACTGCCCTAGGTAACGGAGTCGACGGCGGATACTGCGAATTGATTGCCGTCCCCGCGGTGAATGTGATTCCGATTCCTGATAGTTTGGATTTCGCTCAAGCCGCGAGCGTTCCTTTGGTATTTCTCACGGCTTGGCACATGCTGGTTGGCAGGGCGGGCCTTCGCCTGGGTCAGACTGTTCTCGTCCTCGGCGCCGGCTCGGGCGTCGGCATTGCTGCCATTCAGATTGCCAAGCTGTTTCATGCGCGCGTGATTACTACTGCGGGAGATGAAAAAAAGCTGGAAAAGGGGCGGGCGCTGGGCGCGGATTATGGCATCAATCACTATCAGCAGAAGATCTCGCAGGAAGTGCGGAAGATCACCGACAAAGAAGGCGTGGACATTGTGGTCGAGCACGTCGGTACCGCGACTTGGGATGAGAGCATGAAATCGCTAAAGCCGGGAGGAACGATTGTTACCTGCGGTGCGACCACCGGGCACAATGCTGCATTCGATCTGCGCTTTCTGTTTTCGCGCCAGCTCAATTTCCTGGGGTCGTACATGGGCACGATGGGTGAGCTGTACGACGTGCTGAGCCATGTGTTTGCTGGACGCGTGAAACCGGTTGTGGACCGCACGTTCCCCCTGAAAGATGCTCGCGCAGCCCACGAGTACATGGGAGCCAGTCAGATGTTCGGCAAAGTAGTGTTGGTTCCCTGAGCACTGTTTATCTCTTGCCTTTCGAAGCGCGGCGCGGCTTGGGACTGGTTTTGCGCTTCGCTAGTCCTTTTTTCGGTGGCGCAGGCAGCGTGCGGGACGCGGCTCCGCTTGGATCGGACGTAATCGTACCGCTCTTGAGATCGACTGTGACTGAATCTCGCTGCATGACCTGTTTCTGGACGGCGGTCTTGAACATGATGGTCAGGGTTTTCGCGTCGCAGGTGATCGACAGATAGCCAAATTCGACAATGGGATTGATGACCAGCGTATAGTTGCCCACTTTGACTGGCGCGTTCGGCAAACCACCAAGCGGAGGCGTTGCCGCATAACCGCCCGACCCTGCTACCACATAGGGAGTTTCCTTTCCCTGGATTACCCGGGTGAATCGCTGATACAGATGGGCGTGCCCGGAAAGCACGGCGTCTGGCCACAGGTCAGCCGCTTTGCAGCAGGCGTCGATGTCCGCCAATTCTCCGCTCGACCCACCATGTCGGGCGTCGGCCGATAGTGGCGGATGATGAAGCGCAATCAGGACCGCGCGCTTGCCGGCGTCGCGATCCGGCTTCAATCGCTTGAGTTCGTTCTGCAGAAAAGTCAGTTGATCGTCCACCAGCGGGAAATGGCCCTTCTGCGATGAAATGACGCCAGCTCCGCTATCCAGCACGTTGCTGTACAGCCCGATGATCGAGACGAATGGAGCATCCAGGGTGAAGTAAACGCCGGGCTGAGTCATGACGCTGCGCACCAGACCTCCAGCATCAGGTGAAGGACCGGCCTCGGCGGCGCAGAAATTAGTCAGGAATGCAGTCAGCGTTGGTACCTGCGGGGCACTGGATGCCGAGCCGAAAACCATCCCGTCGTGGTTCCCGGGGATTGCGAAAATCGGCCGGTCGTATTCGCGGAAGGGCTCATAAAATTGGTCGTAATAATATTGCCCTTCGCCGAAGTTGTAAATTAGGTCTCCCAGGTTGAAAAAAAACGCCGGGCCGTTCAATCCTTGTGACTGCACTTCTGCCGCCATCGCGTCGGCCACTCCCGCTTCGTGCGCGATCGCCGTGGCTGCGGTCTGTGACCGGGTTACCTTGGCTGCTCCGGTATCGCCGACCGCATGGAAGGTGATTTTGCCGGCCTGATCGATGGCGCTCGCAATATCTGTAGGGAGATAGTCCGCCAGATTAAGGTAAGGCAGGACGTTCGGCCGCGGTGGCGGGATGGGCTGAACCTGATTCTTGTGCAGCAGATAATACGGCGAGTTGTAGTAAGCCGCACTGTTGTTGTCCTGCCGGAAAGAGGTTTCGTCGGGGCTGGGCTTGGGGTCTGCGTAGAGCCGTCCGTTAGGACCCGTCATTCTTTGCACTGGCATTTCGCACCTCCATGGAAGGTCTGGTTTAGGGTTGGTGATCGTATCCTCAGTTGAATAGTGAGCACCGCCGGATAAGTGTTTCAGAACGTGCCTGGGGCCCGAAATCAAGAAGGGAAGACGCGTTCAAGCTTAGCCGAAGTCTCTTCGATGTCAAGCGCTTTTGTGCAGCGCGCCCGTAGGGGCGGACGCCCTCGTCCGCCCAGTGGCGCGGGGCTCCGCATCTTCGGCAGGATGCACGTTAATGAACGGGATCAGGGTCGCGTTCGACAAAACCTAATTGGAACTTGTCGGCAAAGATTGAATGTAGGAGACCAGTTGCCATCGCTGTTCTTGTGACAACTTCTTAAAGGCTGGCATCCCATGCCAGTGATTGCCGTTAGCGATGAGCCACTCCAGTTCGCCCGGGCTGGCAGAATGGACATTTTTTGTTTGCAGTGAAGGGTGGTGCCCTTTGCCTTCTCCGTTGACGCCATGGCATTTGGCGCATTTTGCTGCATAGATTTCTCTGCCCGCAGCTACGGATTCCGGACTAGAGGCAATCGGATTCTGGCGGGTACGAGCGCTCTCTGGCACCTTCTTCTGCCAATCGCTCACGGCAAGGACAGTCGAAGTAAGAAGGGAAGCAATGATCATGGTTCGGAAGAGTCTCATGGTTCTGCCGTCTTGGTCTGAATTTTCTTCCTCGATGATATCGAAAAAGACTTGTGCCGGAACCAGAACGGCCGGGGATGAACGAATTGTCATTCATCCGAGACGAAGTGGTAATGTTCTGCCCATAGTCTGTTGGAGTTAAGTTCCGAAGGGTCAACCAATGCCAATTGAAGTCGTGTCCGCAAGCGCCCTGTACAGTGATCACGTAAATCCACAATGGGTGAAGCTGCTCGATGTGTTAGGGATGAACGTCCGATACACACGATGTTCCGGTGCCGAGCTTTTCACGGAAGACGGAAATTGCGTTCTGGATTTCCTTTCAGGATATTGCGTACACAACGTCGGGCACAACCATCCTTCGGTGGTTGCGGCTTTGAAAGAAGAGTTGGATCGTTCTGGTCCTGCCATGCTGCAGAGCCACGTTCCCGAAGCAGCAGGCGACTTGGCGTCCAAGCTCTGCAAATTGACCGGCGGGCGGCTGTCGAAGGTTTTTTTTGCGAGTTCTGGAAGTGAAGGCGTGGAGAGCGCCATCAAGTTTGCACGCGCCCATACAGGACGAACCGGTCTGCTATACACGGAGGGGGCATTCCACGGATTGACATGCGGGGCTCTGTCGCTCATGGGAAATTCATTTTGGCGCGAAGGGTTCGGGCCGATGTTACCCGGAGCGGAACAGATTCCGTTCGAGAATGCTGAGTCGCTGGACGCGAAACTCAAGACCCGGCAATTCGCGGCGTTCATCGTGGAACCGGTACAGGCGGAGGGTGGAATCCGAATTCCGCAGCGCGAATATCTGCAAGCTGCGCAGGAACTCTGCAGAAAATACGGAACTTTGTTTGTGCTCGATGAAGTGCAGACGGGGATGTTCCGCACAGGAGCGTTCCTGGCGGCGCATCATTATGACCTTGCCCCGGACATCGTTGTGCTGGCGAAAGCTTTGAGCGGTGGCCTCATTCCTGTTGGCGCTGTGCTGATGTCCGACGAGGTCTACAAATCGGTTTACAGCTCGCTGAAACGGGCCATCGTCCATACATCGACTTATAGCGAGAATGCGCTTGCCATGCGGGCGGGTTTGGCGACGCTTGAGGTATTGGAAACAGAATGTCTGGGCAGGCGTGCGATTCTAATGGGAGACGAGCTTCGCCGCCAGTTGCGTGAAACCCTTTCCGGGTACGAGATGGTAAAAGAGATTCGTGGAATCGGCCTGCTATCCGGCATCGAATTCCAGCCGCCTTCGAAAATCAGCCTCCGCGTTCCCTTCGAGGCTTTCCAGCGAATCCACCCAGGGCTGTTCGGCCAGATGGTCGTTATGCGGATGTTCAGAGACGAAAGAATATTGACCCAGATTTGTGGCAACAACTTCATGGTCCTCAAAGCCGCTCCGCCGCTGATTGTCGAAGAAACTCAGATCGACCAATTTGTCGGAGCCATGGGGCGGGTAGTCGAGCTAATCCATTCATCTTCAACGTTTTGGGCCGACGCGCTGGACTTGGCCCGACGGGCACTCAACATCTGAGGGATTGCATGCATCTTACTTCGGAGAATACATTTTTTGGGAGGTCCGAAGGCATGCGGTTGCTATTGGTGGAGGATGACCTCCACATCCAGCAATTTCTAAGGCGCGCATTGGTGGAGGCTGGATATCAGGTGGATGTCGCGGTCAACGCTAAGGCCGCGGAGGCCTTGGCGCTTGAGGGCGTTCACGACGCATTCATCATTGATCTGGGCCTTCCGGACATGGATGGTCTAGATCTGATTGCGCGTTGCCGGGCGCAGGGCAGTTCCGCGCCAGTCCTTATTCTGTCGGCGCGACGCTCGGTTGATGAGCGCGTGCGTGGGCTAGAACACGGCGGCGATGATTATCTGACGAAACCATTTGCCCTTCCGGAATTGTTGGCTCGATTGAGAAATCTGTTGCGGCGCTCCGCTCCTCAGACCGAATCTACACGTCTGCAGGCAGCCGATTTACAACTCGACCTGATCCGGCGCGAGGCAAGGCGCGGCAACGAATTGCTGCAATTAACTCCTCAGGAGTTCTCCTTGCTCGAGTATCTGTGCCGGAATATGGGACGCGTGGTGACTCGCACGATGATTCTTGATCACGTGTGGCGAATGAGAATTGATCCGGCGACGAATGTCGTGGATGTCCACATTTACCGTCTGCGTAGCAAAGTGGATCATGCCGCGGCAAGGCCCTTGATTCATACCATTCGCGGAGTAGGGTACGTCCTGAAAAATGCCTAAGCGACTTCGCACCACGGCGGCATGGCGAATTTCCATCTGGACGGCAACGGCATTCGCCATCGGAACAGCCATCGCATTCTCCATCGTTTATCTGCTGGTGGCAAAGAGCGTCCGGCAACGAAGTGACGCATGGTTGATTGGCGAGGCGGATACGCTGGCGCAGGTGGCGGAAGATACGCCGCGAGACAGCCTCTACGAGAGAATCGTAGAAGAAGTTGCGGAGCTCGCAACTCAGGAGATTCCGGAAGAGCCCGGTACCCACGGAAGGCGTGAAAATTCCGTTTTTTTCCTCGAGACCGACCCCAAAACGCACGAGACTCCATTATGGGTCGGCCCCAATGCCAAAGAGGCTTTTCTTCAGGCGATTCAAACGGCGAACCTGGCCTCTGGGGAACCACAATCGATTCGCATTCAGGGATGGAAGCAACCCTTTCGTGTGGTGGCCCGCGTCCATAACGATGGCTCCGCGGTATATCTCGGGCTTTCTGATCGTGGCGCGCGCCACCTGCTGCATAACCTCACTCGCAGCTTTCTGGCGGTATGGAGCGGGATGTTCGTGCTGGGCTGCGTGATTTCTTATTTCAGTGCACGCCGAACACTGCTCAGAGTGGAGCGCATAACAGAGGCCGTTGCGCGCATCGGAAGCGAGAACTTGAAAGAACGCTTGCCGGAGTCGAAGAACCCCGACGAAATTGCGCGTCTCTCGGAGACATTCAACCACATGCTTGACCGCATTCAAGCATCGGTGAGCCAGTTGCGCGCAGTCACGGATGCGGTAGCCCACGATCTCAAGAGCCCAGTCACCTCGATTCGCGGAACGCTTGAGTCCGCCTTGTGCCAAGGGACAAACGATAGATTGCAAGACTCTGTGGGAGAGGCGATTGAAGGTTTGGACCGGCTGCTTCAGCGCTTGAACATAACACTCGACTTGGCAGAGGCAGAGGCGGGGGCTTTGCACCTTGATCGCAAGGCCTTGGATTTATCTGAGGTGGCGAAGCAGTTGGCAGAAATATACCGCCCGGCGATGGCGGAGAAAAATCAACGACTTGTTCTCGATCTGGAGTCGAAGGTGGTGATCGACGCGGACGCCTCTCTGATGGAGCGCGTTGTCAGCAATCTGCTGGAAAATGAGCTTATGCATTTGCCAGACGACTGCGAAATCCTGATCCGGCTGCGAACCGAGCAGGGAGCGGCTGAATTTACCATCCAGGATAACGGCCCTGGATTCCCGCTAGAAATTCGTGAGCGAGCCTTCGAGCGCTTCGTAAAAGGGAAGCAATCTCCCGGACACGGCTTAGGGCTTGCCTTTGTGGATGCCGTGGTGCAGGTTCATGGCGGATCGGTGAAGATCGGCCTCGCGCCCTCTGGCGGGGCGCTGATTACGATGTCTCTTCCGATAGGAGTCTTTCAGCCTGCGTAATGCAAATGTTCAGCGGATGTCCGCAGATTGCGCACCCTGCGATAGATGTCCACTCGCAGCAATATCCAACTCGACTTTGTCGCTTACCCGCAGAACAAAAGTGCTGGGATTCTTCATGCCCCATTTCACATAAGGAATCACAACCTGAGTTTTGAAACTCGCCGAGTTGCCACTGATTTGCAGCGGTATGGCAAGCGTAATGGGATGATTGTTGCCGTGAACGCGAAAAGTACCGTCAACTTGAATCTGGGAATCGCCCTGCGGTGAAAAAGATCCAGACATTTTTGTTGGGGTGAAGGTGGCATCGGGGTATTGTTCGCTCTGCAGGATTTCCTTGTGCATCTTCCGGTCGCGCGACCCGTTGCCGCTCTGGCCGCTCTTGACGTCCACAATGACCAAGCCCGAGGCAGAGCCGCTCGAAGGATTGAAGTGAATCAGCCCGCTCTTCAATGCAAAAGTTCCATGCACAGTGTGAAGCACGTCGGAGAGCGTAAATTCGACCTTGGTATTCGCGGGATCCAGTTCGAGCGTCATCTCCTGCGCCCACAGGGACGAACACCCCGCGACACAAAGAACGGCGAGGGGAACCAATAAAAAGATTCGACGTCTAAGCTTCATGACTTGGAGCCTATCCAGTGTTGCAAAATATACTGACATTCAATTTTAATCTGTCATTTCGAGGGCAGCAGGATTATCCACGAACGCTGAAGATCGCTTTCCCTGGCCAAACACCAGGTTCCTCGACTTCGCTCGGAATGACAAAGGGTCGGTGGTTCTTCTTGTGTAAAAACCCTCACAACAATCTCATGCGCGCAGAACGTGCCAGCCAAACGAAAGAGTTTCCTCTATGCCGATGCGAAATAGCGGCAATTCACCGGTGTGAACGGCGAGCATACGCGTAAACAGATTTGGACTTGCTGCCAAAGCACGTAGGCTGCGAGCACGAAGCCAGTGACTGCGGTCCATGAGCAACATCAGATTCGCCATCATGCGAGGAAGACGTTCGATCCGGCGGTGTGCGTGTTGGTATTGAGCGAGGTCATCGTTCACAAAAGCCTCAGCTAACGCATGCGCCTGCTGGAAAGCCATCGAAAGGCCGTCTCCCGTAATAGCATCGACTGAGCCTGACGCTTCTCCGACGAGAACCGTAGATCCGCGGTAAACCGATCGTAAAGCCCGTGTAGCGGAGACTGCGCCTTGCTCGCGAGTGATCAGATCAGCGCCCTTCAGCCGAGCATAAAGTTGGGGAAATACGGCGAACGCGTCTTCCAGTCTCAGTTTCGGATTCCGGTTGATGAAAGCGACGCAGACTTCCTCCTCACCGACCGGCGTCACATAGAGTTGTCCGTGCCTGGTCCAATAAACTTCGACAAAGTCCGACCATGGCACAACGCGATAATGACGGCGAAAGCCGAAGCGCGTAGATGGCGATGAGCGAACGGACTCTAGTCCCGACCAGCAACGGACTCGGGAATTCTGGCCGTCGGCGCCAACCACCCAGCGGCAACGAACATTGACCCCGTTTATCGCGATACCGTTCGGCGTTAAGCCAGTGACGTGGGCCCCCCAATGCATGTTGACGCCGGCTTCGGCAGCCTTATCAATGAGAATTTCATGTAGTTTCGTGCGGCGCAGACCGAGTCCAGGACCCTGTGCGAAGCTGGCTTGCACCGCGGATTCATCATCCAAGAAACGAATGCCTTGAAACGGCGCTGCCGCATTCAGGGGAATGTTTACGCCCAAATTTCTTAACGCTGCCAGCCCATCGGGCATGATCCCTTCACCGCAGGCTTTATCGATCGGAGGTCGAGCGATGTCAGCAACCGTGACAGAAAATCCCCGATGGCGTGCCGCAATAGCGACAGCCAGACCGGAGGGACCTCCGCCAACGACAAATACGTCCGTTTCAACTGCAATTCCTGTCATTTTGTGCTCTACCACTCGAGAAGAACTAGTTCGGAACAGAATCCAGGGCCCATGGCCGCAAGAATGCTGAGGGTGCCAGGCTCGGGGCGGCGCTGATTCATGAAGTCTTGTAACACTAGAAGCACAGAAGCAGAAGAAAGGTTGCCCACCTTTGCTAAAGACTCCCACGAAGCGTCGAGCGCCTTTGGTGGCAGTTCAAGCGCTTGCTCACACGCTTCAAGAACTTTGGGGCCGCCCGTGTGCATTACCCAAGCGCCGATGTCTTTGCGTTCCAAATTGTGGTCGCCAAGGAATTGATCAATGTCGCTCGCCAGATGCTGATGGACCATGTCGGGCACGCTGCGGGAAAGAACGATGCGAAAACCCTTCTCGGAAATTTCCCAGCCCATCACATCCTCGGTGTCAGGATAAAAAACCGATCGCGTGGCGAGAACCCGAGGACCGTAATCAACCTTGTCGCGGCCTCCCAGGATAACGGCAGCGGCGCCATCGCCGAATAGCCCGGTGGAAATAAGATTCGCAATTGAGAGATCGTCTTCCCGCCACGTAAGAGAGCACAGTTCGACCGAGAGCAGGGCTGCAGCCTGGTCAGGAAAGGCGTGCACATAATCCGTGGCACGCGCAATGCCTGCAGCCCCCGCCACACATCCTAGCCCGAAGATTGGAACGCGTTTGATATTAGGAGAGAGCCCCATGCGATTGATCAAACGTCCTTCGATCGAAGGACTGGCGACCCCAGTCACCGAAACAAAAAAAATCGCTCCGAGGTCGGAGGTTGCAAGCCCAGCATGGGTGAGGGCACGGCAGAGAGCTTGCTCGCCGAGTTCCTGAGCGGCCTGGATCCAGGCATCGTTGGCTTCACCCCAGGTCGAAAGATCTTCGTAGGCTGCGATGGGAAGCGCAAGATACCTTCCTTGAACTCCAACGTTCGAGTGAAGGCGATCCAGAATCTGAGGTCTTTCCAATTTGTCAGACCAGCGTCTCTTCAGAGCTTCACGAATGACGTCCTGGCTGTAGTAATTCTTTGGAAATGCGCTTGCCACTCCGCAAATTCTCATCCTTAATTGAATGCCCTCCGCCGAAGATGCACCTGGAAGCAGGCGACCTTCTTTAACCATACGCCGGTGCTCTAACCTTCGAATTGCTGCCAAATGACAATTCATTCATGCACACCGCGGATAGTGTCCCTGAAACATTCACGTGAAGGAAGCCCTCAAGAGGAACGGTATATTCACGCTATCTCGGAAGGTACGATGGCGGGAGTCAGCCATCGACTGCCTGCGATGAATAGGCAGCGAGCAAGGAATTATTTACGCTTGTCTGGTACTTGGCGCTGAATTGAGCGTGCAGTCAGGAGAAGCAGTAAGCCTTGAAAGATGGAGCCGACGACCAGAGTTGAACTGGTGACCTGCCGATTACGAATCGGCTGCTCTACCAACTGAGCTACGTCGGCCTTTTGCAGTGTTTATGCGGGTTTCAGTGCTTTTTGCTTTTCCTGCTGGCCCTTATCTGGCCCTTATTCACTAGCGCGGTTTCCAGTTTTCGCATGGCCGCAGCGCCCGCTTTCCGTGATTTTAACACTATGTAATGTTTCTGCGTGGTTGAAACATTCGAGTGGCGAAGAATCGTTTGAATGACCTTATCCGCCGCGCCGAGTTCGTGCAGGTTTGTGGCTAGGCCACGGCGAAATGCGTGCCAGCCATGCCAGCGGTCACCAAGCACGGGCCGGATTTCACGGCGGCACAGGTTGTCTAAATGCAGGGCGAACCCTTTCTTCTCGCCCGCGAATATCCAAGCAGCGCCGTTGGCCGTGGTCTTGTGCTGGTCAAGCAGCTTGCGCAGCGGCGCGACAACCGGCACAGCGTTTTTGCTTTCAGGCGTTTTCGTTTCGCCTATATGCGTGCGCCAAATTGACCGCCGCACGTGCAGGGAATCACCCGTGTAATCTTCCCATTTCAAGCCCCGGATTTCGCTCTCGCGCAGCCCGGCGAACGCGGCCACACCGACCACAGTGCGGGCCGGTTCGGCAAGGTTCTTGAGCATCCAGAGCACTTCGTCAAACGTGTAGGCATACTGCTGCGGGTCGTTGCGGGTTCCTTCCGCCTTCGATTCGCGAACGGGGTTCGCGCCGTGAACGAATCCCAACCGGATTGCATAGCTGAAAATTGCGGACATTGTGGTTTTAATCCGCAGCACACTTTGATGGGTCAAGGGCGTGGCGTCCAGAACTTCCTGCGCATGGCGGGTTGTAAATTCCCGCAGCCGAATGAACCCCACGCGGTTGCGCACGTGGTTGGCGTGCGCCTCCTTATAGAATTTGTGCGTTGATGGTTTCCGCTTGGCTTTAATGAATGGCAAGAAGTATCGTTCAGTGAACTCCGAAACTGTTAGGCTGCCCTCGGGCTGCGCGGCGCTGCGCCGAACCGGCACGAGGATGTCATCGGCCAAGGGCCAGCAATCTTTTGCGGTTCTATATTCGTCGCTTACACGCGCCAGTGTTCGCGTAATCTGCCTGCGTACCGGCGTTCCTTCCGGGCCAATTTCGGTGGCATAGTAGCGCAGTTGCCATGAACCATGGCGCTTTCGGATGTTCCCGTGTTTCACGTTCCTTATTATATGCAGCCCACTTGCGCCTGTAGAGGCCAAAAGAAATGCGTTGAATCCGGGCAAGCGGTCCTGCTATGATTAACCCATGCCGGGCGCAAGGCTGCGTCCGCTAGGTGAAACCCGCCCCACCCGTGGGTTGCAACAAGCCTATTCGCGAACAGGATGCGTCATTCCGGGCCGTAGTCAACCGGCCAGCCGAAGGGCCAGAACCTAGCCAATCCAAAATTCAGGAACCCACATGGCTAGGGAGAAATCTGTTTCCGTTCCGCCCACTGCTGAAATTCTGAAACCCGAAGAAGTAGCTGCGTTGCTGCGTACGTCCGTCGGTTGGATTTACGAAAAGTGCAGAACCCGCCAGCGCGACCCACTGCCCTGCCTGCGCCTTGGGCGATACATCCGATTTGAAAAGCAAACTGTCCTTGCTTGGGCGCGGAACCACGGCAACGGCGCATCACAGAGGATTTCCAAGGCGGCTGCCCGTGGATAGACCAAGCACCGGAGATATTGGAGCAGCAAGTGAACTGCTTGTCGCCGCTGATTTGATGGCCAAAGGGTTTCGTGTATTCCGAAACCTATCTCCTAACGGCCCGGTGGATTTGCTTGCTAACTGTGGAAGCGGTCGCATTTTTCGGATTCAGGTAAAAACTGCCGACACGGCCTGCAAGAACTTCGACGAAAAAATAAAGAACGATGTGCTTGCGCAAGTAATTGATGGTCGCGTTCGATACCTGATGCTGAATCAGAACATTCCTGTGACATTGTTCGGCGGTGTTGAACAATCCGCCCGCGCTTATCAACCCGGCGCTGCCCGCCCAAGATGTGCCGGTCGTTCCGCGTGGGGTTTTGGTACACGCCCATGTCAACGTTTTGCTGATATGCCCGGTGGTCTGTGCTGGCAGCACCAAGCTTGCAGCGTGGCCGACAGTTTAGGCGGGCGTCTGGCGCGGGATTCGTAACAGCTATCTGGTACTTCAGTGGGTTTCAGGCACACACTTTACAACGTACCTGCACCGGTGGGCTGTTCGCAAACTTTCCAAAGGTGAATTACAAATCGTGGAGGCGCACACGTTATAACGTGCCAACCTTTCTTCGCCGGAAGGTAATGGGAACAAGGGAAAATGAAACGCTGTCCAAAAACATTTCTAGACATTCCGTGCGCGGCGAACGCACAGAATCACGCAGGCGTTGCGTGCTTTTTCCTGCCCGGCTCCACACGGGGCCGGGTTCCCATTCCAAAGGAAAGATGAGCAAAAATCCTTACGGCCTAAACGCCGAACAAATTTGCGTCCTTGTGAAGGCGGATAAGCAGGCTGAAGTTCTGGCAGCGTTGCAGCCTGCCGAACCAGACGACGATTCGCCTTATTACTGCACCGCAGGTTGGCACTTCGCCCGGTTCCAAGGTGCAGGGGCCGCATACGCCGAACGGATATACAACCATGGTCTGCTCGTGGCATGGAAGACAAAACGCTACCGTCCTTCGCTTGAAAACTTGGCAAAATATTTTAATGCAAACGTTAAGTCGATTCGCTCTGGTGTTCACATGCTGCGCGATACAGGCTTCTTCGAAGAATTGCTTGCGCCGCCTAACAGCCCTGTCGTGTACAAACCCATTCAGCACACGCGCACAAATCCTGAATGGCAGCAACGTCACCCCGGCCAATGCTGTACCCGAATAGAAATGCCGTACGAAAATGACCCGCTTGCTGTGCAGTTGAATGCACTCACCGACGGAAAGGTTCAGTGGTACACGAACATGCTGAAGGCGCTGCGCAATGTGGAACCGAACGACGAACGAATTCTAGAACTGTGCGCAGGATTCTGGCAGAACATTGACACAGGTCCAGCCGGTCAGATTCGCAGCCATAAGGGTTATTTTGGCCGGTTCTACAAATACATGAAAGAAGTGAAAGAACTTGGCGAAAACTACTAGTGCGCCCTCCCTGTGCGCGGAGGCCTACCCCTCCGCCACGGCGGAGGGTAAACACGTTGGACCCCTCCGCCGTGGTTCCCTGAACCCCTCCCTGTGCGCGGAGCCAAGCAGTCTGATACGCAGTATCAGAAGATGTTTAGAAAAGAAAACAAGCGAACGATACCGGGCTTCGCTCCGTTCACATGGGCGGCGCTGTCGCGCCTTGGGCGCTTCGCTTTCTTCTCGGTGAATCTCTTAAGGGTTAGCACCCTTAAGAATCCGCTCACGCTGCCGCGTGGGGCAGAACCAACAGCAACAGCAACCCCCATCACACGGCCCGGACATAGCGTTATGGCTGAACAATCCTACTATCAAGAACGCGCAGCAAAAAAGCACCCTGCCGCTACGATTTCCGGTGACGGCCCGCACGGCGTAGTTTTGCCCAACGGGCAGGCAGTGGTTCTGTTTGCCGATTTCTACGACGCTAGAACTGCCGCCGAAGGTTCAGGCGGCCGTCAGTTTTTCATTAATCGGCCTGTTCAGATTTTCGCGGACTTGGGATACCGTGAGAAATCGGCCACGGCATGAACGGGCCGCGTATTCCGATGCTGTTCTTGCCGAACGATTGCACGGACGTGGATTGGTCCCCGCTGCGCGAACAACCCCGGCAGATAGAAACAAAACCTGTCACACGTGCCCGACAAGGCAGCCCACGCAAGCGGGCTAGGGCGCGGACTAATCAACGCGCCCGCCTCCTACCCAAAAAGGAAGGGTGAACACAATGCCAAAGTTCTACACAATGAAGGCCAGCAAACTTCCATCGCGTTCGGAAGTGGGCGATTTATTTTTTACCAGTGATACACGCGAAAGTTTTGTGTGTGTTGGTGACGGGCGGCTGGTCAATCTAAACGGCCTGCTGTCTTGCCAGCCAATCACGGAAATAGGACCACAGGGCGAACGCGGATTAAAAGGCGACGCAGGAGAACGTGGGCCGCAGGGCGTGCCCGGCGTTCAGGGCGAACCCGGCAAGAATGGCAGCGTTGGCCCGGCAGGACGAAACGGCGCGAACGGATTGCCCGGCCAAACGGGAAAGCCCGGCAATGATGGCGCAGTTGGCGCACAAGGTCCAGCCGGTGCGAAAGGCGAATTAGGGCCGCAAGGGCCAAAGGGCGACAAGGGCGAACGTGGTGATGTTCTGATTCCAAATTCCGATGAGCTGAGCGCTGCGGTAATCGCGTATCGGCAGAAGCACGCCCGCGCACACGCAGCCATCTTGGCTGAAATCAGCAAAAGCAGCGGCCTGCGCCCAAGCACCCGCCTGCATGTTCAGCGCGTTCTGAAAAACATACAGAAGGAACTGCAATAAGATGGCCTACCCTTTGTCCGGCGATACCGGCGTCCAAGGAATGGTCGCTTGGGTGACGAACGTACCCGGCCTTGGGATATGGGTTGGTGCTGTGCTGGCGTTTGCCAGTATCTACGGCGATTATCCGGCATACGCAGAAGGGCCGAATCCGCTGCTTTTCACTTTTGAAAGTTCGTCTGAAATCACAGCCGGGCAAGTAACCTTCGATGTGGCAGCAGGAAACTTTGCCAACTACGCCACGAACGTGACGAACGTCTAGAAAGGTAATTCAATGTTCGGAAATGTCATTCAACGTTACACGCCGTTTCTATTCGCCGGGCGATTGCGCCACCGCATAGAAATCATCAACCGCTCCAGCTCCCAAGATTCCACGGGCGGAACGAACATTGATGCCGGTACAACCTTTGCAACAGTGTGGGCCAGCGTGGAACCACTGAACGGAACGGACGCCGCTGCTGCCGGTTCGTTCGTTTCGCAAGTATCCCATCAGGTTGTAGTCCGCTATTTGGCAGGCGTCAATTCTTCGATGGTAGTTTCCTTTGAAGGACGATTCTTTCAAATCGTTTCAGTTCTGAACCCAATCGAACGAAAGAAAATGCTTGTGCTGCTGTGCAAGGAAATCAACGACAGCCTGCAACAATCCACGTAACAGTTTTCTGTAATGGTGCTAGAAGCCTTGCCGAAGCGCAGCCGGGCGCATAGAAATATGAACTCGGCTGCACCCCTAATTGCATGACGAATCTGGACCAACTTGTTGGGTACTATTGGGGCTGTGGTTGCAGAGTGGAAAGAATCGTCAACATCCTGCTGAAACATTGCAACATATCCACCACACCAGAAACCGTTCGCGCAATCGTGCAGCGAATTGAACCATTGCCGAAAGCGGCAAAACCACACCGCAGATTCAAGGGCAGAAGCTACACGCTGGCAGGAACGCGGCGCACTGTAGAAATCAGCAACCGATAACCCTGGTGGAAACATGCAAAACAACCTAGACCTCCAAGCGTTCGATTCCTATGCAAAGTACACGCGCAGTCTTGGACAGGAACCGTTGTCAGAAATTGATTGGTTACAGCAGCGTTGGGGAATTGCAAAAGCACGGCGCGGAACCGCAGCAGATATGCGCAGGCTCCAGCAGCGCCATGACGCCCGCAAACGGCTGGCAGCGCCCGAACCCACAACCCTGCGGAAACAAGCAACCCAACTTGCGCCGCTGCCCCACTGCCCGGCAACCGAACAACCCCGGTAGAAACAACCAACACCAACACCCACCCCAACCACTACACCAGCAGACTAACCAGTAGCAGCCTATCCCGCGCCGCGTGTGACTTGCGCAGCCCATGGGCCAGCGCTGCGCTGCCAGCAGGCAGCGCAGTGCGTGTGCAGCCCGGCCAAAAGTCACGCATTCCGGCCCGCTTTCGCGCTGTTCCTGCACGCTATTGGCAGCAAACTTCATGCTTTCAGCGTTCGGGTACTTGCGAAGCCCATTGGATGACGCCTGTTATCAGAGGGCTAGGGGGAGTGAGTTTTGGTCACCGCTTCCACTGCGAACCGTGCGACGAATTTCACGCGCACGGTCGCCTTAAAGATTATGCGACCTTGCCGCGATTATCAGCGACTTAGCGGGAACATTGGCCGCCATTCAGTTGCCGAATCCGGGCGCAGGCCGCCACATTAGACGCCAGTCTGGAACCCTGAAAACGTACCCGTCACACTAGTGCAGAAACGATAGGGCACTAACGAAAATGCCGACTATCCAGACTACCGAAGCAGCGCGTGCGTTGGGCAGCGTGAAAACGGCACGCAAGGCCGCCAGCAGCCGGGCGAACCTTGCGAAAGCACGCAAGAAAATTGCTGATGCGTTGGCAGCTTTTCGGCAGGACCCGCCGTGGGACGAAAAACGTGAACAGGCAGCCGCAGAAAAAGCAGCGCCGCTGACGTATCGTTCACGCCCGGTTTCTGTGCTGATAAACGTTCCGAAAAAGGGGTGAACAGAAATGAACAACCTTGTATTAAAGAATCTGACGTTGCGCGAAGCCAAGGCATTCGCCAAAGTCTACTCACTGCGCCCGGACGTTCTGCGCTTGAAGGCCGAACTGAAAAAGGCGGGCGTTTCACTGGCGCAGTATCACCGCGCAGAATGCATCAACTTTGGCAGCGCAATACGGAACCGGATTGCGACCCGCTATATGAACGCGGCCTATAAGCTCGCGCTGGCCTGCACAAAGCTGGCAAAGGTCTAACATGCCGCGCCCGACACTTACTGACGACCAGCATTGGCTGAAAAACACGCGCCCAACCCGCGCAGCGAATGGTGGTGAATCCGTGTTCACTGGCGGGAAGCCAAAAATGCCGCAAGGGATGGGTCCTGTTGCCGAAGCGGAATGGAAGCGACTTTCCAAACAGCTAAAGCAGCGCGGAACACTGACGACCGCGGACGCCACAGCAATGGAAGTTCACTGCATAACTTTTGCTCGCTGGAAAGCGGCCTGCGCCGAAGTGGAAAAGTACGGCGAAATGATTGACGAAATTTGCCTCGATAAAAACGGGGAACAGTTCACGCGCCGCGTGGTGAACCCAATGGGCAAGCAAGCGGTCCAGTTGGGCAACAGCGTTCGCGCAATGCTGAAGGAATTTTCAGCAACCCCGGCAAGCCGTGATAAAGCAAAACGTGCGCAGGAGCCGCCGAAGCCGGAACCGCCCAAGCCTGTGGAGCCTGAAACACAGGAACAAGTGATGGAAAGGCTGCTGGACAGAAAGCAGAAACCACTATGAGCAAAACCTTGACGCAATCGGAATACGACAAGGGCGTGGAACGTTTCAAGCAGGCTTGTGTTGCCCGTTTCAACCTTGCTTATCAGTGGCCGCGCCCGGCTGCCGAACGGTTGGCAGCAGTGGACAAAGAATACGACGAAGCGTTTGCGGCAATCAGCGACGGCTTGAATGGCGTTAACGTAGTTCCGGACCCGGTAAAAACCAGCAAATAAGGAAAGGGAAACCATGCACACGATTCTGCTCGTCGCATTTGTGATTGTGGGGGTGGCTGATGGAATTTATCAGGCCGTCCGCATTCACCAACTAACAAACCGCGTGGCCGAACTGGAAAGCCTGCCAACTATCAAAGAAGAACTTAAGCGTGCCAATGCAGACAAACGCTTCGAACGCTATTGGCACGAAAACATCGCAGCCAAACCGCAGCCCTAACAGCCTTTGGTTATTTTGATTGCCGCAACCCGGCAAAGGAGTAAAGCAATGGACATCCGCGTAATTTCAACCGGTCACGAATTCCACCAAGTAGACACGAAGATTGCGCAGCTTCTTTTAGAACTGCTGCCCGCTGCCGTGGAACGTATCAACAGCCAACCGCAGTGCGTGACAGCGCCGCCAGCTTCTGACGGGCCGCGCTTCTACGTTGGCAAACACAAAATAAATGACAAAGTTATGTTGTTCTTTCGGCAGGGCAGCGAGGAACAGTGGTATGACGGCCCGGCAGATTTTGCGCACCATGCGTTCGGTAAGCGGCAGGTTCCTGTTGCTGTGATTGACGAATACAGGCTGGCTCTGAAGCAGGAAATAGAAGCAAACCGTGCCCGGCAGGCGCAGCGCGAAGGCAGGCAATAGCATGGCCGGGCAGGCTGAACGTTTCGAGCGCCGCTTGCAAGACCTGCGCAATTTCCGCGCCGCTGAACGTGAAGCAGTTCGGGAAATGGAACGCGCCTCGAACGGAAGCCACGCTGACTTTTTGATTGCAGAAGCCAACCATAAGTTATGGGTTGACGTTGTGAAAACTGCCGCTGCTGAACTGGCAACGGTTTATTTCGAAGATTGATTCGCCCGGCACACGCGCCCGGCAACTTGAGGACAAATGTATGTCGACACAAACAAAAACAGAACGACGCAGCTTTCAAATGCGGGCCGCAGACAACGATTTCAAACTGGAAGGCTATGCCGCAACGTTCGGCATGGAATCAAATGACCTTGGCGGGTTCAAGGAAATCGTCGCGCCCGGAGCTTTTGCGCGTTCACTGGCAGCCAAGACCGATATTCACGCCACGGTGCAGCACAACTTCGGCGCATTGCTTGGCCGAACCAAGAACGGCAGCCTGTCCCTTGTTGAAGACCAGCGCGGGCTGAAGTTCAGCATTCAGTTGGACAAGAATTCCACGCTGCATAAAGAAGTTTACAACAACGTCCGCAGCGGCCTGCTTGACGAATGCAGCTTCACCTTCTGCGTTGAACCGGAAGGCCAAGTGTGGTCAGCGGATGGGAAAACACGAACCTTGACCGACGTTGATTTGATTGAGGTCGCAATCGTTGCCCTGCCCGCATATCCGGGCACCAGCGCCGACGCCCGTTCAATTGCAGCCACCGCAGACAGCGCCGCGCTGCTTGCCCGCGTGCAGGCTATGCCCGGCGAATGGGCGCGGCAGGAAAGAATTCACCAAGCAAGTATTGCAGTCGCTACCCGGTCAGATACCGACAACAGCGAACCGGAAGGCGAAGAAGATTTCACAGACGAAATGCAGGAAGCCATTGCCGAAAGGTTTGGCAGCACGCGCAGCGGCGCACATCCTGCGCATTATCTCGTTCGATACGACCAGAAGCGCTGCTATACGCGGCATCTGGATTCGGACACGCGCTGCAAAATGTCTTACGAACGCGACGAAGACGGCGCGTATTCGTTCGGGGAATGTGAACCGGACACGGATTACTGCGAACCGGATGACCGCAGCCGGGCGCGGCAGGCAACTGCCCGCGAACTGGTAGCGGATGAAAACTTGCGCATTCGCATGGCGAACGCCGCAGGGCGAACGCGGTAAAAGAGTTTGCCGGGCGAGCTGCGCTTGGTTGTGGTTACTAGCTAGGAGTGACACAACCAACAAAGGCAACTGCGATGACCCCGGCAGAAATATTCAGCAACAGGGAGGGAAGGCAAATGACCACAGTGCAAGGCGAAGAACCAAAACTGACGCACGGGAACACGGTGCCGGGCCGGGTCGATACGACCAGCGGTTGGCAGGGACCAGATACAACCCTTAACGCCGGGCGCACGCTTTCGGGCGACGAATTCAACAAGCTGCGGGCTGATGGCGACGCGGAACGCGCCGCACAAACAGCGCAGCCCACGCAACCGCTGGAAGTTCAGCTTGCGAACGCAGGATTGTCACGGCAGGCGGCGCAGATTATCGCCCGCGAACTGCTGGCGCTGCAAAAGAAAATCGACAGAAACAATCCACCCCACTTGGCGAAAGCTGAACGCAGGGGTTAACAAGACTTTGCTGGCGGAGAGTTCTGAAAGGTACGGCCTAAGGAACCGGCTTTCAAGTGGCTCCGCACGTGCAGGCCGGGGTTATTTCCTTTTCCCCGGCCAACATTCTTTCGCCCGCGCCGTGGAGAACCTGCCCGGCGTGTGGCTGAAAGTCTCAAACAAGATTACGCCCATGTGGCGGCGCAGCAGGCCGGGCCACAGTCCTTAGGGAAGGGCCATTAACCGGCCAAGACATTAGCAACACAAGTGGTGCCGCTGCGCGGCCTTAACAGCATGTCGGGCGCAGAACCTTGCTTCACGCAGGCAGACACTCCGACATAACAACCCGAACACGCTGGCCAGCGGGAAGGGCCGCAAAGACAAAAGTCTGCCAGCGCGTTCGGCCCTTACACGATTTGCCTATATCAACAATGCCTATCCAACCTGTTTCTGCCGTCTATCGTGGCCTCGGGGAATGGGAAACACCCGGCGTCTCTTTTTCTGATTACGAACGCATGGCCGTTCAAACCCGGAAGCAATCCGGGGAACGCAGGCTGCCAACGCCCTCATGGGCGCTGAACTATTCCGAACAGCGCGAACTGCTGGTGTATTTTATGGAACGCCGGGCGCTGAATTTGTGGCACAGAAGCCCGTCCGTCATGAAATGTCTTCCCTTGGACATGCGCCTCGCAATGGCGCAGGCAACGATTGTTGCCCGCTGCTCCAGCTTGGTTGCCCTGATAGATAAATTGTCCGCAGAATACGTCGGCCTGAAAAAGCAGAACCCGAAGGCGCCTCGTGTTCGTCAGTTGGAAACGCTGATAGAAAATTTGGACACCCGTCTGCGATTTGAACGCAAAGACGGTGGATTGGGATGCATCGCTCGCACTATCCACTTATATTATTCCGTTGGGCTTGATTCGGTAGGCGTGGGCGCAGAACTTGGAATTAAACCGCCACAGGTTAGGCGCACAATCTTTATGCTTCATAAAGCATGGGCCACGCTTAATGGTGGAAAAGAGAAGTACCGTGCCGAACTGGCGCAGCGCAAAGCTGAATGGTCACGCACGCCCGTGGGGCCACGGCCCAAGCCCAAGCAGCAACCCGCAGCAGTTGTTTTTTCACGGCATTACAAGTTGGCAAGTAAACACGAACAAATTGTCGAACTATACCGGGCGGGTTGGCGCGTTTCAGCGATTGCCCGCGAGGTTGGAACCGGCAACTGTCCGGGTAAAAAAAGCCCACGCATTGCTGCTGTTGTGTCAGTGTTGAAACATGCAGGCGTTTACCACACCAAACCGCGCTAGACAAAGAATGGGCAACCCTTTTGGGGCTGCCCGTTTCTGCCGCGTGGTCTGGTTTACTTGCTAAGACTAACCTTCTTGGCTGCGTGCTTGTACTTGTAGACGCCAGCCGCGAACAGTGCGCCGCGTACGCGGTTCTGCTTTGTCCGGTCCCCGAACTGTTCCGCAATCTCAGGAACGTTTTTTCCTGCCTTGAACAACCTCGCTGCTTTTGCGCCATTTGCCTGCGCCCAAGTTTTCTTGCCCTGAACCGGCTTGCCGGGTTTTCGCTTCATTTTATGGCCTCCGCCCGGAATGCCGGGTTGAGCGAGACTCTAGGCGACAGGTAGCCCGGTGGCGAGGAAAATCTCGTCCTGCTGGCGGCCATTCCGTTATCTCTGCCTCAGTTACGTTGCCGAACAAAACAAACCGTGTGAGTTACAATCAGGCACACAAAGGGGTGACTACCGCTGAACGAACCGACACTCACTTCGCAGACGCTTGATTTTGTACGCTGCCATTGGGGTGACCTCGCGGGCGTAGCAGGCTTACTTCTCTCAGGCGTGGCGGCCTTGTTTGCCAAGGGAGCGTCAAAGGCTGCTAAGGAAGCACGAAAAGCAGTGCTTTCAAATTCCTTGGCTGAAGAAATCAACAGTGCGCAAAAGCTCGCGGCAGAAGTGGCGAACCTAATTGACCTCGGAGAATATGACCTAGCCCGGCTGCGGAGCAATGATCTTCACGACCGCGCGCTGACAATAATTCATCGTTTTGCTGCGGATACCAGTATCTCTACTGCTTCCAAGAACAATTTCCTTAATGCCAAGTCGCAGTTGGAGGCGCTGCGCGCCATTGCTTCAAGGTTGATTGGGGCTGCTGCCCCGCCGACGCCCCGGCAGATTTCGCAAATGCAAGCCAGTTGCACGAAAATTAGAGACATCTTCGTCGAGGAGCACGCTTCTGCGATGAGGAGAAACGATGAGGCAGATAATGGATGACCCGAAAGCCCTTGCCCTATTTCAGGAGATACTTAGGAAAACCATTGCGAAGAAACTGCCTTGGCAGCCCACGGCAGAGGATGATAAATTCGTGGCCCCTATGTTGGGCAAGTACATGCTCACACTGCTTCCGTACACCTCACGCGACAGTTGGGGAGCGCCAGAAGGCCCGCCAACGATTACGCTTACCGACGCCAACAACAACAACCTTGCTGAAATCCATAGCGGCATAGAGGGGGTCAGTGCCCAAGACCTACGGACCGTGCTGGTGTTTGCGCGGCGTATCGCTTTTAATGCGGATGAAAAGATTGACGAGCTGTTGCAGGAATTACAAAGGGAGGACGAACAGCGGAGGTGAATCAACTTTCCGCAGTGTTTCGGGCGGCCATGCGGTTGAGTTGCTTTCTCTATTCGCCCAACACACCAAGTTCTTGCGGAATCAGTTTAGGATTATCTCCGTGGAAGAAGCACAGTAGGTTTTGGTGGGTTTTCACCATCTTGCGGTAATTCGGAAATTGTGCACCCACGCGAACGGCTGCCGTTCCGAATGAAGTAACCAGTATCGCTTCGTTGTAATAGCGAAGCCCGAGCCGCAGAAAGCACGAAATGTTATCGCCCACAAAGTTCCGGTAGAAGCCTTGGCCATCGCGTACCTCGCCAACCTTCACCACAAGGAAGCGGTTCGGTTTCAACAGGGCCACGGCTTGGCGGAAAATGTTTTCATACCATTCGAGAAATTCTTCGTACGTTGTGAAGGCGGAACCATCCTTCTTGTTCCTGCTGTAAACTTCCATGTCGTAGTACGGCGGGCTGGTGAAAACTAGGTCGAAGCGTTGGCTGGCGGGTAACAGCTCTGATAGTTTCGCGCTATCACCGCAGCACCATTTCGGGGATACGCCAACCTTTCTTGCTTGGCTGCGGTTCTGCTCGATTTGTTCAGGGCGCAAGTCAACCCCGGTATAGTCCAATCCACTCTTGGCCGCCACAATTCCCTTGGTGGATTCACCGGCGAAGGGGTCCAGCACGCGCCCACCCGTAGGTACGAACCAACGATATACGCACTCATCTAATACAGGGTCAGAAGCGGAGTGCTCCAGAAAAGGACCAAGGTGTTGGCCGGGCAGGTTGCTATTAAGTTGTTGGTTATGCCCGCCGTACACAACACCATTCCTAAGCCAAAACTGTTTTCTTTCCTGCCAGTATCCCTGCCGTGCATCGAGCACCGAGAATGGGGGTGCAACAAAACGCTCGTGAAGTTCGCCCCGGCTGTTCAGCGCCTTATCCGCTTGTTCGATTGTTATTTTTCCTTTTGCTATCTGTTGAAGTATGCCGGGTTTCTTACTCCCTAAAGCAGCGACCTTTTCTATGGTGCGTGCTGAAATACCAAAACGTGCAGCCGCCAGTTGGGCTGATTTTCCTGAACCCTTAGCGCACTTTTTCGCTAAGGGTTTTAGGTTCCTGTTGCCACGCCCGCCCTTTGCCCCGTGCCTGCCCGCGTCTGATTGGCGGGCACGCGCTTCCTTCCGCAGTTCCGGTAGCAGCATTGCTGCGATAGCAGCGCGTTGGCTAATGCTCAAATGCCTGCGCTCTAAGTTTTCTGCAATGACGAAAGCAAGTGGCCCCACTCCGTTCTTGTGCCATTGCACGAATCGGGGCGGCTGGTCTGCTTTCGCGCAGGCCATCGCCCGATTCCGCCCGTCGAGAACTTTGCCTTCAAACAGCCTAATCGGTTCTTGGAGGCCATTTTCCTTGATATTTTCCGCAAGCGAGTCAAGTTCCTCACCGCTCATGGCAGGAAACAAATTTGCGTATCGGTGCCAGTTCTCAGGATTGCTGTATCTTCGCCAGTTCATCCAGCCCCAGCTTACAAGCGGATTGGCTGAATGCGAACGGTACGTGGGTAACCTTGACTACCAGCAAGTGAAAAGCCCGGCAGATACACAGCCAAACCATGGCCCATGCCATTGGTTGCGGGTCTTCCAGCAGCATCACTAGAATTTAAGACATGCTGAATAAAAAGATAGACCTCGAACAAATGCATCTAAATACCCTCGTTCTAAAGTGCCAAGAAGTTATAGACGCCTCTGCGGTAGACGAAGCCACACTGGATAAGGCCGTGCAGCTAAAGTCAGAATGGGTGACGCTTGTTTCCCGCGAAGCGGTTGGTGGAACCGACAGCCGTTCGATACATGCGGACCAAGCGAACCTGAAAGACCGCATGGTTGAATTTCTAATTACAATCTGAAGGCGTGGTAAAATCTGGCGGCCAACGCGAGGGCTGCCATGGGACGATTGAAAAGACTCCTTAGGGCAATGCGCGTGCGCCGCACACGGCGCTGGATTCTTTCGCTAGACCGAGCGCAGTTGCTTGCGCTCATGTTGACGCAGGATACCGGGTTGGACGGGCAAGATTGCGACGGCCTTGTGCAACTTGCATTTGAAAGTTATCCTGACGGACATAAGGATGCTATCGTTAACCGGATTGCAGAGCACCTGCAAGTGGAATTGTACTGAACTGGCGTGTGTACACCCACCCGCGCTGGCAAGTGAAAAGCCCGGCAGAAACGGGCAACCCCGGTGATAAAATCGGCGCATGGCAAACAACCCACCTTGCCTCGGATATGGGGTAGGAACGCCGGGGATTCCGAACGGGGCAACGCATCATAAGTGCCCGGTGTGCGGGGAAAACTGCGTTGTGCTTTGGCCCACGCCAGCGGAGCAAGAAGCTGGACATCTTCCTAAACTTGCCCGGCATTCCCAAGGCGGAAGCCGCCACCGCACCCGGCCCACACGTGGGTGACATCTCCATCCTCGACCTTTTCTGGCTGATTCTGAAGTTCTTGGCCGCCCTTGGTTTGGTGTGCCTGCTGCTGTTCGTGGTTTATCTAGGTTGCGGGCTTGTATTCAGAATGCTGCGAAGCTTAGGTAAGTTTGCGACAGGCAAGGCCAGCGAAGGGGCTATAGTGGGTTGGGTTCTAGTAATGGTTGCACTTGCCACGCTGGCGTGCTTCGTGTACAAAGACCCGAGTTTTATCTTGAACGGTTTTCACGCGCAGCCCGCACATTGAGCGGGCCAAAGCAGAACTACCAAGCACCGTTCGTGTACTTTGAAATCATTGTCGGTTCCGGCTCACTAGGCAGCCATTTCTTGCGCCACACTGTCCACGCACCGCCCACAGGCCCAAAGATTATCGACTCTTCAGGAACCCAATACATCGGAACGCATTTCCGAGTACATCCATCGAATACAGCCCTTCCATCAGCTTCGTAATGCCCCGCAATCGGGCGCGAACAAAGTGGGCAGTTTACCTCTTCGCGGCCTGCTAAAACTTCCTCCATCGTTGGCATTCCTAATGCTAGCGCAGCGGGAAAAATTGTGCCAAGCCTTAACCCGAAAAAATGCTGGCCCTTATTTTGGCCCTTAAATAGCCCGCCACGTAGCCCGAACTACGCCGAACAGATAGGTTGAATCCTAGCTATCCTATTGAATTTCCACGGGGCCAGTATCAGATAAGAAAATTACGAATCGGCTGCTCTACCAACTGAGCTACGTCGGCTTTGACACGGCTGCACGGAGTCTGCAATTTCCCTGGGCTAGCTCGCCGGCTGCTGTAACCCTTGATTGCCGATCGTGCTGTGCAATTTTAACAGAATGTCGTGATTCGACGAGGTGCCTCGACTTGGCTCTCGCGCCGCCTGCCTTTACACTGGAAGAGTGAAGATCGCGCTGGGGCAGATCAATCCTACGGTGGGAGACTTCGCGGGGAACGCCGCGAAAATCACCGAATTTTCCCACCGCGCCCAGGCCGATGGCGCGGGTTTAATTCTTTTTCCCGAACTCTCCGTATGCGGCTACCCGCCCCGGGACTTGGTAGAGCGCGCCTCGTTTGTGCAGCACAATCGCGAGACTTTGGAGCGCATTGCGGGCGAAACCCGCGGCATCGCCGTTATTTGCGGGCTGGTGACTCCTGCGCAGGTGGAGAGCGGTAAGTCGGTGATGAACTCCGCTGCCTTGCTGAAAGATGGCAGGATGGCTTTTCTGCAGTCCAAGATGTTGCTGCCCACCTACGATGTTTTCGACGAGATGCGTAACTTTGCCCCGGGAAAAAGCCAGGTGTTATTTCCGTTTTGCGGGAAGCAGATGGCGCTGACTATTTGTGAAGACGCCTGGAATGATAAACACTTCTGGAACAAACGTCTTTACACTTTCGATCCGGTCGAAGCTTTGGTTAATGCTGGAGGCAACTTCCTGCTGAACATCTCGGCTTCTCCATTCTGGGTGGGCAAGCGTGAATTGCGCCGGGACATGCTGGCCACGATTGCGCGCAGCTACAAGCTTCCGGTGGCGATGGTCAACCAGGTTGGCGGCAACGACAGCCTGGTCTTCGACGGCTCCAGCCTAGTGCTCAATCCAGCGGGAGACGTGATCGCGCAAGGAAAGTCCTTCGAAGAAGACATTGTGTATTTCGACTCCGATCACCTAACAGGCGAGATCCACAGTCAGATCGAAGGTGAAGAGGCCAGCGCATATTGCGCACTGGTACTGGGAACACGCGATTACGTGCGCAAGTGCGGGTTCCGTCAGGTAATTGTCGGTTTGAGCGGAGGCATTGATTCGGCGCTCACCGCGGCGATTGCGGTCGACGCACTCGGACCGGAGAATGTGATTGGCGTTGGCATGCCGGGGCCGTATTCGTCCACGGGCTCGATCGATGATGCGCGGGCGCTTGCCGCAAATCTCGGCATCCGTTTCGAATTGCTCTGTATTGGCGATATTTTTGAAAGCTACAAGAAGACCCTGGCCAAAGTTTTCGCCGGGCGTAAAGAGGACGAGACGGAGGAGAATATCCAGTCACGAGCCCGTGGCACGCTGCTCATGGCGCTTTCCAATAAGTTCGGGGCCATCGTGCTTAGCACAGGCAACAAGAGCGAGCTAGGCGTTGGCTACTGCACCCTGTATGGCGATATGGTCGGCGGGCTCGCGGTGATTTCGGATGTGCCCAAGACTATGGTCTATCGTCTCAGCCGTTACGTGAATTCACGCCGCGCGGTAATTCCTCAGGCTAGCCTGGAGAAGCCGCCGTCGGCGGAGCTGCGCCCCGGTCAGATGGACAGCGATACGCTTCCTCCTTATGAAGTGTTGGACGCGATTCTTGAGGACTATGTCGAAGAGTCGCACACCGCGGATCAGATTGCCGCGGACCGCGGCTTCGATGTTAGTCTGGTTCGACGTGTGATTCGCATGGTGGAACGCAGCGAGTATAAGCGGCAACAGGCCGCGCCGGGCCTCAAGATTTCAGCTAAGGCCTTTGGCTATGGCCGCCGTTTTCCCATCGCGGCCAAGTCGGACGTTTAACGAGTTTTCCGCAATCGAGACGTTGCAAACAACGTCTCACCGGGAATACAGCACAACTGAAAGGGAATGCATGCATCGTCTAGTGAAATATTGTTTCGTCCTGTTCCTGCTGATAACGGTGGCGGTGGCGCAACAAGAGTCTGCCGCGCCTCATGCCTCCGTTAAAGCTAACCCTCCGTCGGAAGAAACGGTTAATTCTTTTTTGCACGAGTGGTTCGGATATGACTCTGCGTTGAGCTGGAAAATCGCCAGTATCAAGCCCTCTGAAATTGAAGGCTTATCGGAAGTGAACATCGTGCTCAGCGGGGCTCAGGGTCAGCAAGCGCTCAAACTGTACATTACCCCGGACGGCAAGCATGCCGTAACCGGAGACATTATGCCATTCGGCGCCCATCCGTTTGCGGCTGACCAGAAGGAACTGGAGCGAGGTGTGAACGGGCCTTCGCGCGGCCCGGCAGATGCCCCGGTTACGGTGGTCGATTTCAGCGACCTGCAGTGCCCGCACTGTAAGGATGCCCATCCGACGATCGAAAAACTCATCTCTGAGGACAAGAATGTTCGCGTGGTTTTCCAGAGCTTTCCGCTTCCCATGCACGATTGGGCCGCCAAGGCTGCGGCGTATGCGGACTGTGTCAACCGCAGTTCAAGCGATGCGTTCTGGAAGTTCATCACCAACGTTTACGGGGCGCAGACGGACATTACCGCTGCCAATGCAGATGAAAAATTGACCGCACTTGCCGATGGCGCTGGGGTGAAGGGGGTTGATATTGCCGCCTGCGCTGCTAAGCCCGAAACTACATCTCGGGTGGAGAAATCGGTGGCTCTGGGTAAGGCTCTCGATGTCAACAGCACCCCGACGCTATTCGTCAACGGTCGCAAAGTGCCTGCTGTTCCCTATGACGTTCTTCAGAAACTAGTGGACTTTGCCGCTAAGGAGAAAACCCAAGCGAAGAAGTAAAGGGCGACGAATCGGGATGTTCAAAACTCCGCGGTTCACAATTGAATTGTTCCAAAATCTTGCTGTCCCAAAATCTTGTTGCCATCCCGAGCGAAGCGAGGGATCTGGGTTTCCCTGTGCCCAACGAAGCCCAGATTCCTCGTCGCTTCGCTCCTCGGAATGACAATCTAATAACGGGAATGACAACATAGTGAGTGGACTGACAGCGCAATAGCGAAATGACAGTTCTGCTGGCACGGCACTATCCTTCTACAACCACGCAAAAGTCCGCGCCCTCCCAACTCTGTTCCTGCAGCCAGTAGAACGTGAAGACGATCTCACTTCCAGCGGACAACCGGTCGGTAGGAAGGTCCGCGATAAAGGTGCCTAAGCCCGTGTCACGGCTATTGATATCTGCGGTAGATTGCCAGTCACCGAAGCCGTAGTGCACGGTCGCCGGCGTCGTGAGTACGAGCCGCAACTTCTTGCCCTGCGGCATTGATCGGCAGCGGTTGTTGAACCGCCAGGCAAAGTACGTCGACTTCTTTTTGTCTCGCAGGTAGCGCTGCACGGTCTGGGGAGGTTGATCGAAAACCCTTCCATCGCGCAGCGAGCGCCGCAGCTTGATGTATTCGGAGTGCGCCCAGACCAGCGGACACGCCGAACCCGTAGGTTTTCCCGGAAACAATTCTCGCTCCGGAAGATCAGCCGCATCCCAAACCTGCTCGGGAATCAGGCGTCCGCCCTCAGCGGAGAATTCCATGACGCGTAAAAGTTCTTCCGCAGCCTGCGGCCGTCCCGCAGCGATCTCGTAGTGCCCCCGTTCGCCCGCGAGCAGCGGCCATGGCCGGCCGATCCCGGTGCCGTCAAAAGGCGATCCATCCTCGTGCTCTCCGTAGCCGTCGCCGTTGTAGCGATACCAGCAGGGACCTTGCGGCAATTTCACTCGCAACAAAGCGTCGATTACTTTGATCGTGTTCAGGATGCGCGGATCGTCGGCAGCCCGCAATCCGAATCGCACCAACGCGAGCGCGTCCGGGCTGATCATATGAATCGCTTCCTCCGAGCTTTGTCCCGGAGGCCGATTTTTTATGGGTACAAACCCTTCTGCCGGAGACCGCGCGCAGTCCGTCTCCGGGGGAGCAATGCGAACGTAATATCCTTCCACTCCGATCTGCCGTGCCAGGTCGGTTTCGCTGGCATAGGTCCAGCGTTCAACGTTCTCGTTCCAATTGTCCGCGGTCTCACGCAGATAGTCGGCAGTCGTTTTTTCTCCCACAGCATCAGCAATATCTGCCGCGGCCAGCAAGCCGGAAATTTCTACCGCCAGGGTGAATGGGGAATACCCGGCATCCTCTTCCCAGCGATCCTGCTGCGTTACCGGGCCATTGCGAACCAGAAACCCTGCGGCGCGACGAACCAGCGTCCACCAGCGCGTAAGCCTACCCAAGACGGACGGACAATCCCGGCGCATGCAATCGATCAGCAGAATGGGAAACGCCGCTTCGTCCATCTGCAGACCATTCCAATACGGACGCCCATCCAGCCACATGTTCTGAGCCCAATGTCCATCAGCTTCTTGCGTAGACTCAAGGTAGCGAAGTACGCGCACCGCATCAGTCTGCGCACCCGCTGCCAGAAATCCTAACGCAGTCTCTACCAGATCCCGCGGCCAGACGAGGTGATATCCGCCAAGATCCTCGTCGCCTTTGTTGAAGCCCCAGGGAATTGAAAGACTGGCGATTACTCCTCCCAGAAAATCCTTGGATTCATGCGTGCGCAGCGCGGCGGCACTGGCGCGGTAGAGGTCGCGCTCACGCTGAGGCTGGTCCAGTTTCATCAGACTCTTCTGCCAGGTTTCCCACTGCGCAATATAATGGTGACGGAGTTCTTCGTAGGTTTCGAGCAGGCTGGATCGGGTTTGTTGTCCGGCTTCTGACCAGATGCCGCCGAACCCCAGCGCGAGCACGAACTCGCCGCTGCAGGCTTCCAAATCAATCTCTGCCGTAAGTGCAATGTTGCCGTTCTCGGCGCGAGTGTAATCCCACGTCATCTGGAAATTCTTCGCGAGATCCTGCCAGCCGTCGGAGTATCCCACGAAGCCCACGGACATTTTCTTCCACGGAGTCGAGCAGCCAAACGCCAGCGCGCAGTTGCCGCGCTCGGCAAACAGCATAGGCACACTCTTATAGTCGCCTACCCAGCCAGTGTTGCCATTTCCCCAATTTGCAAGGTGCGGCGAGAGTAGAGCGTAAAGATGGTAATCGGCAAACGTCCCCTGCAAGGGAACAAAGCGAATCCTCTGCAACACCACATTGCGATACGGATCGGTCAAGACTTCCTTCTCGATCCGGTATCGTCCCTGTATCTCTGTATTGGTGAGCTCAAAGGCTGGAATGCCCGGCGAGGCGGGAACATTTTCGAATGTGCAATGACGCTTCTCCTCAGAGAAGAAGCTCTTGCCATCAGTCACGATCAATCCCATATCGCGAGTGCAGGCCTGGTCAACGCGCGGATAATAAACTTCATTCAGGATGCCGTGGCTGGTGGTAAACCAAACCCTACTATGCTGATTCAGCGCTGTACCCGCGCCACTTTTCGCGCTCGACGTCCAGCGCGGTGGAATCCCCGGCCAACCCGGAGCGTATCGTTCGGCCTCACTCACTCGTCTGTCCTCAAGAGTTCTCCGTGCATGGTACTAGAAGCGTAGTGTAAGGGATGACTCCGGGCATGGGTTGGGTGCACATTCGCGTATTCTAGAGGGCCACGAAGCATGTCGCTCGAGACCAACGTCGATCCATTCTTCGCACAACGCCGGGGTATGGTCGAGTCGCAACTGCGCGCCCGCGGAATCCGGGACGAGCGCGTGCTGGCCGCGATGCTTCGCGTTCCCCGCCACGAATTTGTTTCTCCGGAGTATCGCGACCAGGCTTACGAAGATCACCCCATTCCGATCGGCGAGGGCCAGACGCTTTCTCAGCCCTACATCGTTGCCATTATGCTGGAAGCGTCGGCGCTGAATGCCTCGGACACCGTTCTTGAGATAGGCACCGGTTCCGGCTACCAAACCGCACTGCTCGCCGAACTCACTAAGCAGGTCTACTCGGTGGAGCGGCACGCGTCGCTCGCTCGCACCGGGCAAGCCACACTCGCCCGCCTTGGTTATACCAACGTGGAAATCGTGCTCGGCGACGGAACCCGTGGCCTCCCAGAACGCGCACCGTTCGACGCAATTGTAGTTTCGGCAGCAGCCCCGCAGATTCCTCCATCGTTGTTTGAACAGTTGCGCGAAGGCGGACGCATGGTGATCCCAGTTGGTCCCGCGCATGCCCAGGCGTTGCAGTTAGTGCGTAAGCACGAAGGCCAGCCAGTGGTGACTGCCATGGAAGGATGCCGCTTCGTCCCCCTGATTGGCAGCGAGGGATATCGCTCGGGATGGTAGAACTCCGCGCCGCCTTCCTTCGTGTACCTTGGTGTTCTCTGTGGTCGGTTGATGCCCTTGAACGTCTTGACCACCAAGGACGCGAAGCGCCGACAGAAGATCCTCGCAAACAGGGTTACAATTTACTCGTGTCAGTTCTTCGCAACCTCGGCGTCACCCTCGAAATGATCAAGTGGGAGCACTCCATCTTCATGCTCCCATTCGCGCTATGCGGAGCCATGCTCGCCGCGAATGGCTTGCCCACCGGACACGCACTAGCCTGGATCATCGTCGCCATGGTAACCGCGCGATCCGCGGCCATGGCCTTCAATCGCTTGGCCGACGCCTCGATTGACGCCGCCAACCCGCGTACTGAAACCCGCGCCCTCCCTGCCGGCACGCTGACTCCCGGTTTCGTTGTCACATTCGTTCTGATTTCCTGCGCACTGTTTGTTTTCGCCGCTTCCCAGCTCAATCGGCTTTCATTCATTCTTTCTCCGTTTGCTCTGGCCGTGATTCTGCTCTATTCCTACACCAAACGTTTCACCCGCTGGTCTCATCTGGTTTTAGGATTTGCCATGGGGATTGCGCCCTCCGCCGCCTGGATCGCCGTCCGCGGCTCGCTCGACCCGCGAATCCTGCTGCTGACTGCGGCGGTAACTTTCTGGGGCGGCGGCTTCGACGTGCTCTACGCTTGCCAGGATTACGAGTTCGATCAGCAAGCCGGACTACATTCGATTCCGCGCTATTGCGGTATCGACAAGTCCCTTTGGATCTCGCGGCTCTTTCATTTCGTAATGCTGCTCTTGCTGATCAGCCTGGTCGTAGTCTTCGGACTGGGAAAGCTGGCAATTGTGGGAGTCATAGCTGTAGCTTTGTTGCTAACCTACGAGCACTCCCTGGTCGCACCTGATGACCTCTCGAAACTCAACGCCGCATTCTTCACCATGAATGGCGTGATCTCGGTCGTGTTCTTCTTCTTCGTTGCCGGAGATCTCTTGCTGCGACGCTAAAGCGCAACAACCAATCACACCTGTCATCCTGAGCGAAACGAAGGATCTATGCATTGCCTTCGCGCCGCCAAAATGAAGCGTAAGTCATCTGCCAGGTGTTGACGTGCCCGGTTGCGAAGGCGCCAATCGCGTTTCATTATCCAGCAGTAAGATGCTTTCGAGTATGGTCTCCACCGCAGCCTCCAACCCTATCGAGGAGTTGATCATGAGATCAAAGCGGTGCCGGTCCGGCCATTCGACGCCGAAATATTGTTTAATGAAAGCCGCCCGGTCGCGATCCACGGTTTCGGCGAGCTGTACCGCTTCACTCTCACTTTTCCCGCCGGCCCGAAGCCGCCGCACTTTCCCCTCAAACGGAGCATAAATAAAAACGTGAAAAGCATCGGAGCGGTTTTGCAGATAGTAGGCGGACCCACGCCCTACAATGACGCACTCACCGCCCTCAGCCGCATCTCTCACCACCCGCTCCGTAACCTCCCGGATGCAATCGGTGTCGGCCATCTTCAGCCCTGGCGCGTTCAAACTTCCTTCGTGGCTGCCTCGCATAAAAGCCTTGAACAGCCGGTAGTACAAGGGATCCCGCTTCTCTTCGTGTTCCTCGACGACCCGGCAATCGCACTCCATCAGCCGCGCGATCTCGTTGGTCAACGACTGGTCCCACAGCTTCCAGCCCAGCCGACCAGCGACACGTTGCGCGATCTCCACGCCAGCACTCCCAAACTCGCGGTCGATCGTAAGCACTCGGATCATCAATATCTCTCCTGGATCAGTCCATCACGACAGGCCGCCCGCCCGGTTGATTTTTCTTCAACGCAAAGGACAAAACAAACATGATCGCCGCTCCGATAGCCAGAATCCGGTAAGTGTCGATGTAGGCCAATGTCGTGGCCTGGGCAATCACCGTCTGATAAACCAACCCATAAGCCTGCCTCGCCGCGTGCTCGGCTTCCATACCCGATGCTACCAGTCGAGCTGCGACGGCCGCCGTCGCCCCGGCAAAGGTGGGCCGTCCCGCCGTGACATGCGCCACCAGGTACACCTGGTGGAACTGGGCGCGACGCGCAATCAGCGTCGTGACCATTGAAGTTCCGACGCTGCTGCCGATATTGCGCATAAAGTTGACCAGGCCAGCGACGCTGCTGCTCTTTTCGATCGGCATTCCCACATACGATGTCAGGTTGATGGGAACAAACAGGAAGCCCAGTCCGAACACTTGCGCCAGGCGCAACATGCTGGCGCTAAAAAAGCTGATTTGCAGGTCCAGTTGCTGGGTCGAATAGTATAAGCCCAAAGACAGCGTTATCCAGCCAAACGCAACCAGATAGCGCGACGAGACCTTGGACGACAGAAACCCTACGATCGGCATTAGAACCAACAGCAGAAGGCCACCACCGGAAAGCACGAGTCCAGCCGACTCCGCGGTGTAGCCCATGAGCGATTGCAGAAAAAGCGGCATCATCACCAGGGTCGAGAAGAGCATGAGTCCCAGCACAAACATCATGGCGTTGGCACCCAGGAAATTCAAATTCTTGTACAGCTTCACGTCGACAATCGGGCTCTTGTAAAACCACTCCCAGATGACCATCGACACCAGCCCGACCACCGTAAGGATTGCCAACGTCGTGATGAAACGAGAACCGAACCAGTCATCCTCCTGGCCCCTGTCCAGCATGATTTGCAACGCGCCCACCCCCAAGATCAGCAGCGACACGCCGACATAATCGAATCTCGCCAGTGCGCCCTTAACGCGCTTTGCCCAGGGTGGGTCTTCGATCAAGCGATAAACCAGCAACAGCGCGAGAATCCCCACCGGAATGTTGATGAAGAAGATCCAGCGCCAGGTGTAGTTGTCTGTGATCCAGCCGCCCAGGGTCGGCCCGACCGTAGGCGCGACGATGACCGTAACGCCGTACAGCGCGAACGCCAGACCGCGACGCTCGGGAGGAAACGAGTCGGCCAGGATTGCCTGAGCCATGGGCTGAAGCCCCCCTCCTCCCAAGCCTTGCAGGATACGAAACACAATGATCGCTCCCAGGCTCGGCGCGAATCCGCACAACAGAGAGCTCACCGTGAAAATTACCAGGCACGTCATGAAAAACCGCTTGCGGCCAAGCACACTCGCGAACCATCCGCTGATCGGCAGAACAACGGCGTTCGAGACGAGATATGAAGTCAGCACCCAAGTGCTCTGGTCGTTGCTCGCTCCAAGGTTGCCCGCAATATAGGGAAGCGCGACGTTGGCGATGCTGGTGTCGAGCACTTCCATGAACGCCGCCAAAGCGACCACTACCGCGATCAGCCAGGGATTGAACGAGGGCCGCCACACCGCGGGAGGCGGCGTTGCTGGTGCACGTGCCGTGACATCGGTTTGCGCGTCACGTCGAGTTTCAGGTCCGTCTGCCATAGGCTAGAAATCTTAGATTGCGATGGACCGCTCCAGGGTGCGGAATGTGCCACTTGCTAAAAGATTTGATTCGCGGCAGCGGCCAATTTCTAGTGGATGCTAAATGAAAACGCGATTGTTGTCTCTACGAATGAACTCGAGAATTGCCAGGGACTTCCGACACATGGCTGCGGTATGATCTAAGTAATGTCCAGCACGCACCCACGTCAGAGCCACGCATTTCAGAGTGACGACGCCCGGCTTTATGCGGTCAGAGACAAAGTCCTGGCCGATGAGCGCCTGAATACCGATGACGCACTCGCCCTCTATCGCTCCCCGGACATGCTCGCCGTCGGCTGGCTGGCGAATTCGGTGCGTGAGCGCATGCACGGCGACAAAACATACTTCAACGTCAATCGCCACATTAATCCGACCAATGTTTGCGTGGCCGCCTGCCGGCTCTGCGCTTTCGGTCGAAAGAAAGACACGCCCGGTGCCTACACCATGGCGCTCGAGGAAGCTTTCCAGACCGCTGCCTCCGGCTACAGCGAAGCCGTTACGGAGTTCCACATCGTAGGCGGGCTGCATCCGGATTTGCCATTTCAATATTTCCTCGACCTGATTTCCGGCTTGAAGCAGCGCTTCCCACAAGTCCATTTAAAAGCGTTCACCATGGTCGAAGTCGCCTATCTGGCAAAACGCGCCAAGCTTTCCATACGAGAAACGCTAGAACAATTGCAAGCCGCAGGCGTGGACTCGCTTCCCGGCGGCGGCGCCGAGATTTTCGCCGACCGCGTCCGTCACATCATCTGCGATCACAAAATCGATGGCGACCAATGGCTGGAGACTGCGAAGCTGGCTCACCAGATCGGACTGAAGTCCAACGCGACCATGCTCTACGGCCACGTGGAAAATGACGAAGACCGCGTCGACCACCTGTTTAAACTGCGAAATCTGCAGGACGAAACCGGCGGATTTCAAACCTTCATCCCGCTGGCTTTCCATCCGGACAACACTCTGCTGCAACACTTGCCGAAAACGACAGGCATGCTCGACATCAAGCAAATTGCCGTGGGTAGATTAGTGCTCGACAACTTTCCGCACGTGAAAGCCTATTGGCAGATGATGACCGCAAAGATCGCGCAGATCGCGCTGCGCTTCGGCGCGGATGATATTGATGGAACCGTCATCGAAGAAAAGATCTATCACGACGCCGGCGCAACCACCCCCCAAGGCATGCGCCGCGAAGAGTTAGTCCGCCTGATCCGCGAAGCCGGACGCGAACCCGTTGAGCGCGACACGCTCTACCGCCCAGTGACGCGGACAGAAACCTCGGTTACAGTCGCGGTTTAAGCTTCACTCCGTCCCGTGTCCCGATTTATCTACTGAAAAAATTCTCCCATATCCGGGGCATTGGCGGCATCGCCCATGAGATCTGTAGCGCCCAGTGCCTTGAGACTCAATCGCAGCACGCTCTGATGCTGATAGGTAGTGGTTGATTGATAGCCCATCTTGCTCTTCGGACTTACGATCACTGCAGGCACGTGACCGCCAAAATTAGCGATATCGGTGAGGTCTCCTTCATCGAACAAAATCACCATCAGTGAATCCTGGAAAACCGAACTCTTGATCACTGGATCAATATTCGCCTGCAGCCACTGGTCGGCGGCGGTGAGCTTTTGCGCATCGGTACAAGTCGACATTCCAATTGGACAGTCATGGGCGTCATCATTGACGTCGGGAACGATGAAGGCGTAGTTAGGCACGCTACCGTTCGCAATATCCGTAGCCAGTTGACTGAACGGTACGATGTTGTTCGCTTGCGTGGAGTCATTGATCACATCTGAAAAGTAGGCAAAAGGATTGTGGTGCTTCAAATATGCGCCACTATCGCCGCCCAGGTACGCAATTGCCGGCAGTGATTCGGCATAGCTTTTCCACGTCTTGCCGGCGGCCGTCAATGCGCGCACCACGTTGTCTTGCGTCATAGGCCCAACGTAAGCGTCGCCCGCCAAGCCTGTGATCGAAGTCCCGTCCCCAGCGGTCAACTCGAAGTAATTTGGCAGAGAGGGATGGGCGACGGCATAAAACTGAGTCGCCAATCCATACGAGGTCGCGAGATGGTTGAAATAGGGCATGCTGGCATTTCCGACGACGTCACCGTAGCTATGATTTTCTTCTACGACGATGAAAACGTGCGAAACGGCGAGAATGGAGCCCCCGCCATTGCCGGTCGTCATCGTCGGAGACGAACCTCCGCCGCAGGCGCTTTCCAGCATCGCAAGAATAAGAAGTAGGAAAACACAGAGGGAAAACTTCATTGGACAAAACCTTCGCTTATATAAGCTGTTACTTAGAATTGGCTGCCTCCATTCGCGTTGTACGGAAGTTGGTGCATGGCCATGAGCTATGCCTCATCACGGCCTACGGGTTTCGATGTATGGACTGGTGCCATTAAAGCTGTCATGAAAAAAATGGCTCGAGTGCTGCGAAATGTGTTCACCTCGTAAAACACGGGTGTAGAATCGGGTTGTAAGGAACCGGAAATCTTTACGGAATCTCTTCCGTGATCCGAGGCCTGAGCAATGAATGTCCACATCAGCTATCGAGACCGCAAAACTCCCGACATCGAAAAAGACATCAACCACCTGGTCGACAAGCTGCGTAAGCGGCTGCAGGTTTATCGCCCGGAATTGGTGCATTTGCGCGGGGTAGTGGAGCAGAATTCCCCGCGCGAGGGAACCACCGTATCGCTGAACTTGCGCCTGCCTTCGGGGCAAATGGCGGTGCAGAAATCTGCTCCAACTGCGCAGTCCGCGGTGAAGGCCGCGTTTGACGACCTGCTGCAGCAGATCGGCAAACACAAAGATCTGTTGCGGAACTCGCACAAATGGCAACGTCGCCGGGTCGCCGATTTCCGTCCACAGTCGGAAGTTGCTTTCGAAGACACCGTCGCGGCCGTGCGCGTACCCAGGGCCTCATCCGACGATATCCGCACTTATGTGAATGCCAGTCTTGGACGCCTGGAACGCTTCGTCGAACGCGAACTTTATTTCCGCGAAACTGCCGAGGAGATCACTCCCGACTTGGTGACCAAAGAAGAAGTCGTTGACGAAGCCATCGCGCGCGCGTTGGGTAATGGAGGAGAAAAGCCGGAAAGTCTGGCGCTTGAACCATGGCTGTACCGGCTGGCACTCCGCGCCATCAAGGACCTCTCGGCCCGCAGCCCTGAGAGCCTGCTCTCGGTTCATCTGGAGGATTCCGCTCGCCGGCCGAACGTCCGCGCCAGCGACGAGCCTGAACTCCAGTTCCATCAGCCGGACGAAACTCTAACCGGCGAAAACGTGATCGCGGATCGCCGCGCGTCGACACCGGAAGACATCGCTTCTTCCGATGAGATGGTTACGCTGGTGCAATTCGCGCTCGAGGGCGCCAACCGCCCCGATCGCGAAGCCTTCATCCTGCACGCGATCGAGGGATTTTCGCTCGACGAAATCGGGGTCATCACCGACCGCAAGCCGGATGAAGTGCGATACTCCATCGAGTTGGCGCGTCAACATTTGCGGCACTTGGCCCCGCTGGCCGAGCGCTTCAAGCCAAAACCCGAAGGACTGGTCCGGGCATCTGCCAAAGCTTGAACTATCGACAGCACTCAGGAGAATCGCTGATGATTACCCGCGAAGAGATCCGTGAGCTGGCTCAATTCCGCACCACCGGTGACGAAGGCTGGGCCCTCAGTTTTTATTTCGAACCGCGCACCCCGCAAAATAAATCCCATCGCGAAGAAACGATTCTTGCCAAGGACCTTGTGCGCAAAGCCCTACGTGAGGCCGAGAAGAGCAGCAAGAACGGCAGCACCCGTGCTGATCTGAATCGCATCCTCGAACTTGCGGAGAATTTGCATGGCAATCAAGCCCGAGCACGGGCAGTGTTTGCCTGCGGCAGCCGCAACTTCTGGCGCGAGTTCGACCTCCCATCGCAACTGCCGGGAACCCAGCTCTTTGCGAACCGCCAATTCCATTTGAAGCCGCTGGCCTTGCTGCTGGGCGCACAACCTCGTCTTTCAATCGCACTCGTCGATCGGCAAAAGGCCCGCTTCTTCGATCTTCGCCTCGACGAACTCAAAGAGCGCGAAGGCATGTTCCGCACGCCGCCGGCTCGTCAAGGCCGCAGCGACGGTTACGCCGGGTACGACGGCGGCCACGCCCAGCGCCGCGTTGCCGACGAAGCCCTGCACCATTTCAAAGGCGTAGCCGAGCACTTGAGCGCGGGGCTTGAAAAGGGACTCTACGAGAAGTTGATCATCGGCTGCCACGAGACCGGCTGGCATGAGCTCGAAGCTCAACTGCATCCTTATGTGAAACAGCGGCTGCTCGGCCATTTCCCGGCCGATCTCAACCGGATCGCGAACGAGCAAATCCGCGAACACTCAAGCCGCATCCTGCGCGAGTCGCTCGAGCAGCGCTGCAATGAGCTCGCCCGAGAAGCAATCAGCCAGGCCAAAAGCAACGCCCGTGGAGTGACCGGATTGCGGCGAGTGTTAAAGTCGCTGGAGCTAGGCGAAGTGCAGACGCTCCTAATCGGCGATAAGTTCTCGCATTTGGCGGTAGAGTGCACTAATTGCAGCCACCTTGACGCGCATATGGTGCGGCAGTGTCCGGTATGCGGCCACGAAACTCGCGAGATCGAAGACGTAACCGAAGCCATCATTCCCGCAGCCATCCGCCGCGACGTTGAACTGTTTTACGTTAAAGATGATGCCGAGTTTGACCGGGCTGGAAACATCGCCGCGCTGCTACGCTTCCGGGCCGATCAAAGCAAGGGCCAGGGGCTGCGGGCAGTGTCCTGAAAAACTTGACTGCACGGGCGAAACCGCTGCCGTTGAAATCCTGATTTCTCTTGCACACATTCTGGTGCAATATTTCCCTCAAAAAAAATCCCTGTTCCGGCACAAAATCTAGAAAACAAAGGGTCGGAGATTTTCTTGTTTCCAGATCTATGGTTCTAAAGGTAGTTACGGGCAAAATCTTGGAAACATTGGAGTTAGGGTAGTGCCCGTGCCCGGTTTGGACGCGGTCCGGTTTGGTATTGCGGCTAAGAACTGATCGGTGGCAAAAGTTCCGTCTTCGCCAGGATTGATGGGGCTTGGCACTTGCGCTCATGTCAGGTTGTCAAAGATCGACGATTATCTTATAGATAATTTATGTTGTTTTATGTTATCCCTTGTGCACACTTGAGGTCAAGAAGAAAGCAGACGAACTGCGGACCCAGTCCCGATTCGGGAATCTCGTGCGTATTGTTTCGCGCGCAAGGCGAAAACGATGTACGCCCTGCGAATCGGTTCGGTAAAGTCAGGTGCGTTCGGCTGAAGGGCGCGATTTCTCAAGTGCCGCTACACTGGTTGAGAATTGGCCGATCGGATTTCACGGAGTGCAATCGCGATATTACAACCGCCGGGAGTTGGGAATTGTTGCGATTGCCTCCAAAAACCCACTGCAGAGGTGGTTCGCTATGCTTCTCTCAGTGCAATCATTGGGTCCACTTTCGTCGCGCGCCGGGCTGGAAGGTAGCTGGCTAGAAGGGCGACTACAAGCAAAAGCAGAGGCACGATCAGAAACACAGCCGGATCGTGCGGGCGAACGCCATAAAGCAAACTTGCCATCATGGAAGCAGTCGATGCAGAAACAACCACTCCGGCAATGATTCCCACGCCAGCAAGTGCGACGCCTTTTTGTAAGAACAGCTTCAGGACGCCGCCTCGCCCGGCCCCCAAGGCCATGCGAATACCGATCTCCCGCGATCTTTGGCTGACCATATAAGCCAGCAAGCCATAAATTCCGATGGAGGCCAGAAGCACCGCCAGTCCGGCGAATCCGCCTACGAGGTCGGCAGAAAAACGGCGTGAAGCCAGTGACCGATCAAGGATGTCATTCATAGAGACAACATTAAATACGGGTAAGCCGGGATCAATGCTCTCGATTTCATGCCGAATCTGTGGTTCGAGCAGGGTCGCGGGCAGAGACGTCCGCAACACCACGTTCACTTGCTTGCTGGGGTCTTGATAGGTCGAAACGTAGATGTGGGGAACGCCATCGATGTCGAGACCGTCACTCTTGATATCCTTAATGACACCTACGACGGTCGTCCATGGCTTGGTAGGGTCTTGTCCGAACCGCACTTGGCGGCCCAGCGGATCGCGATCCGGCCAATACTTACGAGCGGTGCTTTCATCAATGATCGCCACCGGCTGTTTGCCGTCTTCATCGCCCTCGGTGAATGAGCGGCCGCGTAGGAGCGTCGCCTGTAACACCTTAAAATAATCGGGGCTTATCCGAATTCTCTCGGCGCTCAGACCCTGCGACGACTCGACCGGTCTATCTTCAATCGCTAAGCCTTCAATCGCTAAGCCACCGACCGCGTTGGGGTTGCTATTGGTGGTCGGTAGAGATGAGGTGATTGCGGCGAGTTCTACTCCCGGAATTGCCTTCATGCGCCGCAGCAACTCACGATCAAAGGTGGCCTTACCAGGAATACCGAGATACGGATCCGTCTTCGGATCGTTGGGAACTCCTAGCCACGTGTTTGCCGTGACAACTTGAGTTGGATTAAAGCCCGGACTTTCCTGCAACAGACCCCGCAGCGTGCGCAGCAACAAGCCCGCTCCCACCATCAGTATGACAGCGAACGCCAGTTCAGAGACGATTAGAACATCCCGCAATCGGCCGGTCTTCGTGCTGTAGCCGGACCCGCGACCGCCTTCACGAATGGCCGAGGAAAGAGCGACTCTTGCCGAATGAAGCGCTGGAGCAAGTCCAAACACTAAGCCGGTAAGAATGGAAATCAGCAGAGTGAACGCCAGCACCACCCAGTCGATTCGTACTTCGTGGAGCCGGGGAACGTTCGATGGCACAAAACGCAGAATGAAACCCAAAGTACCAACCGCAGTTACGATTCCCGCGGCACCGCCGATGAACGACAGCAGCAAGGACTCGGTCAGCATCTGGCGGACCATGCGGCCGCGGCTCGCCCCCAGCGCTAACCGCACCGCCATCTCTTGTTGCCGCCCCGAAGCGCGCGCCAAGAGGAGATTGGCAATGTTCAACGATACGATGAAAACGATCAGGATGACCGCACCCAGTAACACCAGCAGCATGGGCCGGACATTGCCCACCAAGGTTTCTTGCAATGGTTGAATCTCAATTGTCCATTGCGCCTGGGGCGGGTAATCGGTGGGAAAGTCGTGGCGTAATTGGGCAGCCATGGCAGTGAGCCGCGCCTGAGCTTGCGCCAGTGTCAGGCCAGGCTTAAGTCGTCCGATTCCATTTATTAAAATCCGGGTACCACGCATTGGCGGGGGAAAGGGATCTCCACTGAATCCGCCGGCGGCAAACACGTCCGCGTCGCCCGAAGTCGTCGGTCCAGGATGGCGGAATCCGCGTGGCAGAACCCCAATAATTGTAAGGGGATCGCCGTCGATCCGGATGGTACGGCCGACAACATTCGGATCGGCGCCATAGCCACGGCGCCACAGGCCATCGCTGATCACGGCCTCTGGAGCGAAACCAGGCGCGAAGTCCTGCGGACCAAACAACCGTCCAATTTGCGGGGTCGCACCCAGCATGGAAAAATAGCTGAAACTGCCATTGACCCCCTCGACACGCTCGGGCTGTTTGGTGCCGGTCAAATTCTCGCTACCCTCGAAGATCGGGGTCACATCTTCAAATACGCCCGCTCGCGTCTGCAGGTCATCCAGTTCGGGCTTGGAAAACGTAACGTCCCGCAATCCTACGCCGGGCTCGTTAAAGTAGACTCTTACCAAACGATCGGGATGGCGGTAGGGCAGAGGACGCAGCAACACGGCATTCACGATGCTGAAAATGGCCGTGTTGGCTCCCACGCCCAGAGCCAGCGTCAGGACGGCCACGATCGTGAATGTGGGCTTCTTGCGCAACATGCGCAAACCGTAAAGAACATCCTGAAGTAAAGTCTCCATGTGGACGCCTCCTCTCGGCCCATCTGCCTGTTAAGACTCGGTTAGACGTAGGGCTACTCCTGAAGTTTGAGCAAATTTCAGACCGTAAGTCGAAAACGGCTATGCGACTGAAAAGATTTGATCCAAACATTTGCGAAGGGCCCTGTTAGGACACGATACCGTCCGTTTCCGAAAACGGGATGTCCGTTATTGGGCAGCCATATCTGAATCTGGCCTGATCCTTTCTTGGCGAGCCGACCTATCGCTTGATGCAGCGGTCCAGCCTATGGGAACAACCATTCGCAGCCGGTTCTCCAGGACAGCAGGATGGCGGGCGATTAACGGGCCCACCGGAAGTTATGCATCTGTTTGTAGCGGGGTAGGCGGTCAGCCATGGAGCCGCACAGGGAGGACGCTCATCGGAACCACGGTCAGCATCTTTTTATTTACTAAAACACGCGGGTGCCCGCGCCACGCGTTCGCATGGGCCGAGCTTCTATGGCTCCCGCATGCTATTCTGGCGGACGCTTGCCAGTATTCATTCCAGGGAGGGATTGATGACCGTTTCACGTCGCGACTTTCTTGCTACGGCTGTCGTGGGTTCGTTATCACTGGGTTTGCAGGGACAACAGAGTCAGAGTCAATCGAGCAAGGAGAGTCCGGCGAATAAGGCCGAGTCAGGTTCAGGCGGGGGGAAGCGCCCCATCATTGTTTGCGCCAACAACGGATTCAACTATCTGGATGATGCCTACGCATTCTTAGCTGGCGGCGGAGACACGCTGGACGCCGCTCTTCGGGTGGTGAAGGGGCCGGAAGACGATCCTAACGATACCAGCGTCGGCCTTGGCGGCTTGCCGAACGAAGAAGGCGTCGTCGAGCTTGATGCCTGTTGCATGCATGGGCCCACGCGGCGGGCGGGCTCGGTTGGCGGGGTGCGCAATATCAAGAATGTGTCACTGGTTTCGAAAGCTGTGATGGACCAAACCGGCCACGTGATGCTGGTGGGCGAGGGTGCGGAACGCTTTGCCGTGGCCATGGGATTTCCTCGCGAGAATCTGCTGACCGACCACTCGCGGAAGATCTGGCTGCTGTGGAAGGAGTATCACTCATCACAAGATTGGTGGGGGCCGGGGCTGGCTGATCCGCATTGGGAGGCGCCTGACATCAAGCCGCAAGCCGATTTGTTCCAGGAACGTTTCCGCCGTCTGGAAGAACGGGCTGCCGATCTCGGCATCGCGCCTGAGTTGCGAGCGGAAGCGGTACACAACGTTTTGTTTCCTCCGACCGGCACGATTCATTGCTCAGCCCTGAACGAAAAGGGAGAGATCTCGGGTTGCACCACCACCAGCGGCTTGGCATGGAAGCTTCCAGGACGTTGCGGCGATTCGCCGATCATCGGAGCCGGCTGCTACACCGATCAGGATGTGGGTTCGGCGGGCGCGACTGGCAGCGGGGAAGAGAACATTAAGGTCGCGGGGGCGCACACCATCGTGGAGAACATGCGGCACGGCATGTCTCCGGTCGACGCCGGCACGGACGCGCTCAAGCGCATCGTCCGCAACTACAACGGGGACATGAACAAGCTGCGCTTCGTGGACATGGTCTACTACATTCTTCGCAAAGACGGCGCCTATGCCGGGGTGTCCTTGTGGGAAGGCTACCCGGCCGAGAAGCCGCACAAGATCGCAGTTCATGACGGAACCAGGCGAGCTGAGCAGACGGTTGCGCTGTTTAAGGGCCCCTCGCAGAATTCTCATCCTCTGCCGAAAGTTCCGGCGGAGGTGAAGAAACAATTTGAATAGGGAGTCGTGGCAGCGAACAACCTTTGTGGAGCTTTGTGTCCTTTGTGATAAATGAAGTTCAGAAGGTAGAACCACAAAAGACACAAAGGTACACAAAGGGGAACCCATGAAGGATCCGCGCCTTACGGAGCTGACCAAGATTGCTCTCACGCTGCCGGAGACCAAACGAAAGATCTGCGGACGGCATGCTCAGTTCCTGATCCGCAGCAAGACGTTCGCTTATTTTCTCGATGACCATCACGGCGATGGGATCGTCGCCGTTAACTGCAAGGCGTTGCCCGGCGACAACAAGGCTTTGGCTGAGGCTCAGCCGCGCAGATTCTATTTGCCGGCGTACATCGCTTCAAAAGGTTGGGTCGCGCTCCGGTTGGACGTGGGTAAGATTGATTGGGACGAGGTGAAAGAATTGCTGATAGGTAGTTACGCGCTGATTGCGCCGAAGCGTTTGGCGGAACTGGTGAAAACTGAACTGAACTAAGTTGGGGGCTGTAAAGTCTCTTCAACAACTCTTCGGGAAGACGCCGTAGCTATGAGTTTTCACTACGCTCCCTCCCTCCACTCCGCATTGCGATTGATAAACCAATCGCAATGCTCCGGTCGGGATGACAAAAGTTTTACAACTCACAATCTGTCATCCCGGCCGAGTCGGTTGATCCGCAACAGCAGGTCAACTGAGGAGTGGAGGTTTGTCCGGCTCGATGATGAACGTTCTTACCGAAGGATCGGCGTGGTGCATCTGAAAAACCACTATCAGACACGATCGCAGAGTGCCTTGCTCGAGTGCTTGCGCACGGTTAGCGCGGAGCAAGTTGCTTAAGATCCTCTAGGCGAAGCGCACTTTCACGTCCGGACCTTTCTCCAAGTGAATGCTGTCGATGAATCGTACCTTGCCGGTCCGGTACGTCAGGATGACCGACGAGGTTCGCGTGCCTTCGCCGAAGAAGCGAACGCCTTTGAGCAAGGCACCCTCGGTCACGCCGGTGGCGGCGAAGATCAGTTGCTTGCCGGGAGCGAGATCCTCGGCTTCGTAGATCCGGTTCTTGTCTTTGATGCCCATGCGGGCGATGCGCTCTTCCAACTCAGGCTTGTCGATGACCAGACGGCCCAGCATGTACCCGTTTAAGCAGCGAATCGCAGCAGCCGTGATCACGCCTTCAGGAGCGCCACCCGAGCCCATGACTGCATGCACGCCCGTGCCGATGACCGCGGCAGCGATGCCGGCTGAGAGGTCACCATCCCCAATGAGCCGGATGCGGGCGCCAGCGGCACGGATGTCGCCAATCAACTTTTCGTGGCGAGGGCGATCGAGCACGATCACGACGAGGTCTTCCACGTCGCGGTTCATTCGTTTGGCAATATTTCTAAGGTTGTCGGCTACCGGCGCATCCAGATCCACGGCGTCCTTGCAAGAGGGGCCGACGACAATTTTCTCCATGTAGCAGTCGGGTGCATTCAGCAGACCGCCGCGTTCGGAAGCTGCCAGCACGGTGATGGCGCCAGGCGCTCCGGTAGCGCAAAGATTGGTTCCTTCGAGAGGGTCCACCGCAATATCGACTTCCGGCACTCCGGTGCCGTCAGGAAATTCCGCACCGACCTTCTCTCCGATATAAAGCATGGGCGCTTCATCGCGCTCGCCCTCGCCGATCACGATGGTCCCGCGCATGGGAATACTGTCCATGGTTTGGCGCATGGCCTCGGTAGCGACCTGGTCGGACAGTTTGCGCTCACCTTGGCCCATGGTGCGGGCCGATGCGATAGCCGCCGTTTCCACCACGCGCAAGAATCTCGAAGCCAGATCGCTTTCGATGTTTTGACCGAAACTCCTGACTTTGCCTTCAGGCCGGGTGTCAGTAGCCATAGAAGCCTCCAAAAGAACCGGACAGAGACTATAGCGCGAAGCGGGGCGGGAAGGGAAGGAGCGTACGAACATCGGAGGCTTTGGATGACCTGTAGCCCGAGCCGTCGAACACTGGTAAAATCACTAGGTTACTTCAAAGTTTCCACACAAGTGGGGCTATAGCTCAGTCTGGGAGAGCGCCTCGTTCGCAACGAGGAGGTCGTCGGTTCGAGCCCGACTAGCTCCACCATAGTTTTCCTTTCACCAGCGCCATCTTCAAAGTTCAATCGTCGTCGGGATCTCCGGGAGGTTGGATGACGTTGATGAAATAGTTTGCGTCGTGGGGTGCCTGGATAGGGTGGAATTCGTGCGGCTTTTCTGCGAATTCGAAGCAATCGGCGAAATCGTCGGCGCGAGCGTCGGCGTAGCCAAGCGAAGGCAGGTTGTAAACTTGCTCGATGAATTTCAGAATGCTGCCGAAATCGTGAGTAGCCTTCGAAACATAACCCTGTCTCGCGTAAGGCGAGACCAGGATCAGAGGCACGCGAAAACCGTACTCATAGGAATCGTAGATGGTCGGAGGGACGTGGTCGTACCAGCCTCCCCAATCATCCCAGGTAATAAAAATGGCGGTGCTTGACCAATCCTGGCTTTGCCCAATGGTATTGACGATGGACGCCACCCACGAAGGCCCCAGACCCCGGTTATTTCTTGGATGATCTGATTCTGCCCCAGTGGGAATTACCCAGCTAACCCCGGGGAGTTGGTTATTTGCGATGTCGGTGAATAATTGTGCAGGATTCACAATAACGTTGTTCCAATCGTTGCCGAAGCGGATATGTGAGATCGCGTTCGGCCCAGTCCATACAAAGTTGGCCGACGGAGTGTAGTAACGCCAACTGATTCCGGCGGTATCCAGCAGGTCGGTCAGAGTAGGATGATCGAAGCACGGGTACATCTTCATGGTTTCCCCGCCAGAGGGATCAATTAACTTTACGCGTTCCTGCTGGGGCGCGGTACAACCACTGTTGTCGATCGCCCCCGTGATCCCGCCCGGCTCCTCGGCAGCAAATAAATCGCTAGTCGCGGTCGGCGCCGAAGTGCCGGAGATAATGAACTGATGCGCCGGAAAACTTGGCCCTTGATTGGTCTGAAACATGCGGTCTGCGAAAGTGTATTGTTCGGCCAGTTGAAAGTAGGGCGCCACATCCGAGAGTGTGACGTATTTGAAGGCCGGGTTGGGAGGCGGGCAATTCTTTGCCCCTGGGGCGCAAACCACCGGGATCTTATCGGCGCCGTCCATCTTCCCGCCATCGTACATCGTAGTGAAATCAGCATGGGTGTGATCCATACCGTAGCGGTTCGCCAGCGGTACGGCCGTGAGTGTAATGACGTTACCCTTCGAATCTAAGCCAGTGTTGGCGATATCCGCGCCAGGTAGACCGTGAAAGAGGTTGTCGGGTGTGCGATTCTCCTGAAAGATCACCACTACATGCTGGATTGGGTTCTGCGCTGCTGCTATAGGCGCCGCTAGTGAGGCCAGCAAAAGGAGACCTCTAAGCGAGAGTTTCATGGCAATCTCCACTTCTTATCAAAAGCCACTGCCGACCTTCGATTCCGTTGGGTTTCGGAAGCCCTTTAGATTGCAGAATTAAGTCAGGTTGATATCTGTGTCCTTGCTCGACAGATTCCAAGCGGTCTGCGGCTTCGCAGATGACTTGCTGCTCAGGTATTTTCGAGGACTTAGAGCAGGGGAAAGATTGGAACTGCGGGAAGTTCTCTACCGCAAGAATGCCAGCCGGCGACTGGTAAGGCGGCGCAGTCGCGCGTGCAAGAGTAATAGGAAACCTTCTCAACACAACGGCTCCTTGCACACTTACGCGTCGGTTCCGCATCGTACAGTCCCCACCGAGGCGCGGACGGACGCGGAACAGACCACCTGCTTATACACCTTTTCCGCCTCGAAGGAAACCAGGATTATCTTCCGAATCAGGCGCGAGGCCTTGAGTTGCAGCCCCAGTGCTCACTTCGAAACGGTTCCGATATATGCGGAAAACGGTTCCAGCGATAAATGCGCCAGGGAGCCCTCTTTCGATCCTGGAGTCATGGTGGTCAGCAGCGTACGCGCACTCTTTGCGGGGAAACCCTGAGGAGCAAGATCGAAACTCACCGCTTGGGGTTTCGACGACATATTCAGCACGACCAGCACAGCTTCATTCTTATAACGTCTCAGATAGGAGAGCACATTGGGATCGCTCTCGTTCAGAGCTACGTAGTCGCCGTCCAGCAGCGCTCGATTTTGATGTCTTAGCTGGAGGAGCTTGCGATAGACATTCAGGATCGACGCGGGATCGTTCGATTGGTTGGCGACATTGACCGTCTTGTAGATCAGCGGAACCGGCAGCCACGGCGTGCCGCGCGTAAAACCGGCGTTGGGACTGTCGTCCCACTGCATGGGAGTGCGTTCTCCATCGCGGCCTTTTTCCTTCGGCCAACCTATCCGCCCGATCGGGTCTTTCACGTCTTCCTTTCGCGCCGGATCGGTGTTTTGCATTCCGATCTCTTCGCCGTAGTACATGATCGGAGTTCCGCGCAGAGTCAAATAAAGCGACGCCATCAATTTGGCGATGGCCACGTTATTCTGCCCATCTCCGTAGCGCACGTACGAACGCACGATGTCGTGATTGCTGAGAACAAACACGGGCCAGCCTCCGGCTGAGTCGACAGCGGCAATTTGCCGGCGGAATTCTGGTGGCGACAGTTTATCGACCTTGGTGAACATGAAGTCCATCGGCATCTGCAGCTCATCGCTGTGTTCGCCGTAATATTGCTTGAGCTCGTTCACGTCTTTGGTCCATGTCTCGCCGATGAGTACGGCTCCATGTTCGTCGGCGACTTTTCGCAGATCGCGGAGAACGTCGTGAACCTCGGGCAGCTTGGTGTTGTAAAGATTTGTTTCGTTGGGATCGCTGTATTTGTTCAAGCCCGGAAGGACTGGGTTGTCGCGCAGTTGGGGATCTTCGAAGAGAGTATCGACGGCATCGAGCCGGAAGCCGGCAACTCCGCGTTTGTACCACCAGCGGGTCACATCGAACATCGCGTCCTTAACCGCGGGATTGCGCCAGTTCAGATCGGGTTGTTGCGGATAGAAGTAGTGATAATAAAATTGCCCGGTTTTGAAATCCATGGTCCAGGCTGATCCACCGAATTCTGACACCCAGTTGTTTGGCTCTGCGTTACCTTTGGGGTCGTGCCACATATACCAGTCGCGCTTCGCGGAAGTGCGCGAGGATCGGGAATCGATGAACCACTGATGCTGATCGGACGAGTGATTCATTACGAAATCCATGATGATGCGAATGCCGTGGTTTTTCGCCTCTTGCTGCATGTGATCAAAATCCGCGAGCGTTCCGTACATGGGATCGATATTCACGTAATCGGCGACGTCGTAGCCGAAATCAACCTGCGGCGAGGGATAGCACGGGGTGATCCAGATGGCGTCGACGCCCAGACTTTTCAGATAGTCGAGTTTGGAGGTAATGCCGTTCAGGTCGCCAATGCCGTCGTTGTTGCTGTCCATGAAACTGCGGGGATAGATCTCATAGAAGACGGCATGCTGCCACCACTGGTGGCCTTCCGCGTCTACTGGTTGGTTTTGAGAATGAAGCATACAACAGAAACCGGCGACGAAAAGAACTAATGCGGCTGACTCGCGGAACATAAAACGTCCTCCCGGGGGAATCCTGATATGTCGGCTCTGAAGCGTTGTAAAAAGTCTAGCTTAGCTCGCGATCTGGGGCCAGCTAAACTGATGGACGATGAGTTAATTTCCTCATTTGTGAGAGCCCCTTTTTTCGGCTCTTGGGCTGGCTGCCTTCCTCTGTAAAACGAATGATAATCTTGCCGTGGACATAGGAAAGAGAGTCGTTTGCTGGCAGTTCGACGCGGATTCGAGTCTCGCCATTTTGTTCTTTGACGAGCTTGGCGCCCTCGACACTTGCGATTTGTCCCGAATTCCACAGCATCAGGTCGTATTGCTTTCCTGGGATCCCTGACACGTTCACTGCCAAGTTTTCATTGCTTGGACCCCATGATTCGGAAAGAATTTTCAATTCCTGACTGCGTTCTCCCAGCGGGGGAAGCTTCGAGGAAATGTCGTAGCCGAAGTCGTTCCGCAGACGGATGTGGAGCGTGCTCGTTCCACTGTGAATGGGGAAGCGTAGCGTGACGTGCTGATCCCCGCGGTTCCGTTCCATGCGCACTGAAACGGCACGACCATCGATTTCGGCCCCCGCGACTTCCGCACGTGGGCTGAGGGCAGGCGAGAATTCCAGGGCACAGTCGCCCGCACCGGTACGACGTAGGTCAAGCGTGATGCCATCTTTTGTGCGTCTGTAATTAAGATCAAGGGTGACACCAGCGACGTGGATGTTATGGACCTCGAAGGATTCCCACTCTGCGGGGACATGAGGAGCAAAGCGCAATTGATGCGATGTGGCGTCAATGTCCATGCCGAGCGAGCCACGCAGCAGGGGACTGACCACCATGGCTGCCGACCATATCTGATGAGGCGAACTGGTAGAGAGAGGTTGATAGTAATCGCCAGAAAGAACTTCGGTGACATGGCCCAGCGCTCCGTCGAGGGCGAGCAGCGAGTTCGAGCGTAAGTTGGCGTAAGCGGGCTGGGCTCGATGATAGCGATATTCGCCGGCCGCGGCCCACCCCGTGAACAGCGGCCATACCGAACCGTAGTGGTAGCCGCCGGGATCGTACAAGGGGTTCTGCGATGAGATGATTCGCATCCCCCAGTCGGTTTGATGATCTGCATCGGCCAGTTGTTCGATCATCAGCTGTGCGCGGTCTTCATCGAGAAGGCCGAACCAGAGCGGGACGGTGGACAGTACGCTGGCGGTGTCCAAGCGTTGGCTGTTTTGGTCCAGAGCGTAGGCGTAGAGGTTTTTCTCCGGCGACCAGAATGAGTGCTCCACCAATTGTTTCTGGTGAGCAAATTCATCGGCTAACTTATTACTCAAGTCTTCCTTGCCGGTCAGGTGAGCGAGATTCGATAGTGCGTGCAGGGCTTCGGCTCCGAGCGCGCTTTGGTACAGTTCGGTTTCTACCGGCAACAATGGGCCACCCTCGATCCAGCCGTGGCCGAGTCCGAAATTTCGCGGCAGCCCTTGCGCGTCATACGTGGATTTTAGAAACTCGTAAGCCTTCCACAAGCTGTCCCATTTCTCACGGGCAAAATTGATGTCTCCGCTTTTCCGGACGTAATCATCGATCGCCACGATGTACAACGGAGTGGCGTCGACTGAGGCATACGGATAGGGATAATCGGTGAACCACGGAACGAAGGTTGCAGATTGCGAGATTTCGTGCGGGACGCGGCCGTCAGCGCGCTGGTAGTGGCTCAGAAAATCAAGCGCGGTGCGGGTGTCGGCGAAGTCGCCCTCGGCATTGAGCGCGAAGGAAGTCCAGAGTGCGTCGCGGCCGAAGAACCAGGCGAAGCCCGGCCGGGTGCCGTCCCCAGACGTTCGGTAACCTGCGATCAATCCGGTGCCCAAGTAGGGATTGTTGACCATGCCCTGGATCATGCTGACGCGGGACCAGTCGTAGGCTTGCTGTAGTTGGGCGTCGGGCAGCGTCACGCTCACGGTTTCGTTCAGGTAGTGCCTGTAATGGTCGGAGGAAGTGCGCCGCAGTTCGGGGTATGTACTGGCGAGTCTGCGATAACTGTCTTCGACTTCCTGGGGGCCGTTTAAAGAACCTGCGATCACTACCACTTTCGTGTCCTTGCCTTTGGCAGTCGGACCCAGCAAGAAAGAGTTCTGCGACGACGAGGCGTAGTTGGTGGAATATTCTTCGCCGGAAAGTGCAGCCGTTGGCGAACCCACCAGCGCGGCAAATTTCTTCTGTTCTTCCCCCAGCTTAAAGGCCCGAAAGTTTGGATCCCAGTTGATATAGGTTCCACCCAGCGCTGCGGGCCACTCCAATTGAAAATCGCGTTGAAAGACGGCCTCAACTTCGAGCGGATGCGCGGTCTCGACTTCGATTACGATGACCGCGCCCGGTTCATGTACCGGCACAAAAAAAGTTTCGCGGACCTGGAAGGTATCACCGGCATACAGGATTGAACATGCTTCGGGTTGGACAGAAACCGTTCGTGCTAGTGACTCTGCAGGGAGAGCCCGGCCCTCAATATGAAATACGAGGTGGAAATCACGCAGGATTTTCAGTGGGTAGACCCAGCCCTCGAAGGTTCCGGCTTCGTTGCCGAACATCGCGGCTCGGGTTCCGACGGCCGAAAGAAACTCCCACGGGCGCACAGGGCGCGAAAGTGACAGACCGGTGTTCTGAGCAAAGGCCGAGACTGAAAAAATGGCCAGCAGCAATGCGGCGCGAAGTCGCATGAATCTTGCACATCTGCTGCGAAGAACGCTGCTGGGGTTGGAAATGGCCGTTCGAAACTCCGTTGCCGTCCAGCCCGTCGAGGTGTGGACGCTTGCAAATCGGGCGGTTGTCCTACAGAATTAAGGGCGAATTCTAGCATGAGCTAAGGGCACACGGGTACTTCCTTTTGATGTTTTCACGCCGCAAGTTTCTCCGATCGCTGAGCCGGTCTGCGCTGGTACTTTCTTTGGAAAATGTATTCTCTTTGGCCCGGCCGCTTCGCCTGCGCGCTTTGTCCTCTATTCCGGAAAAGGACGAGAAGCCGGATGTTGATTTGGGCGTCAGCTTCGTAAACGTCGGCAGCGAAGCTGGTCTAAACGTCGAAACCATCTTTGGCGGCGAACATAAGAATAAATATCTGCTCGAGACCACGGGCTGCGGTGTGGCTTTCTATGATTACGACAATGACGGATGGCTAGATATTTTTCTGGTCAACGGTTGGCGTCTGGAAGGTTTTTCCGCAAGACATGAGCCGGCATCCCATCTGTTCAAGAACAATCGCGACGGCACATTTACGGACGTGACTGTGAAAGCTGGCTTGAGCCATAGCGGCTGGGGGCAGGGTGTTTGTGTCGGAGATTACGACAACGATGGCTTCGAAGATTTGTTCTTGACCTACTATGGCAAGAACGTTCTGTACCACAACAACGGAGATGGAACTTTTACTGACGTTAGCGAGAAGGCCGGAGTTGCGGGGAAAAAGACTCGCTGGGGAACGGGCTGTGCGTTCGTTGATTATGACCGGGATGGGCGCCTCGATCTGTTCGTGGCGAATTACATTGATCTTGATCTGGCGACGGCGCCGGTGCCGGAGTCCGGACCTTGCCTTTATAAGAGCGTGATGGTGGCGTGCGGGCCACCCGGATTGAACGGGGGCAAGAATATTCTGTATCACAATAACGGAGACGGCAGCTTCACGGACGTTTCCGAGGCGGCTGGAATTACGCGGGCCAATGGCACCTACGGTCTCGGGGTGCTGGTTGCTGATTTTGATAATGATGGTTGGCCGGACATTTATGTAGCCAACGACTCGACTGCCAGCGCGCTTTATCAGAACAAGAAGAACGGCAAATTCGAAGATATTGCCATCGAAGCGGGCTGCGCCTTGAGCGCTGACGGCAAACCGCAAGCTGGGATGGGGGTGTCTGCGGCCGATTACGATCTGGATGGCAATCTGGACATCGTCAAGACGAATTTCGCAGGAGACACGCCGTCGCTCTACCACAATCGCGGTGGAGCAGAGTTTGACGACGCAACATTCACCGGCGGATTGGGCATGCACACGCAGTATCTGGGATGGGGCTGCGGGTTTGTCGACTTCGATAACGACGGTTGGCCTGACATTTTGATTTGCAACGGCCACGTTTATCCGGAGGTCGAACAGTTGCGGACCGAAGCTGGCTACGCCCAGCGGAAGCTGCTGTATCGCAATCAGCGCAACGGACATTTTGAGGATGTCTCGCTGAATGCTGGGGCGGGCATCTCTACGCCTAGCGCCTCGCGCGGTTGCGCGTTTGGCGACTTTGACAACGACGGCGATATCGATGTCGTGGTCAATACCATCAACGGACCGCCGCAGCTTTTGCGCTGCGACTCTCGCTTAAACCGCAACTGGATCAAGGTCCGGACGATCGGAACCAAGTCGAACCGCAGTGGCATCGGGGCTCGTTTGAAGTGCGTCACGCACCCGCCGGATGAGTCAAAACCTCATCAGCAGATCGACGAAGTCCGCAGCGGCGGCAGTTACATTTCGCAGAATGATCTTCGCGTCCACTTTGGCCTGGGCAAAGCCGAAAAGGTGGATTTGCTGGAGATTCACTGGCCCAGCGGACAAGTGGATACGATGAAGGACATCAAGCCCAATCAGTTGGTTTATGTGAAAGAAGGTGAGGGGATCGTGCGGACTGTGGAATTTGGCACCGCTAAGGGAGAGCCGACGAAATAATTGCGCTCTGTAAACTCACGCGGTCGCAGACTACGCAAATGTGATTGTCAACAACGTGACAAAATAGGTTCTTGCACCTCGGCTGGATCGGCCTTTCAGGCGCCCCTAGCGGAAAGGTGAGCCAAGTCTTATTGATATTGGTAGCTGCCTTCTCCCCAAGGAAATTCAATTCCAATTTTGCAGGATTTTGCAGTAACGACGAATCGAGCCTTGCCGGAGCGTTTACCTTTCACAAAAGGGAAAAGTGCGGCATTGTACGAGCCCTGAGCGTCGGCTTTACCTTTCTGCTGTCCAGTTTCATTTTCTGACTGCTGCTCGATACTTAGATCCTCTTCCGGCTGAAGGCCGATGATCCTGATAAATACGCCGAAGTAGTACGGTCCCGTCTCAATGGCCGAGAGATGGCACGGTCCGGCAGTCTCCTCCAAAGGGAACGGGATAATCTCTGCGAATGCGCGTAAATGGTCGTCGTCAGAAATCAGGGCAAATTGAATAGGCTCACCCCTGCCGCCGAAGACCTTGGCATTGATTGGGTCTTCGGCAATGTGATGGTCGGGGTCAGCCAGCACGTTCACGACCTTGCCGTCGTGATTCAGGTACGCGTCGGTTACCGCCTTGGGATCGCTGCCGACGTTAAGAATGCACAGAACATAATGCTGATCCGGTAAGCCAGATGCAAATAGATTGTAGGTGATTACCGTCCCGCCCTGAATTGTGGTCCGTCCGATTTCCTTGTAGGTCAGTTTTGCCCCAGGCGAATTAAACTTCTCACCCCACCGGTCCCTGCTTGGGACGGTTTGCGCGGGACACTCTGCAACGGAAAGAAAAGCTGCAAGCATCAACACACGGATCATGTAGGGCACAGGTCGGATATTCATGGCACGGGTGAGTATAACAACAATGCCCCTCATTAGACTTGGTCGACCAGAGTTCTCTTACTGGGGCGGACCGCGGCCTCGAGCCAATCCCATCCCGGTTGGAAAACGATCCGCACTGATTGAACGCGATCCAGGCCTTCACCTCAGTCACAGCGTCGCATTGAAATGCTCCCACTGCTGCTTGATCTTCGCCATAAATGAAATAAATCGCGCATCCTTTCTCAGGTTGTCCAGGTTGGCGTCACCTTCGAAAAGCGGATAGCAGGGGAAGCCCTCATCGGCGGTCACTTGCAACCACTTCGTTGCTAGCTCGGGCTGATTCATAAGCGCGTAGGCAGAAGCCAGGTTGTAAGATGTGTGATGAAAGTGAGCGTAACCTCGGCCGATCTCGACGGCGCGCTGCATCGCGGCTTCTGACTCACGTTGCTTTCCAGCCTTGGCCAGCATCATGGCTTTCACGCTCGTAACCAGCCCGCCTTCGTCTTTGGGATAGTCTTTGAGGAATTGCTCGATGATCACCGAGGCTTCCTGATCGCGCCCCAGCCGGAATAAAGCCGTGGATGTATAAGACGCCAGTAACGACGGGCTCTGTTCGAGCGGAGTGCTATTGAAGATCTGAAAGGCTTCTTCGTATTTACCCCGGCACATATCGATGACACCCAGGCGGTATCGCGCCAGAGTGTTCCCGGGATTGATCGCCAATGCCTTTTGAATCTCTTGCCATCCCTGGTCGAGCAGGCCGATATGGAGATAAACAAATCCCAGTTGGTGATGGGCTTCATCGAGATTAGGGTTCAGTTCTATCGCGCGTTTGTAGGACTGAATCGCCTGTTCGTGAGGGAAGCGCTTGTAGGGCGTCCACAACATTAGACCGCGGGCAAAGTAACCCTCTGCCAGATTGGGATCCAGCGCGAGCGCTTTGTCCACGTCCACTTCGGCTTCTTCGTTCAACTCTTTCTTCTCAGCCACCGGCGCAAAAAAACGTACCTTGATGCTGTAGGCGCGGGCCAGTTCGGCGTAGGCAGCGGCGAAATTGGGATCGGCAGCTACGGCCTGCTGAAACAACGTGATGGCGGCTTCATTGTTGGCTGGATTCTCGTGTTTGACATTCACCATGCCGCGCATGTAAGCGTCGTACGCCACAGGGTTGGCGGACTTGACGCTCGACGCGGGTGTGGGCTTCGGAGTGCGAAATGACAAGGTGTACACGGCTGCCGCCACCACTAGCGCCAGAGCTGTCAGGACAAGCGCGGGCTTTGAAACGCGAACTCCGTGCCATCGGCTTTTAGGGGCGGTGATTGCTGGCTTTAAAAGCGTTGCCTCGGATACCGGCCTAAGCTGTCCGCTTTCGTATTCGCGGCGGATTTGCTGTAGGTCAGTGATCAAATCGCCCATTGACTGGTAGCGCTGCGCTGCGTCTTTCTCAAGGCATTTTCGTATCAGCCGCTCTTCGGCACTGCCGCTAAGGGCGAGGCTGGGGCGGTTGATCGGCGGGGGGTCCAGGGTCAGAATCGCGGAGATGACCTCTGCCGTACTCCTGGCCTCGAAGGGCCGCCGTCCGCTGAACAGTTCATAAAGGACGGTGCCGAAGCTGAAGATATCGCTGCGACAATCCAACTCCTCGCTGCGCACCTGCTCAGGCGACATGTAGGGCGCCGTGCCCATCACCATTCCCGGCATGCTCAGCAGGGTCCCGGTTTCTGCGTCAGGTTCGGCAAGGCCCGAGTCGCGCAGCACCTTGGCCAGGCCGAAATCGAGCACCTTCACCTGTCTGCGGGTTGTGAGCATGATGTTTTCTGGTTTGATGTCACGATGAATGATGCCGCGGGAGTGGGCTTCGTTGAGGGCGTCGGCAACCTGTGCCGCAATCGCAAGTGCCTCGCGCAGGTCTGGCAGCTGGCGCTTGAGCGCCGCCGCCAGGGTTTCGCCTTCGATGTATTGAAGGACTATGAAGCTGTGGCCGCCCTCCTCGCCGACCTCGTAGATCGCGCATATATTCGGGTGATCGAGAGTGGCCGCGGTCTTGGCTTCTCTCAGCAGACGTTGCTTGGCAAGCTCATTGGTAGCGACGGCCGCAGGAAGAAACTTAATCGCCACTTTGCGCCCGAGGCGCTTGTCCTCCGCCAGGTAGACTTCGCCCATGCCGCCAACCCCTAGCTTTCCGAGGATGCGGTAGTGCGAGATGATTTCGCCGACCATTTGTGGCGAATCTTACGTCGGGGAAACCAGCAAGTCAATGAAAGGTGAGGCATCTCCAGCGACCGCGATTCAACCCGCATAACTTTCGTCAGTCACAAAAAAATGCGTCAGAGAAACTCTGACGCATTAGGCAGCAAAGTGGAAAGACTTGTCAGTAGGCCATCGAAGAGCCCTTCGGAGCGGGAACGTCTTTTGAGGTCATGTCGAAGGTGAGCATGAAGCCGTTAGTTCCTTTGAATTCGTAGGGCTTGGGGCCCTCCTTGTATGTTTCGAATTCGTTGGGCATCATGACGAAACCGTCGTTGCGCGGGGTGCCCCAGTACTTTACGTTCTTCAACACGGCCGGTTCGTCGGTCATCCCTTGAAAACGCTTTAGCTTGATCTCAGCTGTCTTGCCGCCGTTGAGCGTCGCGTGAGCTTGGTCTTTATCGAAGGTCCAGGTGTCGATGTCGCCTTCGGCGGTCTGGAATGAGCTCCACTTCACGGGAAATACGTGGCCAAGGATTACCCCGAGGGCTTGCCGTTGTTCGGGAGTCGTGCCTTTGTCGAAAGTCGCGACCACCCAATCCATCTGGCCCTGCGAGAAGTCGCCGCCCAGATCGCCGCTCAGCCAAATCTTGGCGCCGGTGAGATCGACGTTGCCGTAGTGTCCCTTATTTACTTTGTACGCGTTGTTGAACTTGCAAAAGTGTTCGGTCTTGCCATTCTCGTGGTGAGCTGCTGGATGTGCATTGAAATAACACATGCAGAAGTGTGGACAGCTGCACGCCTCAATTGCAGTGGCGTTAATCGCCCAGTCGGCAGCCGGCGTGGTGGTATGACCTACGCCGACGCTGAGCAGGGCAACGGCTATAAACAATGCAATTCTGTGCATAGGAGCACCCCCTGTCGTGCGAAGTATGCACCCGCTGAGGATTGCGTGCAAGTGTTTTTCGCGTTCGGATTCAGCTCGAAGGTGTTCACCAGGATCGTCAGTCGCTGGCGAGAATCACCGTCTAAAATGGCACGTAACAGCCGGGTCTGGAATATTGTCTATGTGGAGTCTACTGTGGAATAGACTCCGCATATGCAAATCGTTCAAATCGTGCTGGACAAAAAGCTACTGCACGCTGCCGACCAAGCTGCGAAGCGCACTAATCGAAACCGATCCGCTTTGGTGCGAGACGCTCTGCGGGAACATCTCCGCCGGTTGGAAGTGCGAGCCAGTGAAGAGCGCGACCGCCAAGGCTACTCGCAACATCCGCAGGCCGAGGCGGAAGCGCGGGGTTGGGAATCGGAGGCCACGTGGCCGGAAGAATAGCCCGAGGCGAGGTTCGGCTCTACCAGTTTGCCGCGCCCGACAAGAAACGACCGGCTCTCGTGCTCACCCGCAACAGCGCCATCGAGTATTTATCCACAGTCACGGTTGCGCCTGTCACTTTTAAGATTCGCGGCGTACCATCGGAAGTCGTTCTTAATGAGGAGGACGGCATGAAATCCCCGTGCGCGGTGAACCTGCACAAAGCAGTGACGTCGCAACAGCGCATGGGGAAACGTGTGGCCCAACTTAGTGCCGCACGGATGGGTGAGGTGTGTGCTGCGCTGCGCTTCTCTCTGGGTTGCGATTCAAACTAGTTACTGGGAACGTTCCGTCTGTCCCCGAATTTGTCCCAAGAGCGGAAACTCGGGATGGTCTGGGCCAGCCTCCAATGGACAGCACGGCGCCGAGAAAAACCGGGGTCGTGCCGAAGTTCGCGTTCACGAAAACCCCGCCCAAGCGGAGCTTGAGCGGGGCACCCTGAAGAGTGATTAGAGGTTTAAGTTGGCCAGCCCCGGCGGTTGCCCAGGATGCTACAACCCCGCCGGAAAATCAGTTACTCGCTGTAGCGAATCTATTACTTCGCGCTATCCTCCTCGATGTCTTCAAACGTCACGTTGGAGCGGGAATCGGTCCAAACCAGACGGAATTTACCCGATGAATCAACTGCGCTTCCTTGGTAGTCTCCGTACTGATTGCCTTGATCGGTCCCCGACCTGGTTTCATCGGACTGCACCGTCGTGACCCGCTTATTCGCTTGCCAGGTCACACCACCATCGGTCGAGAGGCTCACGTAGCGATCCGTTTTCACGCTGCTGGAGTCGCGACGTGTATCGTAGAACGAAATTTCGACCGTACCATTGGCTGCCACAGAAATGGCGTTATGGAAGTGCCAGGCATGGTTGGTGTCATCATCGACTTTCGCTTCAGCCGACCACGTCTTGCCACCATTGTCGGAGTGACGGACGTAGATGTTGGTATTGCTTCCATTCGGGTCTTGATCGAAATAGCTCACGTAGACCCGGCCTGCATTGGCGGAGCCGGCGGGAGCCACCGCCGTAAACGGCATCGGAAGTACACCTCGGGAATTCTGAGGTGGAATTGAGATGAAGAACGAAGTGGTATTGATACGGTAGTTGGTAACCACATGGGGTGTGCCGAAGCTCTTGGCGCCATTCTTTGACTTTGCGACCCAAATCTTCTGGCCCCCGTAGTCCTCCCAGGCGGCATAGACGCTTCCGTCGGGCCCGGTTGTGACGTTTACACCGATCGTTCCACCGGGACCGACCGCTGCGCTGCGCTGCCAGTTATTGACACCGTCCCGTGAATACAGCACGTAGGGCGTGTTGCCCGCGCCATTGTCGTCGTAGCCGATGTAGACGCTGCCTTTGTATTTACTGCTGGCCGAGTTGTCTACGGTCACCATGTCGCGGTCGGGCGAGCCGCCGGCGTTCGATAACAGGATGCTCGTCCAAGTGGACTTGCCTTTTTTCTTGTAGGCAATGCGCTGATCGAAGCACTCGTAAGACATGAACGCATCGCCCTTGGTATTAAAACCCAGCCAGGTGTCGTAGCAGAAGGCGCTGGGGTTTTGATTGAAACTGGTAAAAGTCTTGCCTCCGTCCGTAGACTCCCACACCACGGCGCCTGCCCCGGTTGAGACGCTTAGGTCGTTCACGCTGAACAGGAGATGTTTCGGATTGGTCGGATCTACGGACACACTGGTCTCGCTCTGGTGTCCGTTTTCCTTGTTGACGTCGACGTTTTTTCCTACAGTGATTGGGCCCGTGAAATCTGGAGCGAATGGCTCCGCTTGCCAGCTTCTCACCGGGATGGTATTGAAAACGCCCGGCTGGATTACCTGCGCGCTCGCGCAGGTCATGATTACACTGACGCATAACAACCCCACAGCAAAGGTGCTGCAGGCCGCAATTTGCTTTTTCATTGTTTCAAGCTCCTGAATTAGGGACCTAGATCAACTTGCAGCAGGGAGTTGGAGCAAGAAGATTGGCAAGTACCTTTTTTAGTCAGGCAAACTCTACGGCGGAGATGTGGTGAGAGTCAAGATGCAAAAACTTGCAGTCGGATTTCCTGTCCCCAGGTTTACACGGTTTCCTGGCGACCGGTTTTCCATACCTTTGAGAATTGCTCTTTTGCGATCGTGATGGAGCTGATTACATCTGAGCGACAACGGCAACGTCGAACTTTGAATAGTACTTCTTCACGTCGCTGGCCCCATATTTCGCGCGGAATTTCTCGACCACGGACGAGACCTGTTTGGCCTCAGTAAGCGGAATGGCCTCGAGTTCGGCCCCTGTCCCTCCTACCTTGATCTTAATCGATGGATTCTGGAGCACGTTCTTGTACCACTGCGTATCCGACCCCTTCACCGGCAGGAGGTAAAGCTTGTCGTCCTCCCATACGAACCAGACCGGGATTGAGACCGGGCGCCCTGATTTTCTTCCAGTCACAGTGAGCTTAATTTCGCGAAATCGAGAAAAGCGGTCGGTTAGGGTATCGTTCCGGGCTGGCATATGCACTCCTGTGGATTGCTTTTTCCAAGTTTGCGTTTTTGCATTATCTCCTACCCTGCGAATTTTCGTCTGCCTCGAGCGCAGCGCAAGCCTAAGCATAGTTTCCTACGCCTTGGGCCGCTTGCCTATTTCGACGAAGTTCTTGCCAGAATCTCCGAAGTCCACGCGGCAACTCATGCTGTTAGATGCCACACGGCTGAAAGAGCACACAGCGGAGGTCGATCTCTTGGAGCGCAATTCGAGTGGCTTGCCGCCCTGCGGAGAGGTGTGGGAATGGAGCACTTTCGTGATTTGGATAGGCAGCACGGGAAAGGGTAAAGTTGAGTATTCATGGCTTTCGAATTCAAGTCTGCACTTATGGTTTTTGCCTTTGTCACTCTGGGTTGGACGTCGTTTTGTTTTGGACAGGCCCCTCAGCAATCGCCGGTATCCAGTCCGGAAGTGCGAAGTCCGGAACAACCTGGGATTGTCTTAGGCCAACTGCCCGGCCAGCTACTGCCCGGAAGCATCAGCGGAACGGTCGTGGATCAAAGTGGGGCCGTCATCGCCGGAGCCCGGGTGAGGCTTGCCGGTGAAGGTCGCTCCCTAAACCAAGAGCTGTTATCAGGCGTCGATGGGCAATTCTCCTTTGCCAACATCCCTCCCGGACCCTTCCAGGTCACAATTACGTCGGCGGGCTTCGCCAGCCAAACATTCTCGGGAACTCTGCGCTCGGGGGAGACTTTCATTGTCCCGCCGAACCCGCTGGCGGTTGCTACGAATATCACTGAAGTGCAGGTAGGAGTTTCGCCAACGGAAGTGGCAGAAGAGCAGATCAAGGTTGAAGAGAAGCAGCGTGTGCTTGGTATACTGCCAAATTTTTATGTCAGCTACATTCCCAATGCAGTGCCCCTCAGCTCAAAACAAAAATTCAAGCTCGCCTGGAAGACAGTGATCGACCCATTCACTTTAGTATTTGTGGGGGGCGTTGCGGGAGTTGAGCAGGCGCAAGATCACTTCAAAGAATATGGGCAAGGGGCAGAAGGTTACGGAAAGCGCTTCGGCGCGGGCTATGCCGACACGATTACGAGCACTTTCATCGGAGGGGCCATCCTGCCATCGCTTCTGAAACAGGACCCGCGTTATTTCTATAAGGGAAACGGCAGTACGGGAGCACGCGCTCTTTATGCGATCGCCAATTCGGTGATCTGCAAAGGCGACAATCGACGCTGGCAGCCAAATTATTCGAGTATCCTGGGAAGCCTGGCAGCGGGCGGTATCTCGAATTTGTATTATCCGGCGAACGATCGCAACGGCGCCGAATTAACTTTCGAAAACGCGGCAATCGGGATCGGAGCAACTGCGGTTAGCAATCTATTTCAAGAATTCGTTATCCGGAAGTTGACACCTAGCGTTCGTAACAACAACGTGGGCAAGCCCTAAAGCATGATCGCCATCTCACCTGGCCGGCGCTACAACGATAACCTTCGGAAAACCAGAGACAGGCGGGATGTTCCCTACTTTCTTGCTCAAGAATAACCTGCCTAATCTCAGGAGATTGCGGAAAGTCCCATGTGTCCCCCGAGTTTCCCCAGCCAAAGACAACCGCTCCGAATGTTCGGAGCCATCATGAAAATCCGCGGTGTAAGCACTCTGTCAATATCGGTATTCGTGAAGCGCTCACGCACTGTCAAGTTACTTGAGGAGATTATCTCTGCGTTTTCTCCTCAAACGGAAACTCCTCCACATAAGGGAGAATGGACCAGGGGGGATTCAAAGCCGCATCTGCTCTTGCTCAAGAATGGTTTGCCTAGTTTCAGCCAATTGGGGAGTGTCCGTCTGTCCGCTGTTTCGTAAGACTTGTCGCGGACGGATGTGCAGTCGGCGCGGCCGTGAGTTGGTCGCGGGACAAGTGGGGGGAACGTGGCTGGTCCACCCAGCCTGCGAACATCCCCAGTCAGCCGACGCGGCTTGACCAGGCCCCGCGCCCTCCGAGAATCACCAGATCAAATTCTTCTGGCTGCGTCTTCTTTTTTTAGCACCTAAGCAGATGAGCTGCTTTCGGTGCGCTTCATGCGACTCTTCCTTTCTGAGCGACAGCCTCATTCTGGGCTCGCTTTGATTTCACCAGGTCAGCCGCTGACGCTCCCTCGAGCGACAGTCCATAGCCGACTTCTCGGACAATGCGCTCTTTCAACGGTTGAATGAAATGTACGCGCGTATTGCGGCGGGTCACTTCGGGAGCCTTCAAGTACAAGTTGGCCAATTCCCGTGCTCGGGACAGCGCCTTACCGTTCGGCACAACTTCGGCGACCACTCCCCATTCATATGCGGTACGCGCCTTTAGCGGTTGTGGATTTAGCAGGAATGCCTCCGCTCGTCCCGCTCCAGCACGGTAACTCCATGTCGTAAAGATGCCATCGCCCGGTGCTATGCCCGCCGAGAAATGCGCCACATCCTGGAAAGTCGCGCCCTCCGCTGCCACAATTACGCTGGCAAGCAGCGCGTAGTCGGAGTGCACATGGGCGCGTCCTTCGATCGCCGCGATGACCGGCACGCGTATGTTGGCGATATTTTCCAACACCTGAACACCTTCGTCGTGAACCTGGCTCCAAACGCCGGGATCGGCAGCGTCGCCAAAAGATGGCCAGTCGACATCAGTAATGAACTGCCCGCCTGCGCCCGTCAGGATCACGATCTTGTTGGCTCGGTCTTGCGCAATGCGGTAGAAGGCGTCGACAAACTCTGTGTGAGCTTGCGCACTCATAATGAACGGCCCGCCATTGTTGTGGAATTCAGCAACCAGTACACCGTTGCCATCTCGCGTCAGCTTTAGGTTGTGATAAGCGGCGAAGTAGTCAGCTTGAAGTGTTTGCATAAGATTCTCCTTTCTGTGTTGTTCTGACTGCGTTGTTAATTGCGAGGTCAGCACATTGCCCTCAGGTGGCTACAACGAGACCGCCCGCGGCACGAATGACCTCCCCGGTGATCCAGGCTGATTCGTCTGATGCCAGGAACACCGCCAGGGGTGCGATATCCGTCACGCGACCGAGCCGGCCGAGCGGCGTCTTCTCAGCCAGAACGGCGCCGGCACCACCCGCAAAGGTCCCCGCGGCCACATTGCCTTCAGTTTCTGTATGACCGGGAGCGATGGCGTTGACGCGTATCTTGCGCGGCGCCAGTTCGAGCGCCAATCCCCTGGTCAGCGTTTCGATGGCGGCTTTCGTGGAAGCGTACAGCAGAGCTCCCGGCACAGGATGCGAGCCGACGATAGAGCTGAGGTTGATGACGCTACCACCGTCGGGGCCGAACCGCTTGATCGCCTCCTGCACGGTGAGAATCACGCTGAGAACGTTGATGTTGTAGTGGAGATGAAAGCTCGCTTCGGTGATGTCCGCGATAGCGCCGAAGCGGAATACTCCGGCGTTGTTCACCAAAACGTCCAGTCTTCCGAACGCAGAATCCACTTCTTTGAATAACCGCGCGACATCTGCGGCCTTGGACACATCGGCCCCGACCACGACCGCCTCGCCCCCGTTGTCGGTGATCGCCTGAGCGACGCGTTCGGCGCCTTCCCGGTCGGAGGAATAGTTCACGGCCACGCGCGCGCCCTCAGCTCCCAAGGCCGTTGCAATCCCACCGCCTATGCCTTTCGACGCGCCCGTCACTATTGCCACTTTCTTAGACAATCTGGTCATATTCACCATTGTTCTTGATCCCGCTCCCGAATGTCCATCGCTGTGAATTGCGCCTCCTGAGTATGAAAATCTCGATTTATGCTCCTTATGCTAAAAAGCGTTTTGCAATAGCGCCTGAACATTCAATTTTGCACCCTCAACGAACCGTCGACAACCCGGAAGTCATTCGAACCGCCACACCTTAGGGAATCGTTCCAATTGGCGTTACATCTCTATTTCACCAACAACGGTTGGAGAGGGCACTTATGATCACTATTTCTTCGGGTCAGGTCCTCGGGCAGTCCCAGCGCCTTCCTTCAAGGTATGAATCGTATCGACTGACTGTTCCTCGAAACTCTCCACTCGCCCGTTGGGCCAGCGGACCATGACTGAATCGACTTTGGTAGCGGCGCCCAACCCGAAGTGAACGCGCATGTCGTTGTTGGAAACGTAACTCGATCCGCTGCGGACTTCATCGACCAGGATTCGCTTACCGGCGCGGACCGTGATCCGCGCGCCGATTCCATCGCGGTTGGAGGCGGTTCCTACCGTCTTGAATGCGATCCAGTGATTTGGATACCGGACCTGATTCACCAGCAGGCTGGGCTGGGCGTTCATGTTGCTTACGACTACGGAAATGCGGCCATCGTTCCAGAGATCGCCGACGGCGAGGCCTCGGGAGGACGAGGCGGTGGTAATGCCTGCGCCCGCCGACTCTGAGATATCGGTGAACGTGCCGTTTCCATTGTTGTGATACAGGATTCGCGGCTCCTGGTAGCTGCTGCCAAGGTGATATTTGTCTACCTCGGGATAGACGTGTCCGTTGGCTAGAATCAGATCGGGCCAGCCGTCGTTGTCGAAGTCGAAGAACATTGTGCCCCAGCCCAGATACTTGGTGTGCAAGCCCAGGCCGGCGGCGAAAGTCGCGTCGGTGAAGGTGCCGTCGCCGTTGCTGCGGTAGAGGGTCGAGGTGTCGTCGGAGAAGTTGGTCTTGAAGATGTCGAGTCGGCCGTCACCGTCGTAGTCGGCTATAGTTGTGCCCATTCCGGCTTGCTCGCGGCCGTCTTCGTTGAAAGCGGCGCCGGCGGTAACGGCTACGTCGGTGAACGTGCCGTCGCGATTGTTGTGATACAGGATGCTCGGCGTGCTGTCGCAGGCTATATAAATGTCGGGCCATCCGTCATCGTCGTAGTCGAGGGTGGAGACGCTGAAGGCGTAGTGGCCATTGGTCTGGTCGATGTGCGCTTTGGTAGTTACGTCTTCAAACACGCCGTTGCCGCGGTTATGATACAGAATGTTCTTCGCACCGGGCAGGCCTCGCGGGCCGCACATTACTGGTGTCCCTTTCCAGATGCAGGACGTGCGCTCTCCAGGCGCGGGTGCGGTAGAGAGATCAAAATCTACGTAGTTCGCCACGATCAAATCCAGAAGCCCGTCACGGTCGTAATCCACGAAAGCGCAGCCTGAGCCCCAGGCCTTGCCTGATCCTGCAACTCCGGCCTTCTCTGCGACCTCGGTGAACACTCCATGCTGGTTGTGATACAGGTGGTTCTTTCCGTACGCGGTGACGTAGAGGTCTTCCCAGCCGTCGTTGTCGTAGTCGCCTACGCAGACGCCCTGGCCCCAGCCTGTGGCCGTTAGTCCTGCTTGCGCGGTTACATCGCTGAAGGTTCCGTCATGGTTGTTGCGGTAGAGATGGTTGGTCGGGGCTTTTCCGTTGGGAAAGCCTTCGAGGGTCGTTCCGTTCACGAAGAAGATGTCCGGCCATCCGTCGTTATCGTAATCGAAGATCGCGACGCCGGTGCCCGTGGTTTCGATGATGTATTTTTTTGTTACCAGGCCGCCGAAAGTGTTAGTGAACTCCACGCCGGCTTTTTCAGCGATGTCAACGAAGTTGACCGAGGGCTGGGCGGTTGGCGAGCTGGCGTTAGGCGGTTCGGTGCCCGCTGCAATGCTGGTGAACAGGACGATGCTGGTGAACAGGACCAGGAGCCCGAATAAATCAGAGAAGAACCGCGAATAACGGCGGAAGCTAACCAGCATCATCCGGTTTGATGTTAGGACTCGAAGAAGCCTGGGTCAAGCGCGGAGCTGACACCATAAGCGAAGGCGCGGACGACTTCCTCGCCAGGATGAGGCTCGAAGTTGGCCGATCGTGAGACGGGCGAAAACGCCCGTCCTCCACGACACGGCTAGAAGATCAACTTCAACGCGAACTCGAGTTGCCGCATACCCGTAGCTGAGCCGGGCGATGCGTCGTGCTCGATGTCGGTGATGTTGCCGTTTCCAGAGCAATCGATACATTGACCGCTACCGCCCTGGTTGTTGTTGAAGCCCAAAACGGGGTGGTTAAACACGTTGAACGCATCCATGCGGAATTGGAGTTTCACGCGTTCCCAAATGGAGAAGTTCTTCAAGATCGATGCGTCCGCATAGAAGACCCGCGGTCCGCGGAAGCTGAAGACGCCGATGTTGCCCAGATGACCCAACCCTGGGTCGGCGAACGGACCGCCGGGATTGGTAACGATGTCAGGTACTGGAGTGAAGAAGGGCACCGTGTGCGTGACCGGATTAAAGGAACCCGCTCCTGTGTGGAACGACCCTGTTCCCTTGTTGGGACGGCAAATGGATACATCCTCCTCGCCTCCACATTCGTTGAAGCTCGGGGTCCAAGGCAGGCCGCTGCCCCACGTGGTCGTCCCGCTGATCTGCCAGCCTCCGATGATCAAGTCTTCGGCCCGTCCCGCTCCTCCCGCGAAAGGCTTGCCCTTGCCGAAGGGTAGCTCGTACACGAGGTTGTTCACCCAGACGTGGTTGCGGACCTGGTCGTCGGGGCCGTAGGCGATTCCGGGTGAATCGGCATAGTAGTTGTTGTCATACTTGAAGGCGTGAGCAAAAGTGTAGTGAGAGAGGAATTGAAAACCATGAGAAAACCGCTTCTCCACCTTGATTTGCAGGGCGTTGTAGTTGCTGCTGGCATCGTTTCCCAAGAAGTTGTTCTGATCGGTGGAGCAGCATTGCAATACTCCGGGCGCGCTTCCCGTGGTGTTGGTTGGGTCGGGATAGCCTGGGTAGGTGAATCTGTCGTAAAGGGGCCGACGTTGCACTTGCGGAACCCCGGCGGCAAACCCAACTATCGAAGGACTGTTGGCATTGTAGGTCGGCCCGTCACCGGCAAACACGTGCGTGCCTTTGTTCCCGATGTAGGCGACTTCCATCGTCATCGTACCTGTCAACTGATGTTGAATTGTCGCGTTCCAAGCATCTAACTCGGGAAGCCGCTGGAATGTCGGACGGGTGTGCGGCTGCACGCAGAGCTGCGTGTTTTGGCCTGCGGCATTGAAGAGTGGACCTTGGAAACAGTTCGGTCCAGCGACGGGAAGCACTCCGCTGGCTGGAATGGCTGGGAAAGTGAAAACCGGTGGTCCCTGCGCGAGAGTAAACGCGGCCACGTTTTGCGTCGGACCTTGGGCCAATTGAGCCGCGAGCACCGGTAAGGTTTGGGTAACCGTGTGCCCAAAGTTAGAACCGAACACGCCCATGTCGTAACTGCGGCCATAGCCCATACGCAGGACAGTTTTCGGTGTCATCTCATACGCGAAGCCGATGCGCGGCGCAAAGTAGTGCCAGTCGTTGTTGATGTTGCCGTTGAGACCGAAAGGCCCGAAACCAGCGACGCGGTCAACACCCTGCACGAAATTCGCAAATCCACCATTGCCTTTGCCGTTGACATACTCGGGGAAATAAACTTCCCAGCGCAGGCCGTAGTTAAAAGTTAGCTTGGACGTGAGGCGCCATGTATCTTGACCGTAGTAGAACATGCGGTGTTGCCGTTCTGCCGCGGTGAGGCTGGTGCTGACATACCGGCTTACTTGCGTGACATCCCCCAAGAGGAAAGTTGCCCAATCAAGGCCACCAACGCCTCCGTTCGAGGTAGTCCGATAGTCGAAGGTGTAATCGCCAGTACGGCCGGCATCACTTGGCACTCGCAGGTTCATGGCATAGCGGATATCGGCGCCAAATTTGAATTGATGGTTCCCGTGGATCTTTGTCCAATTTGTGACCCACTGGAACTGCTGTTCACTCTCCGTTAGCGGGCAATTGCAGCGTCCTACTCCCAAGCCATCACCCCAACTCACGGTCGGACTGCCATTGATACCGTTGTTGGCCGAATTACTTGACGGAGTTTGATTGAGAAGGAATCCTCCCAGACCAGATGTTGCCGCAGCTTGGGGTCCAGACAGATTCGCGTTTGGAATACCGAAGGCGGTCATGGGGGCGGTTCCAGCGTCAGGCTTTGAAGCTTGCGGGTTGTACTTGAAATATCCAAAGCGGAAATCGGCCAGCAAACTTGGACTGAAAGTCTTGGTCACGCCGGAGGCCAAGCTGTAGTTGTGGGTAATCGAACTGCCTGCCAGACCACCAGGGCCGAACCCTACGCCTTCCAACGCACCGTAGGAGCCCTTTCCCGACACATTGAAATAGTCGAGGCTAAAGCGTCCGAAAATCAGTACGGTGGGGGCCGCATTGTAATCGATGCGAGTATCGAAGCTGTTTTGTGTGAAGTTGCCTGAGCCTGACGCAACATAGTTGTTGAATACGCTGCTGTTCGTCGGAGCCGGGAAAAGCGCCAGGACAGCGGCGGCTTGCGGAGAAATCTGGGTGATGGGGATTTGGTTGTGGTTATAAGCAGTGCGTCCTGTTCCGGCCGAGAGGTTGCCCGTGGTTGGGTTGTATGCTTGACCTCCGCCTTGTAAGCCCGCATTGAGATATTGACTCAAGTCACAGAAGCCGGTCGTATTAGTCGAGGGATTGCAAGTCGAAGTCACTGTCGCAGTCGGAACCGTCAGCAAGTTGGTAGCTCCGCTGGTTTCGCGAGTGCCTTGATAATCGCCAAAGAAAAACAATTTGTTCTTAATGATCGGTCCGCCAATGGTACCGCCGAATTCCTGCCATTTGTCGGACGGGATGAACTTCCCGGTCAGCGGATTAGGAGCGAACTGCGTGAACGGATCGCGGGCCGCCGTAGCATCGGTGCGGCGGTACCAGAACCCGCCCCCGTGGAAGTCATTGCTGCCAGACTTGGTTTGGACGGTGACAACACCGGCGACCGCCTTACCGAACTCCGCGTCATAGTTCTGTAACGACACTTTCGCTTCCTGGATGGCGTCCAAGTTTGGATTGACGACGATTATGCCTAGGATCGGATCCTGGTTGTCGGTGCCATCCAACTCGTAAGCAGTACCGCTGAAATGCTGCCCATCTACAAAGATCTGCTGGCTGCCTTGCGGGTTTTCCGTCGCGGCATGGCTCCAGCCCACCATCTTTTGGGTTCCCGGTGACAGAAGTTCGAAGCTGGTGAAATTCCGGTTCATGATGGGCAGGTCTTCGACGTACTTCTGATTGAACTCGATGGCAACGTCGGCGCGGTCGGTTTTGAGTTGGGGCGCCTCGCTGGTCACTTCAACTGATTCAGTGGCGGATCCGACCTGGAGTTGCGCGTCGACGCGGGCCGCAGCGTCCGCGGAAACTGTGATGTCCTGCTGATCCACCGCCTTAAATCCTTGCCCCTCAATTCGAACGTTATAAGTATCCGGGATAAGGTGCGTCACTGAGTAGTTACCGCTGTCGTTCGTGGTCGCTTCGTCAGTAGTACCTTTGCGCGCGTCGGTAACAGTCACCTTAGCATTCGGGACAGCGGCGCCTGTGGGGTCGGTAACGGTGCCGAAAATGCTGCCAAACACGGCTTGGCCTGAAGCACAGGGAGCAGACACAGCAATAAGAAGCGAGAGCACTGCCACAACACGCAAAACGGAAAAGTCTTTCATTGCATTCCTCCCCGCGCTGACAATCCTGATTCGAATTTCTTGCTCATATGCATCGAGCCAAGACTCGACACCCCGCTGCCGCTTCCCGAAAATGGAGCCGGTACAATCCACGACCTCCGAAGACACTGCTCCGGGACCAGTTGAAAGTTTCTGCCCTAGTACAAAACCACTACCGTTGGGCCTGGGAGAAGTTTCAAGAGGTTTGATACAGTGACAGGAAGATAAATTACTAGAGTTGCAGAGAGATACGGACCTTGTTACGCTAATGTTACATGGCGGTAACCCGGGTCCATTTGGCGCAAGGTGACCAATACCTGGAGCAGATAGACAGGTTAGTGGAGAGCCGTGTCCTCCACGGGTCTGAGTCCCTGTGCAAGCTTCTTCGATATCTTGCGACGCACGCGCTAACCCATCCTGGCGTGCCGCTCAAAGAATACGAGATCGCAACTGAGGTTTTTCACCGGCCAGCTGATTTCGATCCCCAACTGGATTCGACCATACGTGTGCAGGCTGGACGTCTTCGTTTAAAGCTGGCCGAGTATTACGGCTCGGAAGGCGCCGAGGATCCAATCCTTGTGGACCTGCCGAAGGGCGGATACGTCCTCTCGTTCCATCATCGGACGGTCGCCTCCCAGAAGGGGATGTTGGTACTTCCGACGGGCACCGGGACCGGGCTGCAAGAATCTGAGGCTCCTCCACGCGTCCCCCGCAGTTGGGCGATCGCCGTCATCGCGCTGATCGTTCTTCTTTCCGCTGCCGTGGCGGCGATCGTAACCTTGGTCGCGAATCGTAACACGGTCGAGGCAACCGCAAGCCGGCAGAACGAGCCAGTGCCGGCTGCATTTGGAATTTTCTGGGGGAGTTTCGTTTCCGGGCCGCAGGAGCCATGGGTGATCTTTAGCAACGGGGCTTTCGTCGGCCGGCCGGAGACCGGGATGCGCTATTTTGACGCCGCCCGCGATTCACGGGATCTGATCCTGGATCATTACACGGGCGTCGGCGAAGTGCTGGCCGTACACGATCTTGATCATGTTTTCGCCTTGATGGGCCGCCCGATCCTGGTGAAGCGCGGCAGTTTGCTTTCGCTTGACGACGCCAAAAACAACAATCTGATTTTCCTCGGCTCGCCAGCGGAGAACCTCACACTACGGGAAATCCCGAGCACGCGGGAGTTTGTTTTCCAACGGCTGACGTCCGGCCCACGGCAAGGCGACTTGGCTATCGTCAACGTGCATCCGCAAGCGGGCGAGCCGGAGGCGTTTCTCGCCAACCCGTCCAATCAGCCTCTGACGGAAGAATATTCTGTCATCGCGCGAGTACGAGAGGGGAATCCGACGCAGTCGGTCATGATCCTGGCCGGGACAACAACCATCGGCACACAGGCTGCGGCCGAGTACATCTGCGGAGCTCAATCGCTCGAGGAGTTACTGCAGCGGCTTAGCGTTTCGAAGACATCAGATTTGAGGCCCTTCGAAGCCGTATTGCGAGTGAAGGTTTCGCGTGGAGTGCCGGTAGCGACGGAGTTAGTAGCGCTGCGCAAGGCCAAGCCATAATTCATTACTCGAATGGCGATTTGAACCGAGGATCCAGCTCTCCCGCCTTCTGAAATTCCGCCGCTGCTCCGGCCTTGTCCCCTTTCCTTTGCAGCGCCAGGGCAAGCTGATAATGGGCCGGGGCATAAGCTGGTTGGGAATTAATCGCGGAACGGAATTGGGATAGGGCGCCTTCCAAATCACCAGCCTCGAGCAAACGTCGCCCGGAGTTTGTCGTAAAGGTTGCGGCTTGGAGGCTGGTTTTTTGTTGGCTGATTTCGGCTCCAGTTTTACTCTCAGCGGATGCTGCTTGCGTGTCGCCCTGTTGCCGGAGAACCGCAGCTAAGGTAGTGTGCGCTCCGGCAAAGTCGGGCTGCAAGCGTATGGCTTCCCGGAGCGCGGCGGCAGCCTCCGGCAACTTGTTCATCTGTTTGAGAGTCGTACCCAGCGTGTAATACGCCTCGGCGTAGTCCGGCTTCACACGGACGGCCCTCTGCAGCTGCTCGACCGCGGCCGGGAAGTCACCGCTTTGCCACAGAGTGACTCCGTAGGTGTAATAGGCGTCAGCCAACTCAGGGTCGAGTCGGATCGCCTCCTTCAATTCTGCGATAGCTCCGCTTAAATCGTCCTTCAACTTTAGTGCAACCGCCAGGTCGTAGTGAAGGTGAGCTTGCGCAGGCGAGATTTTTAGTGCTTCGCGAAGCTCGCGCGCCGCGGCATCAAAATCGGATTTCTGTAAGTAAGCAAGGCCGAGATTCCCGCGGATTCCGGCGTCATCGGGATGTAGTCTCAACGCTGTTTGGAATTCCTTCACGGCGGCATCGCCTTGGCCATATTGCATTAGGGCAAGACCCAGGTTGTTGTGCGACTCGGGGTCATTGGGAGTCAGTTCAATCACCTTGGCGAATGCGGTTGCGGCCTTTTCGGGATCGCCTGATCGCTGCAGCAGTAGACCGTAGCGGGTCTGAACCACTGGCAGATTCGGAGTTAGTTCTGCCGCTTGTTCATATGCCCGCAAGGCAGCATTGAGGTTGCCATTTGCTTCGAGGGCGGTGCCCAGGTAATACTGCGCAGTTCCGTCTCTGGGATCCAGTTGAACCGCTTGCTCCAGCACCGTTTGAGCCTCATCGCGTTGGCTTCCATTTAAAAGCGCAACTCCCAGATGAAGCCGAGCAGGCTCATACGTTTGATCCAGCCGCAAGGCTTCGCGAAACTCTTTTTCGGCATCCTGCAATTGGAGTTGCTGAGCCAGCAGCACGCCAAGGTCATCGTGCAAATCTGGTCGTGCGGGCTGCAGTGCCACTGCTTTTTTCATCTCCGAAATTGCATCCTCGGTTTTCTGCTGCTGGCTGAGCACCCGTGCCAGAGCCAGGTGTGCGTCGACTTGCTTGGGCGCCAGACGCACCGCCACTCTTAACTCGTGAGCGGCTTCCTCCAGTGACCCCTTGCTCACGAGCGCTTGCGCCAGATAAGCGTGCGCAATTGCCAACCCGGGCCTAAGCCGCGTGACCGTACCAAAGTGATTTATCGCGCCATCTACATCGCCCTCTTGCAGCATCAATTGTCCCAGAGCGTTCTGCGCGTCTGCATTACGAGGCTCGAGTTTGATCGCCTGTTCAAAAGCCGAGCGTGCCCCGGCAGCATCGCCCTTTTGCATGGCCGCCTGACCGCGTTGATAAGCTGCCTCTGCGCCATTGGTTGCCGTTGTCTGCGCCTGTGAGCACCACACTAGTGTGTTCACCGCCAGGAAGATGAGAAACAGGGAGACTCCAGCGCTGCCGCGCTTTCCGGCGAATGGGAATGCCACAGTGAGGATAGGTTACGTGTTATGCTGCTTTCCTTCAATACGTGCGAGTACCACCGACGGTCAACCGCGATTTCACTTCGCCGCTTCGTGGAGTGATTCCAGCATATTTCTGGAGGTCGATTTGTTAAGTCTTATCCGCTTTGCAACCCTTCTGTCGATTTTGTTAATCAGCATTCATACGACGCTCGCTCAGTCTCAACCCGGTCCGCCTCCGTCGAACCAGGCGCAATCTCCATCGCTCCAAACTCGGCCATCACCCTTTGAGGCCGCTCGCAAGCTAATGCTCGCAGGCAAGTACGATGAAGCTCTTTCGGAACTACAAGCGCTCGCAGCGCAGAATCCGAAGATTGCCGGGCTCTCCCACGAACTGGGGGCGGCGTACTACAAGAAGGGCGATTTTCTAAAGGCCGCGGGTTATTTGAAACAGGCTGTGGAAGAAAACCCAAAGGACAATGAAGCTGTGCAATTGTTGGGTCTCTCCTATTATCTTTCTGGTCGCCCAAACGAGGCTATTCCGTTACTTGAAAAGGTTCAAACCTGGTATCCATTTGCAAATGTGGATGCTGCTTACATTTTGGGAGTCTCGTATATCCAAGTGAAAAACTATCCGCAAGCTCGCACTGCGTTCGCGCGCATGTTTGATGTGCCGTCAGATTCCGCCGCCAGTTGTTTATTTACAGCGCGAATGCTTCTGCGGCAGGAGTTTGATCCCATAGCGGAAGAATACGCACAAAAAGCGATTGCGCTAGATCCCAAACTTCCGTTAGCTCACTTCCTGCTGGGGGAACTTTACTTGTACAAGTCGCGCATTCCGGAAGCTATCACCGAATTCGAAAAGGAAAAGGCAATCAATCCTGCGCATGCCCCTACTTATTACAAGCTGGCGGACGCTTATTCGCGTATTCAAAAGTTCGACGACGCCGAACGACTGTTGCAACGCTCCATATGGCTCGATGCGACCTCGACAGGCCCATATATTTTGATGGGAAAAGTGCTGGAGAAGAAAGGCGAGTTCGACCTGGCCGCGCGCGCGCTGGAGCGTGCGGTTGCGATGGATCCAAATAATTCGATCACTCATCACTTGTTGGGCCAGGCCTACCGCGACCTGGGCCGCAATGAAGATGCAGAAAGGGAACTGAAGTCGGCCGAGAAGCTACAGGAGCGCGAGAGCAGCAAGTAAGCCCTGTCATCCTGAGGGCAGGCATCGTGCGCAAAGCGAACGACGCCGCAGTCGAAGGACCCCGATAGTGCTAATCCCCAGAGAGAGGTATCAGGGAGTTCTCACAATCGGGGAGTGTCGGAAGTCCCGTTAGAATGCCTTTGGACTTCATCGTGACACAATCGTCCGCGGGGTCCTTCGACTTCGCAAACTCTCTGTTTCGGGGACAATTTGCTGCGCTCAGGATGATAGAGTATGAGTTGAATCATGGCGCGACCCCAGAAAGCCGCAACGCACCAGCTTTTACTGATGGCCAGACGGCAATGCGTCCTGGTCTTTATCTAATCGGTCAATCATTTCCTTGGGCAGTTCCTGCAAGAGTTCGAGAAAAACGCCGTTAGTCCAACCGAAGCCGACGACATTGGCTTGATATCCGGCGCTCACATGCGCCTCCGATGAGCGTGTCACCACGTCGTATTTTTCCCGGATGGTTTTTTCGCGCCGGAAGTTTTCCGCCACGGTGGAAAGAAATTCGTACGAAACTCGATCCGCATCAGCCGCGTATCCGTAATGGCGCAGCCCCTCGACCGCTAGGGACTGAAGAGGGGCCCATCCATAGGGATAGTCCCACTGCATGCCGGTATTTGTCGTGCTCGTGGCCAGGCCTCCCCGCTGTTCAAATATCTTCACGTTTCGAGCTACCGCTTGCGCCTGCTGCGTGCTTGCCAGCCCCGCCCACAGCGGATAAAACGTGGTCACATATTCGTAGGTGGATCTCGCTCCCGTGCGAAGATCGTAGTCGAAGAACATCCCGCGCTGATCGTCCCAAAGATACTTGTCTATTTGTTGCTTGCGTTGTTCCGCCCGCTGTTTCCATTGCGCGGGTTCGACGGTCTTGCCCAGCAGCCGGCTGATTTCCTCCAGATCTTTCTCCGTCTTGTACAGAAGACTGTTGAGACAGACCGGAGCAAAGTGATGCGTGGCCGCGCCATAGGGTCCGAAGCGGAAAGAAATGTCGAACGCCGATTCGCGCATGCTGCGATCTCCTTTGTAATAATCGGCGCCTAACTGGACTGTGCCGGCAGCATCGCATCCCGGCCGTGCCATGGTCGTGGCTACATCGCAGACTTGCACGTTGTAATCAGGGCCGACGGCGTCCGGGGTGCTCCCCTTCATCGCCATGTAAGTTCGGGAAAGGTCGGGACGGAGCAGAAAGTAGCCGGTAACTTTGCGACGAAGTCCACTCTCGTCCTGAAGACTCTCAGGAGCCGGACCCATCCCGAAATCGTAGTAGCGTGAAAGGCCAGTGGATCCCGCCAAGTGGGGTTCGTGGATCCACATCTCATAATCCCGGGTTGCGAATCCGTAGGCACGCGCAAGCCAGTCTTTGTCATTATGCCCCGAAGCCTTCTCCGCGTTATAAACTTCCATGATCATGGAAGTCAGAAACGGCGGCTGCGAACGAGTCAGATAGTAAGTGCGATTGGCGTTCAACACCGTGCCGTAGTGTTCGATTTCAAAGAAAAAGTTTTCCACCATCCCACGCGCCAAGTCGATCCGATGATCGCGGACCAGGCCGAGAATAATGAAATAACTGTCCCATCCATACATCTCGTTGAAACGGCCACCGGGTACGACGTAGCTATTGGGCAGGAAGAGCAAACCCTGCGGCGAAATCGTATCCACGCCAGGCTGACCCGGATGTTGAATGACCGTGGGTAAGTGTTCAACGTGCACCTTGCAGTCGTGTTCGAGTTGCTTCACGGAATCGGGCTCTGCGAAGTCTGCCGGCAAATAGAGCACGACCGCCTCTGGCAACTTAGGGTCCACGACACTGTCGCAACGGGTCATGGAACGTGTCAGAACGTCCCAGTCGGATCGGATATATTGCAGGACCGGAGCCAAGCCCCCTTTAGTCTGTTCCGGGGATGCAGGCCGCGCGTAGGTGTGAAAAGCATCCAGAGAAATCAAAAAAAGGAGGGAGATCCAGATCAAACGTGCCCGCTGCGCTCGAAGCATAATCGTCGAGACCTCTGGTCGTTTAGCCTACATCTGTCGCTGGCTGCAGGGAAGAGGGAAACAGCAGCAAAATGTTTCTAATCCTTGCAGCTTGGGGAAGGGCGGCTCAGATGTTGCAAGAGATTCTTCGCTTCGGGCAGATCGGGATTGAATTCGAGCACGCGCAGAACATAATCGCGTGCGCTGCTGGGCTGTCCAGTGTCACAAAACAGCCGGGCGATATTCATCCCAATCCGGCTTTGGCCAGGAGCGCGCTGGAATGCATCCTGCCAGAGCCTTAGCGCTTCGCGCAAATGCCCGCGGTTGGCCTCGATTGCGCCCAGATTCGTGGCCGCATCAATCAACGTGGGATCAATGGAGAGAGCTTTTTCATAGAACTCATGAGCGTGACCGAGGTCACCTTTTTTCTGCGCGGAATATCCTAAAGCAGAGAGCACTGCGGGATCGTTGGGCGATTTGTCGATGGCCGACCTAAGTAACCGTTCGGTCTCTGGAGCGGCCACGGTCATGCCGCTATTCACCAAAGATTCCCATGCCAGCGCGAGGTCTCGGACGTCTTCATCGGTCTTCTGAGAGTCGGGAAAGCGAACCAGCCGCGGCAGGGTTGGCTGGGTATTTCCATTCTGTAGAAGCTGAGGAGAGATCGGTGGTTGCCGAAGAATGCGATGGTCGGTCACTTCGGTGTGAGCGACGTCCGCGCTCAGGGAAGAAGGCATGTGGCAGGAAGTGCAGTCGGGTTGGTCGGCGTGATGCGTTGTTCCAAGCTTTCCGCCGTGACACGCCAGGCACTTCTGCCGATAGTACGAAACGCGCTCAGCTGCGGACGGTTCGGAGTGCGGGTCGTGACAACTGGTGCACGACATACTCTCGCCCGACTTCTTCTTACACACGCTTTGCGCCAGCTCCTCGAACTGGCTGACCGCTCCCAGGCCGTGAGTTTGCTGATCTGCAAATACAAAGTAGCGTATGTAATCCGAGAGTTGCTGGCCTGGCTGGAAATCATAAATGTGCCGCCCAGGCCGCTCGATCGCTGCCTTGCCCTCAAGATGGCACTGCATGCACACTGCATCGCGGCGGGTCGCATCCAGCTTGGCTGGATTGACGATCGAGCCTCCCTTCGTGTGCGCGGCTCCAGGCCCGTGGCATCGTTCGCACGTCACCCCGGAGTAGGAAAATAGCGGGACCGGATAACGGTTTTCCGTTCCCTGGACCGGAGGCTGCATTCCGCTGACGTGGCAATGCAGGCAACTGGTAAACGCCGGCAGATTCATTGGAATTTCGCTGGCGTTGCCATAAGCGGGAGCCATGTCCCATACTTGCCGGTCCGTGTACCAGTTCACTGGAGACTCAAACAGAAATCCGTCCACGGCGAACAAGTAACTTCGCCCGCGGCGTCCCGAGCCAATGTAATAGAGCAACTCACGCTTGCCCCGCACTCCGGGATCGTTCGGCCGCTCGAAACTGAGCCAGACCTTGCCTTCATCCGCGTAAATGCGGTAATGAACGCCGGATTTCTTGTGCACAAAATCGGCGGGGATGAAGTTTTCGACCGCAGTCCCACTGGCATGCGCCATGGGAGTTTTCGCGTATGAATTGAAGATCGCAGAATGGCACGCCGCGCAGACCTGATTGCCTACGTACCCGTTGGAGCTAGGAGTTGCCCCTCCAGCCGAGGCCTGAGCCGGAGCGTGTGCTGCCGAAGCGATAGATGCCGAGAGCAGGGCGGAGAGAAAGCATCGAAGCAAATTGCACATTCAAAATACCCGTCGAGTTACCACATTAGTGATTGTCCGTCGCGCCCCGCAACTGCCGCTGGAATTCTGGCATAGGACGAGGTCTTCTACCAATCCGGTTGACGTGGATCAAGTTTCAACTCAATCGGCCCTGTGCAAAACCTTTCATATTGACGACTGCCGGGGGACACGAGACACTGTTCCCTGGACCGTGGTGGAACGGCCCGCCGGGTGAATGGCGAGCTCGAGCCGAACCAGGATCCCCCTCCGACGCGAATTTTGAGTATGCGGGCTGCGGGCGCAGTGCCTGCAGGATTTTGATAAGCCCTGAAACCTCAACGCTTAAATCAAGCATCAAAACCTGCGCTTCAGCAGAGTGTGCCCGAGCGCACATTGCAATTATGCGAGAACGCCGTGCCGATGAGAACTTTGGAGATTCTATGCTTGCCAGGCTAAGCATCCGTCACAATTGTTTTGATTTGAATTCAGACTCCGGCGCTTCGTGCGGTTCCGCCTGCGACACCGGCGACTCGGCGATCCGCAAAAAAGAGCAATTGAAATCATCAGGCTTGTTCTGGTTGATGTGTTTCAGCCTATGCACCGCGCTGGCGAGTTCGGCCACGGATGTTGTTACCTATCACAACGACATTGCCCGTACTGGTCAAAACCTGCACGAAACCATATTGACGACCAAGAACGTCAATTCCTCGAGCTTTGGAAAGCTCTTCACCTTTCCAGTGGACGGAATCATTGATGCGCAACCCTTGTTTCTTTCCGCGGTTTCAATTCCAGGCAAGGGAAAGCACAATGTCGTCTACACCGTCACCGAGAACGACAGCGTGTACGCCTTCGAAGCGGATACCGGAACTCAGCTGTGGCACGTCTCCCTACTGCGATCGGGCGAGTCGCCTTCAGATGATCATGGTTGCTTCCAGATCAGTCCGCAGATCGGTGTAACCTCCACTCCGGTCATCGACCGTTCTAGCGGTCGGCACGGCACCATTTATGTTGTAGCGACGAGCAAAAATTCCTCGAATTACTTCCAGCGCATTCACGCCCTGGACATAACCACGGGAACTGAAGAATTCGGGGGGCCAGTGGCAGTTAAGGCCAGATATCCCGGCACCGGCGACAACAGCCACAACGGTTACGTCATTTTTGATCCCGGGCAATACGCCGAGCGCCAGGGCCTGCTCCTCTTGAACCATGTGATCTATACCGGTTGGACCTCTCACTGTGACCAGCGGCCTTACACCGGATGGTTAATCGGTTACGACGCGAGAACACTGGCCCAAACCAGTGTGCTGAATCTGACGCCCAATGGCAGCGAGGGATCGATCTGGCAAAGCGGAGCCGGAATTGCCTCCGACGGAGACAATCTTTTTTTCCTGGATGCCAACGGCACGTTCGACACCACGCTGAACAAAAAAGGCTTCCCCGACAAGGGAGACTACGGAAACGGTTTTCTCAAAGTTTCAACCCGGAAGAACAAACTCCGTGTAGCAGACTATTTCAACATGTTCGACACGGTTTCGGAGTCGGATCAAGATCAAGACCTGGGTTCTGGAGGTGTCGTGGTACTTCCCGACATGAAAGATGCCAAAGGAAAAGTACGCTATCTAGCCATTGGAGCGGGGAAGGACCGAAATATCTACATTGTGGATCGCAACAACATGGGAAAGTTCAACCCTAATAACGACAAGGCCATTTATCAGGAGATCGACGGGGCTTTGCAAAGCGGTGAATGGGCCACGTCGGCTTATTTCAATGGAAATATCTACTACGGACCGGTAGGAAACCACCTGCTGCAATTCAAGTTCTCGCAAGCCAGGTTGTCTGCGTCGCCGCATTCGAGAAGCGAAGCTGCATTTACCTTTCCTGGCACGACACCAAGTGTTTCCGCTAACGGCTCCAGCAACGGCATCGTCTGGACAATCGAGCACAGTGATCCTTTCGATGTGTTGCATGCCTACGATGCGACCAATTTGGGGAACGAACTCTACAACTCGAACCAGGCAGGAAATCAGCGGGATCAATTCGGAACCGCCAGTCACTTTGGTACACCGCTCATCGTCAACGGAAGGGTTTATGTCGGGACTACAACAAATGTGACAGTTTTCGGGCTCCTAGGCCATTAGAACATTTTCACCTGCGGCGATCGCGACGGCGTCAGTTTTTTCAGACAACCGACGAAATTCCTTTTCTCGATTCCCGCCGCTGAGGGCGCTCGGGGATCAACGCCAACCGTTTTAGCAGCAGTTTCTCGCGGGCGAGGGCGACCGCCAACGCTCCCACCTCGATTTTGAGTGCGGCTCGCAGTTCGATGATGCGGCAGCCGAGTTGCACACGGGCGCGAAGTTCCTCCGATTGAACCGGTTTCGTAACGTAGTCATCGGCGCCAGTTCGAAGGCCGGCAACGATATCCGCGGCACTGTTTCTTGCCGTGAGCAAGATCACATAAATACCTGCGGTTCGCCGGCTGGCACGCAATTCCCGGCACACTTCGATGCCCGTCATTCCCGGCATCACCCAGTCGAGAATTGCCAGAACTGGTCCATTCTCCTCCCGAAGCCGGGCCAGTGCGGTAGTGCCATCTTCCACGATGGTCAGCTCGAATTCAAAAGACAGCAATTGCGACAGAAGCTTGCGGAACAGCGGCTCATCCTCAGCGATCAAGACTTTCACAAAGGCACTCCTTCGGGGCTCATCGCGGTATCAAAGCGGAACCCCTATCTATTAGGAATATCGTCTCCAGCGCCGGAAACTTTAGTACCGGAGGGCATAACCACAATCGCTCTGGGGAGCGGCACAGATTTTCGCGTATTTCATTCATTTCCAATTGCCGTTTAGTCGAGCAGCCACATTTGGATCGTATTTGTAAAATCTTTGCAGCGGTATGACATAAATCTCTAAACCCTTCCGCAAAAGCGATATACTCCGGTGAAGCATCCCGGGGGGTGGGTCATGAGGACCCGGTTTTTGGGTTGTACGTTTCTTGTCTTGGCGTTGAGCGTTTCTGCTTTGGCCCAGCGCTCCGGGGGTGGCAAGCCTTCCCTCGGCCCTCCAGCCTCAACCGGTTCCACGAGCCTTCCTCCAATCGCCCCTCCTACAGGGGGCAGTGCGGTCTTCGTCACGGGCAAAGTGGTTCTGGATGATGGAACGGAATTGACCGAGCCCGCGGTCATCCAAACCATCTGTCAGGGCCGAAGGCACAGCGAAACCTACAGTGACTCGCATGGCAGCTTCAGCTTTCAATTCGGCGACCCCCGCCAGGGCGCAGCGGCTTCGATCAGCGATGCCAGCAGTTCGAACATGGCAGTGAGGTCCAGCACGCAATCGATGCCGGATTTGCGGGATTGTCAGCTACAGGCCGAGCTCGCAGGCTTTTCTTCTCAAACCGTGGAGCTCAATAACCGGACCGGCCTGATGAATAGCGTCGACGTAGGCCGGGTCCCATTGCACCGGTTAGCGCACGTCGACGGTACCAGCATTAGTGTGACCAGTGCTCTCGCTCCCGCTGCAGCTAAGAAGGCTTTCGAAAAGGGGCTGGAACAGGAAAAAAAGAACAAGTTAGAGGACGCTCAGAAATCGTTCGAGAAAGCAGTTCAGATTTATCCTCGATATGCGACGGCCTGGTATCAGCTGGGATGCCTGCAATTGCATACTGTCTTGATCAACCAAGCGCAAAGTGAAGCGCAGAATCAAGCCGCGCAGGCAGCCAAACACTCTTTCGAACAATCCGTGGCAGCGGATGCGAAGTACGTCAATCCCTACGACGGATTGGCTCAGCTAGCCATGGTTGCCCGCGACTGGCACAACGTCATTGACATCACGGCCAAGCTGGTCAGCTTGAACCCGGTAAATTTTCCTAACGCCTATTACGACAGCGCGGTTGCCAACTACAATCTGAAGAATTTTGATGACGCGGAAAAGAGCGCGTTACAGGGAATCCGAATGGATGAACGCCATCGGATTCCGAAGCTGCAATACCTGCTCGCCCTGATTCTCCTGCAGAAACAGAACTACCAGGCGGCGTCCGAACATATGCAACTTTTTCTGAGCCTGGCCAAACAACCAGAAGATCTCGACCTTGGGAAGAAGGGCTTGGCGGAAATCGAGAAGTCCTCCGCCAGCGCCCAACCTCCTGCCGTCAACTTGAACAAGTAACCACCGGCTTGTTCGACAAGAGGCTGGGTGCGGTGAAATGATGGTTTCCGATTTCATCTGAGTTGCGCCAACCTCATCGGCTCCGTTAAGCTCACCTCCGCCTTAGTTTTGGCGGAGGAGTTCGAACGTGCGCCGTTTCCTGCTTGCCGAATGCTTTATAATTTTCGTTCTTTCCTTTATGTCCAGTCTCGCTGGCGCCCAGTCCATGCAGTTGTTGGTTGATCTGAGCGACGCGCCCCGTAATATCTATCACTCCCGGCTGACCATTCCGGTTAGGCCCGGTCCGCTTACGCTGGTGTATCCGAAATGGATTCCCGGCAATCATCGTCCCTCCGGCCCCATTGCGAATGTCACCGGCGTGAAGATGGAAGCCGGTGGGCACACACTGGCGTGGCAACGCGATGCCGTGGATATGTATGCCTTCCACGTCGAGGTACCGGCAGGCGCAAATGAACTGCAGGTTTCGCTCGATACCATCACCAACGATGGAAGCGCCGGCGCGAGCGGCCCGGCGGCAACGACCAATGTTCTCGACTTGAACTGGAATCAGGTTCTGCTTTATCCGCAGGGCGCGAGTTCGGATGAGATGGAAGTGACTCCGTCGATCCAGTTGCCCTTAAGATGGACGTTCGGGAGCGCGCTGACACTTGAAGGACGCGACCTCAAATATCACGAGCTCAATAAATTCAAGCCGGTTTCGCTCACCACCTTGGTCGATTCTCCCCTGATCGCGGGGGATCATTATCGCAAGATCGAGTTAACGAAGCCGGGCGAAACGCCACTGCACGTTATCGACATGGTTAGCGAGAGCGAAGCCGGCCTTGCGATGACCCCTGCGGATGAGGCTGCGTATCGCAAACTGGTGGCGGAAACCGGGGCTTTGTTCGGGGCGCGTCATTATCTTGAATATCATTTTCTTCTGACTCTCAGCGACGAGGCGGGGCATCACGGCGTGGAGCATCATCAGTCCAGCGACAACAGCGTTCGGGAGCGCACTCTGCTTGATCCCGATCTCCGATTGATGGAAGCGGGTTTGTTGCCGCACGAGTTCACGCATTCGTGGAACGGAAAATATCGGCGGCCTGCGGGATTGGCGACGCGCAATTATCAGGATCCGATGGTTGGCGATCTACTCTGGGTGTACGAGGGGCTGACTGAATATCTTGGAAATGTTTTGACGGCGCGCTCCGGTTTGTGGACGCCAGAACAGTATCGCGAATCTTTAGCGGACACTGCGGCCATGCTCGACCATCGTCCGGGACGTACATGGCGCCCGCTCGTGGACACGGCCCGGTCGGTGCAAATTTTGCGCATGCAAGGACCGGATTGGCAGAACTGGCGGCGCGGTCTGGATTACTATCCGGAAGGCGAACTGATCTGGCTGGAGGTGGACACCATCATCCGGCAGCAGAGCCACGGGCAGAAGTCCCTCGATGATTTTTGCCGACTCTTTCATGGCGGTGAAAGTGGTCCTCCGAAAGTTGTGCCGTACACATTTGACGATGTCGTGCACGCGCTGAATCAGGTCACGCCCTACGACTGGGCGCGCTTTCTGCAAGAGCGGGTGAATTCAACCGCCGATCACGCGCCGCTTGCCGGCATCGAACACGGCGGATGGCGCCTGGTTTACAACGATCAGCCGAACGTGTTCGTTCACACGGCAGAAAAATTGCGCAAGTCGGTAAATGCTTCTTACTCGCTCGGCTTTGTGGTCAAGGAAGACGGCGAGTTCTCGGACGTAATCCATGGGTCGCCCGCTTATGCGGCCGGGATTGGCCCAGAGATGAAGTTGGTTGCAATCAATGGGCGGGCCTGGTCGAAGGAAGTTTTGCAGGATGCGTTGCGTGCGTCCAAAGGAAACAAGCAGCCAATTGATTTGTTGGTGGAGAATGCGAAGTTCTTCAAGACCTACTCGATCGACTATCACGAGGGAATCAGGAATCCTCACCTGGAGCGCGTCGAAGGAGCCGATGTTCTGGGAGATATTTTGAAGCCACTGACGAAGTAAAATCGCCCAAACCTCATCGATTTCTCCATATCGGGACAGAGAACACGGGAGTTACGCCTATACGCCAAGAAAGCTGCAGGCCCATCTCGGACGTCCCGGAAATGGTACCTTTTGCGGCGGAGTGCACCCTTTCGCCCCGATGGGGCTCTTCGGGCTTGCCGGTCGCGACCCACAGCTTGCGCTGTGGGCTGCATTCTTACGCCGCTTTGCGGCTAAGACCTGCTACCTGGTTCAGTGCGAATTTCAAGGTTTAGTTCGCACGCAGACTTCAACATGGATCGTGCATTCGCTCAGGGATGTTTGGCCAAGCGGGGCATTTTCGCAGCATGGCCCGGACAAACGCGCAGACGGTAACGTCAAATTATCAAAGATCTCTTATTTTCCAGGAAACACTGCAGAACGGGTATCCCGACGAATGCCAGACTGTCCTCGGCATCCTTGAAAAGCAATGGGTCCTTCGCGTAGTTACGGAGGCGTGATCAGGCGGACGGGAACAGGAGAAGTCCCGGAGCCGCCCACCACGGGAGAGGCGGTGGTGGGTGAGTTGCCGCAGCCCGCGATATTGAGCACAGTGACTTTGATATCGCCCGCATGGTGCGGATTTCCAGAGCCGTGAACCTCATTAACGAATGCCTGCAGGAATCCCACCACGGTTACCTGGAATGGACTAACAGCCTGAAAAGTTGTCGGGTCGATGACCGGAATCGTGACTATAGAGTTGCTGGTCGTGACCACATATCCGTTCTGCGGAGGGTTTCCCGCTCCTGCAGTGATCTGCATTGGATTGAAAGGCCACGGGGAAGGGTCGAGCGTGTCCTGACCTTTATTGTTTCCTGTTCCGGTCGCGTGAATAAGACATTCGGTTCCGAGATCGCTTAAGCCGCCGACTCCGCCTGGGTAAACCAGGCTATCCCAGTTGGCGCTGGCAGTTCCGCCTCCGCAGGAAAGAACCTTATACGAGGTCGTCATGTCTGCACACTCGATGCTCTGCTCATACGGGCTTGCCCCCGTACAAGCTGACGGGCAGACGTTAGATCCGGCATCAGGAGTAACCGCCGCGGGCACATACTCGACTTGCGGGTAACCGCCTGTTGACCAAGGCCCGACTCCGGGAGGGTTCCCGCTGGCGAGCAGGGTGCAACCGGGTCCAGGTGCTACGCAATCGGCGGTAAGGTTTAATGTCTCTCCGATTACATTAGCGCCTAAATTAGTTTCAATGACCCCGGTCGCACGGTCAATGAATGGAGCGCCCGAGTTGTTGGGATCGACGTTGGCGACTAGCCATGGCTTCACGCCCTTAGGTGCAATTGGCGTGAAACTCTGCACATTCGCCGGGTTGTAAGCCTCGGCAGTGGCAGAGGCGTTTACGGTGGCGGTGCGGTTTCCCCAGATTCGAGCGAAGAACGTTGGTAGGGTGGTGACCTGCAGTGTAACTGTGACGTGCGGATTGCTGTTGGTTGGATTAGCGGTCGCTGGGAAGGTGACGGTATGCGACCACGTAATCGGTTGCCCGGCCACCTGATTGATCGCAGGGTTGGCCGTCTCCATTGCGTTAATTGCGGATGCTGCCATGGCCCGAGCCAATGCCACGGCGTTTAACAGGTTGGGGTCGCCGGGAGGAAGGGTGGTGACGCCAGAATCCGCTACCGCTTTGGCACCGGCCAGGGCGGCGGCATCGGCGGTCCGCTGGATTTCGCTGCGAGCTGCGTAAAGGGTCACGACGTCGATCGCGAGTGCCGCCATGGCCAGCAAGCTTACCAGCGAGACTGCGACCAGTAAGATGGTCTGGCCCCGCTCCCGCCTATTTCCGCCCGAAGCTGTTTTCTGCTTCATCCCCATCCTCAGTTCATGTTCGCAGCCGTGGCATCGGTAGTTATGTTTGAGATCGCGTAATTGGCACCCGGCACGAGCAACTGAATAACATTGTTGAAGTGCCATTGGTATGGATATGAGATCTGGACATAGGTGTCGGGCATGTACACGTTCGTGGCCCCGGCTATGGCCGGACAACTCGGCGAGATACAGGGATGTGTGATTGTCAGTACTAGAGCTCTAGCGCAGGTTCCGGTGGTGGAATAAGTCCAGGTCATTGGTCCACTTATGCCGCCCGGCGCCGGCATGGTTGAGAGCCCGCAGTCGTTAACTCTCATACCCTGTAGGTAGGAAGCGACCAGGTAGCGCACGGCGTCAATAGTCGGCGGCGTGCCCGTATTCAAGATGTCATTTGTTGGTTGGCTGGCACCGAACCGTGCCCCCTCGCGCGCGGCATTGTTCAGCTCCTGCTTCAAATTGAATGCTCCGCCAAAGTCGAAAATTCCTATGGCTAGAACCACGAGCAGAGGCAGAGCAACGGCGAATTCGATGAGCGCAGCCCCGTCGATACCTTGGAGCTGAAAGAGGTGCGACCGGAGAATTGCGCCGAGCTTATCTTGACCGCCCATTCGCGTCAGTATTCTCCTTTCATCTGCACGTCAGCCTTCAACTGCAGGTTGAAGGGATTTGACCCGTACGGGAGGACAGGAATAGGAAGCGAGAAATTATATGGATACTGAAAGCTTACGGTGACTCCGCAAACTGGCGAACCGGGACTCGCAGGGGCGGTGAGTTGAACATTTGAGCAGACGGTTATATTGTTGTTGGCCGAATTGCACGGCGGCGCTCCCGGGCAAAAGACAGTTGCGGGAGCATACGTCTGGATTTTGTTGGGATTAAGTCCGGCAGCCTGTAACGCCGCCGTCACTGCGTTGGCTACTGTGGCTGGGGTTGTTGCCGTGTTTCCGCAACTCGCGCAATTGGACATAGTTGCGACGAGTGCACCTTCCCGAGCCGCGTGATTGATGGTGGCATAGGTATTGAAGGCTCGTCCAAACCAATAGATGCCCAGCATTATCATGAAAAAAATGGGTATCACCAGGGCTGCTTCGGCGATTTCCGAGCCGCGCGTTCCGGTTACGATTTTTTTCAGCCGACTCACTCCTGATTCACTCCAGCACGCGCGGATTCGCGCACGTCTACATTTCACGCGCTTCCCCAAGCTTGGCGGCCGGTATACAGAATGACTGCGATGGCGACGGCCACGCCAAACGGTACTTTCACTAAGTCTGGATTATCCAAGGTCAGGTCGGGTCCGGGCAAGTGCATGGTCAGGAAAGCGGCCAACATGCGTCCCAGGTTGCGGGCGGTCTCGCAGACGCGTTTTTTCCAGACGACCATGACGGCAGCCATCAGACCGTTCACCAGGATTCCGAGTAGGAGTACCGTAAGCAGATTTTGCGGGCCGAGGAAAGCTCCGAGCGCGCCTACGAATTTCCAGTCGCCAGCGCCCAGGCTATGGATCAGCACAAACGGTAGCAGCAGGGCCAATCCTAAGCCGGCTCCGAGTAGGGAATCTTTGGCGCCGGGCCAGCCACGCAGCCAGGAATTGGCCGCGATTCCCAGGGCCAGACCGGTCACGGTCAGCCAGTTGGGAATGCGGCGAAAGCGCCAGTCTGTCCATCCGGCAGCGAGGGAAAGCAAAGCGGGCAAAGTCAATATCAGTGCTCCTTCTCTAGCTATGGACATACGGTTAAGGCCATGATTTGCCGGGACTGCGGTGTTGGATGCATTAAGAAATCCGGGGTGGGTGAGCCTGCGCAAGCACCCGTAACGATTATGGGCGGATTGTCACATAGCGCTTGGGGCAAGTCAATGTTACTGGCGATATTCGCCGTTGCGCCGGGTGGTTCTTGGCGCGGCTGCGACGTGGTGACTCAGGAAATCTTCATACAAATTGCTTGGGAGGCTCGCCCCGGACGAGGCGTCCGGGGCTACGTGTGAGCGGAGGGTTAGCGGCTCATGGGGCCGGTGGTGCGTTGGGCTACTACTTGCCGGGCTTTTTCGGCCAATTGCTTAGCTTGGGGCAGCAGGTCGAGACCCTTTAGGACCTCGGGATCGGCTTCCGCTTTTACCTTTAGGCCTTCCTCCTGGCCGTAAGCGTTTACGAAGATTTCGCTCTTGATGTTCGAGCGTACCCAATCGTTGTTCTGCAGCAGTTCGGCCTCGGTGAACGGAACTTTTTCCGAATCGAGGAACTTGCGGAAATCCTGCATGACGGCATCGTCGACCTCAAAGGTCTTGGTCGGATGGTGATTCACCATGTAGTGCTTGGCGTAGTTGAAGAACGCATAGTGCTGCAGCAGGGAATCCTGAAACGGAGTGCTCTTGATGGGAGGAACCGCAACGTCAGGGCTGATACCGCCACCACCATAGACGGTGCGGCCGCCGTCGGTGAGCTTGATCTCCCGGTTCGCGGCTGTGCTTTTGCTCTCGTCGTCAGGACGATCGAAATAATAGTCGTAGAGCGAGACATTGGCGTAGTCGCGCTGAATCAGGCGTCCGCTAGGGGTGTAGTAGTGAGCCGTGGTTAGAGCCAGTCCGGTATTTTCAGAGAGCGGATAGACGGTCTGCACCAAGCCCTTGCCGAAGGTGGTTTCGCCCACGATCAGGCCGCGGTCATGGTCCTGGATGGCGCCAGCGACGATCTCAGCCGCGGAGGCCGTGCCCCGGTTGACCAGGACTACTAAAGGATATTCTTTGCCGCCGTCGCCGTGGCTGGCGGTATAGCGCTTCTCGGGCGAGTTACGGCCGTGGTGGGAAACAATCAACTGACCTTTGCGCAGGAATTTGTCGGCGACGCCTACGCCTTCGCTGAGCAAGCCTCCAGGATTCTGGCGCAGGTCGAGAATCAGGCCTTTCAAATCGCCCATCTGGTCGAGCGCATCGGAGACTTCTTTTTCAGTAGTCTCGTTAAAGCCGGTGATGTGCAGGTAGCCGATTCCGGGTTTGATCAGGAAGTGCAAGTCGACGCTATAACGCGGGATTTCGTCGCGAACTACAGCGAATTCGAGAGGCTTCTCCGTGCCTTCTCGTACGATCGTAATATGGACGGTTGTGCCCTTTGGACCCTTCAGCAGGTCGGCCACATCGCCTGTGCTCATGTTGTCGGTCGGCTTGCCGTCGACTGCGACGATGATGTCGCCGGGACGAATGCCGGCGCGGTAAGCAGGCGTGCCTGCAAATGGCGCGATCACGATGACTTTGTTGTTGCGCGGGCCGACGGTCATTCCGACGCCGTAGTACTTGCCGCGCTGATCCTCACGCAGGAGGGCGTAGGATTTGGGATCAAAGAAGTTCGAGTGCGGGTCGAGCACGTGCAGCATGCCGGGAATGGCGCCATTGTAAATAGCTTTGTCGGCGTTCACCGGCTCGGCATAGTTCTGCTCGACCAAGCTGTACACGTCAGTAAACTGGCGCAGGCTGTCACGCACGTCGGAATCGCCGCCCGGGGCTGCCGCGGGGTTGATCTTCTGGCCGAAGACCATGCCAAGAAATCCGCAGGTGACGAGAACGAAGACTGAAAGAAAAAGTGTGCGACGAGAACTACGGGCCATCTGTTAGTGTCCTTCGGTTCGGGCGTAGACATGGCCCGGCGACCGCATCTGAGCGCAGTATAGCACGTCCCCAAATCGTACAAACCAGGTTTGAATGGACCCTAAGTAACCACCCAGGTAAGGGAAGCTTTACCCGCTCACTCCCTCTTTAAGATGCTGAGGGGAGCCATGGGGTTCGGAACTTTCTTACGTAATCTCGTCGGACCATCGGAAGATGTAACGCGGTTGTCAAATCGCGGCTATGGCGTTGCCGCCATCACCCAAGGGCAGTATGATGAATTTCATGGGCTTCTCGGAGACAATCTTCCTGTTTTTGTTGGCCCTGGTGATTTTTGGGCCCAAGAAGTTACCCGAGATTGCGCGCCAGATAGGCAAGGCGCTGAATGAGTTCCGCCGCGCCTCGAACGAGTTCAAAGCCCAGATCGAGTCGGAGATTTCCCAGTTGGAGATGGAGAATCATCAGCAGATTCTGCCTCCGTCCCAACCTCCTCAAGGTTCCGTCGCTGCCTCGCCGGTGACGCTGGAACCTGTCGCTAGCCCCAACCCAGCTTTAGAACCGGGTTTTGACCCAGGTTCCGAACCACCCGCCTCTGAACGACAGGCCATCCTGAAGGCACACGATGCCTGAGATCGCTGAACTGCCCGCGGCGTCCAAGGAAGCCATGCCTGCTATGAGTTTCCTCGATCACCTCGAGGAATTGCGTCGTCGGCTTGTCTATTCGATTATTGCGGTTGCAGTTGGATTTTTCGCGTGTTGGGGATACGCCGAGAAAATTGTCGGCTGGATGCAGAAGCCGATTATGGAAGCGCTTCAGCGGAACCACATGCCGCAGACCCTGGTCTATCTGAATCCTACCGACCCCTTCAACCTTTACTTGAAGGTTGCCATGCTGGCGGGATTGTTTGTTGCGTGTCCGGTAGTGCTCTATCAGGTCTGGATGTTCATTTCGCCGGGGCTTTATCGGAACGAGAAGCGCTATGTCGTTCCCTTCATGTTTTCCACGGTCGGCCTGTTTCTGGCGGGAGGTGCGTTCGGCTACAAGCTGGTTTATCCGGCGGCACTGGAGTTCCTGATCGGGTACGGCAAGCAGTTCCAGCCCATGATTACCATCCATGAATACACCGATTTATTTCTAACCGTGATTCTTGGATTGGGCGTAGTTTTCGAACTGCCGATCCTGGTTTTCTTTCTGGCGCTAATGGGCGTGGTAAGCGCGGGTTGGATGTGGCGCAACGTGCGTTATTCGATTCTGGTGATTTTTATTATTGCAGCCATAATCACGCCGACCACCGACATTCTCAACATGTGCATCTTCGCCGCGCCGATGATTGGGCTGTACCTGGCAAGCATCGGAATCGCTTACCTCGTACATCCAAAGCAGCGGAAGGCTAGGGCGGAACGAAAATCGCGATGAGAGTCTTCAAGATCATCGGCCTCGTATGTTGTCTAAATTTGCTCGCTTGCTCCCAACAAAAAGGCGCAGTCGCCGCCCCGGAGCCTGCCGCCAGTTCGGGAGGTCATATTGAAATCAGGGTTACTGACAATTCTAGCGGAGGGGTGTCTTTCAACGAAATTCGGGCGATGCGATATGTGAAGGAAATCGTGGCCTTCGGGCCTCGTCCTATTGGGAGCGCGAATCATAAGAAAGTTGAAGACTACATTCACGACCACTTAAAAGGTGATTCGGTCGAAGATGACGCTTTCACGGTGGACGCGACAGAGGGGAAGTTTCCCGTCCGCAATATTATTGCGAAGTTTCCGGGGACGCGCGACGGCATCATCGTGATCGCCAGTCATTACGATACCAATTATCCCCTGCGAAATACCGCTTACATTGGGGCGAATGATGGTGCTTCTTCGAGCGCGCTGCTGCTCGAAATCGCCAACCAGTTACGCGGCAAAAAGCTGGACGGCTACAGCGTATGGCTGTTGTGGGACGATGCGGAAGAATCGATGAGGCTACCGTGGTTTGATCCCGAGGCGCTTTACGGAGTGCGCCACCTGGCCCAGAAATGGCAGGATGACGGAACCATCAAGAAGATCAAAGCCTTCCTGCTGGAAGACATGATTGGTGATGCGGACCTCAACGTTGATCGCGATCAGAATTCCACTCCGTGGCTTGAGGATTTGATTTATCAGTCCGCGACCCGCATGGGTTATCAATCTCACTTCTTTGCCCGCGCCATCCCCATGGATGACGACCACAAGCCATTTGTGGAGCGCGGCGTTCCCAGCGCAGACCTGATTGATTTCGATTACGGCTACAACAATGTTTTCTGGCATACCACGCAAGACACGGTGGATAAACTTAGTCCCAAGAGCCTGGAGATTGTGGGAACCGTGACCCTCGAAACGGTGCGGATGCTCGACAAGAAATAGAACTCTCGGTTCATAGTGTCGCGCGTAGCTCTAGCGTGTTTTGCGCTTTCGCTTTTTCGCGATTTGATTTCTAATTCCAACCTTATGCGAATCGTGAAAGCGTGTCTGGTCCTATCTTTATTGTTTGTTCTGATGGCGTCCGCCCAGAATCCTGTCGACCAGGTGATTGCCGAAGCATTGAAGCCTTCACCGCTCGAAACGAACCTGCAACATCTCACCGATGAGATTGGCGGACGGGTACCGGGAACCATGGCAATGCGAAAGGCTGTGGATTGGGGTGTGGCGGCCTTCAAAGCTGCGGGCGCGGACAATGTCCACAGGGAAAATTTCAACATTCAGGCGTCCTGGGCGGAGGGCTTCACCAGAATGAGCATCAGCGCGCCGGAACAATTCGATGTGCGGGTGGTTTCGATGGCATGGGCTCCGGCTCTTGCGTCCCACCAGGAAGTGCCGGTCATCGACGTGGGCGATGGTAAGGTCGAGGACTTTAATAAGGCGGGTAATGTTTCGGGCGCGTTGCTGTTAGTGCATTCACAGGAAATGGCAAAATGGGATGACCTGTTCGCTGAGTACCTGAGAGCGCCGGGGATTATTCTTCGCGCGATGCAAGGGAAGGCTTTGGCGATTGCTTTCCAATCCACGCGTCCGCATGACTTGCTCTATCGCCATACCGACTCTTCGCAAGGCGAAATTACGGGCATTCCCATGGTGCTCGTGGCGCGGGAAGACGCTGCTCGTATCGCTCGGCTGCTGGCTTCGGGGCAGAAGCTTCGTGCTGACCTGGCAATTCCCAATCGGATTGGCGGACCGATCGCGGCGGCAAACGTCGTAGCCGAAATACGCGGCAGCGAAAAGCCGAACGAATTCGTGATTCTCGGAGCCCATCTCGATTCGTGGGAACTTGGGACTGGTGCGCTCGATAATGGATGCAATGCGGCTTTGGTGATTGATGCGCTTCGTGCCATCAAAACAGCTGGGCTGCGGCCCCGGCGCAGTATTCGCTTTATCCTTTTTTCGGGCGAAGAGGAGGGGTTGGTGGGATCGCATGCCTACGCGATCGCGCATCGCGCTGAGCTGGACAAGGCGGCGGGGGTGGTTATCTTCGATTCTGGAACTGGCCGAGTTAGCGGATTTTCTCTCGGGGGGCGTAAAGATGTGGTCGACGCCGCAAACAATATGGTTGCTCCCCTGAAGCAGTTCGATGCGGCCACCCTGAAGACTACCGCGGAATGGGGCACGGATCACTTCGATTTCATGTTGGAAGGCGTGCCAACTTTTGTAGCGGAACAAGAGGAAGCGAATTACCTGATCAATTATCACGCCATGTCCGACACCTTTGACAAGGTCGATCTGGCGCAGTTGAAGAAACACGTAGCCGAAGCCGCCGCCCTGACATTTGGCATTGCCTACGCCCCGGAACGGCTCGGCCCTCGGCTCCATCATGCGCAAATCGAACAGACCATGCGCGAAACGCACCTCGATGACCTGATGAAAACGTTTGGCATGTGGCAGTCCTGGCAGGAGGGTAAATGGGGAAGGGCTGACTAGAGCCGACTTCCGATTGTCGATTTGAATTGCGTTGACAATTGGAATCTGGCAATCAAAACTTTCAACTTCGGAACGATATTGAGCCAGCTACTGTTCTGGATTCTTTTCAATCTTTTCGTGCTGGGCATGCTGGTCCTCGACCTGGGATTCTTGCAACGTCCGGGGCATGCGGTTAAATTTCGCGAGGCGCTGGCCTGGAGCTTCGTATGGATCGCGCTGGCCTGTGCATTCGCCATACTTATTTATTTTCGGTACGGGCATGCAACTGCCGTGGAGTTCGTCACCGGCTACGTGATTGAACTTTCGCTGAGCGTCGACAATCTATTCATCTTCCTTCTGATTTTTCGTTACTTTCACGTGGCGTCAGATCACCAGCATAAGGTGCTCTTTTGGGGAATCGTGGGCGCTTTAGCGATGCGCGCCATCTTTATTGTTCTGGGCATCGGCCTGATTCGAAGGTTTCATTGGATTACTTATATTTTCGGAACGCTGCTCGTATACAGCGGAATCAAGCTGTTTCGCCAGAATCAAACTGGAATCGAACCGGAAAATAATCCGATGCTGCGTTGGTTTCGCAGCTGGATTCGAGTGACCCAAGATTACGAGGGCGACAAATTCCTGGTACGGCGGCCAAGTTTGTACGCAACGCCTCTGCTCGCGGTCCTGGTGGTGGTCGAGACTACGGATCTGCTGTTTGCCACGGATTCGATCCCCGCGGTGCTGGCCATCACTCTGAAGCCGTTTATTGTTTATACGTCCAACGTATTTGCAGTCCTGGGTTTGCGTTCTATGTACTTCGTGCTTGCTGGCATGATGGAACTGTTTCACTATCTGCATTATGGGCTGGCCGTGGTTTTGATTTTTATTGGGGCGAAGATGGTGGCCTCAAACTATTATCAGATTCCAACCGGCGTGGCGTTGGGAGTGGTTGCAAGTGTGCTGCTGATTTCGGTGTTGGCATCGTTGCTTGATCCGCGAGGTCAAGAGCATTAACCGGTTAATGGGTTTGCTAAGTCGTGGCCGCGCTGACGTTACGCTATGATGAGATTCCATGACGAGAGTGACGATCGCGGTACAGCCACGTCCGTACGATGCCGTCATAGAAAACGGCTTGCTGGAACGAGCGGGACAACATTTGCGTCACGTGATTGGAAACCGCCGACACTTGTTCGTCGTGACCGTGCCACCTGTACGTCGTAAGTGGGGCACGAAGTTGATGACTTCGTTCGCCACTGCGGGGTTCAAAGCGCGACTGGTAGAGATGCGCGACGGCGAACGCTCTAAGAAGCTGGGTACGATTGAAGAGTTAGCTGAAAAGTTTACCCGTCTAGGTGCAGATCGCGACGCCGTGATTGTCGCTTTCGGCGGCGGTGTAGTGGGTGACACCGCTGGGTTGCTGGCATCGCTATACATGCGTGGCGTTGACCTGGTGCAGATTCCGACCACGGTGCAGGCCCAGTTGGACGCGGCCATCGGCGGCAAGACGGGCGTAAATCTGCGCACGGGCAAAAACCTGCTTGGAACTTTTCATCACCCGCACGCCGTGCTGATCGACCCCGCGGTGCTGTCTACTCTTCCGGAGCGTGAGTTTCGTGCTGGGTTGTATGAGGCGCTAAAGTGCGGCGTGATCGGGAAGCCTGCGCTGTTCGACTGCCTCGAAAACGTCGACGCGAAGGCATTACGCCGAGATGCCTCAGCATTGGAGTGGGTGATTGCGGAATCCATGAGGTTGAAGGCTGAGGTGGTGTCTTCCGATGAGCGCGAAAACGGGTTACGGCGCGTGTTGAATTTTGGTCATACGATCGGGCACGCACTTGAAGCCGAATCGGGTTACCGGCGCTTTCTCCACGGTGAAGCCGTGGCATGGGGGATGATTGCAGCCACGCATATCGCGGCTATGACCGGCCGTATCGATAACGATGCCGCGCGACGAATTTCCAACGCCGTGCTTTGCCTTGGCAAGTTGCCAGGAATCGAAGCTCGCACTGGCGGCATTGTCCGCTTGCTGCAGAGTGACAAGAAGACTCGCGACGGCGTCGTACATTTCGTGCTTCCGCGAGAGATTGGTAAAGTCGAGATTGTGAATGATGTGCGGGAGAAGGTTGTCATTGTGGCAGTAGACGAGCTCCGGCGGTTGTCGAAGTCGTGAAAGAACTGTGAGCAATTCCACTAAATCGACGGTGATCGGTGCTGCTCCTGAGGGAGCCAGCGATCCGGCGTCGGCGGGGCGCGCGGTACGAGAGATGTTTACTTCGATCGCGCCGCGATACGATCTGCTGAATCACGTGCTCTCGTTTAACGTGGACCGATTGTGGTGGGGGAAAACTGCGGCAAGCTTTGCTTCCATTCTGCGGCGACCAGGCGCGTGTGTCTTGGATTTGTGCTGCGGTACGGGCGACATGACCTTTGCTCTTCGTCGAAAGTCTGGACAGCCCGAAGCGACAATTCTGGGCGTGGATTTTTCACATGCGATGCTGCAGCGGGCAAATGATAAGGCGGGAACAAAACCTTTGCGCTGGGTGGAAGCGGATGCGCTTTGCCTGCCCTTTCCAGACCGGCGATTCGATCTGATCACAGCGGCTTTTGGTTTCCGTAATCTCGCGGATTACGATGCTGGACTGCGGGAGATAGTTCGATTGCTGCGGCCGGATGGCGAGTGCGGGATCTTGGATTTTGGCGAGCCTCGCGGCTTGATAGGAAAGCTGTACAGGATTTATTTTCGGCGCGTGCTCCCGGCAGTCGGAACCCTTATTTCTGGTGTTCGGGGGCCTTATGCCTACCTGCCTGCGTCTGTGGAACGTTTCCCATCCCCTGATGAGATGCTTGGGCGAATGCGCCGGGCTGGATTCCGGGAAGCTTCCTGGACGCCCTATACCTTCGGGATTGCAGGACTGTATCGAGGGAAAAAATAGGTCAAAACCAAAAACTGCAGATCCTTCGCTTCGCTCGGGATGACAACAAGGGAGCAATCTGAGGCGCAACCAGCCGGGTTTCTACGACGCCTTCTTTAGCAGGTCCGCGAGACTGCGGAGGTCGTTGCTGTTGGCATCGCCGATCACGAAGTATCGCAAACCGTCCTGATCCCAGCTCTCGATATTGAATGACAACTCTTTCTGGGATTTCGAACTCGATCCTAGCTCGCGGCCGACAGCGCGATCTGGAAAGATGAAGACCGAAATCTGGTGCTTGCGAATCTGGTAGATCAATTCGGCTCCGGGCGTTTGGCCAATATAGGTAACGCGGCCTCCCAGCAGAGTAAATTCAGAGTTTTGCAATTCGGGCAGGTTGAAGGTAAACGGAATTTTTCCCTGAAACCAGGGCTTCACCGTATGTCGATCGGTTGAAATCACGTCTACCGGATTGGCGCTGGCAAGGGTGGCCACGTGGAGGTCGGCAAGTTCGCTGAAGACCTGTTGCCGTTGCATTTGCTGCTGTCGCACCGACCAAGAGACGAGTCCAGCGACGAGCAATAGCGCGACAGCGGCGGTCGCTCCGAGCCACATGCGTATTGGCGAACGCCGAGGCTTCGTCGCGATACTCTTGCGTATGCGCTCGCGGAATTCAGAGCTAGGGATATAACGTTTGCCGGCGGAATGAACCGCGCGCTTGAGCTGGAGCCGGCCAAGGACATCGGCGGCACAAGCTGGGCAACTGCGCACGTGAGCATCCAGATCCCGCATCTCGCTTGCGGAAAGCTCGCCGTCGAGGTAGGTCTCGAGTTTTGCGGTCCAATCGTCGGCCATTCTAAGTCCTCACCTACTTAGGCCCCAAGCTGTCACGTAGCGCCTTCCGCGCACGAGAGAGGCGAGACATTACGGTTCCCATAGGAATAGACAGCGTCTCCGCGATTTCCTGGTAAGACATTTCCTCGACCTCACAAAGCAACAAAACCTCGCGAAAGTGCACCGGCAATGCTTCGATCGCAGTTTGAAGTAATTGGTGCTGGGAGTGCTCAAGGAGAATGGTTTCGGGCGTGTCCGGCCCCGCGGGCAATTCTGGCGCATCGTCAGAATCCAGCGCGACCATCGCGCTTGCTTTCAACCCAGTGCGCGATGTGAGAAACGTATTTCGCAGAATCCTATACATCCATGCCCGAAAGTTTGTGCCTGTCTGGAAGGACGAAAATCCTTTTAGCGCCTTGGCATATGTCTCCTGCACTAGATCTTCGGCTTCTGTCCGATCTTGGGCGAGCCAGTTCGCGAAATTGTACAGCTGGTCAAAAAGCGGCATAGCCAGCTCTTCGAACGTTGCCGCCGTCAAACGCTGCTCTGCCACCTCCATAAGGTAAACCAGGAATCAGGGATTTTATTCCATGACACCAAGAAATAAGAAAAATCGGGGCACTATGCCTGTTGTGCAGCCGCGGACGGTTGGCTAGGGACGGAAGCGTTGGCAAGGAAGGAATCGGCGAAGGCGTCAGCGATGGTGTAACGGATCACGCTCTCATAATCCTCGCCCAGAAATTTGCGCAGACGGTCGGTGTTCATGATGTACTCTCCCGTCATGTAAGGCATGGCTTCCGGCGGAATCGCCGAGATACCCAAATTCCATAGCAGCCGTAAAGCCAGCCGAAAAGACCACTTTCCGGGAACGCGCTTGAGTTTGGCATGCGCCATCTCGATACAGCGGGCAAAGGTCAAAGGCTCACCACGTCCGGCAACGTTTAGTACCGTCAGGCGTTGGGACTCGGGCTCAGTCTGGCTAACGATGTGCGCCAGCAAACGGGCCATGTCGTCCACGTGGACATACTGAATGCGGTTTGCAAGATATTGTTCACCGTATGGCAACATACAGGGAAGCCGGTTACCTCGCTCCCGCATTCTGGAAGCGCGCTTGGCACGGCCGTTCGGCGTGCCGCGAAAGGCGCCGAGCATATAGTTCTCCACGCTGGCCCCGGCAAAAATATGTGGACGCAGCATGTAGACACTGCAACTGCGCAACGCTGGCGCGCGTTGCTGTACTACTTTGTCCGCCTCCATTTTGTGGATCGCATATGGCAGCGTATGTGCGCCCAACGGAAAATCCTCGCTCACCGGTTCCGGCAGGTCTGGACCGTATGCGGAAACGCTGCTGGGGAAAATAAATCTGCCTACGATGGCATCATCACGATTGGCTTCGGTGACAGCCTCCATTACTCGGGCCGTCCCTGCAACATTGATCTGCCACATTCGATCAAGGTCCAGCACTCCGGTGCGAACCGGATCCAGCACAAAAGCCAGGTGAATGACTGCGACCGGCCGAGTTTCGCGGAGCAACAGAAATAATTCGCGACAGGATTCTTCCAGGCCAAGGTCCATGCGCACGAAGCGCAAGGGATGGATGGTCTGCGGCGGATTCAGATCTAATCCGATGACCTCATAATCCGCCAATATCGGCAACAGTCGCAGACCCAGATTGCCAGCAATCCCCGTTACGACAATCCTTGGCTTCTCGTTATCTTTACCCATTATTTGGGGCCAGTAGAAGGTGGCCTCGATGACGGCCCCCCCGTTGGCGGCGGTAATGGCATCCCGTGCTGGGGTGGCATTTCGGGACCGAAATAGCTTTCATCCAGGGTCGGTGTAGCGGACTGCTGAACCGCCTGCATCTGTTCCTGCATACGCTGGGTGCGCAACGTTGCGCGGATCTCCTCCTTCACTTTATCCAGGGGCTCGACTTCTTTTGCACCGACCTTGTAAATGTAATATCCGCCTGGGTCGGAGATCACGGCAGAGACTTCACCGCTCTTCAAATCCATAACGGAAGCGTGGGTCGGGGGCAGGCTGTTGCGGCGCACTTCGCCCATCTTGGTGCTGGGAGCCTTAGCCTTGCTTCCGGAAAGTTGAGTGGCTTCCTCTTGCAGTTTGCTGAAGTCCTCTCCCGCAACCGCACGTGCGTGAAGCTTATCAGCCTCTTTCTGCATGACCTCTTCCGCATCTTTACGGCGTTTTTCCTCTGCGGCCGCGCTCAGTTTAACCTTGGAGGCAGGAAAAGTTTGGGAATGCGGAACCATAATTCGCTGCAAAGTAGCCTCTTCATATGCGGCGGTATTTGCGTGGTAATAATCTTCGATGTCTTTGTCAGAAACCTGTCCGGCTTTCTCCTGCACCGCCTGATTGTATGACTGGGAGAGCAGTTGCATACGCATCAACTTCATGCGTTCCTCGTACTTCGGCCCCTGATCCAAACCCATTTCATGTGCTTTTTGCGCCATTACCATCGCCATGGCGTAACGCGTTGCCAGTTGCCGGCGGGCGCGCGGGGGCATGTTGGGCTGAACTGTTTCAAGTACCTTTTCGAATTCAGCGCGGGTGATCACGGTCTTGCAGTTCGGGTCAGCCGTTTTGTCGGCCGGCGGGTTGTCGCACAGCCCATTTATCGTGATCACGGGAGCATCGGGAGCAACCTTCGCCGCATCGGCGTCCTTATTGTCGGCAAGCTGCCCCGCCGCGCTGGGTGCCGTTCCCGGTTGTTGGGCCGGAGAAGTGGAAGTTGAAGTTGCGCCCTGACCCCAGGCCATGGCCGCAAGCAGCAGCCAAACTAATCCGTATTGCGTCATCATTAATGATTCCTCCAGGATAGATCGAAAAAGGTTAATGAAAATCCTAGCACAGAGTTCGGCCGCTGTCGGCGCGGCGGCGAGAATGTGCCCGAGAGCGTAGATTGGCGGAGACCGCGGTAAGCGGCGATAATGCTCACATGCCCAGGTCGGCAGCAATTCACAGCCCGGCGTCCATGCGTGCGGAAAAACGCGCCGTGGCAGGAAATTCGGTGCTGGCGGCGATTGCCGTTACGACTTTAAAGATTGCCGTCGGGCTCACCACTGGAAGCTTGGGGATCTTATCCGAGGCGGCGCACTCCGGGCTTGACCTCATTGCCGCGATCGTTACGTTTTTTTCCGTCCGCGTCTCCGACAAACCCGCCGACGCTGAGCACCAGTACGGGCACGGTAAGGTAGAAAATTTCTCCGCCTTTATTGAGACTGCCCTGCTGCTTCTAACTTGTATCTGGATCATCTACGAAGCCGTGAGGCGGCTTTTTTTTCACCATGTGGACATAGAGCCTAGCATTGCTGCTTTTGCGGTTATGTTTATTTCTATGGCGGTGGATTTTTGGCGGTCGCGGGCGCTGGGAAGAATTGCCGCTAAATATGATAGCCAAGCCCTAGAAGCGGATGCTTTGCACTTTTCGACGGATATTTACTCCAGCGGTGTTGTGGTAGTTGGACTGGCCCTGGTGATGCTCGGCCGAATGTATGGCGTGGACAAGTTGCGCGACGCCGATCCTGTGGCTGCACTGTTTGTCGCAGGCGTTGTGGTGTATGTGAGTTCAAGGCTCGCCCGTAGAACCGTGGACGCTTTGCTCGACGCTGCACCCGCAGGTATCCGCGGCAAAATTCTGGCTGCGGTTAACAAGGTGGACGGATTGCTAGAGGTAGATCGGGTGCGCATTCGGAGGGCCGGCAATCGTTACTTCGCCGATCTTTCCATCGGCTTGGCGCGCAACGTAACCTTCCAGCGGTCCGAGCAAGTCGCCGACGCGGTGACTTCGGCTGTGCAAGCGGTTCTACCCGATGCCGACGTGGTGGTTCGTTCGGTGGCGCGTCCGGCGAGGAGGGAAAACATTTTCGATCGCGTTCGTGCCGTGGCGACGCGCAACAATTTCAATGTGCATGATATTAGCGTTCAGGATCTGAGCGGGCGTTTGCACGTCGAACAGCATCTCGAACTCGACGAGCAACTGAGTTTGAAGGAGGCCCACGATCAGGTGACCAGGCTCGAATCCGATATTCGCCACGAGGTGCCGGAGATTACGACGATCCTGACGCACATCGAAAGCGAACCGGCGACCATCGAAACTGGGGACGAGGTGGTGCGAGATGCGCTGCTAGAGAAAAAGCTGAAAGCGGTGGTAGCGAATTTTCCGGAAGTGTTGGATGTACACGATGTCGAAGTCAAACACGTACGCGGGAGGCTTTATGTTTCCTGCCACTGCACATTTTCCGACGAGTTGCCGCTCTCGCGGGTTCATGATATTTCAACCGAGTTAGAGCTCCAGTTCAAGCAGAAAGCGCCCGAACTGTTCCGCGTGCTGATCCACCCCGAGCCGCAAACCGATAATCGACGATAGGAGACAGACTGGCATGATTGAAGCGAAGGTGATGTGGACGGACAACTTCCGTTTCGTGGGACAAGCTAGCAGCGGCCACGGCATTGTTGTCGATGGCGCCAGCAAAACCGGGGGTAGTCCGATGGAGCTTGTGTTGATCGGGTTATGCGCATGCACCGGCTACGATGTTGCCAGCATTCTGGGGAAGAAGCGCGAGCCATTTACCAGCATCGAGGTGCGCGCAGAAGCGGAACGGGCTGCAACTCCACCGACGGTTTATACAGAGATTCGACTGGTCTATCGTGTTGGAGGGAGTGTATCGCACAAAGCAGTGGAAGATGCCGTGCGTCTCTCCGAAGAAAAATACTGCTCGGTTGCGGCCATGCTGCGGAAGACGGCCAAGATCAGCTACCTGATTGAATATACCGATAAATAATTCAGCTATCCTTCTACCACTTGCCAAGTCGAACGCATCCCGTCCGCGGATATCTATACATCGCCAGTGCCACGTTTTTGTGGGGCGTGGCAGCTACTCTCGGGCGAGCTGCGTTCACCGGGCAACTCCTTCCCAAAGGACAAAACCTTCGGCCGATTGATCCGCTAATCCTGTCGCAGAGCCGCACAACATTTTCGTTCGTTGTTCTTCTGTTCGCTCTGGTGGTGCTTCGTGGCTGGAAGCGGTTATTGCTGCCCGCCGCCGACCTGGGACGGATGTTCGTCCTGGGCATTCTAGGTGTGGCGGCATCCAATTACCTTTACTACCTCGCGATTCAGCGGACGAACGTGGCCACCGCAATCATCCTGCAATACACGGCGCCGATTTTGGTGTTGCTCTATACCGTCGCTCGTGGACTGCAGAAGCCGACACTGCAGCGCGTCGCGGCGGTGGGACTTGCGGTCACTGGAATTGCTTTGGTCATCGGAATATTCGGCTCTGGAGGATTCCGTCTCGACGCAATTGGAGTGATGGCGGCTCTGGGCGCGGCATTTTCTTTCGCTTTTTACAATGTCGATGGCCATAACATTCTCGCTCGTTATGATCGCTGGACGGTGCTGCTTTACGTCATCTTGAGCGCGTCTTTATTTTGGATCATCGTGAACCCGCCCTGGAAGATCGTGGCCGCACACTATTCCGGCGCACAGTGGTTATTCTTACTTGTGTTCTCGTTGATATCCGTGCTCGCGCCATTTTCGCTTTATTTTGCTGGGTTACAGCACTTGGAGCCGACCCGCGCGATCGTAGTCAGCTGTTTGGAGCCGGTATTCTCGATTGTCATTGCGGCCGCCGCCCTGGGTGAGCTGATGCGGCCGCTGCAGACAGTTGGAATCTTGCTCGTACTGGTGGCCATTGTCGTGGTGCAACTGCCAGATCGCAGCTTGCGGGAGGAGATTCCCCTGGTCGAGCCGATAGAGTGAGCTTAGTAAGTCACCAAGGTAACCAACGCCGAGAGTTTTCCACTAGGTTTTTGAAAGCAGAAGCGGGATGCTTTGATCTGGTTTGGGTGGAGTGTTCCTATGAAGCGTTCTCGCGTCTGCTGCTTGTTTGCTTTCGTGATGTGCTCGTTGCTTCCTTGCTTCGCGCACCACATGGCGGTGGTGGTCAACAAGGATAACAATGTGGGCGAAGTCGGTTCCGCGCACTTGGCCAGGATTTTTCGTCTGGAAGTTAAGAAGTGGCACGATGGCAAGGATGTGATTCTCGTCCTCCACAAGAATTCCAGCGGGGAATTGATCACGCTGGAACGGCTGAACAAGATGTCCTCGAATGAGCTGAAGTCGTTCATTGCCTCCCATCACGGATCGATCACTACGGTTGATTCCGATGAAGACGTGCTCAAACTGGTGGAAGCAACGCCTGGCGCTGTGGGCCTGGTCGATGTCCGCTCGATCAATGACCAGGTCAATGTGGTTAGGGTCGACGGGAAGCTGCCGATGGAAGCCGGTTACTTGCCGCATTAGCCCAGCGTTCCATCCGAGTTGTACCCCAGAATTCCATTCCGGATTGCATCCCGTCCAAATTATCTTCCATCCGAATTGTTTCTTCCCTCGAATTGTCTCCCATCCAAACTGTCATCCCATCGAGGTTGTCATCGCCGATCACGTCGTCGCGCGATCTCGCAGCCTCAGCAATCGAAAATAGCGTCTAGCCGTTTTCACATCCCTGGCGATTTGCTCGCGCAAGGCTTCGATCGACGGGAATTTGATTTCGTCACGAAGTCTTTGCAGAAAATGGATTTCGACTTCTGTTTCCGGATTCAGTTCAATGGGATGGAAGTTGAGCAGATGGGTTTCGATGGCAAATGATTCAGCCCCAAATGTGGGCCGGTTTCCTACGTTGGTAACTGAATCGAAACACTCCTTGCCCACGCGAGTACGAGTGATGTAAACGCCGTCCTTGGGAACGTGCTCTTCATAGCGGCTCAGGTTGATGGTGGGGACGGTGTACTTCGAGCCGTAGCCGCGCCCGCGGCCGGCCGTCGACAAAATACTGAACGGACGCGCCAGCAAATGGCGTACGCGGCTCACCTGTCCGTGGGCGAGCAGTTTGCGGATTTGAGTGCTCGACACCGGCTCCTGGCGCAGCCGCAGCTCGGGATAGAGCTTCACCTCGAATCCCATTTCGCGGCCGAATTTGGCGAGCAGGTGCACGTCGCCCGCTGCCTTGTTACCGAAATGGAAGTTGTAGCCTTCGTGTACTTCACGCGCCTGCAGACCTTTTTTCAGAATGTCATGAGCGAACACCTGCGGGGTCATGAGTGAGAGGTCGCGGGTGAAAGGAAGCAGAAGAACGGCATCCAGTCCAGTAGCCTGCAGCAGGCGCAACTTTTCGGGAGTCGGCGTGAGCAGCTTCAGTCCGGAGTCAGGTCTCAGGATCCGTATCGGATGCGGCTCGAAGGAGACGGCGACAGCCTTGAGTCCTTGCTCCCGCGCCCGGGAGACGATGTTGGCGAGCACTCGAGTGTGCGCGCGATGCACGCCGTCAAAGTTCCCCACGCTCAACAGTGTGGCGCCAAAGCCGGCGGGCACCTCTTCGAGTTTGCGAAAAACTTGCATTCTTTGTGCGGCGCGGGCGTCCCCGCCCACAGCCGGTCTAGTCCAGTTTCCGTCGGACGCACAGGAATTGCGCAACCTGCGGGTCTCCCATGGCCTGGTCTGGTCTCCAGTATCAAAACCCCGCGGGCAAGGGTACCCGCGCCACACCATCTAAATCTCGAAATCCAGCTTCATCCCGTCGTAGGAAAGCCGCACGTTCGGCGGCAGCGTTGCATTGGTAGCCTCATGAGGCAAGTCGTGGCAAATATGCGTGAAAAAGGCGCGCTTCGGCTGCAGCCGTTCCACAATGCGCAACGAGTTCTCGACGGTGGAATGCGTGGGATGCGGGATGTGACGAAGCGCATCCAGAAACAGGATGTCGAGATTCTGTAGTTTCGCCAATGAAGCTTCGGGAACGCCGCTGTGGTCCGTCAAATAAGCTGCATTGCCAAAGCGAAAGCCATCGATTTGGCTATCACCATGGATGACCGGGATGGGTTCAAAGCGCGCGCCGAAAAGGTCTACCGGGCCGTGGAATGATTTAAGTTCCACCTGAGCCAATCCACCGAACTTGTAGTCCGCGTCGAAAATGTAGCGAAATGTGTTGCGGATAAAATCCGCCGCTTCCGGCCGCGCGTAGAGTGGGAGCTTGTTGGGCTTGTGCTGGTAGCTCAGCGGGCGCAAATCATCGAGGCCCAGAATGTGATCGGCATGGCTGTGAGTGTAGAACACAGCATCAAGTTTGCGAATAGCCTCGCGGATGGCCTGTTCGCGAAAGTCGGGAGTGGAATCGATGAGCACGGTTTTGCCGCCATACTCCACCAGAACGGAGGGCCGGGTACGGCGGTCGTGGGGGTCCGAAGAGTGGCACACGGCGCAGTCGCACCCGATGGTCGGCACTCCCATCGAGGTGCCGCTGCCTAAAACCGTGAGCGTTGCCTTCATCGTTTCGTGGCGGCGCCGCTCGCGGCCGGCGTCTGCGGCGGGCGGGCCAGCGCATTGGTCACTTCAACGTAAGCCATGCGAAGTTCATACAGAACGTTTTGCAGAAAGTTCTCCTCGACGCTGGTGAGATTGCCTTTGGTTTTCTCCGACAGCAAGCTAAGCGTGTCGATGGTCTGCCGGGCGCCAATCAAGTCTACCCGCGGTTGCCCACCTTGCTCGTGCATCAGGCCGAGTTGGAGCATGGCCGACATGTATAACGAAGCCATGAAGCGCTCGAACGTCATCTCCAATTCTTTTGTGGAATGTCCGGCGAGTTCGACACGTGCGTCCATATCCTTCGCCGACTTGTGGTATGCGTCCGCCTGTTGCTTTTGTTCCGCAGCTGTGGGAGGGGGTGGCGCGTCCGGCTCAGGCTGCCCTGGAGCCGATTCCTGCGGAGCTGGTGTTGCGGGCTGCGTAGTGGGTGCTGCACTGGAGACTTCCTCTTGCGAAACCTCTTGGCGAATCTCGCCTTCGGAAGTGAACAAGCGCCGGTCGGTGACGGTAAAACTTTCCTGCCTCTTTTCAGCCATAGATTATCCCTTCAATGATTACAGGTTTTCGCGCTGGAATATTTCCGAAAACGGTAGAGACGCGATTGAAAGCTGAGTGCTGCCCACTTGAAATTGCCTGCCCGGAATCGCGATTTCGCGCCGGATGTACCCTAGAGCCACAGCTCGCTCGCCGGCGGCAAAGGGCAGGGAAGCGACGCTGGTGATCTCGCCGATATCGCGCGCATCGACTTGGATCTTTGTGCCCAGCGCTGGCAGCGGACCTTGAACTTCGAATCCCGTGAACTTCCGATGTACGTTGCCGCGAGAGCGAATACGCTCCACAATCTCCTGCCCGATGTAACATCCCTTGCTGAAATGCACCGCCCGCTGCTGCTCAGTTTCCTGCGGCAGATCACGCTCGCGGATGTCCTGCCCGTAGCGGGGAATCCCAGCCGCGATGCGCAGCAGTTCCAATGCCGGCATACCCACTGCCGTTGCCCCAGCCTTCGTAAGCGCGTCGCGCAGAATCCCCGCCTGATCGGGCGATAACCATAATTCATAAGATTCGACGCTTGGGTTGTCTGCTCGGACGGTGGTCACCGCTACGTTCTGCCATGTCAGATCTAAAAATTGCAGCGGCTCGAGTTCTGATATGTCAAATCCCGCCGCACGCAATACTTCTCGTCCCTTCGGTCCCGCGATCCCGATTGCAGTCAGCTTCTCGTTGATGTCAGCAACCTCGACGTCGTCCATGATGATGTAGTGATCGAAGGTAGCCAGAAGCTTTTGTGACTGAGACTGGTCGGTGTCGACCATTACAGAGTCACCGCGGTTGTAGGCGAAAAGGTCGCCGAGAATGTGTCCCTGGGGATTCAGCAGAAAGGCATAGACGCCGTGCCCTGCCGCGAGGTCGCGGATATTATTCGTGACCATCCCGTTGAGCCAGCGCACACGATCGCTGCCCGTGAGCGTGATCTTAGCTCTTGAGCTCAGGTCATAAACTCCGCACCCCGAGAGCAGTGCATCAAACTCGGCGCGTACGTTGCCGGAGTCCGCAGCAGGAGTAACCGGATTGCCATGGATTGCTGTAGAGGTCATACACTAACATTATGATTATACAAGCCGGACGAGGGATCGGGATTTGCTGGCACCGTCCGGCGTCCTTTTAGATCCTTAGAGTTAGCCGCGCTCCGTACGAGCTTGTGTTGGGAGGTACGTACTCGGGTGGTACGTCCTAAAGTTTCTTTCCGGCCTGCCGATGGTGGTATTGAAGAGGAGAAACAATGCATACCAATCCCGTTCAAAGTACGCCTGCAGCACAGAATGAAGCGGCGGTGAAGGCAGCGTCATCCCGGAACGCACCACCACAGCCATCCGCCCCGCAGGACAAGGTAACCCTGAGTCCTCAGGCACAGGCCCGCGCCCGCGCCCAGCAGGCAGCTTCCGGAGACAAAAATCACGACGGCGATCGCAGGTAACTTCGCTGTTTTCCCAAAATCCGCTTGTCAGATAGGCCAACGCCGAGTTCGGGGACTACCAACGCGGTAGCCGTCGGCTCGGCGACGCCTAAAAGCCGCATGAGCACGGCTTGCGGCCGTTCCTAGCACACTCTGCGACCAAGCGCTCTGCGCAAATCTTGCGTCGACTGTGTTACCTTTCCTGCCGTGAGCTCGAAGAAACGCATCGCCATTATTCCCGGAGACGGCATCGGAAAAGAAGTTATCCCCGAAGCCGTCAAGGTCATTGTTGCTTCCGGTGCCGACGTCAAAATGTCCGAGTTCGACTGGGGCGCAGACCGTTATCTGGCAAACGGCATTACCGTCCCGGAGGACGGCTTCGCCATGCTGGAGCGTGACTTCGATGCGATTCTCGTCGGCGCCTTTGGCGATCCACGCGTGCCCTCAAATATCCACGCGAAAGAGATCCTGCTCGGCATGCGCTTCAAGATGGATCTTTACGCCAACGTGCGTCCGGTGCGCCTGCTCGATGCCGCACTGTGCCCGCTCAAAGGCATCGAGCGCAAGGACATCGACTTCGTCGTGATCCGCGAAAATACTGAAGGCGTTTACACCGATGCCGGAGGAGTATTCAAACAAGGAACGCCGGATGAGATCGCAGTGCAGGAAGATATCAATACTCGCAAGGGCGTCGAGCGAATAATCCGCTATGCATTTAAATATGCCGAACTGCATCCAAAACTGGACGGCAGCCCGCGCAAGCGCGTGCTCATGTGTGACAAATCCAACGCTATGACCCACGCCGGTGGGCTGTGGCAGCGAGTGTTCAAAGAAGTGAGTGCCGCGTATCCGCGGATCAAAGCCGAGCATATGTACGTGGACGCGCTTTGCATGCAGATGGTCCGCGACCCGCGTCAGTTCGACGTCATCGTCACAAACAATATGTTCGGCGACATTATCACTGATCTTGCGGCTGGCCTGCAGGGCGGCCTGGGTATGGCTGCCAGCGGCAACATTCATCCGGGAAAGACTTCGATGTTCGAGCCCGTACACGGCTCAGCCCCGCCGATCGCGGGAAAGAATGTGGCTAACCCCTTTGGAGCAATCTTGACTGCGGCGATGATGCTAGGTCATTTGGGCTTAACAGAAGAAGCAAGCAAAATCGAAAGCGCCGTGCTGCAAGCGGTACAGCAGAAGCGGACCACCAAGGACGTCGGCGGAGCGCTGGGGACGAGAGAAGCCGGGGAGTGGGTGGCGACGAAAGTAGCAGGATAGCGCCCGCCGGTTAGGAAATCCCACCCGCTCGTGGGTAGTGTTTCGTTGGAGAACTTGGAATCGGACAGGAGCGGAAATCGGGTTTAATATCGCGCAAAGCCACGCTGTTCCCGCCGTCCGCGCATGAGGTGTAAGGGATGTCTTGGCACTCCCGGTAAAGGATGTCATGGGCCTGAACACTACAGACGGCTTGAGTGTGCCGCCCGGCCCGGGGGCATTTCGCAGGGAATGCATACGACGTCTTAGTGGGGGGACTTGGGGGAGGAATATCAAATCCTGGCACGAACTGTGTTCACTTCTTGACCGAGCCCGCCTGCTTCAGCAGTATTCCCGCGACGAAGGCTACCAGCGCCGCCAGGAGCCACTGCATCCGCCACGATTGAATGGCCTGAAAATCAGCCAGGTTCTGAACTGAGTAAATGACGCCGACGGCAACTGCTGCCAGAATGCAACCCACGCCCGTGAAAAAAGCGATCAGCGAAGCCAGGGGGAGGCCAAGCCATTCCTTGACATTGTGGAATTCCAGAACATGGAGGAATTCCAGTGCGCGGCTCCAGTTGTTGTGCGTAAAAGAATAGGCTCTCGGTTGACGGGCCGCCCCGCAATCATGGCAAAACTTCGCACCCACCATGAACTCGGTCTGACAACGATCACAAACCTCGACCATTGCCGGTACAGCGGTCTCGGGTTGGGCGAGCGGAGGCCGCCAGAATTCCTGCCGCGCGTTATCGACAACTTGAGACATCCGAATTCTCCCCGAGACGATGAAGCCGGTAACCACACTAAGCGCAAGCCAGTGACCAAAGCGAAGAGAACGTTAAGTTGTTGCAATAGGAGAACTTTTAGCTTCCCCAAGGACTGCTTCTATCTGGGCCGCTAGGCAAGAATTACCACATCCCGGCAAAGATTGGTTAGTGCTGCCTAATTTTCCAAGAGTGGTTTACAGCAGACAAGTGTCTGGAGAATTGCTGTTCTTGGTTCAATCGCTCAAACGGCTCGAGCATCAGATAAACTCAATACACAAAACCGAATCAGAGGAACGCCGAATTTGTTTTCCCGCACCCTGTGCTTTCTGCTTCTGGGATTTCTGTTGGCGGTGGCAACCGCGCAAACGAACACCCAAGTCACTAGCCCTGACGGCGGCTTGTCCTTTCGCCCCAACGACCCGTTGAATCGCTCAGCCTTCGATCATTTTTACAACCTCGATTATGACCGCGCAGTGAACGATTTTGATCAGGTGCTGCAGAGGCATCCCGACGACCCGTTCGCGGTAAATCACTTTTTGACGGCAGTTCTGTTTCGCGAGCTCTATCGTATGGGCGCGTTGAACACCGGGGAGTACGCCAATGACAGCTTTATTCGCGCCGCTCATCGCCCGGCTGATCCCAAGGTCAAGCAACAGATCCAGCAACTGGTGCAGCGAGCGCTGCAGTTGGAGGAAAAGTCTCTCAGTGAAAATCCCAAGGACGTCGCAGCGCTTTACGCCCGCGGGGTGACGCGCGCCCAGTTCGCGACCTACACCGCGATGATGGAACACGCCTGGTTTTCGGCTTTGCGAAACGCAGTGGGGGCCCGGCGCGATCACGAACGCGTGCTTGAACTTGTCCCTGGCGACGCGCCCGCAAAGCTGATTGTGGGAGCACACAACTATGTCATGGGCAGTCTTCCCCTGGCGCTGCGAGCGAGCGCAAGCATGCTCGGAATTGGTGGCAATAAAGAAAAAGGGCTTAAATATCTTGACGAGTGCGCTGAAGGAACAGGCGACACCAGCACGGACGCAAAGATTCTGCTCGTCCTATTTCTGCGCCGCGAACACCGTTATCAGGAAGCGCTTCCAATTGCTCGTGGCTTCCTTCAGAGCTACCCCCGCGACGTGCTCATGGCGCTGGAGGAAGGAAACCTGCTGCGGGCGGCCGGCAATACTCAGGACGCTGCCGCCGTCTACCGCAGAGTTTGGCAGGCTGGGCGAGAACGGCAGTATGAGGGGTTGCATTATGAAATTGCAGCACTCAGCCTAGGCGACTTGCTTCGCAGCCAGAAGGATTACGCTGGTGCGGTCGCGGCCTATGAGCAGGTGCCTCAGGCGACAGGGCCAGATCCTGAAGTCCTGCAAAAGGCGGACTTAGCTGCAGGCGAGGTGTACGACGTAATGGGAAAGCGCGACCTCGCCATCAAGAAATACCAGGCCGCCATAGCAACCGATCCAGCGACGGCCTTCGCGGAAACTGCTAACCGGTTGCTGAAGGAGCCTTACCGGGAAGAGTAGAATTGGTGCCCACTGGGAACCTGAGGGACCATTGCTGCGTATCTAACAGTAGCGAGGTAGGCCATGTACTGCAATTATTGCGGAAAAGTGATTCAGGACGATGCGAACATCTGCGCCTATTGTGGCACGCGCGTGGGTGCGGTCACGGCGCGAAAACGCCTGGTGCGTCCACGGGCGGACCGTAAGATAGCCGGCGTATGCGCCGGGTTCGCGGAGTACTTCGACTTGGACGTTACCGTGGTACGCCTGGCTTGGTTGTTCGTTTCCTTGATGACGGGCGTGGGCTTGCTGGCGTATCCGGTTGCGTGGATCGTCATGCCGGATGAGCCGTTGCGGCTTCCGGCTCCGGCCGGAGTGCAACAAGTGATCAATCCGTGACGATTCGACTCGCTCGTCGATCCTTCGCTGTGGTTAAATCTGGCGATGCCTCTAATTACGAGCGACGATGCTGAGATATTCTACGAAGTCGTTGGAAGCGGCCCACCGGTTGTTTTGCTCCATCCTTTTCCTGCCCATCATGAGTTCTGGAAACCGGCGGCTCAAGCATTGGTTTCAAACTACCGGCTCATTCTCCCCGATTTGCGGGGACATGGAGACTCCGGAATTGGTGAAGGTCCGGCTACGATGGAAAAGAATGCCGTGGACATCGCCCGAGTCCTCGATCAGGAAGGAGTAGGGCGCGCGCCTTTCGTGGGAGTCTCAATCGGTGGTTATGTGTTGTTCGAATTTTGGCGGAAACACAGTGCGCGGGTGGAGGCACTGGTGCTGTGCAATACCAAAGCGCAGGCGGATAATCCCGAAGCACGAAGTGGGCGGCTACAGTCAGCGGCCGATGTGATGGAGCGCGGTACCGAGCCTTTCTTTGGGAGTTTGATTCCCAAGCTGATGGGGAAGACGACTGTCAGCACGCGTCCGGACCTGGTGGAGGGCGCATTGCGCATGATGCGGAAGATGTCGGCGCAAGACGTAGCGTCGGTGCTGCGGGGTATGGCGGAGCGTCCTGACTCAGTGGAGACCCTGAAGACAATTAATGTGCCGACCTTGGTTGTGACAGGCGACGAGGACACTTTCACGGGTGTCGCTGAGGCGGAGTTGATGCGGCGAAACATACAGGGGAGTCAGATGAAGGTCATCGCCAAGGCCGGGCACTATTCTCCGTGGGAGCAGGCCGAGGAAGCAGGAAAATTATTACGGCAGTTCCTGGATACAGTTCGAGGGTCCTAGTCAAAGCCACGAAGGCCGTTTTGTTACAATGCTCGCGTCATGATTGATACTTTTCTGGTTCCGGAAAAGACCGTGGTCAACGCTAAGGGCGATGGTCCAGTGGTGGACGTTAGCGCTGCATCGAATCGCGTTTACCTTTTGAGCCTGAATATTACCGCCATCGTCGAACAGGAGTCGCTGGACGTGAGCATTCACGGATCGGCTGACGGAACGACCTGGGGCCCAAAACCTCTCACGAACTTTCCCCAGAAGTTTTACCAAGCGCAGCATCCTGTGCTACTGGATTTGACCGCGCACCCGGAAGTCAAGTTCCTGCGGGCTCACTGGGAGGCTAGCCGCTGGGGCCGCGGCAGTGAGACGCCGATGTTCGAATTCCATGTGACCATCAAGGAAGTGCCAACGGAAATTCTGCAAGAAGCTACGGCCGAAGCGAAGGCGCTGGTCTGAGAGGTTTAGGTGATTGTTGGATTCAATTGCAGGTTCCTCCAGGTGTCTCAACAACGCTTTTGATCCTTTCGTCTCAGGGTCCTAATTTCAACCTCTCTTTTCCGCTATATTGAAATACAAGATGACGATAGAGACCAGGGATTCCACGGTCGTGGTGCGCCCGGCGCAGAGCATCTCGGGAGCACTCCAGTTGCCGGGGGATAAGTCCATCTCCCATCGCTACGCCATGTTGGCCGCTATTGCCGAGGGGACGACGCGGCTGGAGAATTTTTCCACCGGAGCAGATTGTGCGAGCACGCTGCGTTGTCTGGCTGCACTGGGAGTGGAGCTGGAACGAAACGAAAATGCCATCTTAATTCACGGTCGCGGGCCTATGCTCCGATCACCTGGCGAGCCACTCGATTGCGGCAACTCGGGGTCAACCATGCGCATGCTGAGCGGGATTCTGGCGGGGCAGGAGTTTAGCAGCCAACTCGTTGGCGACGAATCCTTGTCGCGGCGCCCGATGGCGCGAATCATTGCGCCGCTTGAACAGATGGGCGCGCAAATTGCGGCCAATGATGGCGGCCGTCCGCCGCTGCGAATTACGGGCATGCAGTTACAAGCTATTGACTACAAGGTGCCGGTGGCAAGCGCACAGGTGAAGTCAGCCTTGCTGTTCGCGGGATTGTTCGCTGAGGGAGAAACTCGCGTCGAGGAGCCGGTTCGGACGCGGGATCACGGAGAATTGGCGTTGCGTGCCTTCGGTGCAGAAGTCGTCCAACACGGCAATCAAACCAGGATTACAGGCGGACAAAAGCTTCACGCTATCGAGGCAGAGATTCCCGGTGATCTTTCAAGCGCGGCATTTTTTCTTTGCGCTGCGGCGTTATTTCCCGAATCCCGGCTGCTGATCAGCGGCCTGCTGATGAATCCCACGCGAGCCCGATTACTCGACATCCTGATATTGATGGGCGTAGGCATCTCTATTGCCGAATTGGAAGAGAAGCATGGAGAGTTGGTTGGCAGCGTGCAAGTAGACGGAAGGGATTTACGAGGCGCGATGATTGCGGGCGCGGATACTGCGGCGCTGATCGACGAGATTCCGGTGTTGGCCGCGGTTGCTCCTTACACTGCAACTGGTCTAGAAGTCCGCGATGCTAAGGAACTGCGGGTGAAGGAATCAGATCGCATTGCCGCGATCGTGACCAATCTGCGAGGCATGGGGGCCGAGCTCGAGGAGCGTGAGGACGGACTGAAGATTCCAGGCAGACAGGCTTTGCACGGAGCGGAAATAGACTCCTTCGGCGATCATAGGATCGCGATGGCGTTCGCGGTTGCAGCTTTGCGTGCGGAAGGCGAGACCACAATTCATCGGGCCGACGCGGCGGCGATCTCATGCCCGGGATTCTTCGCGGCGCTCGAAGCTCTATCGCAAAGATGAGCGTTCGATCCCTCGAGCAATGATTTGGTTGGGCCTCGCTCGCATTGCCTCAAGCCAGGCCCAACCTCGGAATCCTAAACGCCCACACCTCAGATATGTTCGGTTTTTCCACGATACTTTACAATACCGTTTTTCTGATTGACCTGGTCCACATCCTGGTTGGTGTAAGTGCGCCCCGCCTTCTTTGCACTGGTTGAACCCGCCATCAGGTGGCCCGCACTCTCACTACTCTGCCATGAGGCGACGCCGATCTCGAACGCGTGAGCTCTACGCGCGGGCCTGTTCTCAGACATGGACTCTGAGGGTGCTTCCCCAACTGCCGGCGGACCAAACCAGGTCGGCTGAGTGTATGAAGGGGACCAGACGGCCTGGGTATAGGCTCCGGCAGGCGGTTGCGAGAACATCGAAAGAGTGGCGTTGGTGGCGCCAGCTACGTTGCCAAAAGTGGCATTGCTGGCTCCAGCCGCGGATGGTGACACGGTTGCGAACGTCACCGACGGAGTCGTAACCAGCGGCACGAAGGGTGCTGCGTACACGCCGTAGGCAGGAACCCAGTTGCTAGCCGTTCCTCCGACAACAGTCGCTTGAGCGGCAGCCAATCCAGACAGCAATAAAACCAAGCACAAAGTGTTCAACGAGCGCATTCGATCCTCCACAGACCTTGGGTAATCTGATTCGACGAGGCGATCCGCAGGACGCATTCTTAGGGGCGGCGAGATGCTTTCACCGCCGAAAACGTTCCTCGCTGACACCGCGTCGAACTAGAACGAGTGCATCATAACCCGAAAACTGGCTCTGGGCGCGGCTTTTATTAGGATCCGACGTAGCGGGCATAGAGACTTCTGGCTATAGTCCTATCGCTCGTGCCCTTGATGATTGCCCTTCCATCGGGGAACAGCGTCATCTCATAGGGCTCATGCCAGAACTTCAAGACGAAGTCGTTGTGGCGCACGATGCCGAGTGGCTTGAGGCGTTCGCTCATCTGCGCAAAATCAACCGGACGTTGGCGTTCATGAATCTGGACGGAGTTGCGTCCGCATAACGTAATATGCGGGCGGCCTTCCCCTGCCAGGTGCGGAAAGTCGTGTTCGCCGCAGGTTCGGCAACCGGGGCGAGGCTTCTCCGCAGCCACCTCAGCGCGCTCGTTCCTCCAGAGGTCGAAGGAGAGCAATGTGCGTCGCAGACAGTCGTTGGCCCCGACCAACAGCTTTATGGCTTCCGTAGCCGCGATCGAGGCGGCAAGATTGACTGCCGAGTTAAGAATTCCCGCCGTCTCGCAAGTTTCAAAAGTTCCTTGCGGAGGATCGGCGAAAATACAAGATAAACATGCGGTCTTACCGGGAAGCACATTCAGCGTTACCCCGTAGCTGCCTACGGCGGCGGTGTAAATCCACGGGACAGAATTCTTGACGGCAAAATCGTTGATGAGATAACGGGTTTCAAAATTGTCGGTCCCATCGAGGATGAGCCCGGCGTCTTCGAACAGAACGGCGATGTTGGTTGGAGTCAGATCGGCAACGTGAGGCTCAATGACGATTTCGGAGTTGAAAACGGCAATCTTTCTGGCGGCGGCAATGGCCTTAGGCAGGGATTCGGCGGCGTCGGCTTCATCAAATAGCGCCTGCCGCTGTAGATTGCTGGGCTCGACGTAGTCGCGGTCGATGATGCGGATTGTGCCCACGCCTGCGCGGGCCAGCAGGGAAGCCAGGGCCGAGCCAGTAGCGCCGCAGCCAACAATGGTAATGCGCGAGGCGATCAGCTTGCGCTGACCGTCAGCCCCGATCCCGCGAAACAGCACCTGCCGCGAATATCTCTCGTCAAGTTCCAAAGAGGTCATCAGTTCTGCGCGTACAAACCATTATGATGGGTGCCACATCGTTTTCAAAACCCGAAGCCCAAGCAGCTTCAGCCAGAGCTTCCGGAAGACGAAAGTGAAAACGAGCTGTGCTGAGGTCCGAGCTGCCGAGTACAACACAGTTCTACAGGGTTTCATCGAACTGAGTAACCAGATAGAGGATAGGGGAGCCTGTTTGCAACTGAGGGGGAATTTGTTGACGACCCTGATTGCGCTGGCGCTCGCGGCGATGTGTGCCGTGGAGGCGCCTGCCGCTCCCTCTGGCGAGGCCGCAGCCATACAGGAGCAGGGTCAGTCCCCCGAAACACAGGATGTCATCGCCCAGTATCAGGGTCTTACGATCACTGATATACGCTGGCCTGACGTCCCCTCGTCCGTTAATCAGAAGAGGTGGCGTGAACTTATACCCTTGCAAGTTGCCCAGCCTTTAGACCGCGAGCTCATTCGTGAAAGCATTCATAGACTTCACAGCACCGGACGCTTCGCGGACATCCGCGTAGAAGCCGAGCGAACTCCAGATGGCAAGGTGATCTTGTCGTTCTTTACCACACCAAACTACTTTGTCGGGAGTGTCGACGTGCATGGTGTCCCCAACCGGCCTACCGCTGGACAGGTAGTGAATGCTTCGAAGCTTCAGTTAGGCGATCTGTTCACTCCCGACCAAGTCGAGCGCGCTCTGACCAATATCAAGCAGCTTATGAAGGAGAACGGCTATTACCGCTCCGTGATCAACGAAAGTGAACGCAAGGATCCGGAGAGGCAGCAGATCGACATAATTTTCCAAATTAATCCCGGGCCTCAGGCACGGGTGGGCAACGTCACCGTGACCGGCAATTCTGGATATTCGCAGGGGCAGATTCAGGACATTGCGAAAATGCACCCCGGCAATCCAGTTTCGGTGCAGCGGGTAAGCAGCGCCTTGGATCGACTACGCAAGAAATATCAGAAACAGAATCGGTTGCTGGCTCAGGTTTCCATATCCAAGAAGTCTTACCGTGAGCAGGCGAACGCCGTCGATTACACCTTCGACATAGAACCCGGCCCCAAGGTTCAGGTCATTGCCGAGGGGTTCAAAATCAGGCGGGGAGTGCTCAAACAGAATGTGCCGATCTTCGAAGAGAACGCCGTCGATGAGGACTTGCTCAACGAAGGCCGTCGAAACCTTCTGAATTACATGCAAACTCGCGGTTACTTCGATGCCAAAGTCGGGCTGAAACAGCATTCAGATACAAATGGAAATGCATTGCAAATCGTTTACGTGATCGATGCCGGGGCGCGGCATCGGTTGGTAAAACTGGAGTTTACCGGCAACAAATACTTTTTGACGGAGCAGTTGCGGTCTCGCATGCAGGTACGTCCGGCCGCCCGGTTCGAGTCGCGTGGCCGCTACAGCCAGGGGTTGCTGAACAATGATATTCGAGGACTTGAGGATCTTTACCGGGCGAACGGTTTCCAACAGGTCAAGATCACCAGCAAAGTGCTTGATGACTACAATGGGCACGAAAATGACCTTGGGCTCACAATTTTAGTCGACGAGGGTTCGCAAACGCTGGTGGGAACATTTCAACTGGAAGGCAATCAGGCGTTCTCCGCCAAAGAGCTCACGGCGCACATTAGCACGACAGAAGGCCAACCTTTTTCCGAGTTCAATATTGCGCAGGATCGCGACAGTATACTGAACTACTATTTCAACCACGGTTTTCCACGCGCCACTTTTGAGGCGACTGCCAAGCCGCTACCGAGCGAACCTAACCGCATGGACGTGACTTTCAAAATTCATGAAGGAGAGCAAGTCTTCGTGAACAATGTTTTTGTCTCGGGATTGCACTTCGCCAAGCCCTTCATTGTGCAACGCGAGTTGCAAGTCAAACCTGGCGACCCGCTCAGCCAGATCGACATGCTGCAAACCCAGCAGCGCTTATACGACCTCAGTATTTTCAGTCAGGTTGGAACGGCGGTGCAAAATCCCAATGGAAACGAGCCTACGAAGAACGTCTTAGTCGATGTCGAGGAAGCCAAGCGCTACACATTTAATTACGGCATAGGATTGGAGTTCCAAACCGGTCAGCCATCGGCGGTGGGCAGCAACCAGGCAAAGGGTCAAACCGGAGTGAGCCCGCGAGTCTCGCTCGATGTCACTCGCCTCAATTTCCGCGGCCGCAACCATACCATCACCTTTAAGGCCGATGTCGGAAGCTTGCAGCAGCGCGGCCTGATCAGCTACACCGCCCCGCGCTGGTTTAACAGTCAGAACTGGAAGTTGTCTTTCACAGCCTTCTATGACAACACGCTGGACGTCACCACGTTCACCTCGCAGCGTCTGGAGGGATCAGTCCAAGCGGAGCAAACCATAAGCAAATCGACCACCATGGATTATCGATTTACCTATCGCCGGGTCAAGGCCAGCAACATAAACATCAGTCCGGCCGAAATTCCGCTGCTGTCTCTCCCCGTGCGCGTGGGCGAGCCCGGCTTCAGCTATCTTCGCAACAAGCGTGACAGTAATCTGGAGAGCACCCGAGGCAGTTATACCACCGTCGACGCTGGAGTCGCCTCAAGTTACTTTGGCTCGGAGGCAGATTTCAGCCGCATTCTCGCCCAGAATTCCACCTATCACGCATTCGGCAAGAACCGTCCGACCGACAAGAAATTCGTGTTCGCACGTTCATTGCGAATCGGAGTCGAGACTGCCTTCGGCAATACTGCCATCCTTCCGGCTGGTCAAGCGTGTCCAAATCCAGCCGCAACTAGCTGTCCCGAGACAACCGTGATTCCCTTAGCCGAACGTTTTTTCACTGGCGGCGGCAACTCCCATCGTGGGTTTGGGTTAAATCAGGCAGGCCCGCGCGACCCCACGACCGGATTTCCTGTAGGCGGCAGCGCACTTTTCCTGAATAACGTGGAATTACGTCTCCCACCAACGACGCTGCCCTACTTCCAGGACAACCTAGGCTTCGCTATCTTCGAAGACGCCGGGAACGTATTTACCGATGGCCGAAATATGCTGGACAGCCTGCTTCGCTGGCGCCAGAAGAACCCCGAACTCTGCTTGCAGCCGAGCACTGCTATCCAGTGCAATTTCAACTATGTCTCTCACGCCATAGGGGTCGGGGTCCGCTATAAGACACCCATAGGGCCGGTGCGTTTTGATTTCGGATACAATTTAAATCCGCCAGCATTTCCAAGTTGCCAAGCGACAGCCAGCTTCAACGGTCAGGCGACATCGTCCTATTGCGTGAACAGCAGTACAAGTATCAGTGGTACGTCCACATTGCCCTATTTCGTACCGCAGCACGCCACTCACTTCAACGTTTACTTTAGTATTGGACAGAGCTTCTGATGGATAGAAAGAATTCGATTCTTATTTGCATTCTCGCATCGCTCACAATGGGGTTGTCTGCCGAGGCGGGCGACATTCTGGATCGTATCGTTGCCACGGTGAACAATCACATCATCTTGCAGAGCGAATGGCAGGATGCTATACGCTATGAGGCTTTCGTCGCCGGACGCGGTCTCGGCCAAATGCAGGCTGGGGACGGCAAAGCTGCGTTGGACCGCCTGATCGATCAAGAGTTGCTGCGGGAACAAATGCGCTCTTCGGACTTTCCTCACGCCGACAGCGAAGAAGTCGAGAAGCGCATTCAGGGAATTCGTAAGCAATACGCTGGCGCCGACAGCGAAGCTGGCTGGCAAGCAGCCCTCGCACGCTATGGGCTAACTGACAGCGAACTCAAAAAGCGGGTCGCTCTGCAGGTGGACTTAATGGGCCTGGTGGATGCCCGTCTGCGGCCGAACGTCGTCATCGATTCCAAGAGCATCGAAAGTTATTACAACCAAGAACTCCTTCCTCAGCTTCGGCAATCCGGAGCCCAGCAAGTTCCGCTTGCTGAAGTCACTCCTAAAATCAAAGAACTGCTCACCCAACAGAAGATGAACCAGATGCTGGTCGCCTGGCTGCAGGATCTACGTTCCGGGAGCCGGATCCGCACCGAACCAGACTCACAGGAGTCCGAAGGCCAATTGCGATGAGCGAGCCCGGCGCCAAGCCGCGCTGGCGCAGGTTCCGCAACTATCTGCTATTCGCGGGAGTTCTGTGCTTACTTTTGTTGGGCAGTCTAAGTTGGTACGCGACTACTGATTCCTTCCAGGCCTTGGTGCGACGTCGCGTGGTGGCTGAACTGGAGCGCACCACGGGCGGGCGTGTGGATCTGGGCGGGATCCACACCATTCCATTTCGCTTCCAGGTGGAAATACGGGACCTGACCATTCATGGTCGGGAATCGGCGAGCGAAGTTCCTTACGCGCACGTGGATCACCTGGTCGCGCGAATCAAACTTATTTCGACACTCGGAGCCGAATTCGGATTCTCCTCTCTGGTTCTCGACCATCCCGTCGTCCACATCGTTTTTTATGGCGATGGCACCACCAACCAACCTGCGCCCAGGTTGAAGTCAACATCGACGAGAACATCGATCGAACAACTGTTCTCCCTTTCGATCAGTCAGCTCGAAGTACGGCGTGGTGAGTTGCTCTGGAATGATCAGCGAACACCGTTCGAATTCATCGCGAACGATGTCTCCGCCGATATGAGTTACTCTCTGCTGCACCGCCGCTACGACGGCAATCTCCTGCTTGGGAAAATCGATACAACGTTTGAAAACTACCGCCCCGTGGCCTGGATGACAGAAGCGCACTTCACTTTAAACGAAGACGGTATCCAAGTGAGGTCGTTGAAGGCGACTTCCGGACGTTCACGGCTGGAAGCCAGCGGCCGGCTCGTCGATTTCCGCCAGCCCAGTTTCACCGGCAAGTACGACCTCACGCTTGATCTGGGCGAAGCAAACGCGATCGCGCGCCACACTGAAATTCGGCAAGGCGTCCTCAAGATGGCGGGCGAAGGCTCATGGTCATCAGCGGTCTTTTCTTCTACCGGCAAACTCTCGGTTACGAACTTTGACTGGCGTGATCAATCGGTCGGCTTGCGTGGTGCTTCACTGAGCAGCGATTATGCGGTCAATCACCAGAGGCTTGCATTTTCCCAACTCCAGGCGAGGCTCCTGGGAGGGGAAATAGTTGGTGACGCCGAAGTCATCAACTGGCTCAATTCAGCGCCAGCAAAAAGAACGGCGAAGGGCAACGCTGCCGACGAGCAGAAGGGAAGTGTTCGGCTGCGGTTGAAAGATGTTTCCGCCGCTGAAGTCGCAGCGGCCTTGTCCTCAGCGGCACGGCCGCTGTATCGGCTGAAATTGGCAGGCGCAGCCAGCGGACGAATCGAGGCGCAATGGAGAGGATCGCCTCGCAACACGGAGGCTGATATTACGCTGGACGTGACCGCTCCGGCTCAGTTGAAGCCGGGCGAACTGCCACTGAATGCCCACGCCAATGCGAAGTACCGCGCGGCTCCGGCCGAATTGGAGGTTGTGGAGTTCAACGCCTCCACTCGCGCCACTCAAGTTCGCGCCGCCGGTACTCTCTCTTCCACCGCCGCTATGAGCCTTTCATTGGCGACCTCCGATCTTAGCGAGTGGCAACCCGCCCTCACAGCCGTGGGCTACCAGGAACAGATTCCAGTCGTTTTGCAAGGACATGCCACCTTCAACGGGACCGCCACCGGCAAGGTTTCTGCGATCGATTTTGCTGGCAGATTGCAATCCGAAGACTTCGACCTGCTGATTCCTGCCACATCTCGTGCGCCCAAGAAAACGGTACACTGCGATTCCCTGATTGCTGATGTTCACTTATCACCACATGCTTTCGCGGCGCACAACGGCCGGCTGCATCATGGTGATACCACCTTCTCATTCGACTTCAGCGCTGGATTGCAAGAAAGGCAGTTCACCGATTCGAGTCCGATAGCCGCTCGCGTTGACGTGCGCAACGCCGATGCCGACGAAATGCTGGCTCTCAGTGGATACGATCTTCCCGTCAGCGGCAACCTCAACATTTTTGTGCAGATCGAAGGCAGCAAGGCGGACCCGCGTGGAAACGGCCACATCGACCTTACCGACGCCATGATCAGCGGCAGACCGGTTCAGCACCTGGACTCCAAGTTAGTGTTCGACCGAGACGAAATCTCTTTGGACGATCTTCATCTCGCGTACTACGACGCGCACGTCACCGGGTCCGGCACCTACAATCTGTCCAGCCGCGCTTTCCGGCTCAACCTGACAGGAGACAACTTTGATGTGGCTGGCATTCCACCGCTCCAAGCCAGCCGAGTTCGCTTGGATGGCCGCATGGATTTCACCGCTCAGGCTTCGGGTACGCTGGAACAGCCAGTGATTAACGCGAACATTCATTTGCGTGATCTCGCCTTCGACCATGAACGGGCAGGTGACTATACCTTCGAGGCCGTGACCCGAGGGTCGGAACTACAAGTGACCGGGCATTCTCAGTTCAAAGACGCAGAACTCAACATTGAGGGCAAGGTTCAGCTGCGCGGAGATTGGCCGACGACAGTAAATCTCCATTTCAACCATCTCGATGTCGATTCCGTCTTCAGAAACTATCTCAAGCGGCGGGTGACGGGACAATCGGCGGTTGCAGGAGACCTGCAGTTACGAGGACCGCTGCGCCAGCCTCGCGAACTCGAAGTCATCGGCAATCTCAGCGATTTCTTTGCTGACGTCGAACACATTAAAGTTCGCAACAATGGTCCCATCAGTTTCACGATTTCCAACCAATTCTTGCGGATTCAGCAATTCCATTTGATCGGTGAAGGCACCGATCTTACCGTCGGAGGCACGGTACAGCTCAACGGTGAATACGAACTTGATTTGCGCGCCCAGGGTCATGCCAATCTGCAGCTCATCCAAAGCTTTAATTCAGACTTCACCACTTCGGGCGAAGTCGCCGTCGATTTAACGGTCGGAGGCACCATCAGCAAGCCTACGACCCAGGGCAGGTTGCAGATTGCCAATGGCTCGATCGCCTATAGCGATCTGCCCAGTGCCATAAGCACGCTGAACGGATCTCTGGTTTTCAATCAGGACCGGTTGCAAATTGAAACTCTTACCGCTCGGGTAGGCGGCGGCGTTGTAACCTTCGGTGGATACGCTACTGCGTATAACCATCAGCTCAATTTTAATTTGACACTACAAACCCAGGACGTGCGGTTGCGCTACCCCCCGGGCGTCAGTTCGATGGCGAATGCTGATTTGCGATGGGCAGGCACAACCGCCGCTTCTGTGCTATCCGGAGACATTACAATCACCAAGCTCGCGGTGACTCCAGGATTCGACTTCGGCGCGGGTCTGGCACGCGCCTCACAGAGTTCGGCGCTGCCGCAGACCAATCCTCTGCTGAACCGGATCCGGATGGACGTACACATTGTGACTACGCCGGAACTGCAGATGCAGACGGCCGTCGTCCGGCTTTCGGGAGACGGTGACTTGCATCTCCGGGGGACAGCGGCTAAACCTGTTCTGCTGGGGCGCGCCGACATAACCGAAGGCGAGGTGTTTTTCAACGGGACCAAATATCGCTTGGAGCGCGGGGATATCACCTTCTCCAACCCGGTTACTACAACGCCCGTACTAGATCTGCAAGCGTCGACCCACGTTCGCGATTACGACATCACTGTGAATCTGAATGGCAGCCTTGACAAACTCAATCTCACCTATCATTCCGAGCCGCCGCTACCCGTGGCGGATATCATCAGCCTGCTTGCCCTCGGCCAAACCCAACAGCAGTCAGCCCAATTGCAGCAGAGCGGACAATCGCCCTTTGCGCAACAAGCCTCCAGCGCCATACTGGCTGAGGCCCTGAACTCCGCCATCAGCAACCGCTCCCGAAGCCTGTTCGGGATCAGCCACATCCGCGTCGACCCCCAAGGTTTGAACACCGAAACTTCTCCCACCACAAGCTCGCCCGCGGTCACCATTGAGCAGCAGGTTAAGGACAACCTCACGTTGACCTACACCACCAACGTTTCGCAGACCTCACAGCAGATTATTCAGGCGGAATACAACGTGACCCGCAACATCTCGATCCTCGCACTGCGCGATTACAATGGCGTAATTAGCTTCGAAGTACGGATCCGCCAGCGCAAGAAGTAGCGATATTCGCTCCAGCCAACCAGGTTTTCAGCAGAAAATCCGCAAGATTCCGGGTTTATTACGTTCGAGCAACTGAGGATCAGTACGTCATCATCTTAATTTGTTTGAAGAGGGAAGTTGGATGCGAAAACAAAAGGGTTTCTCCCTGATTGAGTTATTGATTGTAGTGGCGATTATTCTGATCATCGCGGCCATCGCGATTCCAAACCTGCTGCGGGCAAGGATTTCGGCCAATGAGTCCGCGGCAGCGCAGTCGGTTCGAACCGTCAATACGGCGCAGGTCAGCTATCTATCGACTTATCCAGCGGTGGGCTATTCGAATTCGATGGCTGCTCTAGGCCCCCCGGCGGCGACCGGTTGTCCCGCCACTGGCCCCGTAGCCACGAATGCGTGCCTGATTGATTTTGGGCTGGCAAGCGCCACGGCGCCCGCCACAGCCAAGACCGGATATTACTTCGGTATCGGCGTCTCCGCCGGTGGCCCCCCAAATCAGAGTTACACCGTAGGCAGCTCGCCGGCTGCGTTCAATCAGAGCGGGGTGCGTGGATTCTGCTCAAATGAAGATGGCGTGATCCGAGTTGCTGCCTCCTGGAATGCTGCCCCGGCAACGGTAAATGCGACTTGCTTGAACGCGCCTTACACCCAGCTGCAGTAGTTTCAATCTAGGTGTTATCCCGATCGAACTGAGGGACGAGGCTGGGACAGGGATCGGTCTCATCCAAGAATTGGCTTGTCCAACTTTCGACCCGCACGCTTTGCCTTCGTCCACCCTTCCTTTACGATCTGCCTCGCGCGGGCAATGGCTAGAGAATCCGCCGGAACGTCGTCAGTGATGCAGGAAGCGGCGCCCACATAAGCGCCTTTACCTACCTTGACCGGAGCGACCAAAGTCGAATCACTTCCGATAAATGCGCCGTCTTCGATCACAGTGGCGTGTTTGCGTTCTCCATCGTAGTTGCAGGTGATCGTACCCGCTCCGATGTTTACGCCTTCACCGATTTCGGAATCGCCAAGATAGCTCAGGTGATTCGCTTTCGACCCTTTGCCCAGACGGGTTTTCTTGGTCTCAACAAAATTCCCGACGTGCGCCCGCTCGCCGATCTCACTCCCAGGACGAAGACGGGAATAAGGCCCGAGTTCGGCACCCTTCATCACATTCGCCTCGTCGAGCACGCAGCCCGGACGAATAAGCACACCCTCTCCGATTACGGAGTTGTTGATCACGCTGTAGGAGCGGATACGGCAATCACTGCCGATGCGCGTGGTGCCTAGAATCTGCACAAACGGCTCAACCGTAGTATCGGGACCGATCTCGACATCCCAATCGATCACGCAGGTTTGCGGATAGAAAATCGTGACTCCTTCGGTCATCAGTTGCCGGCACTTGGCCATTCGCATGTGCTGGTCAATATCCATCATCTCTGCGCGAGTGTTGCTCCCCAGGATTTCGTGAGGATCGCTGGCTGCCACCGCCATCACGTGCTCCTTCGCCTTGCGCAGGATCGCGGCCATGTCGGTGAGATAGAACTCGCCGTGGGCGTTTTCGTTGCTTAGTTTATCTATGTGTGAGAACAGAAGCTTCGCATCGAAAGCGTAAAAACCAGAGTTGATCTCTTGGATCTTCCGTTGTGCCGGAGTTGCCGATTTCTCTTCGACGATTGTCTTCACCTCCGGGCTATGCCGGTTCTTGCGGATTACTCTTCCATAACTAGTTGGGTCGTGCAGTTGTGCAGTCAGAATCGTCATCGCCGGGTGTTTAGCGCTGTGAAAGTCGAGAAGCTTCTGGATAGTTTGAGCGCTGATCAAGGGAGCATCGCCAGAGAGTACGATTACCAGGTCGTAGGATGCCAAAGCATCCCGCGCGACCATCAGAGCATGGCCGGTGCCGCGCTGTTCTTTTTGCAGGATGAAGTTGATTCCAGTCTGGGCAACAGCTTGTCGCACGCGGTCCGCTTCATGACCGATGATGGCATACACATCGTTCGGCGGCACAACCTTGGAAGCCGCAGCGATTACGTACGCCAACAACGGCCTTCCGCCAACCTCATGCAAAACTTTAGGATGTTTGGATTTGAGGCGCGTCCCCTTGCCTGCTGCCATAATAGCGATGGCAACGCGCGGGACGCGATGTGAGGGATTGCTCTTAGCCTTTGGCATTCGATCCAATATACCGCGCCGGCCTCAGCGGCATCGAATCCCGGGTCAGTTGCCTCCAAACCCCGGAAGCCCTAAGCACAGGCCAGGATACCTGGCTGGAAAGATTGCATCAGTTATGACGAACGACCAAATTCGAGCGTCGCTGCAATCCATGTAAACGCAAAGGCTTGTCTATTTAACTTCGGCGAGCTCCAGCTCACCATTTATGTGTTTGTTGTGTGGCGCTTCAGGGCCGACCGCTCATCGGAACGTGCCTGCACCGCTAGTTCCGTCAGATCACGGGCTATCCGATCAGTAGCGTGACGCGCGACTTCGCCCTCATCAAGGTAGTCACCGAGAACGGGACAAACTCCCAATTCCTCGATTGCTTCCTCATCCACGACAACCTGGGTCGCGCCCTCAAGGGCGTACTTGGCTTTTAACCGGTCGGAGATCGACGCTCGATTGAGCAGCGCGTAGTCAAAAATCCGTCCCTGGGCATGTTCATTGAGGGCGCGGATATGGTCCGCAGCCGTGCGTCCCAGACTCTCATTCGCCTGAGTCATCAGGTTGCAAATATAAACTTTGGTTGCCGGGGAGGCAGCCATCGCCTTTGCAATATCGCGTACCAACAGGTTCGGAATCAAGCTGGTAAACAACGAACCGGGACCAATGGTGATCAGATCGGCGCGTGCAATTGCCTCCAAAGTTTGCGGAAGAGGTTCAACATCGTGCGGAATCAGGAAAAGTTCTTTGATGCGGCCTTTGCTCGCCGTAATTTTCGTTTCTCCACGCACTCGCGTTCCGTCCTCCATGAGCGCTTCCAGTTCGACATTAGCAGTGGTGGCGGGATAGATATGGCCGCGAGTGACCAGAATTTCAGACGATAAACGGACCGCTTCGCTGAAATCCTTTGTAATCGAGGTTAGAGCCGCGAGAAACAGGTTGCCGAAGCTATGGCCTTCGAGTCCCGACCCCTTAACGAATCGGTGCTGAAACAGCTTGGAAAGCAAAGCTTCATCTTCGGAAAGAGCGACGATACAGTTGCGGACGTCGCCCGGCGGCAACATGTTAAATTCCTTGCGCAAACGTCCGCTGGAGCCACCATCGTCGCTGACTGTAACTACCGCCGAGAGATCGGAGATCTCCGGCTTGCCGGATTTCGCTGCAGGACGATCCGGACCGACGTACCACTTTAGTCCTTTCAGGAGTGTGGAAAGGCCCGTACCACCACCAATGGCAACTACCCGCAGACCACTACTCGCACTGGAAGCGGTCGAACCTTGCAAGGGATCGGGGTGTTCGTCGGAGTAGCCCATCATGAGGGCTGCCTTAGCGATCCTCGTCAGCTTCCGCCGGAGCAGGCAATTCGGCCCCAGGGTCGGGATATAGTAACTCTGTGAAGCGAGGATCTTCGGCCAGATTTTGAAAGTCGGAGTCGTTTCGCGCTTGAAAACGAAGGCCAGGGTTCAGGTGGATCGCTTCATCCAGATGGCGCAGAGAATCTTCGACGTGACCAGTGAGGCAATCCAAAGCTGCCAAGCCATAGGCGACGTAATCGGCCTTCGGCGCCTGCTTCGATAACTTGTCGAGGTGTTCGCGAGCGCCCACATAGTCGCCGACGTTCATCAGTGAGATGGCGTAGTCGTAGTGCTCTTCCGGATTCTTGAACTGGGCGACAGCGCGCTCGGTCTGCTGATTGCACGCATTCAGGTGGACGGAGGCGCGATCCGCCAACTCCTTGCTCCCCCCGGCCAAGACCTTTTGCAGAAAGGTCTTTGCCTTATCGAATTTGTGCTCTTGCATGGCCCGTAAACCCGCCTCATAATTTTGCACAGCCTGTGCAAAATGAGGATCGTCGCCAACCGATTTCTTGGGTGTGGTCTTTTGTGCCATCTGCAGAATTCTTCCTGTGCTCTTCGTAATATCCCTCTTATCTTTTACTTAGCTAGTTCGACATAAACTTTGTCTGACGACTCTTGTTTTCTCCTCGTCCGCTTATGTGACCCGCGGTTCGGAACGCCGATATTTCGCTTGTGGAAAACCGACCCTTGAATGTTAGCAGTTTATACGCGGCTCCCGGGGGCGCGTCAATCAGCATTCAGTACCCTCGCGCCTGCGTAGGCGCTCCTCACTAATTGATTGAAGCTGCCGTTTCCAGGTTCACCTGCCGCCACTCGCTTTGCATGATTCCCTTACGAATCTGCGCTGCGGTCTTACCTTTCCGCGATTCGGAATAGGCATAGTACAACTCCTTCAGGCAGATGTCGCAGCGAGCACCATGCGTACTCTCGAAGCAGCTATGCAAGCTGTTATGTCCCATTCTGTCGCAATAACAGTAACAAGGCTGTTGATGCAGCACGGCTGGGATCTTCGCGGCCAAATCATAGGCGTGCGTCTGATAAGGAAATTGAGCGTTGTCCGCCCATAATTGATCCTTGCCTAGAATCGGAGGAAGCTTGACGCCTTTCGCTGGCGGACCCGCATTGTACGCAGGAACCACCCCTTGCTGCTGGGACGTGGCCCAGGGAGCCGATGCTGTCAGCGTTACAAGGAAAAGAAAAGTCAGTGCCAGTCCCCGCTTCAACATAGTCCGGTTCCTCGGTTCAGATATTGTGATATTGTAACCCGAATCCGGCAGTCGTAGTAGTCACGGCTGTGCTTCACGGCTCACGAATAACCTACACGCGAAGCTTGATCCGTATAGAATTAGAAAATACTATGCCCGGACAGGCAGACGCTACAGAATCCAACGCGATCTACGATGGCAAACCAATTCTACCGGCGCCCTCGCGCGCCATGGTGTTGTCCGTCTGGTTGCGGGATCTGATCATCTCGCTGGCAATTTCCTGTTTCATCATCATCTTCCTGTACCAACCGGTGAAAGTCGAAGGCACAAGCATGATGCCCTCGCTCGCGGACCAGGAACGTATTTTCGTGAACAAGTTTGTTTACCGGCTGGAGCCAATCCAACGCGGCGATATTATCGTCTTCCGTTATCCGCGAGACCCGTCGAAGAGCTTCATCAAGCGTGTGATCGGCCTGGCTGGCGACCATATCCAGATTGATGCCGGCCGGGTGTTCGTGAATGGCAAGCCGATCGACGAAGACTATGTGCCACGTGCCTACGAAGATGAGCGATCTTACGCCGAAGTAATTGTTCCTCCGGACAGCTATTTCGTGTTGGGCGATCATCGCAGCTTGTCGAATGACAGCCGTGACTTTGGCCCAGTCGGTGAAAACTATATTTACGGCAAAGCAGTGTTTGGGTATTGGCCCATGGACAAAATGGGCCGGGTCCGCTAGCCGGTAATCCTCCCCGGTTACGCCTGAAAGCCGACAATGCGACCATTGATCTACACCTCACCCTATTCGTGGGTGTTTTGGGCAGTATTCCTGTTTGCCTTCGTACCCGAGTTTCGTCTGGTTGCTCGCTCCCGGCCGGCCGCTGCTGAGAAAACCGATCGCGGATCTATGAGATTGATTATGATTGCGAGCCAGATTGCGTTTCTAGCTGCTTTCGCCATTGCATGGTGGAATCGCTTTATTTTGGCGAATGGCCAAAAAATCTGGTTTGCTGTGGGCATCGCGGTACTGCTCTCCGGCGTCGGGCTCCGGAGGCATTGTTTTCGTACGCTGGGGAGTTATTTTACGGCGAACGTGAGGGTTGTGGCTGGCCAGACAGTGATTGAAGACGGCGCTTATCGCTGGATTCGCCATCCGTCTTATACCGGCGGCATGCTGATGTATCTGGGTACCGGCCTGGCAATGACAAATTGGTTGAGCGCGCTGGTTTTGCTGGTTGTCGGAGCGATTGGTTACTTCTATCGAGTGCGGGTCGAGGAACAAGCGCTACAAACCAATCTGGGTGAGCCCTATCGCGACTACATGCGCCGAACCAAGCGATTTGTTCCATTTATTTTTTAAACTCGATCGAATCTCTTTGCGGATTACACTTTGCCTGCTAAAATCTCTAAAATCCACTCCTTGGAGTACGAATGCAGGCTATCCTTGCGCTGGAAGACGGCCGAGTCTTCCGCGGCAAAGGCTACGGAGCCAAAGGCGAATGTTACGGGGAAGTAGTTTTCAATACTTCCATCACCGGCTATCAGGAAATTTTTACCGACCCGTCCTACGCTGGCCAGATCGTCGTTCTTACCAATCCTGAAATCGGAAACTACGGAACCAATCCTGAAGACAACGAGGCCACGCGGCCGTATATCGAGGGTCTGATTGTGCGCGAGTTTTCCCGCGTCAGCTCCAATTGGCGCTCGCAGCAGGTCGCGGAAGAATACCTTGAGCAATTCAGGATTCCGGTGCTCGGCGATATTGATACCCGCGCGCTGGTGCGTCATCTGCGCGACAACGGGGTCATGCGCGGTGTCATATCGACGCTCGAAACCGACACCGAGAAACTCATCGCGAAAGCGCGAGCTTTGCCGAAAATGGATGGAACTGACTTGGCCAAGGTCGTGAGCACCAAGCACACTTATGTCTGGGAAAGGGGAGAGCGTTCTCATCTTCCAGAAGAGGTGGTAGGAGTCAAAGACCAACCGGAGCGTTTCCACGTAGTCGCCTACGATTACGGCATCAAGCAAAACATTCTGCGCAAGCTGCGCGGCGAAGGCTGCAAGGTCACGGTGGTCCCCGCGGAGACAAAGGCGGAGGATGTGTTAGCGCTGAAGCCATCTGGCGTGTTTTTGTCGAACGGCCCGGGCGATCCCGAGCCCTGTACTTATGCAGTAGATAACATCAAGCGACTGATGGGACGGCTGCCGATCTTTGGCATCTGTCTAGGACACCAACTGACAGGAATTGCTTTAGGTGGAAAAACCTTCAAGCTGAAATTCGGCCACCACGGCGGCAATCATCCGGTGAAGCAACTGAACACTGGCAAAATCGAAATCACAGCACACAACCACAACTTCGCCGTCGACCCTGATTCGCTACCGCAAAGCGAGGTCGAACTAACCCACATGGATCTCAACGACAACACGCTGGAAGGCATGCGTCACCGGAATCTGCCGCTGTTCACAGTGCAGTACCATCCCGAGGCCTCGCCAGGCCCGCATGACTCGCATTATCTGTTCAAGGATTTCGTGAAGCTGATGGAGGAGTGGAAAGGGTGAAAACCCATTCCTTTCTAAATTTGTCATCCCGAGCAAAGCGAGGGATCTGTAGTTGAGCCGCGATAATCGCTATTACGTGTACGTCATGGCCAGTCGGTCACTGAACCTATATACGGGTGTGACGAACAGCATTTATCAGCGCGCACTACAGCACAAGAGCGACGACATCGACGGCTTCACGAAGAAGTACCACATCAATCGCCTGGTGTACTACGAGATCTTCGAGCACATTGGTAACGCCATTGCCCGAGAGAAACAGATTAAGGCATGGACTCGGACGAAACGCCTTGCTCTGATCAAATCGATGAATCCGACATGGCAAGACTTGGCTGAGAGTTGGAGAGGGAAGGCGGAACTGCAGATCCCTCGCGTTGCTCGGGATGACAACTCTCTAGTTGAAAGCAAGGCATCAAGGTCAGAAAACATCGAGGCGATCAATATCGCCGAAGCCGCCCATCTCAAAGGCAAAACCAACACTGCATAAATGCCTAAACGCACTGACATCTCGAAAATCCTGATTCTCGGCTCTGGCCCCATCATCATTGGCCAGTCGGCGGAGTTTGATTACTCCGGCACGCAGGCTTGCAAGGCGCTCAAGGCGGAGGGCTTTGAAGTGGTGCTGGCCAATTCCAACCCGGCCACCATCATGACCGACCCGGAAGTCGCCGATCGCACTTACATCGAGCCACTGACCCGCGAATATCTGGAAGAGATCCTCAGAGTCGAGCGCGAACTCTCACCCGGCGCTGGTTTCGCGGTTCTGCCCACGGTCGGGGGTCAAACTGCTCTCAACCTCGCGATCGAGCTTTCGGATGGCGGCATATTGGATAAATACAACGTCCAGCTGATCGGCGCACAAATCAGCGCCATCAATAAAGCCGAAGACCGGCTCTTCTTCAAAGACGCGATGCAGAAGATCGGCCTCGACGTTCCCAAGTCTGCGCTGGTAAATAATCTCAAAGATGGCTTGGAGTTTGCCGGCAAGATCGGTTTTCCAGTGATCGTCCGCCCATCGTTCACCCTGGGCGGAAGCGGCGGCGGTATTGGCTACAACCGTGAAGAGTTGATGGAAGTCCTCGCCCGCGGACTCGATTTCTCTCCCGTACACGAAGCCCTGATCGAAGAATCGGTGCTCGGCTGGAAAGAATACGAACTCGAGGTCATGCGCGACCTGAATGACAACGTCATCATTATTTGCTCAATCGAAAACGTCGACCCCATGGGCGTGCATACCGGAGATTCGATCACGGTCGCCCCCGCGCAGACGCTTACCGATCGCGAGTATCAAGCCATGCGGGACGCGGCTATCGCTGTGATTCGTGAGATCGGCGTGGAGACGGGCGGATCGAACATTCAGTTCGGTATTCATCCGGGCACTGGACGTATGGTGGTGATCGAGATGAATCCGCGGGTCTCGCGTTCATCCGCTCTGGCCTCGAAAGCAACGGGCTTTCCCATTGCCAAGATCGCCGCCAAGTTGGCCGTCGGATATACGCTCGACGAAATTCCGAACGACATCACCCGCAAGACTCCAGCCTGCTTCGAGCCCACGCTCGATTACGTCGTAGTGAAAATTCCCAAATGGCAGTTCGAAAAGTTTCCCGGGGCAGACGAGAATCTGGGCCCACAGATGAAGTCCATGGGCGAAGTAATGGCCATCGGACGCACCTTCAAAGAGGCATTGATGAAGGCAGTGCGCTCGCTGGACACGGGCAAACGTATTGGCGGAGAGAAGATCGAGCCTAAGATTCTCACCCAGCGGCTGGTGACTCCGCATCCGGAGCGGCTTTCCTACATCCGCTACGCTTTGCGCCAGGGCCACACCGTGAAGCAATTGTCGAAGATGACCTCTATCGATCCCTGGTTCCTCTACCAGCTCAAAGAAATTAATGATATGCAGCTTGAACTGGAGAAGCATCCCATGGAATCTGTCCCGACCGAGGTCCTGCGCGAAGCCAAGCGCATGGGCTTTTCCGACGGACGGCTGGCAGGGACTTGGCGGCTTAGCGGTAAAGGGGATCAGGACAAAGTTCGTCATCAGCGAAGGAAGCACGGCATTAAGCCGGTCTACAAGCGTGTGGACACTTGCGCCGCAGAATTCGAAAGCTACACGCCGTACCTTTACTCGACTTACGAAGAAGAGGATGAAGCAGCTCCAACAAAGAAGAAAAAAGTAATCATCCTGGGCAGCGGACCCAACCGTATCGGGCAGGGAATTGAGTTCGATTATTGCTGCTGTCATGCGGCTTTCGCTTTGCACGACGACGGCTACGAGACGATCATGATTAACTGCAACCCGGAAACCGTCTCCACCGATTACGACACGAGCGATCGCCTGTACTTCGAACCGCTGACTTTGGAAGACGTGCTTGCCGTCTGTGAACACGAAGCGTCATCGGGAGCGCCCGTGGGTGTGATCGTCCAGTTCGGCGGGCAGACGCCGTTGAACCTCTCATTACCGTTGAAGGCGGCAGGCGTAAATATTATCGGCACGGCGCCGGAGAATATCGATCTGGCCGAGGACCGCAAGCGCTTCGGCAAATTGCTCGACGAACTCGATATCGCACAAGCCCCAGGCGCGATGGCGGCCTCAATCGAAGAAGCCGTCGAAGGCGCAAATCGCGTTGGATACCCAGTGCTGGTCCGCCCCTCCTACGTGCTCGGCGGACGCGCCATGGTCATCGCCTACGACGAAGAGACCGTCGTCCGCTATATGAAAGAGGCGGTGGAATATTCACAGGACCGCCCGGTATTGATTGATCACTTTCTCGAAGACGCGATCGAAGTCGACGTGGACGCGCTGTCGGATGGCGAAGACGTGGTCATCGGCGGCATCATGCAACATATCGAGGAGGCCGGCATCCACTCCGGGGACTCTTCCTGCGTGCTGCCGGCGGTCGATATCCCCCAGGCATTGATGGACCGCATGCGTGAATACACCTTCAAGCTGGCGCGCGCTCTGAAAGTAGTCGGTCTCATGAACATTCAATTTGCCATCCCTAGGAGTAACGGCCAGTCCAAAGGGGGTGACGCTGGAAAAGTTTATGTACTGGAAGTGAATCCGCGGGCCTCGCGCACTGTCCCGTTTGTTTCAAAGGCAACTGGCGTGGCCATGGCAAAGATTGCGGCAAGATTGATGACTGGACGCAAGCTGCGAGAGTTTCTGCCAGAGTTCATTGAGCGCCGCGCCGACCTCGACACCGGATCCTGCTTCTACGTGAAGTCACCGGTTTTTCCGTGGAACAAATTCCCTGGCGTGGATACGGTGCTCGGACCCGAGATGAAATCCACCGGCGAAGTCATGGGTGTGGCGGATAACTTCGGTGAAGCCTTCGCCAAAGCGCAAACTGCCGCAGGACAGAAACTGCCAACTCAAGGGACCGTTTTCGTCAGCGTCACCGATCATGACAAGCCGCAAGTGGCCGAAGTCGCTCGTAAATTCGTGGATATGGGTTTCAAGTTGGTGGCCACGGCCGGTACTGCGGACGTGCTGGAGAATGCAGGCATGTCTGTCGAGCGCGTTTATAAGGTAAAGGAAGGCCGGCCGAACGTGGTCGACTTGATCAAGGGTGAACGCATTCAGCTCATCATCAACACGCCACATGGTGTCGATCCATTCTTCGATGAGAAAGCCATCCGGCGCGCTGCGGTGAGTGCGCGCATCCCGACGATCACAACGCTTTCCGCCGCCCGCGCCGCCGCCGAAGGAATTTCCGCATTGCAGCGCGGAAAGATCAGAGTGCAGGCGCTGCAGAAGCTTCACGCCGACCGGCATGCGGTTCGAGGGTAGCCAGCAGGCGGCTAAAATCGCGTCTGACTAACCTCTTCCGCTGTATCCTAGATGCGACGTTCAAACTGGAGAAACCAAACCATGCTCCTTCACGGCATCTTTCCACCCATCACGACTCCGTTCTATCCAGACGGAAACCTTTACTTTAAAAAACTAGAAGCCAACGTCGAGCATTACTCGAAGACTCCCGTCGCAGGGATTGTTGCGCTCGGTTCGACGGGCGAGGCGATTTTGCTATCCGACCAAGAGCGGCGCGATGTGCTCAAGGCCACACGCGACGCGGCCGCGCCCGGCAAAGTTCTGATTGCGGGTACCGGGATTGAATCCGCGTTCGAAACTTTGCACCTGACAGAGTTCGCCGCCGAACTTGGCTATGACGTTGCGATGGTGCGGACGCCACATTACTACAAGAAGCAGATGCAACCTGCCAACATCCTGACGTTTTATCGCACCGTGGCCGACCGCTCGCCGTTACCGGTAATCATCTACAACTTCCCACAAGCTACCGGATACGATATTTCTGCGGAACTCGTGATTGAACTTGCTGAGCATCCCAACCTGATCGGAATCAAGGAGTCGAGCGGTGACGTGGAAAAAGTCCGCCGCATGGTCGAGGGCACCCGGCACGTGAAGCGCAGCGCCACGGTCACAGAAACATTCGACGCAGTGACGCCACGCATGTTGAAAGCTGCCAGCGAAGGCAACGGCCAGGGCGGGGAACTGGTTTCGGTGGGCGCACTGACAAGTACATCTAACGCATCATCCTCCGCTGTCACGGTGGTCTCAGGCCTGAAAACGCGACAGAAGGAAATCGGATTTCAGGTGCTGGTTGGTGCCGCGCACAAGCTTGAACCATCCTTGCAGGCCGGCTCGGTAGGCGCGATTCTCGCCTTCGCTGATGCAGTCCCGACCGCCTGCTATGAGATTTATGCCGCTTGGAAAGAAGGCGACATCGAACTCGCCCGGTTAAAACAGGAGCGAATTGCTAAAGCCGCGGATCGTGTGGTCGGAGAACTCGGCATCCCCGGCATGAAGCACGCCATGGACTTCAACGGCTACTTTGGCGGCCCCGTGCGCCTGCCACTGCTGCCGCTGACCGTTGATTTGAAAGCAGAGGTCGAGCGGTTGATGGCTGACATACGCAATTGAATGTGTAGAACAGACACTCCTGTCCGCTGTTTTTGGATTTGTGTAGGCTTTGGATAGCGCCGACTCTTGTTTTCGGATTGAATTTTCAGAGCAGCACTAACTAACGTCAAAAGCAAAGGCAACGAACAGGAGTGTCCGCTTGACACAAGGCCTTGTGATTCTCATCACACTGCGTTATGATTATTCGAACGAACGTTCGAACTTTCATGGTCTTGTCCTCCCCAGTCGCGTCTGTCGTTTCACTTCGCCGTCGCGCAGCCAATCTGGAGCTCCCTGCGGAAACTCGCTTTGATCGCCGGCTTGGCAAAATTCTCCTGCACGCGACCGAAGTCTTTTACGAAAAAGGATACGAAGGCGCGTCCATGCGCGATCTGGCTCGCTCCAGCGGCATGTCCTTGTCCGGCCTTTATCATTATTTCGAGTCCAAAGAAAAACTTCTCTACCTGATCCAGAAACACACCTTTAGTACGATCGTTGAACGGCTCCGCGAACGCCTCGACGAGGTGTCCGATCCGGAACAGCGCATTCGCGTGTTCATCCTTAATCATCTCGAATACTTTCTCGCCAATCGCAAAGCAATGAAAGTTCTTTCGCACGAAGCGGAGGTGTTGAAGAACGGCTTCGGCGCTGAGATCGCCGCCATCAAACGCGAGTACTATCGGATATGCGTCGGCCTGCTGGACGACTTTAAACTCGCAAAGAGACTAGAATTTTCTAGTCGGATGGCGGTGCTCAGCCTGTTCGGCATGATGAATTGGATTTATACCTGGTACAACCCGCGGATCGATGCGGACGCAGGCAGTTTATCACGTGGAATGGGCGACATTTTCCTGCAGGGAATCAACGCCACCATTCGGCACCGGATGGTTCACGGTAAGAGATCGCAGAAAAAGAAATCGAACTAAATTCAGATACCACCATCATTGCGAAAAGGAGTTTTAACATGGCAACAACAGTGCAACCGGCAGCGGGCGAGAGTACGAAGCAACTGGTGAATTACCGCACCGATAGCGGCGTCGCGGTGATCGAGATGTTCGATCCTCCCGCGAACACATACACCTACGAAATGAACCGGCAACTCGATGAGGCCATCCTGAAAGCCCGCATGGACAACGATGTTTACGTCATCGTGCTTACGGGGTCGGGCGATAAATTCTTTTCCGCCGGGGCTAACATCAAGATGCTCGCCAGCGTCGATCCAACCTTCAAATACTATTTCTGTCTGCACGCCAATGAAATGCTGCTTCGCCTGGAGCACACCCCGAAGTTGGTGATCGCGGCAATTAACGGGCACTGCGTCGGCGGCGGCCTGGAAATCGCGATGGCTGCGGACATTCGCATCGCGCGTCAGGACGCGGGCAAGATCGGCTTGCCGGAAGTGAACCTCGGCGTGCTTCCCGGCACTGGCGGCACGCAACGGCTTTCCCGCCTGGTCGGAAAGAGCAAGGCCATCGAGTTGATGGTGACCGGAAACACGTTCTCCTTTGAAGAGGCGAAGGAATTTGGCATCATCAACGACATTTTCGACCGCGACAGCTTCATGGAAAACATCATGGAGTACGCCCGCCAGTTCTGCCCGCCAAACAAAGCGGCCAAGGCTGTGGGACGAATCAAGCGCGCGGTACAAACCGGCTGGGAGATTCCAATGGAGTCCGCGCTGGCCGTGGAACGCGAGAATCAACAGCTACTATTCCAGAGCGAAGACGCCAAGGAAGGCCTCGCGGCTTACGTGGAAAAGCGGCCAGCAGTATTCAAGGCAAAATAAAATAGTCCCTGCATGGAGGATGGGCATCTCGTCCAGCCTCCATCGTTCTATCGATGGGAATAAAGATGATTGCAGCTACCAAAACAAAACTCTCCCCCGGCCGGTTGCTTATCGACGGCCAGTGGGCCGACGCTTCGAAGCACTTTGACACCACCAATCCCGCAACCGGCGAGGTTCTGACCCAGATTGCGGAGGCTTCTGTAGCGGATGTTGACCACGCCGTTCAGGCGGCGCGCCGCGCATTCGAAGACCGCAATGGCCCCTGGCGCAAGATGTCATCCAGCGAGCGCGGACGCCTCATATGGCGTCTTGCCGATATGCTTGAACAGAACATCGACGAATTCGCTGAACTCGAAACTCTCGACAACGGCAAGCCAATATTCGAGTCCCGCTACGTCGACATGCCGATGGTGATCGACGTTCTCCGCTACTACGCGGGCTGGGCAACGAAGATTCACGGCGAAACTGTGAACACGCTTGAGACTGCGTTCACCTACACGTTGCGCGAGCCAGTGGGCGTGGTCGGTCTTATCGTCCCGTGGAATTTCCCGTTGTTGTTGGCATCCTGGAAACTTGGCCCAGCTTTAGCTTGCGGCAACACCATTGTGTGGAAGCCTGCTAGCCTGACCTCATTGAGCGCATTGCGATTCGGCGAAATAGCGGTCGAAGCGGGCGTGCCTGCAGGGGTGTTGAACATCGTCACCGGCCGGTCGGAAGTTGGAAGGACAATCGTCCGGCATCCCGGAATCGACAAAATCGCATTCACCGGATCGACCGACGTGGGCAAAGACATCATGCGTAGCGCCGCCGACAGCATGAAGCGCCTGACGCTTGAACTCGGAGGCAAATCCCCCAATATCGTTTTCGCTGATTCCGACATCGACAGCGCTGTTAAGGGCGCGATCACCGGAATCTTCTACGGCAAAGGTGAAGTCTGTAATGCGGGTTCGCGTTTGTTCGTTGAGAGCAAAGTGCAAGACGAATTCCTGGAGAAACTTGTCGCTCGCGCAAAGAAAATGCAACCGGCTGACCCGCTCGATCCGAAAACCCGCATGGGCGCAATCGTCAGCCAGGAGCAGATGCAAACCGTTCTCGGCTACATAGAAGCGGGAAAGAAAGAAGGCGCAAAGCTGATTGCGGGCGGAAATCGAGTTTCGGTCGACGGCGGCAAGGGATTCTTTATTGAACCCACAATTTTCGGCGGCGTAAAGAACGACATGAAAATCGCCCAAGAGGAAATCTTCGGGCCGGTGCTGGCGACGCTCAGCTTCGATGATGTGGACGAGGTCATCAGGCAGGCAAATAGCAATCCCTATGGTCTTGCGGCCGCGGTCTGGACTCGCGATGTGAAGAAGGCGCATTCTGTTTCGCGGCAGCTCAGAGCCGGCACGGTTTGGATCAACACTTATGGCCTGATGGATGCTTCCTTGCCCTTCGGCGGGTACAAGAGTTCCGGCTTCGGACGCGAGCTAGGCGTGCATGCCATCGAACACTACACGGAGATGAAAACAGTTTGGCTAAACATGGTTTAAAGCAGAAGAACACGAAGCTACAGGAAGTAAACTATTGCGGTTTTCCTTCGTGATACTTCGTGTCCTTTGTGGTTCAAGGGTTTTGTCGAAAGGAATCATAGATGCCAGGGAAAGTTGCAAAAATCGGAACCTTCAGTGATTGGGTAGGTTTGTTTGACGATTGGCGGAAAGATATCGGCGTCAATCACGACGAGATTGCTGATTTCAAATTCGACACGCTTTATGGCGCTATCGAAACTGATGAAATCCAGTTCGGCGCCTTCAAAGGCCGCCGCAAGTGGGAAAACCTGCGGCAGGTGCCCACCCAGCAGATGCGCGATGCTCTGATCAACCTGATCGTCTATCAAGGCGACACGGAATTTGCCAGCGTGGAGCAGCAACGGAATCTGTTTGAGAGCGCGCCCACCGACTGGGATCGCAAAGCCATCACTCGCGTGATGATCGAGGAAATGCGCCACGGCTGGCAGATGTGCGCGCTGCTGATCGATCACTTCGGCTACTCGGGAAAAGTGGAAGCCCAAAAGATGCTCGAGCGCCGCGCCTTCGACAACAAACGCCTGCTGGGCGCCTTCAACGTCGACGTCGACAACTGGATGGACTTTTTTACCTACACCGACTTCGTCGACCGCGACGGAAAATTCCAGTTGCAAATGCTGAAGTACTCAGCCTTCGCGCCGCTAGGACGCTCAATGTCCTACATGCTGCGTGAAGAGGCGTTTCACATGGGCACCGGAAACGACGGCCTCCGCCGGATTGTCGAAGCGGGCGTAATCCCGGCATGGCTGATCCAGAAATATCTGAATAAGTGGATCTCGAGTTCGTACGACCTGTTTGGCACCGACAACTCATCCTCGGCGCATTGGGCTTATGTCTGGGGCGTCAAGGGCCGTTACGACGAGCCAAAGAATCCGCAAGAAGCAAAGGTCGACGAACTGAACGATTACAACCGGCATCTTTATCGTGACGAAGTTGCCGGGCTGATCGAGCGATTCAACAGCGTTCTCAAGCCCGGCGAGCCGAAGCTGTACGCGCCGAATATCAAGTTCAATCGCAACATCGGCCGATGGGCGGGGCAGAAGTTCCACGCTCAGACCGGTGAACCGTTGGATGAGAAGATCTATGAGCAACACGTAAACGATTTCATGCCCACGGCTGAAGATAAGAAGCTTTTGCTGGACATCATCAACAACGAGAAGAAATGGATCGCACCGAAAGAAGGTGCACGCGATCCGCTATCGTCAATTGGGGAAGTCCGCAAATCGGCGATTAATTTGTAGCTCCACGGAATGAGGAAGGGTTCTTGCCGCCCCAGGTACGTGTAGGGACGGCTCTCTGACCCGTCGGGGCCGAGCAACGCTCGGCAGTTCTTGCCGGGAAGAGTTGAACACCATCCGCCAATACGGCAAAAATGGTTTCTGAACTCGATGACCACGACTCAAACTCGTTTCTCTCGGCTCACCTTCGATCTGCAACCGCCCATCGCACGAATCTGTCTGAACAATCCGCCGCTAAACATCATCGACATTCCGATGATGGAAGAGCTGGCCGAAGCATTAATCGAGATCGAATCTCGCAGTGACATCGCAGCCGTGATCCTAGGCGGTTCTCAAAAAGCATTCTCCGTCGGAGTTGATGTTGGGGCTCACACTCCCGACAAGGTTGAGCCGATGCTCGCCAAGTTTCATGCGGTCATTCGCGCGATAGTAGGTTCAAAAAAAGTGAGTATTGCCGCCGTGCATGGCCATTGCCTCGGCGGTGGCGCTGAACTGGCAATGGTTTGTGATCTGGTTTACACCTCGGAGCTTGCGACCTGGGGATTTCCTGAGATCAAACTGGGATGTTATCCGCCGGTGGCAGTCACTGCGTTGGCTGCACTCGTAGGACAAAAACACGCTGCCGATCTTGTTCTCACCGGACGCAGCATCCCCGGTAAAGAAGCGGCAAACATCGGCCTGGCAAATTCCGTTGTGCCTGAAATCGATCTGGAACATGCAGTTCAAGACGCAGTTCACCACCTTTCGCAACTCAGTCCAGCGGCGCTGGCAATTACTAAGAAAGCGATCTATGCCTGGGATTCTATGCACTTCGACAAAGGCCTGGCTCGTGCGGAAAAGATTTACCTCGACGAACTAATGAAAACGTACGACGCACAGGAGGGAATCAACGCGTTTATCGAGAAACGGCCGCCAGTGTGGAAGGGTAAATAAGCATTTAGCAATTAGCACTTAGAAGTTTCTCGCTGCTGACGTTCGAAGCTAAAGGACCGAATGCCGACTACCAAGCGCTAACTGCCGGTTTACGAATGAAAAAAGAACTCATAGAACTCAAAGTCAACGGCCGCTCGCACGAGCTCGCTTTCGAGCCCAGCAAGCTGCTGCTCGACGTGTTACGCCAAGATCTCGACCTTACCGGATCGAAGCGCTGCTGTGACGATTCGTCCTGCGGCGCCTGCACCGTGCTGGTAGATGGTATTCCAATGATGTCGTGCACGCTGCTCGCTGCCACTTGCGAGGGCCAGGAGATCACGACGGTCGAGGGTGTGAGCGAGCATGGCAGTCTCGCGGCCATCCAGAAAGCTTATGGCGACTGGGGCGGAGCGCAGTGCGGCTATTGCACTCCGGGATTCATCATGACCGTCAAACATCTGCTGGCTGAGAATCCAGAACCAACCGAACCAGAGATTCGCAGCGCGCTGAGCGGAAACCTCTGCCGCTGTACAGGCTACAGCCAGATGTATCAAGCCATCAAAGCTGCGATAGACGCCGAGCAGAAGGGAATGGCGGCGGCGAAGTGAAGGCTCACTCTAATCTCGTCATTCCGAGCGAAGCGAGGAATCTGTAGTGGCCAACGACCCACGACAAACGTCTAACGACTTCTCCATCATCGGCAAACCCACGGCCATGGTCGATGCCGCCGGCAAGACGACCGGGGCCGGCAAGTATACCGACGACCTCAGCCTGCCCGGCATGCTCATTGGCAGAATCCTGCATTCGCCTTACCCGCACGCCCGCATCAAGCGCATTGACACTAGCCGCGCAGAGAAACTGGAAGGTGTTGTCGCAGTCGTTACGGGAAAAGACGCGCCGAATCCCTACGGCATTCTCCCGGTCGGTCACGACGAGTACGCCCTCGCATTGGATAAAGTCCGCTACGTCGGCGACAACGTTGCTTGTATCGCCGCAGTCGACGAGGCCACGGCAGATCAGGCGCTGGAGTTGATTGATGTCGATTACGAACTCCTGCCCGCATACTTTGATCCCGAAGAATCGATGAAGGCAGAGAACGACCTCATCCACGACAACAAGCCGCACAACTTGGAAAAAGACTACCACCACGTATTCGGAGATCCCGAAAAAGGCTTTGCCGAAGCCCACCAGATAGCCGAGGCTCGCTTCGTCGCCAACGAAGTCACTCATGCTGCCATGGAGCCCCATTCGACGCTGGCCGCATTCGAAATCGACCCGCACACCGGCAATCGCGGACGCCTGACGGTGCAGTCGTCAACTCAAGTTCCGTATTACTTGCAACACAAGCTGTCGCTGGTGCTCGAAATGCCAATGGCGCAAATCCGCGTCATCAAGCCACTCGTGGGCGGCGGGTTCGGCGGAAAAAGTGAAGTGATCCCGCTCGAAATCATCGCCGCAATTGCCGCAAGAAAAGCGCTCGCGCCGGTAAAAATCACTTATACCCGAGAGGAAGTCTTCTGGGCCCACCGCGGACGCCCCCGCACGATTATCGACCTGAAAACCGGAATCAAAAACGACGGCCGCATTACGGCTGTCAAGGCACGCGTAGTCCAGGATGGCGGAGCCTATTGCTCCTACGGCGTCGTAACCATTCTTTATTCCGGCGCCTTGCTGGGCGCTCTTTACGACATCCCCAATATTCAATACGACGGATATCGCGTCTTAACCAACAAGCCGGTTTGCGGCGCGATGCGCGGCCACGGTACAGTCAACGTCCGCTTCGCCTTCGAATCGCAACTGGACGAACTTGCAATAAAGATCGGAATGGATCCCGCAGAAATTCGGCAACGCAATCTCCTACAGCCGCCCTGCATCACGGTGAACGGTCTGCGTGTGCAGAGCTACGGCCTGCCCGAGTGTATAGAAAAGACTGTCGACCGCTCCGACTGGAAACTACGTAAGGGCAAGTTGCCGAAGGGCCGCGGCCTGGGCATTGCGTGCAGTCATTACGTAAGCGGTGCGGCGAACTCAATCATCCGCTCGGACATGCCCCACTCCACCGTGAATATCAAGATCGATCGCGACGGCGGGGTTGTCGTCTACACCGGTGCTTCTGAAATCGGCCAAGGTTCCGACACCATGACGGCTCAAATCGCGGCTGAGGTATTAGGCTGTTCTCTCGGACGGGTCAAGATCGTCGCCGCCGACACCGACCTCACTCCGATCGATATCGGCTCCTACTCAAGCCGCGTAACTTTCATGGCGGGCAACGCCACATTGCGCGCCTCAGCAGAAGTAAAAAAGCAAATCGCATTGGCAGCCGCTCGCAAAATGAGCTGCGCGCCAGAAGATCTGATCTTTCGTAGCGACGTTGTCTACAAGCAGGGAAGTGTTCCACCAGTTGTTTCTAAGACTGCCGATGAAGAGGTCACTCAGTCGGGCGCCTCGGTCAGCGGCCGCGTCGAAGGTCAAATCCTCCGCGGTTCCTTACAGCAAAAGCGTAAAGACGAAGGCCCAAAAGATTGGATGACGTTCGAAGAGGCCGTAGTCGCCGCCATCGACTTCCACGGCGCTCTCACCGGAACAGGTTCGTACGCACCGCCGCCCGAAGCCCGCGGCGGCAAACATAAAGGCGGAGGAGTCGGCCCGTCGCCCGCGTATTCCTACTCTGCCCAAGTCGCTGAAGTCAGCGTGGACGAGGACACCGGCGAGGTCACCATACACAAAGTCTGGGCCGCCCACGACTGCGGCCGCGCATTGAATCCGGTTTCAGTCGAGGGTCAGATCATCGGCTCCGTCTGGATGGGCATGGGCCAGGCGCTCACCGAAGAAATGATTTGGAAAGACGGCATGCTGATGAACCCAGGCCTGCTCGAATACCGCAGCCCGTCATCGGTAGAATCCCCCGAGGTTGAACCAATCATCGTGGAGAGCATCGATCCCGAGGGTCCATTCGGGGCGAAGGAGTGCAGCGAAGGCTCACTGGCCGCGACCATCCCAGCGATTGCAAACGCGATCTACGACGCGGTCGGGGTTCGCCTGCACGAGTCCCCGTTCACCCCGGAGCGGGTGTTGTCAGCTCTACGCGCGAAAAAGAACGCGAAGAACATCAACCTGACTGAAGGCGTCGATCCCACTTCGCCCACAACATTTCGCGAACACGGCGGATCGCTCTGGTATCGCGGCAAGGGGCCGCTGCGACATGCGCTAGACCCCTCGCGCCGCGAAGCACCCGCGCAAGCTGGAGGTGACGATTGAGCCTCCCGCAATTCAAGCTATTGCGCCCGCGCACGGTAGAGGAAGCGGTTTCTCTCCTGGCAAAGCACAGCGGCCGTGTGGCTGCGGCCGACTCGCCCGCGCGCGCCCCGTCCCATAACGTTCGAATCGTTGCCGGAGGCACGGACCTCCTTCCGTCGATGCGGCAAAAGCTCTTCGAGCCTCAATACGTCCTCGACATCCGTCGTATCGCAGAGCTAAAAGGCATTCGCGAGCAGCAGGGAAGCGGCGTCGAGATCGGAGCGCTCACTTCACTGACAACCGTCGAGCGCTCCAATGTGCTTCGGCGACGCTACCCGGTTCTGACCGAGGCCGCCGCGACGGTCGCATCGCCTCTCCTACGCAACATGGGCACGATCGGCGGAAACATTTGTCTCGACACGCGCTGCCTCTGGTACAACCAGTCGCTCACCTGGCGCAAAGGCTGCGGCTTCTGCATCAAGAAAGACGGAGACCTGTGTCATGTGGCACCCGGCGGAAACAATTGCTGGGCGGCGTTTTCCGGGGATACGCCTCCGGCGTTGCTGTGCTTGAATGCCGAAATTGAAATCGCCAGCGCTTCCGGATTAAAACGTGTATCGTTGCGCGACTTCTATACCGGCGACGGTGTGGCCTATCGAACTTTGCAGCCCAATGAGCTCGTGACGAGAGTATTCTTGCCCGAGTCTGCCGCCGACTACCGCGGTGTTTATCGCAAGCTTCGGGTTCGAGGGTCGATCGATTATCCGCTTGCGGGAGTCGCCATCGTGATGAAACGTTCCAACGGCCACGTCGTCGACGCGCGTGTCGCCGTCACCGCCGTCAATCCGGCTCCGCTTTTGGTGAAGGGGGCAAGCGAGTTACTCGCCGGAAAAATAATAGACGAAGCGTTGGCGGAAGCCGTGGGAAACTTAGCCGCGAGAACCGCAAAGCCGCTGACCACTTCTGCGCTGACTCCCGAATATCGCCGGGAGATGATCCGGGTGTTTACGAAACGGGCAGTGCTGGCGGCAAACAATTAGAAAGGTTCTCAGGAGATATTGTCATCCCGAGCAACACGAGGGATCTGCAGTTCCTTCACCATGATCACAGACTGTCACATCCACATTCAGCCGCTGGAAATGTTCAAGCCTCAGGCCCTCGAACTGATGAAGAAGAAGCGCGCGAACTACGACGAAATTGCCGAGTTCTGCCGCTCCCCCAAGGCATTCCTGAAGTATCTCGATAAAGCCGGAATCGATCGGGCGATGCTCATCAATTACGTAGCTCCCGAGGTCATCGGCTTCACTTCCGGCGTAAACCAGTTCGTCGCCGATTACGTCAAAGAGAATCCGAAGCGCCTCCTCTCGTGCGGAAGCCTGCATCCCCGGCATACGTCAAACGTGATGGCCGACGTGGAACAGCTTCTGCGCTTGGGAATCCAGATGATTAAGATTCATCCGCCACACCAGCTCCTTTTTCCCAACGACTACCTCACAGGAGTGAAGGAGTTGGAGATCATTTATCGCGCCGCCGAGGCCAACGGCATTCCGGTGATGTTTCACACCGGAACTTCAATTTTCCCCGGCGCCCGCAACAAGTATGGCGATCCCATCTACATCGACGACGTCGCCGTCGACTTCCCCAAACTGAAAATCCTGCTGGCCCATGGCGGACGCCCGCTATGGATGCAAACCGCATTCTTCCTGGTGCGCCGGCACTCAAACGTATTTCTGGACATCAGCGGCATTCCACCCAAAACCTTGTTGAAATATTTTCCGCGTCTGCAGGAGATCTCCCACAAAACCCTCTTCGGAACAGACTGGCCAGGGCCGGGGGTCCCCGACATCAAGCAGAATCTGGATGAGTTCCGGTCGCTGCCATTGCCTCCAGAAACCCAACAACAGATCCTGAGCCAGACCGCGCTCGGGATTTGGCCCGCCTGACGCACACTCTTCTGATACGTTTGTCATCCTGAGGAAGCGGAGTCGTTGCGAAGCAACGACTCCCAACGAAGGATCTCTGCATTGCGCAGGTCACCGTGACGTAAACAGATGCCCCATCTTTTCTTTCTTGGTCTTCAGATATTCTTCCGCGTGCGTGCTGGGTGTCACTTCGCAGGGAACCCGCTCTACCACCTCAATCCCGCCCCGCTCCAGCGCCGCAACTTTGTCAGGATTATTTGACAGCAATCGCACTTTGGACACGCCCAAGGCCTTCAGGATTCCGGCAGGCATAGCGAACGCGCGCAAATCAGCTTCAAATCCTAAGCGTTCATTCGCCTCCACGGTATCCAATCCCGCATCCTGCAACTCATAAGCCTGCAACTTCGCCATCAAACCAATGCCGCGCCCCTCCTGCTGTTCGTAGATCAGCACGCCTGCGCCTTGCTCGGCAATCATGGCCAGCGCCATCTCCAGTTGCTGGCGGCAGTCGCAGCGCAGCGACCCGAACACATCACCAGTAAGGCATTGCGAATGGATGCGCACCAACGGAGGCGCCGACTGCACATCGCCCATCACCAAAGCCACAGCCTCTTCCTTCTTGCGCGAGGCGCCTGCCTGTAAATTAGTTCCCTCGCCAAACTCACCCTGAAAACCAAAGATGCGGAACGTTCCCCAACGGGTAGGGAACTCCGCGGACGCAACCTGCCGCACTGATGGGATACTCACAACAAGATTATAGCGGTCAGCACGCAACCTGGGCGTGAGCGTCTCGTCCGTGCAGGCCACGGGTACGATGTGTCGATATTTCATCCCCTTCTCGACGGGGCGTCACTTGCCATCGAGATCGACCAGCGTGCCTTCAGCTTTCTTGGTCCCCAACACCCCAGCCGAGAACCGGCTGCAACCCTTCGCGGTGATGATCGTGCAGTTTTGCTCGTCTGAGGTGGAGTAAGACAGATTACACGGCTCCGGAGGCCCGAACGGCTCCCGGGGTTTTCCGGTGAATTCAGTTGCAAAATATCGCGCGCTGGCACAACTCGAACCCTTGGTGCATTCGGGTACCGTGGTTAGCCAATATCTCCCGGGACTGAGATGAGCCGCCTTGATCTTTACCAGCGTCGTGTACTCGTTAAAACCGAATACGCTTCGTCCGGTCGGCTTAAAGGTGGCACGACTGTCGCCGGAAACCAACTTTGTCCCGCAATTGTTCTGGGTGACACCGGTTGAGATTGACCAAATGGCTTGCTTAGGATCGAGCAGGTCAACGTTAGACAAATCGTTGGTGAACAATCCGATTGCCTCCCACTGCTGAGTCTTTGGGACGTCAAAGGGAACTAGGACTTCAGCGTTCGGAACCAGAATGTCCTCCTCGTTAGCGATGCCGCCTGCGTTTTGGACCGAACCGAAATCTCCCCCATAGAACAAGCAAGGTTTGCAATAACTGGGTGGTTTGGGTGATTTTGCGTCCTGCGTTAACGCCGATGCTTGCAGTAAAACGAGTAGGACCCCAAGCAGAAAAAGTTTTTGCGCCATATGCCCTCCGTGAATTCTGGGTTTCCTTGGCGAGATTCCCAGGTCCACGAAATTGTACGCCGGACGTGTTTCCTTTTTCGCCTAAGGCGAGTTCGACTTACCAAGCCGCATACCGGTATCGTTGTGGCCGCTCCGGCAACAGCATGATCATTACGATTCCCGCAATGAAGCCGCCCACATGAGCCCAGAACGCAATCCCACCGTTGGTCTGGCTGGTCTCCGCAATCGCGGTTGCCGTTCCACTCATAAATTGCACGAAGAACCAATATCCCAGCACCAGCCATGCCGGCAGGTGGAAGAAGAAAATAGGCGGAAACCACATCAGCACGTGAGCTCGCGGATAGAGTACGAAATACGCCCCCATCACTCCGGCAATTGCTCCGCTCGCTCCGACGCTAGGCACGTTCGAGCCACCATTGAGAAGAATGTGAGTAATTGCTGCCGCGAAGCCGCTCACCACATAAAAAACTAGAAAGGTAAAGTGGCCGAGATAATCTTCAATATTGTCTCCGAAGATCCAAAGAAACCACATGTTCCCGATAAGGTGTAGCCATGAAGCATGCAAGAACATGGAGGTGAGAATAGGAAGAAGGAGACCGGTCAGCGAAGAGTTCGGCCACGCCGCCAACACCCGTTCGAAGTGCAGCGGCACCACTCCAAAGTGGTACATGAAGCTGTTCAGTGCCCGATGACCCTCTCCACCGACCGACAATTCAAACACGAAGACCACCGTGTTCAGAGCGATAATGAAATACGTAACAAACGGAGTGCTGAACCGGGGCGTGTCATCGCGGATGGGAATCATGCAGGATTAGAAAATCTGCTAATTTGGTATCCGGGTAATCGAACAACTGGCGACAAGAATGCCTGTCATCCGAACAAGAATACCAGCATCGCCTATGAAAGGACGTGCACGCCAGACGCGTCACCAGGACGCCGTTTACAAACTTTTGGCAATGCCCACGTAGGCCCAGACGCCCTCGTCCCGGGCGGCCGAGCAAAGCTCGGCAGGATTTCCAGGGGGCGCAAAGGTTTCGCCCGAGTCACGGCTTTCATAAACCCCAATCCTCCATGAACGGTGTCCTCATCATCGACAAGCCATCCGGCCTGACCTCGCACGATGTCGTTAACCGGGTACGCCGCATCCTGCAAGAGCGCTCGATCGGGCATCTGGGCACGCTGGATCCGCTGGCCACGGGAGTACTGCCCCTGGTAATCGGTAATCTGACCCGCCTGGCACAGTTCTACACCTCATCCGAGAAAACCTATGAAGGCACGATCCGCTTCGGATTTGCCACCGATACCTACGACGCAGAAGGCGAACCTACAAGCCCACCCCAATCGGTGACCCTGTCCCTCGATCAAGTGCGCCAACTCGCCACCCAATTTCAAGGCATCATCGAACAGACGCCACCACCGTTTTCAGCTAAGAAGGTCCAGGGCGTCCCCGCGTACAAACTGGCTCGCAAGCACGCCGAGGTCAGGTTAAAGCCGGTACAAGTGGAGATTAAAGAATTCGAGATTACGCAGCTCAACACCCACGCAGGCCCGGACGCCCTCGTCCGGGTGGCCGAGCAAAGTTCGGCAGGCTTTGTCGCTACTTTCCGCGCCCGGGTAGCCTCTGGAACCTACATGCGCTCGGTAGCCCATGACATGGGCCAACGAATCGGATGCGGCGCTCACCTGGAATCGTTACGCCGGACCGCAGTCGGCGAATTCGAACTGGCGGATGCCCGCACACTGGAAGAAGTGGCCGCAGCTTGTAAGGCGAATCAAACGGAAGATCTCTTCATTCATCCCCGCAAACTTCTGCCACAATTTCCGTGCATCAGCGCCAACGAGGAAATGGCCGCACGCATCCGCACTGGCCGCCCCGTGAACTTGCCCGAACTCTCCCAAGCCAGGATGGTGAAAGTCTTCACCGGCCAAAGGGAACTAATCGCCATCGCAACGCGAGTTGCTGGTACATTGTTCCACGCCAAGATCGTCCTGGCAGGGGAAGCAATCGCGCACATGGAGAGCGGCAAGAACGATTGAGGATATGGGTATGCGACGCAAAGCCAGCGGAGCGATGCAATGTCCGATAATAGGTATTATGTAAAGTCAATGATCGAGATGCAATAACCTCAGTAGATCTTCGCGAAACTGCCTCAGCGCCTCCAGCCTTTCCGGCGTAGCCTCAACGGTTTCCTGCTTGTATTGAAAAACCCGCCGGCCTCCCGTTTCAACCAGAACCCCCATAGCTTCCCCCATGAGCCATCCCGGCGTGCCCAACATCTGCAATCCGTCAACCGATGGCACTAGCAGCGCGATGCAATGGTCCCGCACCACTCCCACGCACTTGGGAAAACGGTCGAAGACCTTGAGCTCGAATCCTGCGACGTAAATTTGCTGAAGCTGTTCCGCCGGATCAGGCATGAAAATTGACGGCGTAATTGAATCGGAGGGTCGTAGCTGTTGAACTTCCTTTGTAAACCTTAGCTTCCTCTGTGGTTAAAGCCTTTTGTCCGTCCCCGCTACATCTTGTAACGCCCCAAGTCCTCGTCATTCAACCCTTCTAACCACTTGCGCAGTTCGTCGCTTGTAACTCGGTCGGAAGCCGTAGTAGCCAACTTGGAATTCTTGAGAACCTCATCTTCCACGAAGATCGGACAATCCACCCGCAAAGCCAGCGCCAGCGCATCCGAAGGCCGCGAATCGATGCTCACAATCCGCCCCTCGCGCTCCAGCCAGATCACCGCATAAAACGTATCTTCCCGCAACTCCGTCACCACCACTTTGTGGACGGAAGTGTCGAGCCCCACCAGCACATTCTTGATCAGATCGTGGGTCATGGGACGCGGTGTGCTCACTTTCTCAATCTCCAGCGCAATCGCATTCGCCTCATAAATCCCCACCCAGATCGGCAACACCGTATCCGTCCCAGCATCCTTAAGGATGACTATTGGCATGTTCGTAACCGGATCCATCAGCAGGCCCCGAATTTTCATTTCGACTTCCATCGCGATCTCCGGAAAAGCTTCTTATACCACCAATTCGCCCAAAAGACTGTTAGGAAACGTGCTGGTTGTCACCACAGTCACGTATCCGCCGATACCGGGTTTTGCGTCCTCGGGAGCGGTGAAGTTAAACACCTTATTGTGGGAAGTCCGCCCGATCCACTGTCCTCGAGCCTCGTTCTTGCCTTCAACCATTACTTCAAGGACAGCTCCCATATATCTTTCATTACGCCGCTTCTGAATCAAGCGTTGTTTCTCGTTGAGCACTGCCAACCGGCGCGCCTTCTCCTCATCCGGGATCGCGTCTTCCAAGCTCAGCGCGGGAGTATTCGGCCGCGGCGAATACTTGAAGCCAAAGATGCTGTCGTACTCGACTTCCTCGAGCAGCGCCAAAGTTGCTTCGAACTCAACCTCAGTCTCCCCTGGAAACCCAACGATGATATCGCTCGTAATGCTAATGTCCCGCCGCGCCCCCTTTATCCATGAGATGCGTTCCATGTACTGATCGCGGGTATAAAGTCGCTGCATCGCATTCAGCACCCGCTCGGAGCCACTCTGCACCGGCAGATGAACGTGATCGCAAAGAGTAGGAACAGCATCAATGGCCTCAATAATGTCGCGGCCAAAATCTCTGGGATGGGAAGTCGTAAACCGCACTCGCCGGATGCCCGGAGTCTCACCCACGGCCGCCAGCAATTCGGCGAAGGTCTTCTTCCCTGCCGGATCCTTATAGGAATTTACGTTCTGCCCGAGCAACTGAATTTCCGTGTAACCCAGTTCGGCCATCTGTCGGGCCTCGTGCAGGACTGAGTCTGAGGTCCGGCTGCGCTCCTTGCCCCGCGTGAACGGAACCACGCAGTAAGCACAAAACTTGTCGCAGCCTTCGATGATGGTGATGTATCCCCGATGCGGATTGTTGCGGGCAGTGAATTCGGTCTCGAAACATTCGTCAGTCTCGCGGTCGTCCAGTCCGGTGACGCGCTGCTTCCCTGCCTCGATTTGGACCAGCATCTGTGGAAGATTTCGATACGACGCCGACCCGCAAACCATCGACACATACGGAGCGCGCTCGAAAATCTTCTCGCCTTCCTGCTGCGCCACACAGCCGAGCACGCCGAAACGCTTGCCCTGCTTATAGAATTTCTTGTAATCGGAGAGCCGATTGAAAACCTTCTGCTCGGCTTTGTCACGGATCGAACAGGTATTGTAGAGAACCAGTCCGGCTTCTTCGACCGTCTGAACCTGCCGGTATCCCTCGGACACCAGCGTGCCGACGACCTTTTCGGAGTCGTGCGCATTCATCTGGCAACCGAAGGTTTCGAGGTAAAAAGTCTTCTGGGAGTCGCTAGCCATCCAAGCTCAAGTATAGCGCAGGGCCTGAGATGTAAATCGAGGACGGGCGCCCGTCCTCCGTTGGCACTTCACTACCAGACCCGTTTGACCCCGTGGCCGTCAAACTCGACATCGTTACTCACAATCGCTAGATTCTCCGCCAGCGCTTGCGCAATCAGCATGCGATCGAAAGGATCTTTGTGCGGTCCCGGCAGCAAGCCCGCTCGAATGCCGTGCTCGGCGCTTACCGCCAGAGTCTCGAATCGCTCCCGCTCAAGATACGCGATAAAGTCATGAGCCAGGTCTAGGGCAATGGGAAGTTTTCCCAGGCGCACCTTGGTGGCAATTTCCCAGGCAGAAGCGGCGCTCACCAGAACGTAATGGTTTTTGTTGGCGATGAGTTTGCGCGCCGAGGCCGGCAAGGAAGGGTTTTCCGACAGCCACCAGAGCAGCGTGTGGGTATCCAGCAGAAGACGCATTCGGCCTTATTCCCAGCGCTCCAGTTCGTCCTTAGGCAATGGCTCGAAGAATTCAGGGCCCACGTGAATCTTTCCCTTCAAGGCTCCGGGCTTGCGATTGCCGCGCGAGTCCTCGATCGCCACCAACCGTACGACCGGCTTCGATCCCCGCGCGATAACGATTTCCTCTCCCCGGCAAGCCTTTTCAATCAGCCGGGAGAGCTGCGTCTTCGCCTTGTGAATGGTGATGGTTTCCATGCTGTTAGCTAATATATGTTAGCTAATCGAAGATTTGTTGTCAACACGACATCTCCGAGCTTTACAACAGCGTAAGGGTGGGCCAGCCCGGGAAGGTGCGCCGCCGGGTGCTTTTGAGTCTGGCTTGCGGGCTCCTGCTTTAGAGCCAGGGTCAAAGGCGACGGACAAGAGTGTCCGCCCCACACGTTGATACGTTTGACGAGTTTGTCTATTTTATCTATTATAGACAACATGCGAACTGTCTCTGCCACCGACGCCAAGCAGCGGCTGGCCGCGCTTTTGGACGCCGCCCAGCGCGAGCCGGTTGTCATTCGCCGCCAAAACCGGGACGTTGCCGTGATCATGTCCGCCGAGGAATACGAAAGGATTCGCGACCTCAACGGCGCGGAGTTCCAGCGCTTTTGCGATCGAATCGGAGACCAGGCCAAGACTCGCGGCATGACGGAATCGGTCCTGAAGAAGCTATTGAAGGGCTGATGCGCGAGCGCGAGCGTATCGTCGCCGACACCAACTGCCTAGTTAGCCGACTCCTGCTGCCCTCCTCAGTTCCGGGCGACGCGGTTCGCACGGCCGCCGATTCCGGACTCTTACTCGTGTCCGAGGCCACCATGAACGAACTGGCCGACGTTCTTGCCCGCGCTAAGTTTGACCGCTACATCAATCTTGCCGACCGCCAGCAGTTCCTGCGACTGCTTGGACGGGTAGCTGAGTTCGTGCCGGTTGTGTATCCGGTCCGCGAATGCCGCGATCCCAAAGATGACAAGTTTCTCGAAGTCGCACTGAATGGCAACGCAGACCTGATTCTCACGGGAGACACCGATCTGCTGGCTCTGCACCCGTGGCGAGGCATCGCGATTCTGCTTCCGGCGAAATATCTCAAGCGCTGAAGGTCATTGCGCGTGAACCCGAGCGCGTCGAGCGCTTATTAAATCCAGAGCCGCACTAGAGCAAGGTAGGAGAAAGATCGGCGGCGCAGCGGGAATATCCCGTCTATCCCCATTTCGATTGTCCCCAAGTTCGATTAAAATCCAGCCCGTCCGGGCTGAGCGTTAACCGTAGGTGAGGTCGGTGCTCTGTCCGACTTCGATGATATAGCCGTCGGGATCGCGGATGTAGCAGCGTATCTCGCCGTACTTGGGAATCGGCGGCGTGATGAACTCGGCTCCTCGACTTTTCCATAGTTCGTAGCAGGCTTGAATATCCGCCACGCGGAAATTCATAAAGCTGTTGATGTGATCCGGGTCGGGGACGCTGAGCGTTACCGTCGGCTTATCCGGGGTCGGCCCGCCTCCAACATTCAGAATCATCCAGATATTCGCCAGCTGGAGGTACGGAGGCGCGTTGCCGTCACCCATAGTCAGAATGCGAGCGCCGAAGACCTTTTCGTAGTAGCGAGCCGATCGCTCCACGTCGGCGACCGTGAGAAAATGCGCGATGCTGATCCCCTCTCGCGGGGGCATCTCATAGCTCTTCTGATCGATTTGTACGCTGCTCATTGACGTCTCCAAATCCGATAACCGGCGCTCATCCGCCGATTCCGGTTCTCTCGTATTTATATCTGCTACCGATTAGGCCTGACAAGAAAAGGAAAGACATTTGGACCGAGGTATCGCACGATACTTTGGTATCGTTTGCGACCAGTTGTCCAATGTATCGCAGGTCGGCAGGACAGTTGAGGCTCGGGCGTCTTATGAGAAGGCGCTGCCGTTGACCCAACAGGAACCAGTGCGGCAAATTCCTGCGAGAGCGGATTCGGCAGTTGAAATAGAAAGGGAATTATCTGCTTGACTTGCCCAAGAGTCGGGTGGCTTGTGGGCGTAACGTTCCCGTTCGGATCGAAAGTTCGCCACTCAGAGAGTTCCGGGGTTGTGACGGGCGGAGCGGCTTCTCGCAGGAGACTTTTGTGGTGGTGCGCGCCTACATTGATGAAAGCGTGGGGAAATACAAGACCTTTGCCCTGGGGTGCGTAATTGCTAAAGGTACTGAGTGGACGTGGATCAGCCGTGACTGGAAAAAATGTTTAGAGCGCAAGAATCGAGAACTAAGACGGGCTGGGAGAAAATGCATATCTCGCTATCATGCAACTGATTGTCAAATTCCTACGATGAATTTAAGGGGTGGAGTGCGGACGAGAAGAAACCGTTTGTAGCGGAATTGCTAGGAATTCTCAACAAATATCACGTTCATATTCTTGGTGCGACCTTAGACAAGGCTGAATTGTCTGAAGTCTATCCAGAGATTAAGGAAAAGCGCCTCAACGGGGAATCTTATGCGGCGCTGGCATGGCTCCTATTTCCAGAAATAGTTCGAGAAGCGCGCAGATTGGACGGCTATCCGACGGCAACAATCGTATATGAGCACGGGGATGTCTCGGGGCACATGATAAACACCTATGACCGATGGAGAGCAGCGAATTTACCGGACTCTGAAGTATTTGGCTCTATCGAAAAAGACACATGGAAAGTCCTTCCTGTGAAAGATCGGGATAATCTGAAAGCCCCAATTAAACTTGAATGGCGGTTCCCTCTCAAGGAGCTTATGGGAGACAAGAGACATGGGGGAGGTAGAGGAATTCACTTCGGCAAGGAAGGATTACAACGATTGCGCCTCGGAAATCTTCTGACAGAACGTGAGACTATGCCGGGCATTGCACTTTTCCAATCAGCGATAAGCGAAAGTTCAGAAACAGTGACCCAAGAAAACGAACCTTCGCCGGGTGCCCCATTTCTCGCGTTCTTTGCGAGAGGTGGGGCTTTACGCCGACATCCCTCCAACCCTTAGCCAGCGCGCTGCCGATTTCACTCTCGCCAACGGATGAACATTGGCGCGAGCCTGGCCTTATCGTGAGCTGTAAGTCAAAAGCCCCACTTCTCGCAAACAACGCGAGAAATGGGGCAACCACACACCATTTTGAAACAAAGGACTTACGAGCCCGGCGATTCGGGCTGACCCGACGGTCACGGCCCGTCCGGCACACACCCGATAAGAAAACTCTCTGGTCAGATTCGAGCAATGTCCTATAATCAAGATGTGTTAACCGAAGAAGACAAACAGTGGATTAGCCAGCGGTTAGAGAAGGTGGAGACTGCTCTTCTCACCGAGTTTCACAAATGGGCATCCCCGGTGGAATTGCGTCAGAAGAGCCACGCCGCAGCAATTCGCGCACTGGATACCGAGGTTGAGGCTATCTCAGACCGGTTGAAGAATCTGGAAGGCCGCTAATCAAAGCAGGCCCGCTTGTTCATCCTCTTTCAAACTGAACTCTGAATCAAGCCAGCGCTCCGCCGATTTCTACTCCCGCCAACGGATGAACATTGGCGCTAGCCTGGGCTTATCGCGAGCTGTAGGTCAAAAGCCCCGTTTCTCGCAAAGAACGCGAGAAACGGGGCACCCGGACTTGATGCGCTTGGACGACAGGGGAGGGGTAGGGATCCTTCGACTCCGTAACTGATTCGCTTCGCGAACCAGTTACTCCGCTCAGGATGACACCATGGAGTTGGGGGATGAGCGTGGTCTGGCCCGTCTTTTGCGCGATCTTGGCCCGAAGGCGGGAAGGCAAGCGTGGGGACGGGAGACGTCGCAGCACCCAGGTCCCTCCACTCCACAGATGATCGCTTTGCGATGATCTGTTCCGGTCGGGGATGACGGAGTTGGGGGAGATCGGAGCATCCTCGGTCGAGGCAAAAGCGGGCTTGTGTGGGCCAGCCGATTGTCGAAAGTCAAAATCCCCACCCTAACGTCGCAAAACCAGAGTGAGGTCGGGATCGGACCATTTCTGCGACGTTAGGATGGGGCACCCGACACAGAATCCCAGGTCTCGAAAGGCGCGAGACCTGGGGCACCCGCTCAGGTTTCGGGTTAGCTCAACGCAACAGCTTCAGGGGGCAGATTGGCAGACGGGTCGGGCCTTTGTCGCAGCAGCGCGGAGCTACGATCTTGCTGGGGCCGTTCTCGTCGTGGGGGCAGGCCATCTGGCACCAGGCTTCGCGATACTTCTCCCATCGCGACGTTCCTCGCCCGTGGGGAAAGAAGAACAAAGTGTGCGTCCCTATGAACTTCTTTATCGGAACGATGTACCACAAATCTTCGGGCGGGAGATAGGCCACCAGGAAATCGATGTCATGCTCGGTGTATGCCACCCGCTTGTAGCCAGAAACCTTGACCATGTATCCGCCCCTGGGCAGGCCTCGGTTGGACTTTACCTGCACCCGCCAGAAGCCGTATCCGGAGTCGAGGATGAAGTCATAACGCTCCACGGACCAGGGGCGGGCCACGCCAAAGCCCATGCTGGAAGCCTTGGCCAAGAACTTGGCCTCCACAATGTCGCCCTTGTTTCTTGGAGAATCGACACCGAGCGCGTGGATGTCGAACCTTGGTTCAAATGGTTTCGCAGCTGCTTCAACGGGTTCGCGATTTTCAATTTGCATGACGACAAAGGCGCAGCCGGTTAAGCTGCGCCTGAGTTCCCTTTCATAAATGTGTGGCAAACGAAAACGCGACCTAAGCCCCGCTCGAAAATCGCGAGAACCCGGCCGCGCCTGATCTACCAATTCCTAGCTTAGTTCGCTCCATGCCGTTTGGCGCAACAAAATATGAAACGCTTCCCATTCCGGGAATCGCTTGCGGGCGTTACGGGCACTGCGCCTAACGTAACGTGTTGATTCGAAGGCGGCAACTGGTCCGCCTTCTCTGAAGGCATCTAACGAAGCAGAGGTTATCGTATGAAACGATTTTTTCTCGCGGTGATCAGCTTGGTTGCGATGGCGGTAATTTCGGCCACGGCCGCACCCAATGCGAGTATCACGAAAACGCAAGCCTTTCCTGGCACTCTGGCGAATGCGCGCTATATTTACGTTGCCTCCTATGACGGAGATCAGTTCAATCCGAACCTGCTTCCCGAAGATCGGAAGGCGATCAACACGGTAGAGAACGCTATCCAGAATTGGGGCAAACTGGTGCTCGTGTACCAGCCCTCCCAGGCGGACATTATCATTCTGGTGACGAGCCGGCCTTCTGAAGATCTGATGGCCGTTTACGATGCGCACATGCAAGGCAATTTTCTCTGGCGCGTCATGGGACGCGACGGTCTCCAATCAGGTGAAACTCCCCTCGTCACGCAATTTGAAAAAGGATTCGAGAGCGTACAGAAGCACAACGACCGCTAAAGTTGAGCCGCCTTAGAGAAAGTCCTTCTACCGTAATGCAAGCCCTCAAATTGGGCTTCGCGCGGCGAGTGCTCGCAGCATTGGCAGATCCCAGGTCTCGAAAACCTCGAGACCTGGGGCACCCTGAAATCTAATCAGAGATCCTAAGAACATCAATTCGTTCACAACTGTTTACTTGTTTTTACCTTCGATTAACACATCTGCTCGCCTGTTGAACTATGTTTGCGTCGGTCTGTTCCACATCCGAATCTGGAGGCCGAGCGATGAGTATCAAATGCATTTGCGCTTATCTCGTGGTGTGCAGCTTAGTTGTCTTTCACCCCCTTCAGGGAGTCACGCAGCAGAATTCAGATGCAGCGAAAACCGTATCTCAACCAGCGGAACGGGATGGGCAGCACGATTTTGATCCCCTGATTGGTTCATGGAAGTATCACTTAAGGCGCCGCCAGCATCCCCTGACCGGCTCCAATGAGTGGGTGGATTTAGACGGCACTGGAGTCTGCTACAAGATTTGGGATGGCCGCGCACAGTTGGACACCATCGAGGTCGATGGCCCAACCGGCCACATCGAAGGTCTGACCCTGCGTGTGTACAATCCTCAATCCCACCAGTGGCGGCTCTACTGGGCGAATAGCAAGGTTGGCATTCTGGACCCTCCCCAGATCGGCGAATTCCAGAATGGACGCGGTGAGTTTTTCGCCCAGGATACGATTAATGGAAAAACTATCCTCATTCGATTTGATTGGACGAACCTGACCACAAATACGCCTCATTTCGAACAGTCATTTTCAGATGATGGTGGCAAAACCTGGGAAGTAAACTGGATTACGGATCAGACACGGATCCCGGATGAATCTGACAAAGCACACTGAAATTCTGCACTTTAAACCGGGTGGCCCACCCTGCCATTGCTTGTGACTGAATCAGCGCAGTTAATAGACTCAAACTTTTGACGTCCAAATTACATCGGCATGACATCTCCGAGCATGGCGGGTGATCTTATGCTTGCGGAGGTAGTACCATGAAATTGACAACTTCAACGATCATCGCTGTTCTGGTGCTCAGCTGCACCGCTGCCTTCGGGCAGGCCACGGTCAAGCTGGGATTTCTGAGCCACGATAAAAAAACCCAATACTGCGACTTCGAGCAACTCACGGTTGAAAAAAGCACTGTTGTTACCGGGGTTCATTTGATAGCGCCGGGTGGTCTCTGCTTTGGAAACAATGGCGTGCTGGCTGGCGTAGTGGCAGATATTCCAGCCAGTTCTCATCTGACCGTCACCGGGACGGTCGCGACCTTTGCCGACAACACCTATGATCAGCAACAGGGGTACATGGGCGCATGCGGCTGCGCGGAGATGTACGTAAGCAGACTAAGGCCCTCGACTGCAGCGGAAAAGAAGGCTGGCGTCTTTGGCTGGGCGCTCTATACGAACTTCGGCGGTACTGCTGCCATCCAGAACTTCGGTTTCACGACCAAGCAGTTGGGCAACAACGGCGCGAATCAAGCCAATACTTTCGACCTGAAGTTCAACTAGTTTTGTTATGTTGCGAAAGGCCGCGCTAACCTGTTGCGGCCTTTTTTACTGAGGGTAGTAAAATGGTTCGTTGGGCGAAGGTGATCCTGTTGTTTAGCTGCATGGCAACGCCCACGCTCGCACAAACGAAGCCACCCGATTCGTCGCGGCAAGCTCATGCCGCGGAACTTCATGCCTCGGAATCAGGATCAACAGGACAAAGCACAGCTGGCAAGATCGCGGCTGGGTCCCCGGTAACCACATATCCGCTCGACTCACTGGGAGATTTTTCCGCCGTAATGATCGGGAGCCGGGCGGAGCCGGCTGAAGGCACTTCACAGGGCCACATCTATCGTTTTGGAAACCGAATGCGAATGGAGGAGCCAGGTGGCCTCGGCTACTTCATCACCGAGCTGAACACCGGCGAAACCTACGGAATCTTAGAAACCGGCTGCATACACGATGATCACCCTTATATCCGTGCCATCCCATTTCATATCGCAGGCAAGGCGGATATCACGGTGACGCGCGCTTCTGCGGGGAAAGAGACCATGGACGGCCACTCCTGCCAGGTTGAAGATATTACGGTCTCGTCGCCAACGTTCGCCAACCCACAGAAGATGAGATTTTGGGAAGCGGAAGATCTGCAAGGTTTTCCCATAAAGATTGAATTTGTGCTTCCCGGCGGCCATGGCCCGACTATTCGATACAAGAATGTCGTTTTGGGCCAGCAGGACCCCACCCTTTTCTTCCATCCAAAGTCTTGCCAACCGCTTCCCCAGGAACCGACGGCGTCTCCCGCTCACAAGAAGCCACAAGCTCAGTGAAAAAAGAAGAGCGGCCCACCCTAACGTCGTGTCTTTCGACGTTAGGGTAGGGCTTTGGCTCATCCGACAAGACGAGCCTTTCCTAAGTTCAAGCTAGCTCGTGCGGCTGTCGATGGTCTCTCCCTTTTCAACGAACGCCTGCATCCAGCCAAGCACGCGCTTCCAGCCTTCGGCGTGATCGTTTGCGTCTTTCACGTCGCCGGCAAATCCGCTGTGCGTAATCCTTACCATTGTGCCCGTGCCGACCTTTTGCGGACCTTTGTGCTGCAGGCCATGAACACTGTGCGGCTGCAGCTCCCACCGCACGACCGTGTTCTTGGGATGTTTGGCGAAGTCCGCTTGCCAGGTGTGGACCAGCAAACGCGGAGGGTCGATCTCGATATATTCGCCCTCGACTCGAAACGACTTGCCGTCCGCCCCCATCCCGTCGGTGAACCACTTGCCCCCGGGACGCACGTCGGCTTGTCCTCCGGTGAGCCGATACAGACCGTTCTGGCCCCACCATTGCGCCGTCTGCGCGGGGTCGGTGATTGCCTGATATACGCGCTCCGGCGGAGCTGCGATGAATATCTCAACCACCACTGTGTCTTGATCGGGAAGAATACTTGCTGTCGTCATAAGCTCTCCTGAAACATAATTGTGTCTACGGCGGTACAAGTGTTGAACCGGGTTTCCGGTTATTTCTCAACAAAGTTCTTGAGCGCTACGACCAGACCTGGCCAGCCCTGGCTATATCCGGTGCGCGCAGAGGGCATTTGCAACAAACCACTGTGAGTGACCTTCACGCGCGTGCCACTTGGACTGGGCGCCAGTTCCCATCGCACGAGCGTCTTGTGCAAGGGATTCTCGTGCCAGTTCGCAAACCAAGTGTAGGCCAGCGTACGCGGCGGATCGACTTCGAGGACTTCGCCGTGATGCTCAAATTCGCGGGCGCTGCCGTCCGGATTCTTGACGCCTTTTTCATGCGAGATGAATTGCCATTTTCCTCCAGGCCGCGCGTCCATCTCCCATACCGTCATCTCGAAGTTTCCGCCCGAACCCCACTGCATTGCCTGACTGCGATTAATGAGCGCCTGAAAGACGCGCTCTGGCGGAGCTGCAATCTCAATTTCACTGACAATCGCATCCTGATCGGGCGTAATTCGGGTTGTGGACACTGGATTCTCCTTAGCGAATCTCTGATTAAGTTGCCTGCGAACCGCAAACCTTATTTGCGCGTCAGGTCGAAGACTTCCTTCATCTCCTTGCCATGATCAGTAAAAGTCCATTCTTCGGTGTGGTGATTTGGGTCGAGCATCGCAATCGCCACGTGATCCATGTGGCCGGATTGAGGATTGTCCAGATTGGTGGCGTCCATAAAGTTGAACGTGATGGTCTTGCCGTCAGAAGAGGCTTTAGCCTGCATGCGGGGCTGGTTGCCGGCAGCGCAGTAATGGGTCAACATCAAGCGATTGGAACCGTCGAAGTGAATCATAGAAATCATGTCCTCGCCGTGGCCGGTGATTTCGCTCATCAACGCGGATCCTCCAGCAGTCATACGATAGGAGACCTGCACCGGCTCTCCCTGCGAGTTCTTACCCTCCCAAGAGCCAGTGAGGGACTTCAGTTGGCCGAATGATTTCTGCGCGTCGGACTGAGCGAAGACGGCGGTTGTGGACAACACCAGGAATAGCCAAGCTCCGATGGATAATGCTTTCATTGTCGATCCTCCTGAAACGTTATTTGGGTTTTGCCCGATGGCGGGCATTTTCTTTTTCGTACTCCGCTTCAACAAAAGTCTTCAAGTTGGTCAAACTGGTTTGCCAGAACACGCGATACTGGTCCAGCCACGAATCGACTGCCTTTAGCGGCTCCGGATTAAGCTCGTAGAAACGGTGACGGCCGTCGCGCCGTTCGTGCACTAAATGGGCACGACGCAACAATCGGAGATGTTTCGAGATGGCGGGTCGCGAAACCGGAAAGGCGCGCGCGATTTGTCCAGCCGGTTGACTTCCCTGCCGCAAAAGGTCGAGCACCGCGCGGCGAGTCGGATCGGCTAACGCGCTGAATGTGGTCTCTTGATATGTAACCGATCGGTTCCGCATAATGTGTAACTATACGGTTACGCATTAAAATTTGTCAATAGGATTGTTTTGGGTTTTTTCAGGAGGTTCTTGCAAGGCTTAAGACGGGGAATCAGCTCTCCGCCCGATGTACCAGGGTGCACTTACAGTGAAGATGCGTTCATTGCCGCGGGCAAGAAGAACCCATTCAAGAAGCCGGCCGCGCTGATTGTGGAGGAAGTATTCGTACCATTTGTCTTCCACAAGCTCGGGGATGACTACGATGATGTTGCGGTCGGGATGCTTTTTTGAAAGATCGAGAACGAACTGAACGACGGGAATAATGATGAAGCGATAAGGGGAAGGCAGGATGCGGAGCGAAGGGGGCTCCTTACCTGCCGCGCGGAAGGGTTTTTCCACGTAGTGCTCCCACGCGCTTTCAAGCAATTCGGAATGCTCGGAGGGCTCGACGTGCAACGCGATCACTTCCGGCGAGAGCCGGGCAGCAAATTCAATTCCCTGCCGGGTGACACTGCTCCAGCGGTCGATGGCAATGACCGCAATCGGATGCTGGCTGAGACCTGCAACATCCACCGGATCCTTGCAAATCGTAATCACTTTCACGAAGTGGTAGTGGCGGTGGACGGTGGTGAAGAGAACAATGGTCAAGGGAATGAAGAGCAGAGTAATCCAGGCGCCTTCCGCAAATTTCGCAACCAACACGACCATGGTGGTGATGCCGGTAACGAAGGCGCCGAGTCCGTTCACGAGTGCGCTCTTCAACCAGTTGGGGCCGCGCTTCTTCCACCAATGCCTCACCATTCCGGCCTGGGACAGCGTGAACGCCAGAAATGCACCGACAGCATAAAGGGGGATCAGCCGGTCGGTAACACCTCCGAAGAGAATAAGTACGCCGCCACACAGCAGCGCCAGCACCACGATGCCGTAGGTGTAAACCAGCCGCCGCCCGCGGTAGGCGAAGACGTGCGGGAGATAATTATTTTGGGCGATGGCACGACAGAGACGCGGAAAATCGGCGAACGCGGTGTTGGCGGAGAGAGAAAGAACGACCAGGATGGAGCCAATGGTTAGATAGTAAAAGAATCCCTTGCCGAAAACCGCGGCGGTCAGCATGGAGAGAACGCTCTGATAGCCGGGCTTGCCGGGATCCGTTGCGGCGATTCCGTAGCTCTTTACTAGAAAGGAAATTCCCGCCAGCAGCACCGCGAGAAGAAAAATAATTACGCTGAGAGTGCGTTGGGCGTTTTTCACCGTGGGCTCACGGAACGCCTTCACGCCGTTGCTGACAGCTTCCACGCCAGTCAAGGCCGTGCAACCGCTGGCAAACACTTTCAGAAGCAGCCAGTAGCTGACGGCTTCCGTTATCGGGGGCGCAGGTGGAAGTGGAACTACCGGTGTGGGATGCCCTGCACTAAAAAGAACACGGAGAACTCCTGCGATGATGGTGATGAGAAGGGTGCCGACAAAAAGATAGGTAGGCAGCGAGAACGCCATGCCAGCTTCGCGAACGCCGCGAAGATTGAGGATGGTGATGACGATCAGAATGCCGACGCAGAGAGAAACCGTGTGGGGCTGCAACGACGGAGCTGCCGAGACCAAGGCACCCACTCCTGCGGAAATGCCTACCGCAGCCGTCAGGATGTAATCGGCCATGAGAGCGGCCGCGGCCAGCAGACTGGCAGGTGCGCCGAGGTTGAAGCGGGCCACCGTATAGGAGCCACCGCCGGACGGATAAGCGGCGATGGTCTGACGATAGGAAAAGTACACGATCACCAGCAGCGTGATAATGGCGGCGCTGATGGGCACGATATAACGAACGCCGAGGAGGCCAAGGGGGATTAAAAGACTGAGAGCGGCTTCCGGACCGTACGCGGCTGAACTCAGTGCATCGAGACCAAAGATGGCCACGCCCTGAGAGGGGCCGATCTGCTCGGCGCGCTCGTCGCTGGTTTTGATGGGTTTGCCGACGACGAGATCGAGTAGGTTCATGAAGAATGGCAACCAGCGGACTTTTACGCCAGGAAAGATTCGTTACGAGTGCCCGACGATGTCTGAGCACTGACACGATAACATTGAAGGGATGTGCAATCAAAAAGAGAGTTCGGATCGCTCGGGGTGCCCGTGACACGCGGGATTAGCTTTATTCTTCGACCAGGTCCAAAAAGGATTGATGCACGCGAGTGTCGTCGCTGAGTTCGGGATGGAAAGTTGCTGCCATCACTCTTCCCTGGCGTACGGCGACTGGATAGCCACCCTCAGTGGCAATTACTTCGACTCCCGGGCCGACGCGCTCTATCTTGGGGGCGCGGATGAAAACCATTTCGAGCGGATCGTTACCCAACCGGCCTTCGCGGATGGAACTGTCGATCTGGCGGCCGTAGGCATTGCGGCGGATGCGGATGTCGAGCGCTCCCAGTCCGGACTGTTTCGGGTTTTCCACTTCGTTTGCCAGCAGAATTGCGCCGGCGCAGGTGCCGAAGGTTGGCTTTACGCGAACGAATTGCTTTAGCTTTTCGAATCCGGCTTTGCCAAGTAGTTTTAGAAATGTACCTGACTCTCCGCCAGGGATCACGAGGGCGTCGATCTCGTCGAATTGCTCCGGCTTTTTGACGAGCACAACTTCTGCACCGAGCTCTTCGAGCCGTTTGCGGTGAGCGTCGAAATCTCCTTGCAAAGCTAGGACACCAATCTTCATTCGGAAACCGTTAACCACAAAGGACACGAAGGATCACAAAGGAGACCTTCGCCTCCTCGTGTTTACCAGCCTCGTGTTTGGAGCATGTGACCTTCATCCAATGCGGCTACGGCGAGGCCTTTCATTGCGCCGACCAGGTCTTCGCTTACTTCAAGTAGCACTTTAGGGTCGTTGTAGTGCGTTGCGGCTTGCACGATGGCTTTGGCGCGCTTTTCTGCTTCCTGAGAATCGGCGAACGTGGTCGAATCCTGCATGAAGATGCCGGAGCCTACGAAGACGGATTCGGCGCCTAGTTGCATGACCAGCGAGGCGTCGGCGGGGGTGGCGATGCCTCCTGCGGAGAAATTGGGGACTGGCAGCTTCCCTTCTTTGGCGACGATTCGCACTAATTCATACGGGGCTTGATGTTCTTTGGCTTTGGCGTAGAGTTCTTCTTCGCCTAGTACGGTCAGGATCTTTATCTCTTGCACGATCTGGCGCATGTGTTTTACGGCGTGGACTACGTCGCCGGTGCCGGCTTCGCCCTTGGTGCGAATCATGGCTGCGCCCTCGGCGATGCGGCGCAGGGCTTCACCCAGATTGCGGGCGCCGCAAACGAATGGGACGGTGAAGGCATGTTTGTCGACGTGGTGGGCTTCGTCGGCGGGAGTGAGGACTTCGGACTCGTCGATGTAGTCGACGCCTAATTCCTGCAGGATTTGGGCTTCGGCGAAATGGCCGATGCGGCACTTGGCCATGACCGGGATCGACACGGCGGCCATGATCTCGCGAATCTTTTTGGGCGAGGCCATGCGGGCTACTCCGCCTTCGGCGCGAATTTGTGCGGGGACCCGCTCGAGGGCCATCACCGCGACCGCTCCGGCTTTTTCGGCAATTACGGCTTGCTCGACGTTGGTGACGTCCATGATGACGCCGCCTTTTAACATTTCGGCCAGGCCGGTTTTAAGGCGAAGGCTGGTGGATCTTCCGTTGTTGTTCGACATGATTCCTCTTTTCGCGCGAGAATGCCTCACGCCTCAGGGGCGAAAGCCCAATGATTAAAAGCTCTCAGCGGCACGGCTGAGGCCGTGCCTTCCCGAGAAACATTCCTGATCCCGGTTCCAGTGTCTACGATATAAAACTATTGGTTAGCTTGGAATATCCATTTTACTATATTCTTTCCATACCACTTTATATTTGTCATCCCAAGGAAAGCGAGTCACCTGCAATTTTCTCAGCGCAGGCAAACTGCAGATTCCTCGCTTCGCTCGGAATGACAGTTCATGAAGGATGGGCTGGGGCAAACCTGCCATGGCAAAAAAATCGAGCACGTTACCGCTGAATCTCAGGGGGCCGAAGCCGAAGATGCCCTTGTATCGGTGGCTTTACGAGGAATTGCGTTCGACGATTCTTGCGGGACGTCTGCATCCTGGAGCGCGGCTGCCGGCTACTCGAGATCTGGCGGCGGAATATGGAATTTCGCGGCCGACCATCGTTACCGCCTTCGAACAGTTGCGGTCTGAAGGCTATGTGGAAGGCAGAATTGGATCGGGGACCTATGTCAGCAAAACTCTTCCCGACGAACTTCTTCAGGCGCCGCGCGCGAAGTTGGTGGTAACGGCGCGACGACGCGGCATTCCGCTTTCCGCTTATGCGCGGCGGTTGCGACCGTTGCCTCGATCTGAGTCTCGCCGAGCACGGGCATTTCGAGCAAACCAACCCGCTCTGGATGTTTTTCCCACAGCGGTTTGGGCACAGGTGGCCTCGAGGCGTTTGCGGCGAGTTTCGGCGCAATTATTGGCTGGTGGCGAAGCCCTGGGATACCGTCCGCTCCGCGAGGCAGTGGCGGAATATCTCAATACGTCGCGCGGGGTGAAGTGTACGGCGGATCAGGTGTTGATCATTTCGGGGGTCCAACAGGCGCTCGACCGAGCGGCGCACTTGCTGCTGGACGCTGGCGATCCGGTGTGGATGGAGGAGCCCGGATATCCTGGCGCGGCGGTTGTGTTCCGAGCTGTGGGTGCGAAAATCTGTCCCGTGCCCGTGGATTCTGAAGGCCTGAATCTCGATGCCGGGAAACGACATTGGCCGCAGCAGCGTCCGCGAGTGATTTATGTGACTCCGGCCCACCAGTTTCCTCAGGGTGTGACCATGAGCTTGCGACGCAGATTGTCGCTATTGGAGTGGGCGCGGCGGTCGAGAACAATTATTTTTGAGGATGACTACGACAGTGAATATCGATATTCGGGGCGGCCGATTCCTGCACTGCAGGGTTTGGATCGCGCCGCGGTTGTCATCTTCGCGGGTAGTTTCACTGACGTTCTCTTTCCTGCGTTGCGGCTTGCATATCTGGTTGTTCCTTCCGACATGGTGGATGTTTTTGCTGCTGCTGAATCGGTGAGCACGCATCATCCGCCGCTGATCGATCAGGCCATTCTGTGTGATTTTATTCGCGAGGGTCACTTTGCGCGGCACGTCCGGCGGATGCGGGAGCTCTATGCGGAACGATTGTCGGTGCTGGTCGAGTCAGCTCGCGAACGGCTTAGCGGCTTGCTGGAGATTCCCGAGGTTGAAGCCGGATTGCGGACAGTCGCTTGGCTGCGAGGCGGAATTTTAGCTGAACGGGCGGCACGGGCTGCGGCAGAATATGACGTTGAGGTGATTCCGCTCAGCCAATATGCTTACGGCCGGGCGAGGCGCGATGGAATCGTACTGGGATTTGCCGCGGTTGACGCGCGGGAAATTCGGCGAGGGGTTGAGCAGTTGGGGCGGGCGCTCGAGGAATGTCGGCGTTGACTATGGCGAGACGCGCCCTCATTTATCTTTATTACCTTTCTACGAATTTGGCGAACATTTTCTGGGGATCGATGGCAATGAACAGGCCTCGGCTCCGGGCCAGCACTTCGTCTTGGGAATTTAGGATTTCTGCCATGTTGAAATGCCGCCGGCCGCGGACGCGTACCTCGCGGGATTCCACGCGCAGCGGCTTGTTCAACGGCACCGGTTTGAGGTAGTCGACCGTGATCTGCGAGGTTAGCGCGATGACGTGACGCAACTTGTTCACCTTGCCCATGGCCTCGTCCAACAGCGTCGCGATAATTCCTCCGTGCGCGTGGCCGGGCGGACCGGTGTAGCGTTTGCCCAACCGGAATCGGCAGACGAAGCAATCGCGCTCTTCGTCGTAGGCGAACTTGAGATGCATGCCTTCGGGATTGTCCTTGCCGCAGGCGAAGCAGCTGTTTTTTTGCAAGCGGACGTAACGAGTGTCATGCCCGTGGGCAGTGGATTTTTTAGACATAAGTCAAAAGCATTAAACCACGAAGGACACTAAGGTACACAAAGGAAACCCTTCGTGTCCTTTGTGGTTATTGATTTTTTTTGGTAGTGAGTTTCTCGGACGTTCCCGAATCTGGTTCCTTCCACAACCAGCGCTTGCACGCATTACACAGGGCTGTGATAAACTTCGGGGCCAACCGCAGCTTCGAGTTTTTTTGAACGCGTAATGACCATGCACAAAACACGACCTCTGGAGATCTCGTAGATGGGCCTCGCTCTGCTCGCGATTATCTGGCTGATCACTTTTGTTAGCACTTACTTTTTCGTGGCAAAAACCTGGTGGTTGCCTCACGGCGCGTCTCTGGCGACGGCCGGCATAGATCATCAATTTGCCGTGACCTACCTGCTGATGGGAGTCGTTTTTGTTGCCGCACAGGGGGCGCTCGGGTTGTTTGTGTGGCAGTACCGTGATCGCGGAACGGCTACCAAGGTGACGTACTCCCACGGCAACACCACGATGGAAGCGGTCTGGACGGCTCTGACAGCCGTTCTCTTTATTGGGCTGAACCTCATGGGCAGTCCGATTTGGGCGGCTGAGCGTTTTGCACCTGCGGAGGCTGGCTCAGTGCCGGTTGAAGTCACCGGCATGCAGTTTGCCTGGTACTTCCGCTATCCGGGGCTCGACGGAAAATTCGGGCGGACTGATACCAAGCTTATGGATCCCTCGGCGGGAAATGAAGCTGCGCTTGGGTTGGATACCTCAGACCCGGCGGCGAAGGATGACATCGTCACCGGCACCATGTATCTTCCGGTGAACCGGCAAGTTAATCTCACTCTGCGGGCCGTGGATGTAATTCACAGTTTCTTTGTTCCGCAAATGCGCTTCAAGCAGGATGCGGTTCCTGGCCTGATGATTCATATGCATTTCACACCCACCGAGGTGGGCGAGTATGAAATTGCCTGCGCCGAGCTTTGCGGACTCGGGCATTACAAAATGCACGGCATGGTTCACGTGGTGAGTCAGGAAGATTTCGATAAATGGCTGGCGACTCGGGAGGCGGAGAAACAGTAATGGCGACTAGCGCTACAATTCACTCGCACGCTCCTCAGGGATTTATCCGCAAGTACATTTTCAGCCTGGATCACAAGGTGATCGGGCTTCAATATTACTTCCTCGCGCTGGTGGCAGTATTTGTCGGCATGTTCCTGTCGATTTTGATGCGAGTTCACATGATCTGGCCGACTGCGGTTTTGCCGCTGGTGGGCGAGATCAAGCCGGAAACTTACTTAAGCCTGCTGACCATGCATGGCACGATCATGGTGTTCTTTGTGCTGACCACGGCGCCGCAGGGTGGGTTCGGAAATTATTTTCTACCTATCCAGATTGGCGCGCCGGATATGGCGTTTCCAGTCCTGAACATGCTTTCGTTCTGGACGACCTTCGTGGCTTTCGTCGTGATACTGGCAGCGTTCTTCGTGACTGGCGGGGCGCCGCTGCATGGTTGGACTGGTTATGCTCCGCTCAGCGCTCTCAAGAACTCTGGACCCGGCGAACAACTGGGCGCGGACTTGTGGATTACCAGTATCGCAATTTTCTGCGTTGCATCGCTGATGGGGGCGCTCAACTTCATCACTACGACCCTCGACCTGCGAGCCAAGGGCATGACCATGATGCGCATGCCGCTGACTGTCTGGGCTTGGTTCGTAACCGCGATCCTGGGGTTGCTGGCTTTTGGCGTGCTGCTCTCTGCCGGCATTCTGCTGTTACTTGATCGCAATCTGGGAACCAGCTTTTACATTCCGCTGGTCGTGGTCAACGGCCAAGTTATGGGGCACAAGGGCGGATCCCCGTTGTTGTGGCAGCATCTGTTCTGGTTCTTCGGGCATCCCGAGGTCTACATTGCAATTCTGCCTGGGATGGGCGTGGCGTCGCAGTTGCTTTCGACTTTCTCGCGCAAGCCGATCTTCGGATACAAGGCCATGGTCTACGCGATTATGGCTATCGGCTTTTTGGGATTCATGGTGTGGGGCCATCATATGTTTATGAGCGGCATGAGCCCGTACACGGCTTTTGCTTTCTCGCTTATGACCATGGCTATCGGCGTTCCTTCCGCGATTAAGACTTTCAACTGGCTAGGGACAATTCACGGCGGACGGGTGCGCTTCCAGACTCCGATGCTCTTTGCGATCGGCTTCGTTTCCCTGTTTGTCTCGGGTGGATTGAGCGGACCATTCCTGGCGCAGCCGGTCCTCGATATTCCGTTGCATGATACGGCTTTCGTCGTCGGCCACTTCCATCTCATCATGGGCGTGGCGGCTATCTTTGGCATGTTCGCGGGGACCTACTACTGGTTCCCAAAAATGTTTGGCCGCATGATGAACGAGACCTGGGGCAGGGTTCACTTCGTCATTACGTTGATCGGGACCTATTGCATCTTCATGCCGATGCATTATCTGGGCATGGCGGGCCAGCCGCGACGTTACTCCCAATTCACGGAACTGAACTATCTGCATCACCTGATTCCTCTCAACGAGTTCATGACCTACGCCGCAATCATTACGGTGGCGGCGCAGTTCATCTTTGTGGTTAATTTGTTTTGGAGCATGATGAAGGGTCCGAAGGCGAGCGACAATCCGTGGGAATCGACAACGCTGGAGTGGACCACGGCAACGCCACCTCCGCATGACAACTTCGGAGGTCATACTCCGGTGGTGAATCACGGGCCCTATGAATACAGCGTACCGGGGGCTCCGCGGGATTATGTCATGCAAACCGATCCCGCCACGGTGGCGTCGCATTAGAGAAATTTCGGGCGAGAGCGCCGCGCTGCCCGATCAGCGCATCTATCAGTCATGGCAACTTACAGTTCTCCAGTGTCGATCGACGTTCCGAAGACAGGCCAGGGTGGCGGCGGTACGCGTCCGCCAGTTCACGGAGGTGGAGGGGATGGATCCGGCGATGGTTCGCCGGATTACGGGCAGCGTCTGCGACGGGTTCGGCTGGGACTCGCGATCGGCCTTACTTCGGTCACCATGATTTTCGTTTCCCTGACCAGCGCGTATGTCGTGCGGCGGGGCTTGCCCACTCTCGATGAACACACCAACACTTATGTTCGCGATTGGATCCCGGTTGATCTTCCGCTCTTGCTGCTGCTGGTGAATACCGTACTGTTGCTGGTGAGCAGCATCACGGCGGAACTGGCCCGGCGGCAGATTGCGCGGCAAGCCGCGCTGGCGCCGGTTCGGTCCATCCCAGGCATTTCTCTTGGTGACGAGAAAGTTTTCCCCTGGCTCGGTGTCACGGTCGTGCTCGGCGGCGGGTTCCTGACCGGGCAATGGATGGCTTGGCGAGAACTTGCTAATCGCGGTTTCTACCTGGCCACCAGCGCCAGCAGTTCGTTCGTCTATTTGCTGACCGCAACTCACGCCGTCCATCTGGCCGGAGGCATTCTGGTGTTGCTCTATGCGGTTGCGGTTTCCCTCTTGCATAAACCGGTCGAGGAGCGGCGCATTGTGGTGGATGTCACCGCCTGGTACTGGCATTTCATGTTTTTGTTGTGGCTCTATATTTTCGGGCTGGTATGGTTTATCCGTTAGTGGGAAGGCGCGGACAGAAGTGTCCGCGCGACACGAATACTCTAAGGAGACCGAAAACATGTCTGAAGTCGCGGTGCAACACGAGATGGCGGATGTTTACGAGCCATCCCTGTTCGGCACCTACTCCAAGAAGATCGGGATGTGGCTGTTCCTGCTCTCCGACACGCTGACGTTCGGAGCGTTGCTTTTTGCGTACAGCTACGGACGTATTTCGAATCCCGACTGGCCTACGCCCTTCGGCAAGGAAAGCATCACCAACGCCACGATCATGACTGGTTGCCTGCTTTCCAGTTCGTTGACCATGGTGCTGGCAGTCCTCGCGGCCCGGCGTGGCGATCGCAGTTGGACCCGCAACTGGATCCTCTTCACGATGTTATTCGGCACAGCATTCATCGTGCTTCACGGGATGGAGTGGACCAAGCTGATCGGCGAAGGCATGACCCCATTCACGAATCCATGGGCGCCGAACGTGCCTCAGTTTGGTGGGACATTCTTTACGCTGACTGGCATGCACATGTTGCACGTCACCATCGGCGTAATTTATCTGGGCGTGGTTGCATTGCGCAAAACATTCTTACCCATCCTGCTGGCAATCTGGGCGGTCGCGTGGTGGCTGATTCCATCGGGCAACGTGTTTCACTACGGAGTCCACGCGCTGCTGGCTGGGTTTGTCGTTGCCAGCGTGATCCTGATTCTGAAACCGAAAGTTTACGACGCCCATGACGTCGAAATCGCCGGACTGTACTGGCACTTCGTGGACTTGGTGTGGATGTTCATTTTCCCGCTGGTGTATCTGATGTCTACGCGCGTGACATAAAGCATCAGGAATCTTGAAACGGAGAACACGTTAAATGCACACGATTGCCACAACACACGATGAAAGCAAGAGCCAGTACTTCTGGGTCTGGGGAGTATTGCTGCTGCTCACCGCGGTCGAAGTGGTTCTGGCATACAAACAGGTCTTCCAGCCGGTGCAGATGCTGGAAGCTCTTATGATTCTCTCGATCATCAAGTCCGCGCTGATTATTGGCTACTTCATGCACTTGAAGTATGAGATTCCTGCCATGAAGTGGGTAATGATGACGGCTGTGACTGCATGTCTGTGCCTGATGTGCATTTTCTTTCCCGACGCTTTTAGAATTGTGCACTTGGGAGTCCGATGAAGCTGCGCCTGGCCACACTCGCATTGCTCGTTGGGCTCTGGACCGCCCCTGTCTTCGGCCAAAGTTGCGCTATGTGCTATAGCACCGCCCGCGCCCTCAACAAAGACGGCCAAACCGCAATCACGCGGGGGGTCGTGGTTCTGCTGGTTCCTCCTGTTGGATTCATGACCATCGGGGTTGGCTTGGCGTTGCGCTATGGCAAAAAGCGCGACGAGGAAGCGGAGTGAGTTCGTTCGCTCACGCGGTGCCACGAATTCAAAGCTGTTTTGGATGCTTGCCTCCATCGGGAGGGCACAGCTTCAGCTGTGCCGTTAAGCTGCTGAAAAAGATCCGGGCTTTAGCCCCTGAGGGATGGGGTCCAAATCAAATCCCGCTTGAGCAGAGGAGTAGAGATAATCCGTAGGTGCGCCAACCAAACCGGCTTTAACCGGATTGCTCCGAATATATTCGACATGATTGACAAAGTCAGTCAGATCACGAATCCGGTGGTTGACATAACCTCTTTCCCATATCTCCATTTTGAGTTCCAGTTCTTTCCCGACGCGGTATGAGAATCCACCCTTGATGAACTGCATTACGCGGTCCAGTGTGACGCCCTTCGCCGGGGTCAGGAGCAGATGGAAATGATCAGGCATCAGGACAAACTCGTGGAGCGAATACTTTCCGCTGTCTCGATAGCCATAGATCGTATTCAGAAATAGTTTTGCCATCCGCTCCGTCTGAAATAGGGAGCGATGTCCGCAAGTGCTCGCGGTCACGAAATACGTAGCTGAACCGAAAGATGTATGGTCTTTTGGCGGTTTTGCCATTCGCGACCTCAGCGGCTAAAGCCAAGTCTTGTTGAGGGGTGTGCGGCACGACTGAAGTCGTGCCCTCCCGTCACGTCACAGCTGAAGCTTGACAGAACTCTTTTAGCTTGGTCTGTGACGAACGAACATACCTTGGCAAGTGAAGTGCGAGCGGGAGTTTACGCGGGCGTCCTCGCGCGTGCGGTTTAGATCGTCGTTACAACGAGATTACCTGGTGATCTAAACAATCGGTGTGGATGGTGTCGTATAGGCTGCGCAGAAATTCGGCCTCGTAACGCGCGGCGAAATAGACGGCGGCGATCTCGCGTTCCTGCAAAGTTTTATTGGGATAGAGCGAATTGCAGAGCAGATCGGCATGCCGGCCTACAATTTCGGCCTGTCGGAGCTCGGCACGCGCGGCTCGAGAGCGGAGTTGCGTAAGCTGGTGCTGCATCTTGGACGCCGCGTTGGTGGCCGAGTCCACTAGGGTCGTATCCAGCCGCGCCAGAGCCTCTCGAATCGCAGCCAAAGATCTTTCCAGCGAAGCTTCAGCCTGATCAAAAGCCGATTGCAGATCCTGTGGCAAAGTGCGGGACGCCATGAGTTCGCGAAGTTTCTCTGGACCCTGGAAGAGATCCGTCAGGCGCAACCTGTAGCGTTCGAGTAGTCCTTTCGCCTTCGGCTCCACGATGGTTGCGGACAGGCGCGGGACAATCGGCGTAATCCTCCCCAAGATTTGCTCGTAGACCACACCCACTTGGGCGAAGTAAGCCACTTCGGCAGAGCCTCCGACGTAGGCGAGAGTCGGCAGCAGGTAATCTTGAATCACCGGGCGCAGCAAAACATTGGCGCTGAAATCCTGTGGCGACGAGGCCACGCAACTCAGCAATTGCGTCTGCGAAATTCGCTCCTGTTCGATCAGAAACTCAGTACTGCCGTCTCCGTTGATCCGGCGATGCACCGGCACTCGGGCGCCATTTCGCAGCGTAAACAGCAGCGTCGACGATGGTGTGACTTTAACCTGCTGATGGTAGCCTGCAGCTTCGAGCGATTTGCCTCGGGCTAAAAGGTCTTCGTCCAGTTTGGCGGCTCGCTCACTCGCTATCTGGTAAATGGGTTGCGCAATCCGGTGGAGTTCGGGGTCAGCCGCATCCAAAAGGATCACGCCCCAGTCCGCAAACAGTTTCGCGAACAAGCGGGCAAAGGCACTGCCGAAGTTATCGCCAGGCCGGTAAGCTTCGGGAAGAAAATCGGAAATTCCAGAAGGCCCTAACAACCCCTTAACCGCTTCCACCACGGCCCGAATTTCTGCAGCGAACCGCACCGTCCCAACTGGCGCCTCTGGCAATCCCTCAGTCGGGGCCATCAGCTTTTGCAGAGTTCCATCAGATCCGGGGATTGAGACTTGGTTCACTTCCGCCAGGTCATGATCCTCTGTGGCCAGCCAGAACACAGGCACGCAATCGATGCCGGCCTGTGTCGCCTGATCGGCTAGTTTGACCGCCGTGAAGGCTTTAAAAATCGAGAATAATGGGCCGCCAAAAAGTCCTACTTGCTGGCCGGTCACCACCGCCGATGCGCCTGCTCGCAGGCGAGCGACGTTCTCCAGAGCTTTTTTGGAGGCGCCCCATGATTGATTCTGGCGCTCGAGGATAGACGAAACACCTTGTCGACGTGCGGTGTCATACGCGAGGTTCGACGCCTCGTCTTTAAACCATTGATTGAAATATGCGGATCGGGGATAAAACTTCTGAACCTGGGGAGAGCCGGAAAGGAAGTCGGCGAAAAGCTTTGTGGTATGCGGGATTTGGCTGAAAGGCAAACACTCCGACTTCACGGGCAGTTCTCCTGACAGCGTTGGACGACAAAGCTCATATTAGGTCAACCGCCCCATTCTACAGGCGAGTGTTCTAAATCAGATGTGGGCCATAGTGGGAAGATGCAAAACCTAAAGGTGGACTTACTAAAGAAAAGCCAGCTTTCGCCGATGTTTATTCACGAGCGAGAATCGTCCAATGCAAACCGACTCGGATACGCAGAAGATGGCAGAGGTACCACAGGACCGGAGGCGTCACCCACGATATCGACATAGCGCGCCCCTGACCATCCGCACTCCTGACGGTGTGGTGCTGCGAGGGATCAGCATCGAAATCAGTGCGAGCGGTCTCTCGGCCATCATCGCCGAGCCATTGAAGCTAAACGACACCGTAGAACTTGAGCCACTTGCTGCCGTGAAGGTTCTGGCGCTGGTAAGACGCAACACGGGCAAAATCTACGGTTTTGAGTTTCTCAACCTCAGCGCTGAGCAAACGCAGCAAGTTACCGAACACTGTAAATTCCTTCCACTGTATCGAGGCAAATTGTTGGGTATTTAACGGTGGTCGCCCCCTGCGTTCCGATTTGAACGCTGCTAACCCCGCCGGGAGCTCGTCAGAACGTGTCCCTGAGTCAATCGGTTGCGCTCTGCCACGGGCGCGTCGTACAATAAATGTGCAATGGAGTCAGGGCATTGGGCTTTCAAGGCCAATGAACCGCTAGATGTCATCGAACCCCTAGCTTGGTTAAATCCCTTTTTTCGCCATCGCACGTTAGTTTGCCGTAGATAATTAATCCTGGAATTCAAAGATCCTAACTGAGTACGAAACGGCGGAAGCGCCGGTCAAGGAACTGTTCAACTCATGGTCATACTGATTACGCTCATCCACATCGCAGTTTGTTTGTTTCTCATCATTGTCGTGTTGCTGCAGAGCGGAAAGAGCGGCGACATTGCTGCAGCCTTCGGGGGCATGGGCAGCCAGACCGCTTTCGGTCCACGCGGCGCGGCCACGGTTCTATCGAAAGCGACCACATGGTCGGCCATCATCTTTATGGTGACCTCGATCACGCTGTCGGTTTTCGCCTCGCGCCATAGCGGAACGAACTCGGTGTTGCAGGGAGTCAAGGCGTCGCCCGCCAAGTCGCAACCGGTGAAGCCAGCGACGCCACCCAATACACCTCCACAGAAATAGTCGGTGGTCGTTCGTCTTTGGTCGTTGGCCAATGACGAACGACCAGCGGTCCACTACCAACGACCAACACCATGATCCACGAAATCCTTCCGGTGGGCCCGCTGCAGTGCAACTGCTCCATTATTGGAGACGAGAGCACGCGCGAAGCCATGGTGATCGATCCCGGCGATGAAATCCAGAGTATTCTCGCGCTGGTGCGCAAGCACAACCTGCAGGTAAAGCAAATCGTCATCACCCATGCGCATATTGACCACGTAGGCGGCGCCATGAAATTGCGAGCTGCGACCGGAGCCCCCATCCTGCTCAATCAGAATGACCACGAGTTACTCAAGATGCTCGACGTCCAGGCTTCATGGATCGGAGTACCATCTCCTGGCAAAGTGGATATTGATCAAAGCATTGGCCAATCAGATACCGTAAAAGCCGGTTCGCTCACCGCGGATGTGCTTTTTACACCAGGACATACCGAAGGCAGCGTCTGTCTCTATTTCCCCAGCGAGAAGAAACTGATCGCCGGAGATACGCTCTTCGCGGGAAGCATCGGCCGAACCGACTTGCCCGGCGGTTCCTTCGAGAAGATTATCGACTCGCTGCACGACAAGCTGCTGGCCCTTCCGGATGAAACCATCGTCATTCCCGGCCACGGGCCTCAGACGACCATCGGCGATGAGCGCGCGAACAATCCATTCTTAAAAAGCTAGAGACCGTGAATCTAGACGCGGGCGCCCTCGCCCGTGCGGCCCAAGCTATGCCTTCTTCCGTGCAAGGCGATCAACCAACACCCTAAGCGTAGTCTGAGCTTCGGCGCTCCACCAGGTGGCGCTGACTTGCTCCAGTTCACGATCGAAAGATACCGCGAAAAGTTCGTACAGGTCAGCGCGAGCGCGCCGCCGCGTTGCCTCCATCGCATCAACTGGCAGCGCAAGGAGGCCACGGCTCCATTCGATCGCCCGGCTCACCACGTGGTCGAGGGGAACAACCTCGTCGACCATACCAATGCGGAGAGCCTCGTCCGGGGAAATTAGAAGACCGCCGACGGCCAGCCTCTCAGCCTGATGCGCACCGAGCAACCGCCTCAGTCCGGCGAAAATCACCGGCGGCAATGGAAGTCCAACCTGCACTTCGTTGAGTCCCAACTTCCACTCGCCGCGCGCCGCAACCCTGTAGTCACAAAATATGGGGAGCACGCTTCCGCCAGCGGTGGCGTGGCCAGTGATCGCGGCAGCGATTGGAACGGGAGAAAGGGCAAGCGCGCGAAGCAGCGCGTAGAACTCACGCCACAGCGCAGCCATCGCGGGACGATCAAGGTTCAGCAACAGGGGAACGTCGAGGCCGGCAGAGAATCTCCCGGAGGTACCAGACAGAAGCAGCGCGCGGGCACCTTCTTGCGGAGCCGATTCGACTGCCTGTTTCAACGCGATAATGAATTCCGGCGAGAACGCATTCGCCGGAGGGCGATTGAACTGCAATTCGCGGACCGCTCCGTGATCTCTGGTGAGGATCATGCCAGTCGCGTCCCTTCTGTCGTTCGCTTTGCTTCAAGCGGCGACCGCTTATTTTCCGCGGCACCAAGACGTGGTTTTATCGATTTTGGCCATGTGCGGAGTATAAGTCGATTCGGGCGTGAAATGGAATCCGACTTTTGCACACACCCATTGGTTGACATCAGCGGGCTGTTTCGTGAGCTCGGCTGGCGATTTCAGCGCGTCAATTGATCAGCGAACTTCCCTCTTCCAGACGGACAGCGCTGGCGATCCCAGGGCCAACCGACCTAGTGTCGCTGACTGGGAAGCGGGAAGCGTGACTGCAGCTGGGATTGTTTGATCGGATTCAAGCGTGTCATCAGAATCGCTGTTCGTCCGGCCTGCGATGATGCGCTTGTTCGCTACGGTCTCGTAGGCGTAACCGGTTAGTGTTGCCCTGACGAAAGCTCCGCCCAAAGCGTGAACGCTAAGCCGCGCCCATCCGAAGTGAGTCTTGCCTTTGATCTGGAACTTCAACCCGAGGTAGCGGTTGTTGACGTTAAGCCACCGACCGATGGTGCCCTGTCCACTTTCAGAGCTGGCCATCAACCGGCCCTGGAAGGGTTGTGCCGGTCCGATGACTGCCCCACGCGTCAACGCCGACGCATACGGAATACTCAGAAATCCAGGCATCCCCTCAATACCATTTCCTGCGGCCGGAAGCGCGGACAGAGCGTCCACGCAGAAGTCCGTATTGCACGAGTAAGTGTTTACCAAAGTCAGGTCGGCAACCTTGTCGTGGTTAAGATCAATGTTGTAGTGTCCGTTTTTTCCCACGACATGGTGCACAGGCGTATAAACGATCCGGGCTGCAGTTGGTTGCGTCAACGCCAGCACGCTCACTCCGGCTGCGCTAGCGGCGAGCGCGTACATGTTGAGCCGCTGAGTCGACGGCAAAAGCATGGAGGCTGTTTTGTCGGACGGTTTCATAGGCTGGCTCCGATGTCTACAATGTCGGACAGCGGGATTCTGTCCTTATCAGGGGAAGGTGTCAATAGGGAACCCTGCAATTTAACCATCATTTTACAAATGTCGAAGGGCTTAGAAGCTCCAATACCCGCGCAATCCCCACCCGAAAATTGTGTGTTGGTGTGATCAGACTTATGATCAGGTGGCCATCGCTCGGAAAATCATAAAAATGCCCGGGGTGAACCAGCACGGAAAGCTTACGCAGAATTTCAATAGCAAGGTCTTCATCCGATTGCATCACCGGCACGCGTATCACCGCGTACCATCCGCCTTCAACCTGCAAACGGCGGCAGCCTTTCTGCTGGGCCAATCCGCGATCGAGGTCGCCTAGGTTCGCTCGCACTCGATCCAGCAACAAAGGCTGAGTGGACTGGCGCTGCTCCAGCAGCACCGGCGCAGCCAATTGAATCGGCGCATTCATGGAGAGATAGGTATCTGCAATCACCTCCAGACGCGCCAGCGCCTCGGACACCTGTTCACCCGGGCCACTGGTCACGATCCATGCCAACTTCATCTGCGGCAAACCGGCAATCTTCGACAAGCCACTCAGCGTAAATGTCAGGACGTCACGGTTGATGGCGAATGTGGGCCGCACCGCGCCATCGTGCGCGTAGTCGAGAAACACTTCGTCGACAATGAGCGCTAGATTATATTCGCGGCAGAAATTGTTAAGGGCCCTTCGTTCCTCATCAGAGACGAACGATCCGGTGGGGTTATTAGGATGCACGACTACCACCGCCCGGGTGCGATGGTTCACGGCCTTATATAAAGACGGAAAGTCGATCTGCCATCCATGATCGTAGAGCAGCGGATACGGCACCAACTTCACATCCTGCAAGTCGGCAAGAAACTCAAACAGCGGATAGCTGGGCTTGGGCACCAGAATTTCATTGTCCACATCACACAGCAGACGAAGAACGTAGGAATACCCCTCGCTGGTGCTGGTGGTAAGCACGATCGCGTCCGGATCGATGTCGTCATGCTGCTGGCGATAATACTTGGCCACAGCTTCGCGCGCGCTACGCAAGCCCTTGGGCTGCGGATCGTAATCCATCGCTTGAGGATCGACCAGCGACTCCCGAATGGTTTCCGAGTCGTAGTGCAACTCAGCTCGCGTAGGATTCGAAATCGTCAGGTCGAGCACTTCCCTGCCCGCAGCCTCCAACTCCCGCTGCGCTTGGGTGAAGCGGTTCGGCGTAAGCTTCCAATCGGTCCGGCGGGAAAACATCAGCGACCATCATACGCGGAGGGCTGCGGTAGGAAACAATGACCAGCCGAAAGTCTGGCACCGGATTCCATCATTGTTGGAAAAACTACTCCCAGGCTGCCGGGACGTTCACGTACGAACGGTCGAGGGCAGCAACGGAGGGGCAGCCGAGCAGTCTGAGAGTGCGATCGAGATCGGTTCGCAGGATTTCAATTGCACGCGTCACTCCGGCTTCACCGGCTGCGGCCAAGCCATAAGCATAAGCTCGCCCACACAAGACCGCGCGCGCGCCGAGGCAGAGGGCTTTTACGACGTCTGTGCCGCGCCGAATGCCTCCGTCCATCAGTACCTCGACTTGGCCGTTCACGGCTTTTACCACCTCGGGCAAGGCGCGTATCGAGGCTGGAACGCAATCCAGTTGGCGGCCTCCGTGATTGGAAACCGAGACGGCAGCGGCGCCTTCGTCAACCGCGCGGCGAGCGTCGTCTCCGGTGAGCACACCCTTCACCACAATCGGACCGCTCCAGGCCGCGCGAATCCATCGCAGGTCGGCCCATGTGACTGCAGCGGCAGCCAGGGCTGCGGCGACATCGATGAGCGGCATCGGCCCTTGTCCCGGAATGATAACGTTCGGCAGGCCGGGCAGACCGCCGTCGCGAAAGTAACCAACCAGCCATCCGGGATGCCTTAGCATTTCTGGAATGTAGGGAATTTTTTCGAGGACAGTGCCGCTGATCAGTTCCTTCATACCGTTGCGAAAGTCGCGCTCGCGAATTCCGGACACGGCAGTATCAATCGTGACTACCAGCGCGGAAAATCCGGCAACTCGCGCTCTTTCGATCGCAGCCTCGGCAGCCCCGCGTCCACCCATCAGATAAAGCTGGTAGAAAACCGGCCCGTTGGAGCCCGCCTTTACGTCCTCCAGCTTGTGTCCAGAAATCGTAGACAGAATATAAGCCGTGCCCGCTGCGCCCGCTGCCCGCGCGGCTGCGACCTCGCCTCCAGGGTGCATGAGACGGCTGTACCCCACGGGAGCAAGCAGGAACGGAAGGGCGAGATCAAAACCCAAAACCCGCACACCCAAATCGCAATTCGCGAGCGACACCGCATGACGTGGCCGGAAGGTGACGTCCTGAAATGCGCGGCAGTTCTCGCGCAATGTGACCTCGCCTTCAGCGCCACCGTCCAGATAGTCAAAAACCGCCTTCGGGACGCGGCGCCGCGCCAGGGGCCGAAAATCCTCGATGCATACAACCCGGGGAGATGCAACTGCACGGGATGAGGCAGTCATTTGCGATTCCAGTATTCGTTAGTTTTCAAAACAGTAGATAGTACCACCTGGAAGCGTCAGGATAGGCCAAGCAGATTTTGCGAGCGCCTATATATCGATCCGCTTATCCGTGTGACGTTGGACATACCAGCACGGATTGTAGCCGAAGTGGGGAAACAGAGAGCGAACGCACACCTGGCTTTGCGGCTGGGCAAAGTCGTATTCCGTTCTGCCATTTTTTTCGTGGATCGCGTAGTAGGGCTGGACGGTCACGGTAGAAAACGGTTCGCGGCCTTTCGGAAGTTTGTAACGGACGGAAAGATAGTCTCCGGCGTAGGTGATCAGCAGCAAGAAAACGGCGGCGGCAACAGCCCGGAGAAGTATGTTTTTCAACCTTTCCTTCCCTTGATCGATGTTAGATCCGTGGCGACGGCTTCGTAGCTTTCCTATGCCACGAAAACTTCGCTTGGGGATGATGCACCACGATTGCCGAGGTGGACTCCTCTGGCTGCCGGAGAAAGTCATTCGGGGGCTGGTGCCACGCCACCTTTCGTGTATTGGAAAACTAGATCCCTTGTACCGACGCCGGCGGCTCGCCACCTGCCACCTCAGCTTGATTGAACACCGCGTTCGCTCCCATGTGCGCTGGCTGAGGGGCCAGCATCTGTTCTTTGCGGTAGATCAAGTTGCTGGCGTTGAAAGTCGCGATTTCGAAGCCGTGTCCGTGAGTAATCGCATCCGTGGGGCACGCCTCGACACAGTATCCACAAAAGATACATCGATTGTAGTCGATGTTATAGACCTTGGCGTAACGCTCGGCTCCGCTTACTCGATGCTCGTTCGTATTCTCCGCCGCCTCGATATAGATGCAGTTCGAAGGGCAGGCCGCCGCGCACAGGAAACAGGCTACGCATTTTTCCAATCCGTTTTCATCGCGCTGCAGGACGTGAACGCCACGAAAACGCTCCTGGAACTTGGCGCCCCGAAGCGGCCCCGGCCCATCGGGATAGTTCTCCACCTGCGTGGGCTGAAACATCTCCATGAAGGTGATGCTCATGCCCTTGGCGATGGCCGCAATGTTCTCAAGAATAGCCATATTCACTAGTATAGCGGAAGGGTTGCATCAGGAGCGAGATGAGGGAGTGTGGGCCGGGGGGGGGCGGCGGAAAGTCCATATCGCAGCAGCGGTATAGAAGTGAAAGAGGCCCGGTTCAGGAGGAGATCCGCGGGCCCGGGCCTCAGACAATTCACTGCAGGTGAAATTATATTCAAATCTAGGAGTAAAGTCGAGTATGTTTATGGACAAAGATATATCCGTCAAGCCGCTCGCAGAGGCTCCGCCAGACTTTGCATCAACCGTGCAAAGCCTGGAAGATCCAGCGACTGGGGACCATCCGACAGCGCACGCTCAGGGCAGGGATGCACCTCGACCATGAGCCCATCGGCGCCAAGCGCCGCAGCCGCGCGCGACATTGGAGCAATCAGGCTGGGGCGACCGGTTCCATGGGACGGGTCCGCGATCACCGGCAGATGAGTCAGCTCCCGGGCCAGCGCAATCGATGCCAGGTCCAGGGTGTTCCGAGTTTCGGTCTCGAACGTCTTGATCCCACGCTCACATAAAACGACGTTAGAGTTCCCACCCGCTACCAGATACTCCGCCGCCAGCAGCCACTCCTTGACTGTGGCTGATGGGCCGCGCTTCAAGAGCACCGGCTTGTCCACTTTAGCCAAGCGACGCAGCAGCGCGAAATTCTGCATATTGCGTGCCCCCACTTGCAACAGGTCGGCGTGTTCGCAGATAACATCCACATCTTCCGTGCTCATCACCTCGGTGACTACGGGGAGACCGGTTTCTTCCCGTGCTTCATGCAGCAGCCGGAGCGCTTCCAATCCCAGCCCTTGAAATTCGTAAGGAGAGGTACGCGGCTTGTAAGCGCCACCCCGAAGCAATCGAGCTCCTCCAGCCTTTACCGCTCTAGCGGTCGAAAATAGTTGCTCGCGCGATTCGACGGAACATGGGCCGGCAATCACCACGAAACTTCCGTCGCCGATCTGCACGCCACCAACGTTGACGGTCGTCCGATGCGGCTTCACTTGACGACTTACAAGCTTGAAGGGCTGCGCGATAGCAACCACGCCGTCCACACCAGGCGCAGCCGCCAGCGCCTCGAGCTCGTGCCGACGCCCGCCGCTCCCGACCGCAGCTACAATGGTGCGTTCTTCTCCACGCGTGACGTGCGCCTGGTATCCAGCTTCCTTCACCCGATCAATAACGTGTTGGATCTCCGCATCTGTAGCCCGCTCCCGCATGTTAATGATCATGATCTAGGATCTCCCTGATTCCCTTTTACTTGCATTGCGCATGTGGTTCAGAGTCACTATTTGTGAGTGAAGCTCGCTGATTCCGCCTGCACACGCGGTTCTGTCAGCCGACTTGAGCAATCCCGGTTGGAACCTGATGCAGCCACGCGCTGTAGGCCGGTTCACGACCATAGACGACGGAAAAGAATTTCTCCTGGATCTTTTCCGTGATGGGACCACGTTTGCCGCCGCCAATCGGATTGTCGTCGACGGCCCGAATGGGCGTTACTTCGGCGGCGGTTCCGGTGAAGAAAGCCTCATCCGCCAAAAACATCTCTTCCAGGCGAAGATCACGAACCTCAACAGGAATGCCGAGATCGCGGGTAATGTCGAGCACAGCCTCGCGCGTCACGCCCATCAGGATCGAGTGCCGTTCATCGTTGGTCAGCACAACGCCATCTTTTACCAGAAACAGATTCTCGCCTGCCCCTTCGCTGACATTTCCGTTGAGATCAAGCAAGAGAGCCTCATCAAAGCCCTCGCTCACTGCTTCACGCAACGCGAGAATCGAATTAATATACTGGCCGCAAGCCTTGGCAGTTGTGGGCATCATGGTGGAGTGAAACTTGGTCCAGCGCGACACGCTGATATGCACGCCCCGGGTCAACGCCGCATCTCCGTGCATCGTGTTCCATGGCCACACCAGAATGCCGACATGAACAGGGCAGCGATCCGGCAATAGGCCAAGACTCTTGCTACCGTAATAGCAAATTGGCCGGATGTAGCAACTTTGAAAGCCATTCAACCGGATGAGGACGCACATCGCCTCCGTAAGCTTTTCCGGCGAAAACGGAATTCGCAGACCGTACACTCCCGCCGATGCGCAAAATCGCCTCAGGTGCGCGTCCGCGCGGAAAATCGCGGGACCATCCTCAGTGTCATAACAACGGATCCCCTCGAACACTCCGGTGCCATAGTGAAGAGCATGAGACGAGACGTGGACCGTGGCATCGTTCCATGCCACGATCTCTCCATCCATCCACACCCATTGCGTCTGCTCGAACATAGTTTCCTCAATGCAGGCGCGGGCGATCACGCCCGTTCGGTGCCCATAACAATTCAGATCAGACTAATTAGACGCCCCACAAACACTGATCAGAATCGTCATGAAGCGTGCGGTCAGCACCGCTGAGCCAGTCTTCCCGCGTAGGACTGCACACATCGATCGCCACGACATCTTCCAGCACTTCGGAAGAATGCTCCACACCCGGTGTAATCGTCAGCATCTGATTCGCGCGCAACATGACATCACCAGCGATGAAATGAAACTGCCAACACCCTTTCAGTAGAATGATGACTTCCTCATTCTCATGGCGGTGGGCTCGAGTCGAAGATCCCTTGGCGACCTCGAGCCGAGCCACACTCATCTTCTCTCCCTGCGCGACGGTGCGCCGGTACAGCTCGGTCACCGCCTCAGGCTGCATCAAATTCCAGTCATAGACATGCATAGTTTCAGCTCTCTCCCGATCAGTCGGCGCCGCTGGCTGCAAATTCAGCTGCCGGCTGCGCCGTCTTTTCCGGGCTTCCCTCCGGCGTGATCCGCACCGGACCCAGAAAAGACATATGCTCACGCAACTCAGCTCCCACTTGCTCGATGGGATGAGTTTGTTCGCTCTTGCGTGTTGCGTTGAACCATGGCCGCCCAGCGTCGTTTTCCGCGATCCACTTGCGAGCGTACTCACCGCGCTGAATCTCGCCCAGCATGCGACGCATGGTCTTTCGCGTTTCCTCGGTGATCAGCTGCGGCCCGCCCGTATAATCCCCGTGCTCGGCCGTGTCGCTGATGGAGTACCGCATGTAGTTCAAGCCGCCGCGGTACATCAAATCCACAATCAGCTTCAACTCATGCATGCACTCGAAATAAGCGATCTCGGGTTGGTATCCGGCTGCGACCAGGGTTTCGAAGCCGGCTTTGACAAGCGCGCTTACGCCGCCGCAAAGAACGGCCTGCTCGCCGAACAAGTCGGTTTCAGTTTCTTCGCCGAAGGTGGTCTCGATGACGCCGGCTCGTGTGCTGCCTAGCGCTTTTGCATAGGAAAGAGCCAGAGCCTTTGCCGATCCGCTGGCGTCCTGATACACGGCCAACAACGCGGGCGTTCCGCCGCCGTCGACGAACACCTCGCGCACGCGGTGGCCGGGCGACTTCGGAGCAATCATGATGACATCCACGTCGGCTGGCGGCTGAATGGTCGCAAAGTGAATGTTGAACCCGTGCGCGAAGAACAGAGTCTTCTTCGCGTTGAGGTGCAGCGCGACTGCGTCACGGTACAGCGCTGGCTGGGTTGTATCGGGCGCCAGAAACACGATTACATCTGCCCAAACCGCGGCTTCGGAGGGAGATATCACGCGCAGGCCCTCAGCCTCAGCGCGATCGCGTGATTTGCTAGTCTCGTGCAGCGCCACGACCACTTCGACCCCGCTGTCGCGAAGATTCAATGCGTGCGCATGACCCTGTGAACCGTAGCCGATTACTGCGACTTTCTTATTACGAATGAGTGCCAGGTCAGCATCGTTGTCGTAATACATTGTTGCCATTGTGTTCTCCTTATTTATTGTCAGATCGAGGTGAGCGCAGCATGGCTGGCTCGCTCGATCAGTTATTGACAGCAGCGGCCGTCTTCATCCGACCGGACGTGATCCGTATTTCCCGCGCTGTGAACCGACGGGTCCAACACTTTCAAAAGCCGTGCCAGTAACCGCTCACGGCCGCCGATCATGTGCAACCCGCTTTCGCGTTGATGTTCTTCCAGGGTTTTCTCTAACTTCTGTTTCAGGTTCTCCATACTTACCTCCACTCTTCATTAGTAGCGCCGGCATCTTGCCGGCTACGGCGCTACGAACATTAGCTAAACCGAATACGAGACCGATTCGTCCTCCAACGAATCGTCTTGACCAAGTACGGTTGCCGAAGCCTCGGGTCGAGGACCGCGAGTCATCGCAACGCGACCAGTTCGCGCCATCTCCAGAATTCCGAAACCGCGCAATATTTCAACCAACCCATCGATCTTGTCCTCGGTGCCAGTGGTCTCGATCATCAGCGACTCGCTGTTCACATCGACGATGCGGGCGCGAAACACGTGCGCCAGTTGCATAATCTCAGCCCGCGTTTCAGGAGTCGCCGCCACTTTGATCATGGCTAGATCACGAAACACGGTCGGGGTCGCGGTCACGTTCTCCACGCGCTGCACGTGCACCAGTTTGTACAAATTGGCTTCAATCCGCAGAGCGCCAGCCTCGTCGGTATCAACTACGATGGTCATCCGAGAGACTCCCAGCTTTTCCGTATGCCCGACGGTCAGCGACTCGATGTTGAAACCGCGCCGCCGAAAAAGCGATGCCACCCGGTTCAGAACGCCGGGCTTGTTTTCGACCTGCACCACCAGTGTCATCAGCATGTTTCCTCACAAGTCTTGCGCAGTTTCGACCAACGGACTGGGACGGCGAATCATGGCGTGCAGGTCGGCCCCCGCCGGCACCATCGGGAAGACCGAGTCTTCCTGCTCCACGCAGAAATTGATAACGTAAGTACTGCGATGCTCACGCGCCTCGCGAATCGCAGGCACGACCTCCGCGCGCTTCTGAACCGCGACTCCACGCAAGTCAAAAGCCTCGGCAAGCTTCACAAAGTCCGGGCTGTACAGCGGCGTAGCTTTGTAGCGGCGCTCATAGAAAAATTCCTGCCACTGCCGCACCATGCCCAGGTAGCCGTTGTTGATGATGGCAACTTTGATCTCCAACTTTTCCTGCGTGATCGTGGCCAGCTCGGCCATCGTCATCTGAAAGCCGCCATCTCCAGCGACGACCCAAACTTCCGCGTCAGGCCGGGCGAACTTCGCGCCGATGGCGGCAGGCAGAGCGAAACCCATCGTGCCCAACCCACCAGACGTGATCAGAGTCCGCGGCTTGTCGTGTTTGTAATACTGCGCTTCCCACATCTGGTGCTGGCCGACATCTGTCACAACGACCGCATCGCCACCCGTCTCACGCCACAGGTCATTGACCACGTGCGCGGCATAAAGATGGCCATCGTCCGGCAAGTTCTGAATGTCGCGTACCGCCGAATCGCCCTTGAGTTCCTGAATTCGTGACAACCAGGGTTCTCGGTTGCCGGCTTCAACGCGTGGCATCAGTTCACACAACACCTCGCGCAAATCTCCGATCAGCGCCACGTCAATCTTGACGTTCTTGTTGACTTCGGCCTGATCGATTTCGATGTGAATCTTCTTCGCCATGGGCGCGTAGGTTTTGAGATTGCCGGTAACCCGATCATCAAAGCGCATACCAAGCGCCAGCAGCAGATCCGCCTCCTGTATCGCCGTGTTAACCCAAGCCTCGCCGTGCATGCCCATCATCCCAAGGCTCAGCGAATGGGACGCGGGGAAAGAACCAATGCCGAGCAGCGTCATCGCCACTGGAATCTGAGCGCGTTCGGCGAGGGTACATATTTCGCGCATCGCCCCCGAGAGCAGAACGCCGTGCCCTGCCAGGATCACGGGCCGCTTGGCACAGTTGATCAACTCAAGCGCATCGCCATACTGAGGAGCGGCTGAACTGGCTGCTAGACAACGATTACGATGCCTGGGTTCAGCTGCATCCCAGTCGAATTCGCAACTCGCCTGCTGGGCATCTTTGGTGACATCGATGAGCACCGGCCCCGGCCGCCCCGACTGCGCCAACCAGAAAGCCTCTCGCATCGCGGCCGCAAGCTCCTCGGCTCTGGTCACGAGGTAGTTATGCTTCGTGATCGGCAGCGTGATGCCAGTGATATCGGTCTCCTGGAACGCGTCGTAGCCGATCAGCTTGCTGCCAACCTGCCCGGTGATGCAGACGATTGGTGACGAATCCATCATTGCCGTGGCAATGCCCGTGACCAGGTTCGTCGCACCCGGCCCAGAGGTGGCAATGGCGACACCAACTCCGCCTCCGGCGCGAGCATAACCGTCAGCCATGTGAGCCGCGCCCTGTTCGTGGCGCACGAGCACGTGGTGGATCTCCGGATATTTGCAAAGCGCATCGTAAGCAGGCAGAATCGCGCCGCCGGGATAACCGAAAATGTGCTTCACGCCTTCCCGCTTAAGACATTCCCAGATAATCTCTCCGCCATTTTTCTTCATAAGCTCCTCGCGCCTCTCGATGTAGACGCTGGCGTCCACGCTGCACTGCTCAACGCCATCCTTTGTGTACCTTCGTGTCCTTTGTGGTTAATGCAGTTCAAATGCTAGAACCACAAAGGACACGAAGGTACACAAAGGAACTTCACTCCTAACTCGTAACCGCACCAAGCGCCGCCGATGAAACCTGCCTCGCGTATTTCGCCATAACTCCGGTCCGGTAACGTGCTTCCGGCTGCTGCCAGGAGGCAAGCCGTTTCCTGATCTCAGCGTCCGAAAGCTCCACGCGTAGTTCACGCTTCCCGATATCGAAGACAACGATATCTCCATCGCGAAGGGCAGCAACAGGACCGCCGCATGCCGCTTCGGGAGCGACGTGACCCGCCATCAATCCATGTGTAGCTCCGGAGAAACGGCCGTCGGTGAGTAATGCCACCGAATCACCAAGACCTGCGCCAACCAGCGCTGCCGTCACGCCCAACATCTCCCGCATGCCAGGTCCGCCACGCGGACCTTCGTAGCGAATGACCAGCACATCCCCGGATCGAATTCGTCCCTGCTGCACCGCAGCGAATGCCGCTTCCTCGCCGTCGAAAACGCGTGCTGGGCCTCGATGATGGACCTGCTGGTGTCCAGCCACCTTGACCACGCAACCCTCTGGAGCGAGATTGCCTTTCAAGATGACAAGGCCGCCGGTCGGCTTCAGGGGATGACCAAGCGGACGCACCACTTCCTGCGCCGCGGTTTCACTCGCGCCTTGCGCCTCTTCGGCAATCGTTTTGCCGCTGACAGTGCGAGCGTTTCCATGCAGTAGTCCAGCCTCGTTAAGGCGCTTCGCCACTAACCCGTTGCCGCCCGCTCGATACAGATCAGTAGCGACGAACCTTCCCCCCGGTTTGAGATCGGCCAGCAAAGGTACTCGCTCCGAAACACGATCGAAATCATCGATAGAAAGCGCCACCCCAGCCTCGAAAGCAATGGCCAGCAAATGCAACACAGCGTTCGTCGAGCCGCCAGTTGCCGCGACGCTGGCAATCGCGTTCTCAAAAGCTTCACGTGTGAGAATCTGCCCCGGACGCAGATCGCGCTTCAGCAACTCCATCACTTTCGCGCCCGCCGCTTGAGCTACTTCCGGTTTCCTTGCATCCAGCGCCGGCACGCTGGCGCTACCCATTAGCGAAAGCCCGAGAAACTCACAGACCATCGCCATCGTGTTCGCTGTGAATTGCCCCCCGCACGCGCCCGCTCCCGGACACGCGCTGTTCTCGATCGCCAACAAGTCCGCATCGCTCATACGCTTCTGCGCGTGCGCTCCCACGGCTTCGAATACGTCCTGAATGGTGACATCCTTTCCATGGAAACTGCCGGGGGCAATCGACCCCCCATAGAGCACGAGGCCGGGAATATTCAATCGCGCCAGCGCCATGAGCGCTCCAGGGATAGTTTTGTCGCATCCCACCAGCGCCACGATGCCGTCAAACTGATTGCCCCGCGCCACCAGCTCTATCGAATCGGCAATCACTTCCCTGCTGACTAGCGAGGTGCGCATACCTTCGGTCCCCATGGTGATCCCGTCGGAGATCGAAACCGTGTTGAACTCCATTGGCGTACCCCCAGCCGACCGGATACCTTGCTTGACCGACGCCGCGAGCTCGCGCAAGTGATAGTTGCACGGGCCGATTTCAATCCAGGTATTGGCTACTCCAATCAGGGGCTTGCGCAGATCGTCATCTGTGAATCCCACGGATTTCAACATGGCGCGGGCGGGCGCGCGGCTGGGTCCTTGTGTCAAGACCGCGCTATTGAGTTTTGCTTCGTTCATTCACGCTCCATTTTCCTACCGTCGCACAAGCTGCCCTTTAGTCAAATCCGCTGCCTCCCCAAAGTGACCTGTCATTCCGAGGCGCGAAGCGACGAGGAATCTGGGTCTACCCGGCGGCGGGAAGAACCCGGATCCCTCGCGATGCTCGCGATAACAACAATGTCTGCAAGCCGCATAAAAAACTGAAGGCCATCATCTTTTTGGATGATGGCCTCTGGTTTGATTCTTTTCTGGGCTACATCATCCGCTGGCTCCGGGTGTTACAGCTACACCCGTAATAATAAGTACCAGCAGAATCAGTACCCGAAATAGCTCCGCCCGAAACCAGAAGACCGGCTTCGACGATGACAACGAGACTTGGGCGGAACTTATCATTCTAATAGCTTACCCGTTAGGCACTTTGGGTTCCAAGTACAATCGCATTTTTTTAGAAGACTGTCAACGACTCTTTGCGCGAGCCGTGCATCGGTTTCGAATATGTCCCTCGGCGTTTCTTCCGCAAGCACAGGACGAATTGGAGCCGAAAATCAATGTTCAAATCAAATGATGTTCGTATCCAATCCGGCAATGAATTGGATTCCCGGAATCACTTTGCCGACAAGGTTCTTATCGTTGGTTAGAAATAGGTCGGTGCCTGCGCTCGCCGCGCAGGCGAGATGAATGGCGTCTGCGGGGGGTATTTTCAGCGAACCCTTAATTTGTCCGAAAATATCAGCCGTTTCAGCAGTAAAAGGAATTATCTCGGAAACCGAGCCTTCCAATGCTGCCTTCACCTCCTGGATGCGTTCTTTACTAGCCCCCCTTTTGTAGGCGCCCGCGAACACTTCCCCCAAGGCCAAAGCTCCAGTAATAAGTTGGTCATTGCGCTCTTGCATTCGTGACCAGACCGCATCCACCCTTTTCCCAAACTGGGGATTCTCTTCGAGCCAGTAGATGAAGAGCATCGTGTCCCAGTAGACGCGGCTCACCGGTCTTTTCCTGGGCCATAGAAATTGGCGCGTTCGTTGCGGAGGTAGTTCTCACCTCCACCCAGCTCGGCGAAAACATCCTTGAGTGCTCCGCGGAGTCGGTTCCAAGCATCCTGGCGATCTCCTCCTTTGTTGTCTCGTTCTTTGTCGACGAACTCATAGGTATACGTCACTGTCGTGCTCTGGCCCGACGGCGGACCAGTTTTCGAAACCAAGCGTAGTGCGTTCTCTTCGAGAAACTCTCGCGTTTTCAGAGCACTGCAGATCGCAGGTACACGGCCGTTCAACTTCAGGTCCCGAAGAACATCTCCGGTCCTGATGGAAAACCGCTTTTCCTGCCGTTGTCGCGCGGGAGCGACGTATTTCTCTCTACCGTGCAGTCGAATCACATCTGCCTTTGTCATAGTTCGCTCCTCTCAAAAAGTAGGTCATCGCGACAAGCATAGCATTAGCATTGCATTATTGCAATAGCATAGCATGCACCATCACTTTACCATATGAGTCTTCGCAGAGCGGTTATTATTGCGGTCACCTTTAGTTCGCACGCTCCGACCTGAGAGTTGAATCTTCTCCACTGGAAGAACATCAAAACAATTGACTTCCATTGGGTTCCCCCCTAGTCTGGAGGTAGTTCTTTCCACGGCCAATCCCACCAGTGGGGGCGTCACGGCTTCGACGGAGATGCTTGCGGCCAAGAGGCATGCCGGGGTGCACACACCCGTAATCGTGGGCAAAATGATAATTGCCAATCAACA